>TARA_B110000046_G_scaffold10626_1_pt1 | contig 46662 bp, 47 predicted proteins | sample TARA_B110000046 | Tara Oceans TARA_B110000046 (sample SAMEA4397157) | marine metagenome | biome: Polar Biome; feature: [DCM] deep chlorophyll maximum layer (ENVO:01000326); material: water (ENVO:00002006), including particulate matter (ENVO:01000060) such as... | depth 40 m
CCCGCCCATATTTTGAACGGTTCCTTGTACGTGCCAGACGTTACCCCTGAGATTTAGACTTAGGGTCATATCTTTTCCTCGTGTATAGATCAGAAAATACATCAGGCTCTTCATAGTTTCTGTGCCAATCTTTCGGCAGTCCACCAGAAATCCTCATGTAAACATCATCACTGACTGAATTAAATTCCTCCAAGGTAGCGGTCACAATTTGAGCGCGTGTATTACAGTCATACTTCTTGGCTATGGTTCTTACATAAACCTTAGCCGTATCGTCTGACACGCCAAACCTTTCCGCGATCTCAATGTTTGATCGTCCATCAAGCAACATTTGCAAAGCCGCATGTTGTTTTGTGGTGAGCATGAACAAGGTGTTCGGGACTTCGCTGCCCACCACCCTGTCTTGTGGCCCAGTCGGCGTACCAACCGCGCCCTCCTCTAAACTCAGGGCAAGGTGGTTTATGGTGCGGGTGAGCATCTTGATCTGAAGCGACTGATCGTCTACTTTCTCCATCAAGTTGTCCCAAAGGGCTTGGGTTAGGTTTAGTTCCACGAAACGTGTTTCCTTCTGACAATACTGTATAGAATATATGTGAGGCGGCGACAGACGTGACGGGTGGGCCTTGCTGCGGATCGCCCCACTGGTTTGGGCGTGAGTTGCATCCGCCCACAGGTTTCGCGTAAGCTGTAGATTGTCTCTTTATACTTCGGTTCGTCATTGTAATGTGTCCTCGATTCTTGATTAAGGTTAAGGTTGATAGTGTCTCTCAGGGTATACACCTTTTGAGTAGTTGGCAACTCCCTTGATTAAATTGCATAAAAAAGGGGGCGAATCGCCCCCGTGTGTAGAACATGAGTAATTTGCAGCAGATTTTACGCAGCTAAACGCTCAACCTCTGACTTGATTACTCCGAATGTCGGTGAGGTTTTGAGTTGTTTACACCCTGACATGCTCACCTCGTTGCCGCTCCAATCCTCGAATCGGAATGTGTCCCCTGCGCTTGACTTGAGCAGGTGATAAGACTTCTCGTCACCCTTCACTCCAAGGACAATCAGGCTACCCTCTGCCACATCAGCGACGGTGTTCACCCAATCACCTTCGATCTGGAACATACCCTTGGCTTTCTTATCAATACCCGTAGCTGTCCGCATCCAGTATGGCTTCGACGACGCACCACGTGCCTTCTTCTTATAACCTCCCTTCTTCTCGCTTGGTAACTCAGCCTTGACACCTAGCTCCTTGCAAAGCTCCGTGATCTTAGCGACTGTCGCTATCTTCTCAGGCACAGACATGGCTCGGAATAAAGTTTCGATTGTATTAATGATTGCTGACATGATCAGTCTCCTTGTTCATAGGGATAAAGAACTTAACGTGTATAAACCCACCTGCCATTGAGCTTATGGTGTACTCGCATGGGCAGGTCTTAACCCACGCGAGAAACGCCTCAATGTTTTCAACTTGAAAGGAGATCATGGCTTACGCTCGTCTGAATCAATGCGTCCATCAACACTGATTGATCTGAACTTCTGATCCCAAGGGTCTTGATGCTTGAAACATTTCTGCAAGAGCATCGACATCCCCTTACGCAAATCATCGGGGCCAAACATACCGCCCTTGTAGATAAGACCTGCACCTTCTGCCACGTCACCCATGTAGGTCGACATCACACCCACCAGTTTGTCCCACTCCTCTCGTGAGTATCCGGCGTAGTTCTTGATGGGCTGATCCGGCGTCGGCAATTCCCGACAGGCAAGCAAAGTCTTATCGACCTTGGCCTTGCTCATAACACTAGGCGTTGCCGCTTCGGGGTGTGACTTGAGCCAGTCCTGACGTGACATCACTGGCCTTCTTGGTGCGACTGGTGCAGAATAAACATGCCGTTTAGATTTCTTTGAAGAGTTCCAATCGGTTGCAGGGAACAGGTCTTGCTTGCTGGCTGTCTGTTCCTTGCTCTCTACACCCATGCTTGCGAGTGATTGCTTGCTTAGGTCTGCGATAACTTCATTAGCTTTCTTCATTGGTAGTCTCCTTGGTTTTAAAGAATCCCTGATACTCAGGGTGGTTGTACATAAAGAACCGTGCGTAATACGCTCGGTGGTTGTTGCTTAACTTGAAGGGTGCATCACCACGTGTCTCCACGTCTGTGTGCCATCTGATGCGCTCAAACACTGAGTTGATTGAGTAGTTCTCAAACTCACGTCTGATAACATCGAACGTGAACCGCTCCACCAGTTCGTACACTTCGGGGTTTTGTTTGTGGAACTCCCACCACTTGCGCTTGAGGCTAGGCATTAGTGGTCACCTCGCTCAACCACACTGGCTTTGAGCGGTGAGTGTACGTGTGACACATACGCTTCTCTGCAATGTAGAAGTCTCGGTAAGACTGCACGTGGCAAGGAACGTCACCCTTCCAAGCGTCGTACTCAATCTTGTACAAGTCTGGCATGCAACGAGGTGGGTTACGCCACTCAGCTTCTGGCATATGACGGTGGATTGCCATGCTTAAAGTTGGCAACATGTCCTTGGTCTTATGCTCATGCTCATAGCGATACTCAAACTCCTTAGCTAACTCAATGGCATGATCGAGCAACCACTCAGCATGGAGGTAAGACTTAGCCACCCACTTGGTCATTGGGTGATGCTCATAGGCTGACTTGTATCCGCCGCCATCAAACCCATGGCTACGCACCGCAGTGAACAACATCTGCGCTGACTCAACGAGCATCTTACCAACGTGCTTGTCACCTAATGATCTGGCCGCAACCTTGGGGTCATGGTCTACGAAAAATATATTCATGTGTTTTCTCCTTAGTGTCTGTTAGTTGCCATCTCGTATTCCAGTTCCTCGCGGTGCTCTTTGTTCGCGGGGTCGTGAAATGCTTGAACCATTTGCAGAAATTCTGCGGGTGTTAGCTTGCCTTCTGCAAACATCTGCCCCCACACAAATTGTGGTATTCCACGAGCTTGCATGAACCTTTTGATTTGGCGGTTCGTTGGTGTCTTCATGTGCTTTCTCCTGTCATTAGTTGTTTTACTTGGTGATCTACTTCCACGCAGATTGATCTGATCGACGTGTAATCTTTGTGACGTATGCCTCTGGTCTTCACTCGCAATGCGACTGAAACCCAGAAGCGCATGTCTCTTCGAGGGTGTAGGAAATACCATTCCGTCCTCACCTTGACGCGCTTCACACCACATCCAACAGCTTGCGGTTATCGACGGTGAACCTTTCACCTAGCAATGCTCTGGATAGCTGATCGAGGGCTGACCCTGCCAAGTCTGACAGGTCTTTCACGACGGTGTACTTGGGATAGAAACGCTGGACTGAACGATCAATGATGCCGATACCGATGATGTCAGTCCCCGCTTTGGCCGCTTCATCAACAGCTTTGCGAGTGTACAGATGGATGTTCTCGTGATGCCCTGAAGCCGCAGGTGAACCGTCAGACAAGACAAGCATCACATGGCGTGACTCTGGACGAGCGGCAAGACGTTGTTGGGTGCTGACGATAGCGTCACCGTCTGCGTTATCCCACAAGGCCATGTCCCTGATACCTGCAATAGCACCCTTGGCCTCGAACAATCTCTCGTCGAACTGCTTGAAGATAAACATGTGCTGGGGTGCTGATCTGTCGTAATCAACTGAACTGTCACTGCAACCACCGAAGTTATTGGTGAACCCTAGTATCTCGTACTTGATACCTGCGCTATCGATGGACTCGGCAAGAGCAACAACACACTGCTGAGCGAGACCAATCTTGTTGCGACCTCCCATGCTACCGCTAAGATCAACGAGTATGGACACGGCAGTGTCAACCTCGGCCTTGTCTGACCGCATCTTGAACACGTTGGAACGACCACCGTATGCTTGAACAAAGCGGCGTGTATCCAGACGCCCATCCTCACGGCCATAATCCCAATCACGTTTCTGTTGAGCGAGTAGTGAACGCATCAACTTGGAGCGCATGGAATTGATCTCACCTGCCATGGACTTGACGACCTTGTCGTAGTCCGATGGATCACACTCTGTGAGGAAGTGTTGGTGCTTAGTCTTGAGGGTGCGGTGATGCCACTCGTCCTTCTCGTCGTATGTCACATAGGTGAACCCATCCTCAGACGTGGTGAGTTCGCCTTCATCCATCATACGAGTGATAGCTTCGGACATTTCGGGGTCATACGGTTCGAGGTCGTCGTCGCCACTGGTCTCTCTATCGGTAGCACTGACATCAGTATCGGGAACGCTTGAACGTCCATCGTCCTCATCACCGTCTGAGCTATCTTCATCAGCTCCAGTGTCGTGGCTCCCTTCTGCTGGATCGTCAGTGTGATCTTCTCCGTCTGAGGGCTTGTCTTCTCCATCACCTGTATCTTCACCATCTTCTCCGTCTTCTGGCTCATCTTTATAATCCTCGTCTATGATTGATTGTTCGACCACACGAGCGAGGGCGATAACGTCACTCGTACTGTGGCAATGATCGAGCGCAGCTACCCACTTGGTAATCTGTCGCTTGAGGTCTTCGGGTATGAGGTCAAGGCAGGGCTGACACGTTGTGCCGCCGTAGTCCTTACGTCCCTCAAGGGTGATTGCTACTGGCGCAACATTCATGTGCTTGTTGGCGTAGTCAGGGTTGTCGATCATGTGCTGTAGAAATTGCTGATTCACTGAGTCAGACGTGGCCACAAGATTGACTTGAGCACCGGGATAATCTTCGATCACACGGCGTTCCATCCATACGTCTTCGAGACAATTCCAGATAGACTTGAGCGTCTTATTACCTGCCTCGTAACACTCCTTGCCAAGACGTCCGACTGCCTCGTGGTCTGTGTGCTTCACGTGACCTGCCTCGTGGTCTGTGTAACCACGCAAGATCATGCGTTGCTCCTCAGTCATGGTGCTGTTCTTGTCGATGGCAGGTAGCGTGATTTTACTACCATTGGTCTTGGCTTGGTTGCCTGAGAACACCACCTTGATGTCCTCCTTGCGACCAAACACTGCGGATGATTTGGTTACTTCGTTAACGAATGTATCCGTTCTCATGTGATTACCCCCATACTCGTTGTGAAATTGCTTTAAGCACTGCACGGTCATTGACTGAGGCACGATCAAGTATCGTGGTAGCAATGGCCTCCTCGACCGCTTTCTTCTCGTCTGGAATGAAGCTCATGTAAGCCGTCATTGCTTGACCCAAAGACAGGAAACCACGTGGTGATATGGGCTGCATGACCTTGGACTGAGTGAACGCGGTTAAGTGCTCGGTGATGTAGTTGTTGAGCTTTTCTGCATGGACATCAGCCAACTTGGGCAGACGTGACTTGATTAGCTTCTTTCTGTCCGCTGGCTTGAGGTAGTCGACCTTGACCCACACGGTGAAGCGATCAAGGAACGCCATGCTCTGTGGCCTTGCACCTTGGTACATGCCGTACTCGTCACCCTGTCCGACTGTGTTGCCAGTAGCGAACATGCGGAACAGTTTGTGAGGCTTGACCATACGACCACCATCCTCGGTGAGCATGAGACCGTTGCCCTCTGCGGCACGTTGTAAGACGTAAGCAATATCGGGACGAACGAAGTCGATCTCGTCAAGGCATCCGATATACGGGCCAGACATCATCTGAGGCAAGATACCATCAACAAACTTGCTCGATGTAACGCCACCCTCGTTGGTCAGAACGTCACGACCAATCAAATCCATGCGAGTGATTTCACTGTCGAAGTTAACACGCATGAAAGGCCAGTTAAGACGTGCGGCAACTTGCTCGATCAACGTCGTCTTACCTGTCCCTGTGTGGCCGTGAAGATAACACCGCTGATTGGTCATTACCGCATAGAGTACACGCAACAACTCGAAGGGACGGAACACGTAATCCTCGTCAACTTCTGGCACATGAGGGTGAGCACCGTCCCACTCCCACGTTGGAACCTTGAAGCTGAACTGCTCCTTGCCACGCTTGAGGCCGAACGCTCGCCATGCTTCTTGCGTCGACAACCTACCGCTTGGGATAGTGCCGTCGTGCTTGGTATCCTCAGACGCGGCAGTAATCCCAATAGCAGGTGTGGACTCGGCCTTCTCCAAGTCTTCGGTCAACGTGTTGATCGTGGTTATCATGTCGTTGATGGGTGGTAGACCTGCTTGTGATAATGCGAGGTCGATCAGCGCACTGTCAGCAGGTGGATTGAGCACGACAGCCTTGACTGGCTCCACGTCTAGCTCGATCACCTCAAGAGCACCGCAAATACGCTCAAAAAGTTTGCACTCGTCCGCCGTCATTGCGGTCATTTTGATGTCGTCAACCGTCTTGGGTGCATCCTTCTCTTCACGAATGCCGACGAGTGACTTGACGCCATCTGATGTGGCCCCGTCAGTAGCCTCTGCGAGCTGGCCCCAGACGTTAATTTCGTCAAGGTGTCCGTTAAGACGAGCGAAGTCGTAAGCGTTTAGTGCGGCTGTTAAGCTCATAGGTAAAGTCTCCGTGGTTGTTGATGCTAGGTGAGTTGTTGCTTTTAGGTGCCTTGCGAGTAGTTCCTCGGCTCCGTTGAACTCTGCGAAGCGATGCTTGCCGCCTCTGCCAGTTGAACATTTGCTAATGTCCGTGATGCACTCCATCGTGCGATCAGGGATTGGTAGTAAGCCACCGAGTGTGTAAGTTGCCGCTGCCATCGCCTCGCTCTCAATGAGCAGTGCCATCGTTGTGATCGTCAGGTTGTCGCGAATAACCGATATGGTTGGTCGCTTGGCTACGCTTGGCGGTAGCGATTCGAGCATTGCGTCTTTGACTGCAAAACTTAGGCGTCGTGCCAAATCATCGCTGACTGTCGCGGTGAAAAGCTGGCGAATAACCGCTCTCCTTTTCGAGAAGTCGTCGATAGCTAGACATGAACGCAGCTTTGTTTGCGTTGGAATCATAGTAATCTCCATTGGTTTGGGGGAAGGTTTGGTGTCCAATGTATAACTAACGATACACACTAGACACCTTTAGCGCAAGGTTTAGTGTTCGGAGGGCAAATAGAGCGTGAACTCACCGAACTCGTTTGGTGCTACCCACAACCGAAATGCTTCCACATGTGGGTTAAATCCGTCCACACGGTCAAAATCGAAGTCTGTGAATGGCACGTTGATGGTCTTGAGAATGTTGTCGTTGCCGTCCTCAAGTATGAGGTCAGCCCCTTCGCCATTCGGTCTGAGAATGGCTACGACGAAGCTAGTGTCCTTGCCCTCCTTGCGAAGTTCACGAACGTACAAGTCGATGTCCCGAACGAGCCAGAACGCTTCCATTTCGGTGACGACGTGCGTGACACCTTCTGACATGATGCTTGACGTTAAGCCAAACTTGGCGAAGTCCATTGAACCAGTGAACTGCGAAAGGTCGAGTTGAGTTGAAGTTTGCATAAATGCTCCTGTGATGTTTGGGAAAAGAAACGACGAGAAGCAGACCGAATTGAACCGATCTGCTTCCTACTAAAAGTTCCTTTAGAATTGCGCACATGTGTGCGTGTGTGTGTGCGAGAGGTCAGACAATTTCGAATTGACCTGAGACGGATTTGACTTCACTCCACTCCACGTCTGGCGTTTCGAACTCACCCAAGCCCCACTCCTTGCGAGCGAGTTCTTCGGCGTGTTCTTGGCTTCGCGCTTTGATGCTCCGCTTCCACACCGTTGTGTGCGAGACCATGACCTCGTACTCGACGCTATTCATCATCGTCCTCCTCGTCGCTCTCTAAGACGCCACCGAGGTAGCGGTACAGGTCTTCGATCCACGTTTCTGGGTCGATGTCCCCGTTGAGAATATCGTCCTCGATCCACTTAATGATCTGAGGGCGCAGAAGGGTTTCGTGATCCTGATTTTCCATCACCACCTCCACGGAGCGAGAGGTAAACACTCGCCCATGATGTACGAGCCATCAGCCGTCGGGAACGCTTCCCCACAGCCCATGAACCAGTTGATGCCAAGCCATGCGAACATGAACCCGACGATTGCGCAGACCACGATCTCGCCTACGATCTCGATTGCCTTCGCGCTTAGCTTGCGACGTTGTTGTCGTTGTGTGTGCATGTGTGTGCTCCTTCGATTAGACACAAAAAAACCCCACAGGCGCGAGCCTGTGAGGTTTGGGTGGGTGTGTAGGTTTTACTTGCGCTTGGCGTTGGCCAACCCACGAGTGAACGCGGCGAATGCGGCTTCGTCGAGTGCGAGAACCTGCTCGGTCAGTGCGTCCATTGCGGACGGGTTAGCCTTGGCCTTGGCTTCGCGAGCAAGACGATCTGCGCGTCCGACTTCCAGCTCGACCTCTGCGATCAACCGCTGCTCTTTGGTTGGCTTCTTTGTGCGAGCCTTCGGCTTGATGGGTGTGACGTCAGCCTTCGGCTCGCGAGGGACTGCGGCCCAAGCTGCGTTGGTGGCCTCACGGCCTTCGGCGGCGTAAGCGGCCATGCGAAGATCATCACCTGCGGCAGCGGCCTTGGCTGCGTTGATCCAACGCTTGCGCTTCGTTACCGACGCTTTAGCCGCTAGGTACGCAAGAGCTTCCTTGCGAGTTTTGGCGACGAGGTAGCCGTTGGCTACTTGCGTGAGGGTACAACCTGCGAATTTGTTTGTTGCGAGTGTCATATGCGTTTCTCCAAGATTTTGCAGATCGACGGAAGTGCCGAGCTGTCCACCTAAAAGTTCCTTCCCTGCACACACACGTCACACACGCGTACACACAGGACGACACCGCCGATGGGTTTTTGTAAGCTGTTGAAATGATTGGTGGTGGGGTCTTTTAGACCATCGTTCGTGCGCTTGCGGGGATCGTTCTTGAAACGTGCGCCAGCATATACACACAAAACACCCCTACGAAGGGAGTTGTAATGCAACAAAATCAAGGGCTTAGCCTCACATGTGTCGCGAGTGTGTCACACAAGGCCGCGAGTGCGAGGGGGGGGCGTACACCCGACCCCGCCGATGGGAGTCCCGCGCGATGTGTCACCTCCCCACCCCCACGACCAACCGCAGCAAATTTGGAAAACGTCTAACGCTAATGGCTACAGTCGTAATAACATGTGAGACCTGCAAAAAAGAGTTCTCGACCAAGGCGTATCACAAGGATCGCCGCAAGTTCTGCTCAATGGAATGCAGAAAGACAGCCCCACACTTAAAGAAGGCCAGTGAGATGACGGCATTAGCTACACGAGAGAAACTTACCCCCGCAGAAAGCGGAAGAATACGGGCAGAAATCGCAACATACATGCGAGACCAGCTAACGGACGCGCATTTAGTGGTCATGGGGACAAAGGAATGGAACCCTACACAGGCTAGGGTCTTTGGAATGCTACTCAATAAAGTCGTTCCTGACCTTAACCACAGCTTCAACCAGCACGAACACACAGCCAAAACCCTAACCGACCTGTCTCGTGATGAGTTAGAGGCGATTGCGCAGGGTGTATCCGAGATCGAAGTAGAGAGCATAGGAGTTATTGAGCATGAAGATTAAGAACATCCAGAAGGACGCGCTTGAATCCAACTTAACGCTAGGTCAATTCGGCCATGCAATGAGCCAACTAAACCTATCCGACATACCCCGTGAGAGGGCGGCAGAGGCCATCAAAGACCACTTGATGCTAGTCATGGCCGATAGTATCAAGGATAAAGAAAAGGCTCAGGAGATACATATAAGCCGTTTGCTGAAGCGCAAATGAGTAAGACATTATCTCAAGCACAGGTTGCCAAGTATCTTCTCAAGCTGCGAGATGCTCAGGACAGCTTCGAGTCCTTTGTTAAGCTGATTTACCCTGAGTGGGAGCTTGCAAATTTTCAGCTAGAGCTGATCGACACACTAGATAAACTGGAGAAAGACACACTTGGTGTTAACAATGTCCTCATCACGATGCCGCCACGCCATGCCAAATCCACTTTTGGCACAGTCCTGTTCCCTTCGTACTTCATGGCCCGAAACCCTCAGAGGTATATCATGTCTTGTTCGTACAATGCTCAACTGGCTACGGATTTTGGGCGGCAAGTACGCTCAGTCGTAGAAAACAATTCGATAAACCAAGCCTTCCCAGACTTCAGCTTGTCCAAAGAGAGCAGGGCGGCAGACGTATGGCGCACCGAAGTCGGAGGAGCTTACTTTGCGGTAGGCGTCGGAGGTACGACGTCTGGTCGACCAGCAAACCTTCTACTGGTGGATGACCCAATCAAGTCACGTGAAGACGCTGAGTCTATGACCCAGCGCAATAAGACGTGGAACTATTACACTTCTGCACTCGCCACTCGTTTACAGCCAGAGGGAGGGGGCGCACCTCCAAAACAAATAGTCATCCTAACCCGCTGGCATCCAGACGACCTTGCCGGGAGAATAATGGACACAGAAGATTGGAAAGAGGGGCGTTGGAAGCACATCAATTTCCCTGCCATCAAGACCACGCCCGGAAAGAAAAAGATCAGCAGACGTATGCTTGCAGAGGATGACCCTCGCTATGTAACTACAGAAGAGTACAGATCACTATCCCCGGCTAAGCGTAATGTGACGGACGGTGAGATTGAGGAACCATTGTGGCCCGAACGGTTTCCTATTGAAGACCTGAAGCGCAGGGAACGCCTAAACCCCCGTGAGTTTGCATCGCTATACCAACAGCAACCTTACATCGAGGGCGGCAACCTAATCAAAACTGAGTGGTGGCGATCATATCCAGCAGACCTAAGACCGCAAAAGTTTACCAGCCTAGTCATTACTGCCGACACAGCGTTTAAGAAAACCGAAACGGCTGACTATAGCGTGATGGTTGTTGCGGGTATCGACACAACTGGCGACATGTACATAGTCGACATCATTAGAGGCAAGTGGGACTTCCCCGAACTCAAGCAGCGGATGATAAGATTGAACAATGAGTGGCGGGGCAAAGGTCTTAGAGCCATATACATAGAGGACAAAGCCTCTGGCCAATCACTCATACAGGAACTCAAGCGCGAGTCTGGCATTTCCGTCATTCCCTACAAGGTAGTTAATGATAAAGTTGCTAGGGCTAATGCCGTTCTCCCTATCATAGAGGGGGGTAGGGTATTCCTACCAGAAGAATCCCAATGGCTAGACGCCTTTATAGATGAAGCAATAAGTTTTCCTAACGGAAACCATGACGACCAAGTCGACGCTATGGTTATGGCCATAGATGTTTTGTCTCGGACATCAATATCCCCAGAGGCGTGGTCACTACACACTGACACCTCACAGTCTCTTAATAACAATAGCCAAGACTTCGGCAAATCTCTTCAGAGAAGTGTCAAAGGGTTAGCTGCAAAATGGAATGGGTGGGGTCTGTAAGGACGACCATCGCACACATCTCGGTTATCTTTGGCATATAGAAATGGACGGTAGCAAAAATGGCCCCACAAACAAGTTACAGGTCAGCAAGTTATGAATCAGGCCCGAATGAGGGAGTGATTGTTGACCTTTCTGAGCATGCGGAAAAGTTAGTTAACTACGAAGACATATCCCACCTCCTTTCTGAAGAACAGGAGCGTCGTATTGTGGACTATGTAAAGTCCATGGCCGATATGTCTCATTCCAAGATTCGTAAGCGTTACGATCATTGGAAAGAAGCTGACCGCGCACACGATGTTTACGTCCCTGCTGACGCAACAGAGTTCCGCGAGAAGGCTGTTATGGCTGATACGAGGGCCATTGCTGACACAGTTCTCACCTACCTCATGGCTGCAATGGGCGGACGTAACCCCATGTTCCAGCTTGAGGGTCTTAACCGCAAATCGCGTAACGCATCGCTCATTTTAGAGAGAGTGCTGCACCAGCAAATGCGCAGAACCGCAGGTGAGGCAAGACTTGCCCAGATGATACTGGACAGCATTCGTTATGGCTTTGCCCCAACCAAAGTAGTTTGGGACGCCAAGTCTAACCAGAACAAGATCGTAAACTTCGATCCCCGCAGATGTTTCCCAGACCCACGCGTAAATTGGGGTGATTGGGAGAACATGCAGTTCATCGTGTTTGCAGACTACATGTCTTACAACGCACTGTTAAATAGTGGCCTGTACCCTAAACTAAAAATGTTCCCAGCTTTACGGAACAAGGTTTCCGGCACTCGCAGTTCGTGGAACGCGCACCACTGGCACAAAGAGGAAGGCCGAGGATTATCAATCGACCCTGCCCAGCCAAACCAGAAGAATGCGGATCACGCGTATTTCACGCTTGGTGACGCTAGGGTAGTGGATGAATCTTGGGTTCGTCTGTCTGGCCACGAGATTGGCATCCCTTCGATTGACGAAATATTCCTTGTCCTCACCATAATGGACGAGAGTGTTGTCATTAGGTTCCAGTTAAACCCCTATGGCCAGCAGTTTCCTGTTGTTTTTGGTGGTCTTTACCAAGATAGCCATAAGACTTACGGCCAATCGCTGTACGATCTCATACTTCCGATGCACGATATTGCTACATTCTTGATGAGATCGCGCATAGACAACATTGGTGCCGCGCTAAACAACCTTATATTCGCTGATCCGACGCAGGTTTCGATACCTGACCTAATAGATCGCAACCCATGGGGCATAGTTCGCACACTTCCGGGCAGTAAACCCGGAGATGGCGTCTTTATTGCGCAGGTTCCAGACGTAACGCGCGGACATCTCACCGATATAGCGCAGATGTCAGAGCTGAAGCAGCGCGTTAGCGCAGCGTCAGACGCACAACAAGGTATGCCGACCTCAGACGGAATCCGCACAGCAACGGAAATACAGCGTTTAACCCAACTCGGATCGCAGAGGCTCGGCGTACTCTCACGCATTATGTCGGCAACCACTATTCGGCCTATGGTCAGGATGATGGTGGCCAATATCCAAGACAGCTTGTCGATGGAAGGGTCGATCAAGATGGATAAGAACAACACGCCCAACCAATTATCCGGCATGATTGAAGATGGCTACCTCGATTACAATGTTTCCAAGGACTTGCAGGGTGAAATTGATTTCCTTGTAATAGACGGAACTTTGCCTCTCGAACCCACACGCAATGCTGAGACATGGATGAACATGCTTCAGATCATGAACAAAACGGGCCTCAACATGGAATACAATGCGGGTCAAATAGCTGAAGAGGCTATCCGCGCCATGGGGATTACTGACATGGACAGGTTCCGCGTCGACCAGAAGCAGCTTCAACAAGAAGGGCCAAGTCCTTCTCAACAATTAGCTATGATGGAGAAGATGCGTGGGGCGAGTGTTCAACCACAAGAAGACATCGAAAAAGAAGTTCAAAAGGGAAACCTTGTACCGATGTCTGAGGCGGGGAATCGCTAATGACCAAGAAGGTATTACAAAAGAATGTCGATCCCTCTGTCGCCGCTTATGTTGGTGCTGTCGAAAGCGACATGCTGTCCTCAATAAAGCAACTCAAAGAATTGATTTTAGAGACAGGCAAGCAAGTATCGGAGTTAAGAAAAGAATTATTGACGGTACAAAAAAGCTCCGACTCTACAGACAGCAGCATCGCAGCAGTAGAGCTGAAAGCTAAGCGTCTTATAGATAAGGCATTTGTTAGCAGAAATCATGAAGATGAATCATGGAAAGAAGAGATCGAAGAAACCACTGTTGCGCTAGTGTCTCGCGTTGTGGCCTTTGAGAAACGCATGGACTCCATGGAGGGCAAGCTCACCCGTTACTTCGATAAAGAGAAGTACGCGATAACCAAGGCCATGATTGCCAAAGTAATTAGCGAGGAGAAGGCCAATGGCTGAAACAAGACCTATAGGTGAACAGCTAAGGTTCCAGTCCTCCAAGACCGGGGAGCATATTTTAGATGACTATTTGGAAGCCGCTGAAAAAGGCACTCGTACTCTCGATGATATGCTGGATGATCTATTTGATTCATCTGGCGTATTTCAGTCCAACTTATTCCAGTTTAGAGAAGACCCCGCAAATGCCGGAATGTTTCAGGTCAGAGTCGGTCAGTACGTTGGCGCAGACACAGGCTGGTCTACCATCACCTTCACGGACTTTGCTCAATATGTAGCAGACGCCTTAGCGTATAAGAATGCCGCTGAAGCAGCCAAGATCGCAGCCGAGAGTGCTCGCGATACTGCGCTGCCTGTCATCAACAACATCGCGGACGTCATAACCACAGCAACGAATATTGCTAGTGTAAACACAGTCGCTGGCCAAGCGTTGGGTTCAAAGTCTTACGCGGTCACAGCCGCTGGTGGAAAGTTCTATTTGGACGGAACCACCAACCCTGCGATCACGCTGAAGGAAGGCTTCACATATACCTTCGATCTTTCAGACAGCTCTCTATCCACACACCCCTTTAGGTTTTCGACATCTGCAAGTGGCTCCCCAGTATATACAACAGGGGTCACAATAACTGGGACGCAGGGTACGGCTGGAGCTAAGATTGAAATAGTTGTTTCGTCTGCCACAGCCAGAACGCTTAACTACGTTTGCACTTCGCACTCAGGCATGGGTAACACAGTTACCTCGCAGCAACACAACTTAGACCTTTTAGCGTCAATCAACGCTAAAATCACGACGGCTGCTGACGTTGTCGCGCCGTCAATAACAGACGTAATAACTGTAGCCACAAATATTGTAGACGTGGCTACCGTTGCCGCAGACATCACAGACGTCAACACCGTTGCAACATCTATCGCAAATGTCGACGCAGTTGGAACCAACATCGCCGCAGTCACAACTGCCGCAAACGCTGGCAACCTAAACAGCATCACAACTGTTGCAACTAATATAGCCGACGTCGGAACGGTAGCGTCAAATATTTCTGACGTCCAAACAGCCGTAACGAACATTGCTGACATCAACACTGTGGCCTCGAATGTGGGGTTAGGGCAGAGCGTTACCACTGTTTCTAATTCAATCGGCGCGGTTAATGTTACGGGAGCAAACATTACTGCCGTACAGACCGTGGCTACGAACATAGTAGCCATTCAGAATGTATCGTCAGACTTGCTAGAATCTATCTCCGAGATAGATACCGTTGCGGCTTCCATTGCTAATGTTGACTCTGTTGGCACGAATATCGCGTCAGTGACAACGGTTGCCGATGCAGCGAACCTTTCTAACATCACCACTGTGGCCTCAGATATAACCGATGTTAATTCTCTCGCTACAGTATCGGCAAAGATCAAAGCATTAGCAGACGTAGAGGACGGCACAACTGCGACAGGTGCTATCACCGGGTTGTTTGGCGATCTATCTACTATTCAATCTCTTGGCACAAACATCTCTGAGATTGTGACCACTTCAAACAATATCACGTCAGTGATTGCCACGGCGGGAGCGATAAACAACATAAACCAAGTTGCTCCTCACGTCGGAGTATCTGGCAACATCTCGTTGGTGGGCAATTCGATTGGTGACGTGAATGCGCTAGTCCCTCGTCTTACTGACGTTCAGACGTTAGTAAGCGGTACAAATCTAGCCAACATTCAAACAACAGCTCAGAACGCTGCTGATATAACGGCGGCTGCTACAAACATCGCAGACATTGCGACAGCCGCTACTTATGTGAGCCAAATTATTGAAGCCCCTCTGTTCGCAGAGGACGCCGAAAAGTATGCAGTACATGGCGTAAACTCTACGTTCACAGACCGAGATGGGAACGTAAATTACTCAGCAAAACACTGGGCTTCCGTGGCGCAAGCGGTGGGTAACGCCTTCACAACTGTCCAAGGCGACGAGAGAACAACGGGCGATACGGACGACATAACGGCCAATGGTGCGGCAGACTCTGTTACATTCTTAGGGCTTGGTGGAACCAAGGTTCGCACCGATCAATCAAACAAAGAAGTTTATATAGATAGTCGCTCGGTGGCTATGGCAATAGCATTGGGGTAATACTACATGGCTAGTTATCAATTTAAGAACGCTACTGCGAATGATGTAGGCACAACGCCTTCAGACGTTTACACCGTTCCGGCAAGTAAAAAATCAATCATGATCGGGTGCAGTGTAACAAACATCACTGGCTCTGCTTTACCTGTGGAGCTTTCACTCGTGAAGGCAGACTCCACAATAATCCACCTTTCACGCGCACACAGAATTGAGGGTGGGACGACCCATGATTTTTTAAGTGGTAAAAAGCTAGTAATGCAAGCTGGTGAAAAGGTGCAACTTGTTTCCAAGGTTACTAACTCTTTGGATTGCGTTGTTTCGGTACTAGAGGATGTCGACTAATGGCTAATGGTTTTTATGAAGGCACAGCTTTAGCTGACCAAACATTCTACGGCTTTAAGCTGTATCAAACGGGTGATCTTAACATCGACGTCATTAACGACGGGACGACACCAGTGCGCCTTCCAGATGATAATATCATCGACCCAGAGGACTATAAGACGTGGGTGTGGTCAAAAGACACCATCACATTTCGCTGGGATAACGGTCACTTACTAATGGAAATGATATGACTCAGATAATCGACTTAGGAAAGCTACGTTTCTATTTCGCAGGTGACTGGGATACCGCCACCACCTACGAGTTGAACGACATCGTAAAATACGGTGGTAATATTTATGTTTACACATACGGACTTAAAACCAGCACTCACCTCCCAGTAGATACTACTTATTGGGCGTTGATGGTTGAGGGCTTTAAATTCCAAGCTGTGTACGCAGATGCAACGGCGTATCGCGTAGGTGACGGTGTCACTCACGGTGGTAAGGTTTACATTTGTATCCTTGATACCACAGGCAACACGCCCCCAAATGCTACATACTGGTCACTATTTGCTGACGGTATTCAGTGGGAAGGCGAGTATGTCAATTCTACTGCCTATCAGAAAAACGATATTGTGTCTTATGGCGGTAACGCTCTTTATGTTTCCAAGGTCGACACAACAGGAAATCTACCCTCAGACACTACCTATTGGGATGCGTTCATTAGCGGAATTACAGCAGAAGGTGTTTACAACGCGGCTACCGCCTATGTTGCGGGAGACATTGTTGCCTATGGTGGTAATCTCTACCGCGCCACTGGCGATACTACTGGCAACCTCCCAAGCAACGCAAGTTATTGGGTTGAGTTCCTTGGCGGCATTAAGGCGCGTGGCGCATACAATGCGGCCACAGCTTACGCGCTAAATGATGTCGTAAACTACGGTGGCGCACTATACCGAGCACTGGCTGAAACAACAGGCAATTTACCAACAGTTACAGCTAACTGGGAACTTTATGTTTCGGGCGTAAACCCAAAAGGCGCATACGACAATACGCTTGCCTATGTACCTAACGAGATAGTTGCTTACGGTGGCTCGCTTTATAAGAATATCGTTGCAGGTACAGCCAACCTTCCAACAGATACTGCCTACTGGTCTGTATTTCTTGGCGGGATTAACCCACGCGGCAACTGGACTACGGCGGTAGATTACCAGCCCGGAGACGTTGCTGTTTATGGTGGTAACACTTTCCGAGTATTAGTAGCTCACGCATCCACAGTTTTCGCAACAGACTTAGCCGCATCCAAGTGGCAGAAGTACAATGGCGGGATTGATTGGAAAGGCAACTGGGCAACTGGGATTGTTTATAAGGTAGACGACATTGTTAACAATGGCGGCTCTGTTTACATCGCAACCGCAGATCATACGTCGAGTTCCTTTGCCTCAGATGCTGGAAATTGGCAAACATTTGCCAATGCTGGAACTGATGTTGGACTAACAATAGTGTCACAGGGAGACGTGTTGTACCGAAATGCAACCGCCCCTGCCGCACTTTCTGCGGGGGTTAGTGGCCACGTCCTCACTACCAAAGGGCCAAATGCCGACCCAGTATGGGAAGCAGTCGCTGGCGCAACCATCGCAAAACATCTAATTAATTCGTAAGGGAAAACTCTCATGGCTACTGAACAAGTAAAAGTATTTAAAAACGTACACACGCAAACGCCGACGTATGGATCAGCTTTTGAAGTAGTATTAGCTCAAACTAGCTCTACGCAAAAAGCAGTTATAAAAGAAGTAAATTGTAAAGCTGTCGGGGTGGCGACTTTAGACCATGATGGTCGAACGGTTGCCACAACCACTACCCAAGCTGCGGACATGATTGCCAGCGGCTCTCTAATAATGGACGTTAGTTCTGTATTAAAACTAAAGTTTGGTGCAAAAGCGACACCTACAACCGCTAGCTTTAAAGCAATGGTGTTTTGTGACAGCACTGACGGAATTACATTTGTAGAAGGTACAGGTGCTCAATCTGCTACTGGAACAGATACCACGGCAACCACGGCAACGAATTTAACAACATCTAGCACGAACACTCATTCTGCCTTTGCAGCTATTAAGCCGGGAGATACCGAGGTCACTTACTTTAGGTATTACAGCAATACCATCTATGAGTATGTTTATAATAGCTCATCTGCTCAAACCAGCTACAGCTTCGGATCGGGTCACGGTTCGTGTACCGATGGTACATATATGTACAACATCCCATCCGGCAGCGGCACCACGATAAATCGCAGACATTTAACAACTGGAGTTAACAGTAACTTCTCTTCTGCTTCCACCGTTCACGGGCAACAATCCAACCAAGGTTCTTTCCTGTTACACCACAATGGCTACCTCTACACGAAACAAGAGGGTAACTCCGGCAACATGTCCGTCATTAAAATATCTGACGGCTCGGTTACAACAATATCAAATGGTGCAGTTGGTTCTTACAGTGATGGAGCCGCCATCGTCACTACGCTTGCTGGCACGTCTTACGTCGTAGAGCAAGGCACAGACCGCTGGCAATGGTATGAAATTGGCGGCTCAGCTACCCAATTTACCCACGAAACAGGCACAAGTTCGGGGTCAACTGAGTATGGCCAAGGTGGTTTTGAAATTGCACCGGGCATTGCGATGATCTTGTGCGAATCAAATGACGATCTGAGTATTATTGATATGAATACATCACCACCTCAATGGTCGCATATATCTTCCCCCAGCACACGGAACATCTTAAATCATGACGCTATTGGGTCTTATTTTGCGGTTGCACATTATTTGACGCGAGACAGCGATGCGGAAATCTACGACGCTTACACTTCTGGTGTTTTGATAGAGGGAGTTTAATATGTCATTTACACAAGGCACATCTAGTTTTTCGTCTAGCAGCGTTAGCGGTGATAGCGGTGGTAGCGGTGGCGGAAGTTCTAGCCCAGTTGGGCAAGCCTTTTATGGACACGGAGATGGACTGTCTAGTTGGACATGCCCTACTGGAGTAACGTCTGTATCTGTAGTTTGTATCGGTGGCGGTTCTGGTTCTAAGGGATCAACGTGGTCTGCCTATGCAGGTTGCGGCGGCGGTCTTGGCTGGAAGAATAATATTCCAGTAGTCCCCGGACAAACCTACGATGTTATGGTTGGTAGGGGCGGTAACGGTCAGGGCAATGATTACGCTGGTACAGATAGTTATTTCATCAATGCCAATACAGTTCTGGGTGGTAGAGGCCATGGCGGCACTGGCGGCACATTTGTGGGCGACGGTGGCGGTACTGGCGGTGTTTCCGGCCAGTATGGCGGCGGTGGTGCTGGTGGTTATACTGGTAATGGCGGAGGCCAAGCCACAGCGGGTACTGGCGGCGGCGGTGGCGGCGGCGGTTCTTATAGCTCCACGCACGGTGGAGCATCAGGTGGCGGTACTGGGCCATTCGGTCAGGGCGCGTCTGGCACTGGGGGATCATATTACCCCGGCGGTGGTGGATCAGGCGGTGAGAGCGGCGTAATTGGCGAGAACGGTGCGTGGAGCTACGGATCATTTGGTGACCGCCAAGGTGGTTTATACGGTGCTGGCGGCGGCGGTACAGGATCAAACTCAACCAACGGCGGTGGCGGTTTTAATAAAGGTGGTCGCGGTTGTGTCCGTATTATTTGGGGCGCGGGACGTTCATTCCCATCAACAGGCACGGGAGACATGTAATGGTATTGTATAACTATGTAGTAGACGGCGTCGTAATTGAAGAACAGATACCTTACCCCCAAGTTTTGCAACGTACTGGGCTGAAAGATCAGGTTGGATTAACAGAGGCAGGGTATGTTGAATACTTTGCACCTGTGGCGGAGTTTGTTCACACAGCCGAGCAGGTAGCGTCTGGTCTTAGGAACAGGCGGCAAGGTCTTTTAAGTGAATCAGACTGGACGGTTATGCCTGACTCTCCGCTAACAACAGCTAAGAAAAATCAATGGAAGACTTATCGACAAGCCTTGCGTGATTTACCTGCTAACAATTTAGATTTAGCCGATCCACGGGAGGTAGTCTTACCGACTGCCCCCGAATAATTGCCGTAAATTGAGAGCACTACAGTATGAATATCGACTTGGATAATGATGAACTGAAAGCTCTGCTTACCCTTGCGGCTAAGGATGGTGCAAAACAAGCACTTGCTGAAGCTGGTCTTGATGGAACGAACGCCCAAGAAGATATTAAGGAACTTAGAAACCTAATAGATTCATGGCGTTCTGCAAAAAAGACCATGGGCCAAACCGCTCTTAAAATAGCGACATCGAGTGTCCTCATATTTATAGCGTTAGCGGTATTCATGAAACTAGGTATTAACATGGGAGAAGGTCAATGAGTGTAAAAGACAAGGCACACAAGCCCGTTATAGCAGCACCAGCTAAATGCACAAAGAACAAGAAGTCTAAGGCGGTTTCATCTAAATAGGATTGATCGGGACACATGACATCAAAAGAAAAATTACGCAAACTTAAAGAACTCGATAAATCATCCGGCTGGCAAGTCTTACACGAAGTAATGGAGCAAGAGATAGTTTCCGTTGCTATGGAAATAGCCGAGTCATCAACCATGCACATTGATGAGATAAACTTCAGACGTGGCGCAATCTTTTCAGCCAAGCGGCTGCTTGAGCTTCCTCAGCGTCTGGCCGTTAAACTAGAGAACGAAATCGTCATGGACGACAAGCTCAAACAATAAGCTGATACTGACCTAAATTTAAAAGCAACCCCGCTAAGGCCGGGACAGGAGATAGAAAATGGCAACACCACAGTCACCCGAACAAATGATGGCAGCAGTTGATGGCATCGCCTCAAAAAGAATGGGCGTAGACCCTCAACAAGTGGCCCCAGCACCGCAGGGCGCACCGCAGGGCGAAGCTCCTAAAGCAGCCCCTAAAGCAGATAGCACTCAGGATAAGGCGGCTGAACAAGGCTCCCCTCAAACAGAGGGCGACAAGATGTCTGCCGATGCTATTGTTTACCAAGTTGATTTTGGTGAAGGGCAGGGTCAACGCGACTTAACTCCCCAACAAATCAAATCCACTTTTGATCGCTATAGCTCAATGAACTACAAGAATGCGCAGTATAAACCTGTGTATGACCTTGTCGATCAGATCATGCGCGACAATCCGAACCTGAACTCTAAGCAGGTCGCTGACCAGATGAACAACATCTATAAGGCTCAGACCAGCAACCCTACGATGGGGAACACGGAGGGTAAGCAATCTGGCGACATGAAAGCAGACCCGTCAGACTTAGACTCTTCATTGCAAAAGTGGGAGCAAGAGAACGCTGCCAGCTTGCCGCCCGGATACAAAGAAATGATCCAAGGTGGTCAGCAGGGTATGCAGCAAATGCAGCAAGAGCTTGCACGAACTCAGGCAATGATCCGTCAGATGGCGGCACAGAACCAAGGTGTTGCAGACGCAGCCAAGGCTCAGGTTCAGAACAGCACAGGACAGCAGGTAGAAACTGTACGTCGACAAATTGCCAACAACTTAGATCGTGTTCAGCAGGGGCTACAGCTCCCAGCCGAAAAGGCGCAAGACTTCATGGTGTTTGCGGCTGAGCGTGGCTACACTTTGGAAGACTTTGCTGATCCACAACTCACAGCAAATGTAATGTCAGACTTCAAAAACAACATGGACTCGCCTGAGATGGAGCGTATGCGTGGCATAGCGCAACGCCGACAAGCCTTTACTGGCTCTCTGGGATCAACCCCCGGCGGTGGATCGAACGAAGCGTCTCCAGTTGGAGACAGCACCTTCGACAAGTTCACTCAGGCCGCTATGGCCAAAAAAGGTATGTAGTTTCTCCCCTGCCTACTTGTAGGTGTTTGCCCCCCAGTTGCTAGGTATTAACTACGGCTGGGGGGTTTTTTTTGATAGGGACGAAAAAACTTTTCTTTAGGCGTATATTCTACTTAATGCAGATGGTTGCGCTAAGGCCCAGCCGCATAAACAACTAGGGCATACGTGATGGAATATCCCGCGTTGCTCGACCTAACCCGTTTCTTTAACAGCCTTTAAAGGAGATTTAACCATGGCTGCTATCCAAGGATTGCGCGGGACTGGCGAGTTTTCGTCTGACTTCCGCCCCAAGAATTACCGAGAGCTATACACTCTCTTAGAACCACAAGGAAATGCCCCCCTCAACGCTTTGTTGGCGATGGGTTCTTCCGAAGCAACTGACGACAGTGAGTTCAAAAACTTTAGAGATGAGCTTCCTGATCGTAAGATGAAAGTTAATGGAGCTGTAGCTAGTACATCTACTACAACTATCACCCTTGACGCGTCTGACGACAACAAGTTTGCCATCGGCGGCTCAATCGTCATTAACAGCGCAACTGGCGAAGTAATGCACGTTACTGCGGACACAACAGGTACAACCCTGACTGCGACCCGTAATATCGGCGGCACTGCTCACCAGATTGCTGATAATGCTGACTTGTTCATTGCTGGCTATGCTGCTTCTGAAGGTGGATCAGCTCCGACTGCTATCTCATTTGATGCCGTCGTAGCTAACAACTTCTGCCAAATCTTCCGTACAGCGTTTAGCGTATCGAATACGTTGAACTCTACGCATCTGCGTACTGGCGACAAGATGGATGAGGCAATGACTAAAGCCCTCAAGTTACACATGTCAGACATCGAACGTGCGATGCTGTTTGGTGTGAAGCATGAGAGCAATGGTTCAACAGCTCAGCCTACTCGTTTCACTGGCGGTCTTATCAACAGCCTCACCAATGTGGTCGACATTAACACCGACTTCGCTTCTTATGGTGGTACTGGTGCAGGGCAAATGACTGAAGAAGGTTTTGACAGCTTGCTGATCTCTACCATCTTTAAGTATGGCTCTTCACAGAAGATTGCTTTTGTTGGCGAGAACGTCGCTAATCAGCTACAGCAGATTGGTAAAGACCGTTGGCAGCCTACGGCTGTTGAGGGAACTTACGGTGTATCGTTAACCAAGTATTCCAGTTTTGCTGGTGATTTGATGGTTCACTTACACCCTCAGTTCCGTCAGATTCCGGGCATGAAGGATGCTATGCTGATCGTCGACTTCCCATTCTTGTCGTACCGTTACCTTCAGGGTCGCGATACGCAGATGCTGGAAAATCGTCAAGCACCTGATCTCGATGCAACACTCAGTGAATACATGACCGAGTGTGGCTTAGAGCTACTTCAGGACAAGACGCATGCTTATATTAAGAACTGGAATACTCGCGTAGCTTCATAAGCGGGACGACCTTTCTTTATAAAAGAGCGATATTAAGGGGGTGCAATGCACCCCCTTATTTTTTGGAGGATTAACATGAATACGAAGATAACTAAACGCCGGGCAAGAACCGAAACAGGACACTACAAATCTGACGATCCTAGCACTCCTGATGTGAATGAAGCATGGGAAGTGGCTGAGAAGCCCAAGGAAAAGGCGGCACCAGTGAAAGCACCTGAGCCAGACTTTGTTTGGTTTGAGTCGCGGAACTCTGAGCCATCAATGTTCGAGGTTGCTGGCGTATCTCCTATCCGCAACTTCAGCAATGGACGCCTTGAGTACAAGGTCAAGCCTGATGATGCAAATCGGTTCTCTCAGAACCATTTTGTTATGAACGGACGAATTGTTAGGAAATAGCCATGGCCGAACAGAGTAATATCAACTCGCATATAGGGGATAAACATTCACCCCTAGAGACGCTTGCGATGCAAGCACTCCGCAGGTTTGGAGACTTTCACCCCGGAACGGTAGACGGTGATGTGATGCTCATGTTCGTAGAATTTGCCAACATGGTTATAGATGATGTCCGAGTACATCCTTATCACGATGGCACTGAGATTGATTATTACACCTCATCGACTGATGTTCGCAAAGTACCAGACCCAATTATTATCCAAGGTCTTCTCTACCATTACTCCTTACAGCAATCTAGCGACAAGGTGAGCATCTATATGCCTATGTATAACAAGGGCTTAAACCAGCACATGTGGCATGCCCTCAATGGGAATACAAAGATACAGATGAAAGTCCGTGATGGAGGTACGAACAAAAGAAACAGTGAAGGTCTGATAACTAACAAGTATAACGGAACGGTGGCCTCCTAATGGCTGGAGTAAAGTCACCGTCAGGCGTCAGGGTCACGACATTTGCGTATGAAGACTTCCAAGGTCTTGATACCTCCAGAGATGTCACGTCTCTCGACACGGGCAAATCCCAACATCTGTCTATTGTTAAGAACGGGTCTTGTGATTGGCGCGGACAAATGGTCAGAGACCCATCGGCTATTCCGTTGAGCGGAGAGCGCGTAGTTGAACACGTCAGCTTCTATGGGGCGAACAAGTATGTGTATGTAGAAAGGACGGGAGCTGGGTTAGACTTGAAGTCTGACGGCGGTAAGATTGTGGAAAACGCCTATACCTCTAGCGACGTCGTATCCTCTACTATTTTCAACAGAAACATTATTTTTGCAGCCAAGGCTCGCCAGCTCAGACGCTTTGATGGCGCAGACTTTTACGCTAATGCGTCTCCATCAATGGATAAATTAAGACCTGCATATAGCACGTCCACTCAGTCTAGGCTTGTTGTTGGCGGAGTTTCAGGGAATGAAACAACTGTCTATGTGTCTCGCGTAAACCAAGACGAGATATGGCCAGATGATGAGGCCGAAGATTCAGAAGATAAAGCAAAAGCATTTGAATTTGACGTAGCAAACTTTCTCGGCACTGCCGATAAAATCACCGGGCTTGGTTCGTTCGAACAAAACAGACTTGTAGTGTTTGCTGCGGATCGGGCTTTAATTTACAGAACAGACCCGGATTACACACGATGGCTTCTCGACGACAACGCGAACATATTCATCGGCTGCGCGAGCCACAATACAATTCAGAACGCGGGAACAGACCTTCTTTTCTGCTCGCGATCTGGTATCCATTCGATCAAGAGGTCGGAAGACAACGGGATACTCGTGTATTCCTACAGCCTGTCGGACAAAATAGACTTGCTGTATCGGGAGCTGTTCAACTCCGTCGATAACCCTGAGAAAATAAGCGCAGTGTTTGACCAAGACAATGGCCAATACCACGTCTTCTTTCCTCTTCCGGGGAACCAACTTTGCACACGTTTGACGCTATCAATGAACCCGGAGTCTGGTGAATCAATACCGAAGTATTCAACGGGTGACTTTTTGAGGGCTAGGTGTGGGTCGTTTCTTAATGGCCGGTTGTTGTTCGGCACTACAGGCGGGGTCTATAAGATTCTCCAGCCCGAAGAAGAGGTTGATAACTCAGTAACGCCTGAGATGGAAATACTTACACCACTTCTCTGGCACGGTAGTTTGTCCGAAACCAAGGACACCCACTCCATTATCATCCAAGCTGCTGGCAAGGGTAAAATCAACATAGATGCGCAAGATGACAATGGACGAGTGATCGGCTCAATGGTCATAGAGGTAGATGATACTGCGGACGACAATCACTTTGCGGGTGTGCCATTATCACGTCAATACGAGCGACAATGGTTACATCGCTACCGAGCGGCTCAATACCGAATAAAGACAACTGGCGGCAGTGGCCTAATGAGGATCATCGGGTTTGCTGTCAATGTGAGGAAATAAGATGGCGCGTATAAGACAACAGTACCCACAGAACTACGGTTCAAGCGGTAATATTAATACTGAGTTTGAATCTGTTGTGCGCTATCTAAACGCAGCAGAGTTAGGCAATCAGACGATTGGCGAACTTTTCGCTAAGATTTTTGACGCCAACGGTAATTGGGACGGCCCCGTGGAGTTCCGCAAGGACGTCACCACTGGTATTCAATACCGTGTGGGCGAGTACACCAGCGAAACAACAGGCTGGAAAACCCTCATCACACTCGCTGAATTGCGAGGAGAGAAGGGGCAGACTGTTGGTGAAATTGGTGCTCCTATCATCTTTGGTCGTGCAAACTTTACCGCGACTTCGGCTCAGACATCATTCGATTATTCTTTCGCTACGACAGATGAGCTTCTGGTCTATGTAAATGGCGTCTTACAGAACGAAGGCTCAGCAGATGATTACACTAAAGACGAATCCGGGGGCAGTACATCATCAGGTGTCATTACTTTCAACTCCGGCCTAACGACAGGTCAGGTAGTAAGCGCGTTTAAGATTAGGGCCACGTCTATCACTGGCTATAACCGAGTAGACACTCTCACGGCTGCGACACAGATCAACTTCCCATTTACCTTTGATGAGAACACAAAGCTACAAGTTTACAAGAACGGTATCCTTCAGCGTGACGGCGGTACAAACGACTACACACTTATTCCAGACCAGAACACCGTTCAGTTCAACACAGGTGTGCCAACGAATAACCTTGTTAGCATCATCACAGTGGAGAACACGTCTGTTCAGGCTGTTACTGGCCTTATGTTCGAAGAGAACTTTGCGCACACAGACAGTGGCTTGTTGAAGTTTGATAAAATTAAAATAGATGATGGTGCATTAACCCAAGCCAAGGTCGCAAACCTTGTAAGCAACCTTTCGGACAAGGCGAAACTGTCTGTTTCTCCTAATACTCCATCAGGTGCAGGTACTGGCGACTTGTGGCACGACACATCACAGGTTCCAAATCAGTTAAAGTTCTATGATGGTACGCAGTGGTTGCGAACCTCGCCCGATTCATCCCTCCCTACATTTGCGACAGGGAATGCAGGTCAGTTCGTTAAGGTAAACGGTACTGGAACAGCCCTTGAGTATGGGTCTATTGACCTATCTTCAAGCATAGCTGTTACTGATAAAGGCAATGCAAATGGCGTGGCATCACTGGATAGCACGGGGCGGTTACCCGTCGCGCAGCTTCCTTCTAACCTGTCCAGCACCAGTATGTATGACATACAAACAACTGCCACCAATCAGACGTACACAATCCAGCGAATTTTCAAACAAAAGATTAGGATAGAAGCTGTCTCGGCCCTCCTGTCTAGTGGGTCTTGTAGCATCCAGATCAACGTAGATGGGGTTAATTACGGTGACGTAATTGCTGTTACATCGGCGGGTAATGAGTCTGTTTTGGGAACGCCTATAGAAGTTGTTGATGTTAGTACCAGCCACGCTATCGGATATACGGTTACTGGTGCGTCATCAGCCGCAAACCTAGAGGTTACATATTCAGTTGGAGTATTGAGCACGTAAGGATGGCTTATAATGAAAGTAAGGTACGCAACTCACGATGACATAAATGAAGGCGTGGCATTGGGAACGAAAATGTGGGCTGAAAGCAAGTATAACGCAGTAGAGTGGGACACAGAAAAAGTGAAAAGGTTTGTTTCACATCACATGGATTCGAACGATAATTTCAGTGCAGTAGCGGTGGATGATAAAGATAAGATAATGGGTTTTTACCTTGGTTATCTAACAGAGTTTTTCTTTAGCTACGGGAAAGTGGCTTGTGATTATGTCTGGTTTGTAGACCCCTCTAAAAGAGGTGGCGTTGCTGGGGTTAAGTTGTTTAAATTTTTCGAGAAGTGGGCAAAAGATAATGGGGCCAATGAAATAAGGCCAGCGATTAGCACTGGTGTAATGATAGACCAGTCAAAAAGTCTATTAGAGCATCTGGGATATGACCATGTCGGTTACACATTTGTTAAACAAATAAAGAAGGAGAAGTAATATGTGCGGAGGAGGAGGATCACCACCAGCCCCACCACCAGATTATACGGCGGAGAAGGCAAAATTCGCAGCGGACACATTAGCTGGTTATCAGACCGAGGCTGACACGTACAACGCTGGCGTTAACACCTTCAATACCAACTTGTCCAATGCCGCGAACAGCCTTGCTGCTGGCGAGACTGCGTTTAATAACGCGGACATCTATGACCTGTACGACGACCCTAATACAACGGGCGTCAACGAAGATGTGTTGGCTGGGGTCAGCTCAGATTTGAAAGGTTTCGATTACGGCTCATTAGATGCGAGTAGCCAAGACTTCGGGGATGCTCCTATTTTTAATCCCGTGGTTAACTCGCCTTGGGGATCAATCACTATTGCTGACATGCCTACATTGGAGACTGTTAATAGCACTCTTGGCGACGACTTGTACGATAGAGGGCAGACGCTTAGTAACAATATTGCTGGATTGTACGATGAACGTGAGACTAAGTATGACGCGTTTATGCAAGAAGGCACTGCTTTGGAGCAAGCGGCTGGAGCACTCACGAATAGCGTGAACCGTGCTGGCTTAGGTTCAGACCTATCTGGCCTAGAGAATACTCTTTCTGATATTTCGATTGATGGCCAAAACCTAGCATCAAGTGGTTTTTATAATCAATCAAGGTTTGGAGATGCAAATCAAGCCGACTATATTTCGGGCATAGAGGGAAAGATTGCCGCTCTTGATGCTGCAAAGCTCGCAGAACTATCAAGGATTAGCACTTACGAGACAGGATTAAACACGAATGTGAATACCTTAGCTAATGAAGCTGCTGGTCTTGGCATTACTGACATGTCTCGCGTTAACGAGATAGAGGCGGAAATTGCTAGGCTGAAACGAGAAGCAGGTCAGTTTAATTCTGAGCTTGGCTTTGACTTCTCACAGGAGCTTGGTGGTTTTTCTGATGCGTCAAATAGCTTGGCGGGTATAAATGCAGATTACAACGCGGAAACTCAGCGCATAGATGACTATGAGGCCGATACTATAGCAGGTATTCGTGGCATACGTGACTCTGCTTTCGGTACAGACATGTACAGCATGGGTGGGTTGAACGCTTTAGACCAGTCGCTTGCAGACTTTAAGACTGACGCATCTGGTTTCTCGTCTGTACTTCCTTATGAAGTTACTGGCTTGGAAGATTATTACAAGACAATCTCTGACCGAAGCGAATTATTACGAGGCAACAGGAAGACCGCGTTGGACGCGCTTGACTCTCGAATAAGCGGTGTCACAGGCGGTCTTGGAGACATTCAGCTTTATAATGAAGGCGGCTTCAATAATGCCTCTCGTCAACTAAACGAAATTGGTTCCGACCTTGGCCAGTTTACTGGTGGTCGTGTTGATGGCATTGCGTCAAACATAGCTGGTGGACAACGAAGTGTTGATGCCAAGATTCAAGAGCTGCAAGCCTACAGGTCTAAACTCGAAGAAGACATGATTACCTATTTAGAGCAAATCAAAACAGGTGATTATTATAACTTCGAAGACGTCTCCACTATGAGAGATGGCGTTGCTGGTAAGGAAAGCGAGGTAAGACTTTATAAAGCTAAGCAAGCTATGGACGAAATCACCGACATGATTGCGTCGCTAGACGGACAGGATAGGCGATTGAAGTCTGATGCGGCTGCGGCGGCAGAGCGTCAAGCGTCTTCTCAAAGGGGTACTGGATTCGGTGCAAGCTCAGTATTTGGTAATCAAAATTTTACACCGATGAGCACGTCCGAATATAACTCGTTCTTAAATAGCGGTAGTGAGGAAGACCCTCGTTATTCGAGCACCCCGTCTGCATTTAGTAACGCTCTTGGCGTAATCAGAATCTAAAGCGGAGGAGAAACAATGGCACTTTTTTCTGCGGCACTCGGTCTAGCCGGAAGTATGTACGGCGCAAACAAGGCGGCAAAGTCACAAGCTGCGTCTTTGGCGCAGCAGCAGTATGAGTTTGATCGCAACCGTGAATTGCAAAACGCCAACATGGCCATTGGCCTTGATGATAGACGTCTCCAACAAGAGGAGAACCAATATCAACGAGCCATGGAGCGGATCAATCGTAGGAAGACTGGTGACGAACGACGTTACCAGATGTCTGAATACGAAGGCTATCAAGAACAGTTGCTCTCAGAGCGTCGTGATGTCATCGAACGACAGCTCATGTCTGACAAAGAAGCAGCTAGGAAATCACAGTTTGAGCTGGAGCAGTATCTACAAAACAGGGACTTAGCTCAAGGTGAACGCAATGAGGCCATGGCAGCTTTGCGAGAAGCACAGGCTGTTGCGTCTGGTGAGCGTGATGAAGACAAGCGACGTCTGTTAGAAGATCGAGCGAAGTCTGACATCGAGCGTGAATTTGTAGTTGAACAATACCAACAAGCACAAGACACTTACGCTGCTGAGCGAGCAGAGCAGAACCAATTTAGAGATATGCTAATGGGTCGGATTGACTCCGTTCAGGCAAATTCTCAAGACTTCGCTAGTTCACTGGGCATGCCGATGGAAGTCGATCCCATGACTCAGGGCGACGTGGACGCAGAATACCAAACACGTGCTGACGAATACATGTCAGACGTAGACCGGGCTGCTCAAGGTATGGCCAGCAGCGCAGAGACTACGCTAGTTAGGCGTGGAATGTCTGATAGCACACTGGCAGAAGACACACGAGCGCAGCTTACCCGGCAGGTAGCCGATCAGTACACTAAAGCCAGACGTGCCGCATACGACGACGCGACTAAATACATATCCGGCAGACAAGCTATGAACTCTGCTGACCGAAATGCCCAGATGGATCGTAGAAAGTATCTGGTTGGAGAAAACACAAGTCTTGAAGGCATGGCTATGAACGGCATGCTACAGCTACCCGGAGTTGCTTCGACGACAGGTCAGTACAATCTATTGAATGCAGTTCCGACAGGCATCTATGACAGGAATGTAGCAAGCGCGAACGACTACCAAGCTCCTATCGCTATTGGCACGGGCATCTATGACAACCTAAATGTTGGTTCACAGCTAAGTGGTTACTTAAATACGCCAAGCGCAGCATCTACTGGCTATAGCCAGATACAGTCAGGCATATACAACCCGATGAGTATGAGCTTCGGCAATGCCGCTAACTCCTTTAGCAACGCGTCCAGCATGGGCAATCAAATGATTAGCACAGCACAGAACAATTACGCGAATGCTTCGAAAGCAGCGGCGGCGGCAGGTACAGGGCTGGCGGATTCTTTCGCTAACTTTACTAATGAGCTTGGCCCCGGTTGGAGCTGGTTTGACCAGAACTCTGAAAAAACTCCAGCTAAATCGGGAGATAAGGGATAATGAGTATTTGGGCAGCGTTTGGCGCACAGTTACCGAAATCATACGAGACAGCTAGACGTACACGCCTAGACACGCTCAATGCTTTTAACACCTTTAAGAAAAACAACCCCTACGCCACGGGCGAAGAGTTCCAGCAGTTCATTGATACTGCTTCTGGGGGCAGTAATTACTTGCGTGGCGGCTTGCCCGGTAAGGAAATAATAGCCGCGATTGATAAAGAGAATGCAGATAATCGCGACAGACGCGCTATGGAACGGTACGTTACCCAAGCGAAGCAGGGTGGTGAGTTAGATGGGATATTCGCAAGTCAGCTAGATCAAGCTGTTCTGAACATGAATCCCGGTTCTACCGAAGATGATTGGAACAATGCTTTCAATAGTTTCTTGGAAACCATTCCAGAAGGTACGGGAAGAGATGTTTATGGGAGAAGGGCGCAGCCAAGGTTTAACGAAGGTTATCGCGGCAAGCTGGTAACAGGACAAATTCGGGATAATCTACAAGACGCTATGACCTTTATGAAAAGCTCTGCTGGATCAGACGTAACTGCCGCTGATCTTGCGACTAATTTTCAGCTACCATTAGACGTGGCGACAGGACTGCATGCCAGAGTGAATGAGGTGTACGGCCAAGAGCAAAATCTATTACAGCAGCAAAACTTCGAAGCGGCTATAGCCGCAGGTGTTAACATAATCAAGAATACCCCGGACATTGATGCGGCGGAATTATCAGCGCAACTTCAGAAAAGGTTTGATGGTTTAGACGCTAAGTTTGCGGGAGACTTCTTCCCGAAAGTAGCGGCAGATGCCCTTGAGCGAGAGCGTATTGCAAAAAATGACCGCGACCGCACCATCCTTACTAACGCAAGGCGAACAGCTAAGGATGTAAAAGACGGCATGAGAGATAACCCTATCACTCAGAGTTCAATAATTGGTAATGATAAGAAAGGCTGGACGGCAAACTATTTGTCTGAGATGGAAGAGAATCTGTCTGATGAGGAGTTTAAGATTTTCTATGGAGTGGAGAAAGGTGAGCTAGACGTCAGCAAATTTTATGATGAGTGGGATTCGCTGGTCGAAATCTCCAGAGCAGCCCAAAGAGAAGCGCAACAGACGAGAAGAACTGCTGTCTCCAGTGCTTCGGTGCAAGCGGCACAGAGCTATCGTGAAGCAAATAACGACAGACAGGATGACTTGTTTGCTTGGGCTAAAGATACTGGCAAGGGTGTTGAGACTATTCTTTCCCAGTCCTACGACATGAACAATACCTTCGCTCAAGCCGCAGCAGATATGACAAACAAACTCCTTCTAAATGGGGGTGAGGATAACCCACCAACACCGCAAGACATCGTACAGCAAATCCGAGGCAATGCCGAAATCATGGGATTGACTGTGCCTATTAATGAGGCAGCAGTTAATCACGGACAGCAAATGGCTCAGGTCAATGGTGCTTTCGATGTGATTACTGCCGATCAATACTTCACTGGTTTCCAAGCTGAAGTTACTGAGAAATTTGGAAAAGCCGAAGAATATGTGGCGAGTGTTATGGCCAGCGACTTGCCGCTAGAATCGAAGCGGACTTTGTTAGCTCAAGTTCAGTCTGAAATTAATCAGTTCGCCACGACCTCTATGAGCAATCACGTCCAAAGACAGCGCAGACAGGACAGGTGGGTCGAGCATGGGACGGGCGGTTACGATGCAGAAAGGCACAGTGCGGTAGGCGAAGAGATTGAGGGAATGAATGTAGCTATCGGTGGCTTTATTGCTGATGCCCAGCTAAAGGTAATCGAGCAGATTAAAGCTCAAGAGGACAATCCCACAGTCCCCACAGAAGTCAGCCAAGTAGCGACGCCGCTGTTCAATGAGACGTTAGCGAAAGTTGTTGAGAACCAAGGATCGCTTGAGGGTCATGAACGTGCAGCAGTTGCGCTCAAAACAATGAACCAACTCAAGATAGATTTACGCTTGGCGGCTTGGGTGGGAAGAAAGGACACCAATAAAGACACTTGGGAACAGTTTACGATGGTTGAAAAGTACCTAAACTATCCGCTTGTAAAGGGCGGCTTTTTGGGGAAAGATACCACCGTTCAAGATAAAATATCTTTGGATGTAAACGAGTATATGAAGTTTATATCCGACCCTATTGCTTACATGCTTGCAGACGAAGAGTTCATCGACAACCATCCCGGTTACGCAGAGTTACTAGGCGAAGGCAACTAGGCAGGGACGACCACAACGCAGGGTTTCCAGTATCTTTAAGGCAAATAGCCTTGCGGATAACTGGAGACCCCTGATGGCCGATAAATATACTAGCTCGTTAAACCTGCCCGACTTAGAAACCTATGGCCAAGCCAAAGAGCCAGAACAACTAACGGGACAAGACTACGTCCAAGACATCAACGTAGTCTCTCAGTTAAAAGACCCCCGATTTATAGAAGACCTTCGCTCTTATTACCAAGCAAGTGGGCAACGCACTCGTTATCTCTCTAATGATGAGATGATTGACAAGTTCTTTAGCGACCAAACGTGGGAACTTCTCAATACTGGCTCAGCCGTCATGGGTGCTATTGAAGCACAGCAAGCTGGCGCAGAGCAAAAACAACGGATGAACCGCATCCAGCAAGTGTACAACAGGCTTCCCAACTTCTATCAAGAAGGTGGTCGAGGCACGTGGGACATGCTCCAAGATGCTGTCCCTGCCGTCATAACCGACCCCCTTAATCTCGTTCCTATCGCAAAAGGCTTTGCGTCTGCTGGTACAGCCGCACGTCTGGCTGCAACGCAGGGCAAAAACGCCATGTACGCTGGCGTCAAGCAGGGTGCTAAGACTGGTGCTCTCACCGAAGCCGCAATTAGTGGTGCTCAGGAAGGCATCATCAATACGGCTGGCCAAGCTAGAGATGTGTCTCTTGGCCTTCGTGACGAAATATCTCAAATGGAAACACTGGGAGCGACAGCCTTTGGAGCTGGAGCAGGTGCTCTGACTGGTGGTATTTTGGGCGCAGGTGCTGGTGCATTTAGCGCACGGAACGCTAATCCTAACGTCTCAGCCCTGCGTGAGCTGGGCGTTGATGACGGAACAATAGGTCAGTTGACTAATGAGCAAGCGAAACAACTGCTTGCCGACCCAGACGGTACACGCGCTCAGTTTGCTGAAGAACCAGACCTTCTTACAGACGTAGAAGCAGCACCGATAGACCCTGTCGAAGCTGCATTCAACGAGAAGTACGGCGATACAGCCACTAAACTAAACCTTGTAAAAAGCGAAGCTGAAGATAGCGTAATTCGCGCCATGAAAGATGGCGTTCCTGAGAGCGAAATCAACGACCTTCGTAAGTTCAGAGATGCTGTAAATGTCCTTGATGGCATGAAGTCTCGCATCATGAACGAAGAGGAAGAGATACGCGCCCTATCTCAGACGGCGGATCAAGGTCAGCTCAAAGAAAACAGAGCGCGGATAGTTCAGTTCAATCGCGCCCAAGAGCAGTTCAGGGTACTTATAGAGACCATCGACGCTGATGCAGACCCAGACCTTATTTCTGCTCAGGTCGAAGACTTACGCAAAATCCTTGGCTTCACTCCCAAAGCAGAAGACATCGCGGCAGACGTCGAAGGTCTGGCGTCTGACGCTGCTGAATCAGTGGTGGGCGAAGCTGCTGAAGAATTAGAAACCTCCGCTGGGGCCGGAGATGGCACTCCCTCTACTGTGCCTGAAGTTGTTGATGGTGGCCCTCCCCCACCTGACGACAGCCCCACAACTGAGTTCACTTACACTACAGCTAAGGTTAAGGGTGAGATACAGGATATTCTTGCTGAGAACTCTGTCGACGGCGACATGCTCGATGAGTGGATAAACGCGGGTGCTATCGAAGCTCCTGAAGGAAAGATGTCCGCTAAGTCTAAGCGTCAATTATCCAAGCAAATTGAGGCGATGAAGTCTGAGGATGCTCAAGAGATTACGCCATCGGCTGATACTGACGAGTACCTCCAATCTACCAGCACAGCACTGCCAGAAATTCGTGGGTGGGCTTTGTCTGAGGGACTGGATTACAGGAAACTTGCGTCTGACACTCGCGCAAAAGGACTGACGAAAGGCCCGGTACGCAAAGCGATTGCTATAGCTAAGGATGAAGGTATTGCCGAGGATGCTTATGCAGTCAAAGCTAGGGAAGAACTAGACGACATACTTAATATAGCAGCGGCTGGCAATGCTACTGATGTTGATGCTCGCAACTTGGTCGAGATGCTTTCTGCTGGTTATCAGACGAACAAAGATGACTTGTTGGCCTTGTTTGATTACACCAACAATAAGACGAATACGTCTGAATCTTCCATGTCTATGCGTCTGACTAAAACGGAAGAGACGTTCCTAAAGAAAAGACAGCGAGAGCTGAAAAAAGAATACCCGGATGCTTCCGAAGATACTCTCGAAGCTATGGCTAACCTCGAACTCATCAATCGACGCACTGACGGCAACCAAACCCCTGTGCGTGGTACAGGCGAGTCTATAGAGGATGCGTCTAAGTTTACTACTGCTGGCCGCAACACTGCTGGCCGCATACAAGGTCAGCTACGCCGAGGCACACGCATATCAAAGGGATCGGACTACACTGTTACTGGTGGTAACAGAGTAACACCGAGTACCTTTGGCTTTGAAGCCGCTCTTGCCGAAGCAACAACTCCGCCAGCATCTCCGCTAAAAGGCAATGCGCTTAAACAAGCGCAAGGCCGTACAGATAAGATGATTGCCAATGGCATGGATGCTGAGCGAGCACGTAAGATCAATGGTCTTGACCGTGCAGAACGTGGCTCAGCTCCGGGTATCGTTGAATACGTGACATCAAAAGGGGAAGTCATAAACACTGCTAATGGTCGTCAGGTCATGAAGGGCGGTGAAGTCGCTTATGTGGACGCAGTAACAAAGCGTTCCTATGAGAGTATAGAGTTTCTTTTACGAAACAGAGACGGGGTATCGAGCAAAGGCGTCGTCAAGCAAACGGTGGAGACACCCGATGCTGTTGACATCGTAGAGGCTCCAGAGGCTCCCGTGATGCCTGTTTCGCGCAGCTTTGAAGAGAGCATGGGGGACTTAATTGCTGAGCTTAGCGATGATCCTGTGGCTCTAAGGAAAGCCCTGATCGCCCGTGCTGAAGAACTCGCTGATACTGTGGCGAACACGAGCAAGAAGAAAGCAACGGAAACTCCGGGCAAGAAGGGCGATATGCTTATCGTTGTTCGCGAGAAGTCTGACCCATCAAACATCCGCATGATGTCCAAGAAGCAAGCAGATGCGGGAGCAACGGCTGCGGACGTCATTGGTACTCGTAAACCAGACCCTGCTGATTGGGATATACGTTATGCGCCATTGACCACACCACGTGGCAAGGCTTCTTTGACTGAGATATTTGATACGCTACCTGCAAATCCAGACTTAGATGGATCATCCGGCTCAATCGTAACTGATGGCCGTGTGGCAGCACACGTATCGTTAAGCCCAGAGGACGCGGCAAAGACGCACTGGGAGGCTTCTCCACGAGAGCGTCAGATAATGACGTTCTTGAAGAAAGGAGACAAAGAAAAGTACACCGTATCCGAGCTTTGGTTGGGCCTTAAAACAGCACAAAACATGCGATGGAGGGAAACATCTCAGGGACACGAGGCAGTAGGCGAAGCAATCGCTCTTCTTCAAGCAAAGTATTCTGAGCTTGCCCCCAATGGCATTCGTGTTGGCGAAGAAGCAAGGGCAAAAGCCGTTAGCAATATTCGTGAACTGTTCTCTAAGTATGCACCAGACGAAGTTGATCTTGCTGTAAAGTTTATACGAGGTCTTGGTGGCGACACCGCGATTGGCCCTGCAATAAAAGCTCGTACAGATGGTGGCAATCCAATGCTTACCTCACAATATGACCCGGCAACAAAAACGCCAGAGCAAGACGTACTCCTTAATTTTGGCAAGTACGACGAGATACCTAATATATCTAAACTGTATCATGAGGTCGCACATTGGGCTTATGAGCATATCCTTACGCCTAAAGATCGTGCCGAGTTCTGGAATGTTGCTAAAGAAGCATACTCTCCCGGCGCAAAACAGACGTACCAAAAGAATAAGCTATCTAAGTACGCACAAGTAAATGATGGTAGTGCTGCTCCAAGTCAAATGGAGACAGAGTTTAACTTTTACGAAAGCCCTCAAGAGTTTTTTGCATGGCAATTTGATCTATGGGCATCACGCAAAAAGTCTGGCGACCTCGTCCAGAACGAAGTTTTCTGGCGCAAGATCGCTCGCTATGTAGAGAACATCTTCAACAGGTACGCTAATGACGCTGAGATACATCCAGACTTAGAGCCGTTGTTCTCCAAGATACTGCCCGATTCAGAACGCGCTGGCATTATGATGGGTCGTGACGCAACGCCGAGCACCACCAATGCCCAGCATATAAACGCTCGTTTCATGGGGATTGAACGTGCAGAAGCTGACATCGAGGACGCAATTCTTAGGGATAGCCCCGAAGGTATCATCGAAGCACACCGTGTTCTCGTGAGTGAAGTCTTACTATCAATGGCTCCAAAGCGGGGAACCGAATCTCGTCCCAACACGGGAGTGTATGGCCCTGTCGCGGCTGGTGGTCAGGGGTTCCGAAAGGGCAACCTTAATATCATCCGCCAACGTATACAAAACATTGATGAAATTGTCACTGGAAAGCCATTTAAGTACGAAGGTCTTGGACAAGACTTGGTTGGTTATAAGCCAGCTTGGTTGGAAGAAGGCATGACGGTTATGGATGATCCATTACCTATTGCCGACGCACTAAGAGATTTTTATCTCAAAGGATTTGCGTCTGACAACCCGGCGATCAGCGACCTAACTCGGCCCGGAGGAATGAAAAACCTCAATGCGTCGTCAGTAAAAGCAATGATCGGCTTTGTTAAGCGTAGTCTTGAGACAGCTTACAGGAATGCAGAGGGCGGAAACCCTCCATCTGGTACGAAGATTAAGCCGGACGGAGAGAACTCCGTGCGAGCTAAGGCCAGCACAAAAACAAGAGGGGCCAAGAAAAAGAACGCTCGCGTTAAAACTGCGCTAAACAAAGAGGCTGCAACTGTAGCGAAGACACCAGTTAACAAGCGAACTCGCACTGAGCAAAAGGGGAGCTTGGACGCGGCCACCGCTCCAGAGATTAAGACAGCGCAACTGGCTGATTTGCACAAGATGTATGTGGATCATCGAGGCTCCGAGCGTGGTGACCAGATAGCAATAGAAATCGTAACCAAAACTAAAGCTCAGCCGCTACCCGCCGAGAAGGTCGGCGTGTCTCGTGAAGTCTTGAACTCAAGAGAACCTGATATTCGAGAGCAATTAATGGATGCTCTATATGAAGGGGACAGCGATAGAATTAGTGAACTGACCTACGAGCTTCAACGGCGAGCAACCAACAAAGGATTGAAAAAGCAGGGTCTTGCTACAATCGACGCGACTGTAGTTAACAAGGCTGTTCAGCGTGAAGTGAGTGACAACATGGGCGTCCCATCCAATGATGGTATCCCTGCGTCATCACGTGCAGCGGTAAGAGAGATGCTAAGTTTCATCACTCATCGTGATCCTGAAGCCCAGCAAACAGCACGAACTATGACCTATCGTATGATTAACCTGATGGGTAAAACCGTTCAGGGCGATCTTTCTGAAACGAACATCCTTTCTTCTAAAGACTTGGTAAGACTTGCCGGGGGTGATGCTGATAAAGCACCCGCTGCGTCTTATGCAGACTTGCGATCACCTGAGTTTAAGAAGTTACGAGCTGATATGCGTCGCCTATCCATTGGCCTTACGAAAGGTACAACATCACCGTTTGATGTCGTCCACGAGATTGGTCACATGATCGTAAGGTCAGATGTCTTGGATAATGTAGAGATGGATGCCATTCGAGAGGCATATTCAGCTTCAAGCGACACAATAAAGAACCGTATCATCGCTTCATACGGCAACAAGTATAACGACTTTGCCAACAAAGATGATGCTCTGGTTAAGGAGTGGTTTTCTGAGACGTTAGCCAAGTATATGGGCGAACGTGTTACCAGAGGTAACATGCTTGAGGCTATGGCAAATGGAGACATCTCCAAACTGAAGATGCGTAACTCTTTTGACCGAGCAATAGACAAGATGGTTGAGTACGTGTCTTACGTCGTCAATGGCCTAGTCGGACGAAATGATATTAAGCAGCAGTTCCGTCGTATGTTCCTGTACGGTGATATGTTCGAGCGTCCATCCAAGTCGCCACTAGCAGACGTTACTAAGCAGCGAGCAGCACTGCATCCAAGTATTGCGGCGGCTGCAACATTTGATAGCTTCTCGTCTTCACCCAGACCTCGAATGGATAATATTACTAAATTCGTGAGCACTGGCATAAGCAATGGTGGCAATGATCGTGTCATTCCGTTCTATCACGGCACACCAAATGGATACGCTTTCAATAAGGTTGATAGCCCAGACGTAATCTTGCGCCCAAGTGTCCGTGGATTTTACGGGCCGGGAGTTTATTTAGCGAACAGCCCAACGGTTGCGAGCGAAGTCTTCTCACGTAAACCAACCCCGGAGTCTATGCGCTCTCAGATCATGGAGATGCCAAACCTAAGCGATGAGGTTAAGGAAGAGCTTATCTTTGACTCGATAGACCTACATGAAGTTCGTAAGTCTATATCCAAGTATCGCCGCAAGTATTACATGGCCCAAGCATCAGATATGGATGCCGAAAACTTGGGTGCGCTAAGAGAAATACTTGATGACTTAGTAGAGATGGAAGAATCCTATCTCACAAACCTTACAGAAGCTGGCATTAAGAGTGACCCACTTGTCTTGCCAACCTATGTTCGCGTTAAGAACCCTGTCGATTTCCAGCGTGGAACTATCTATCACGGTGGTGCAGACCCACTTGTTCAGGCGGTTCTCAGGCATGCTGAGATGACAGAAACCACAAATCAAAAAGCAATCAATGCTTTGTTAGCAGAGTTCAATGAGGGTGGACTAGACGGGCCAGAGACTTATCAGGCTCTTGTATCTTTCTATCGTCAAAGTGGTCGTAACAAACTACAGGCTCAGAATGAGTTGAACGAAACGCTAGAAGATTTAGGCCATGACGGAATACTTACGACGCATGACAACACTATAAGCGTCGACGGCACAGACCGAATGGCAAACACTGAGACCTACGAAGGTTCCAGTATAAGCTACCAAGGTGTAGTCGTATTCGATCCCGCTAACGTCAAGCACGTAGAAGCAGATGATTTCGATGCTACTGATTCATCCTTGTACCATCGTGACGTCCAGCCAATAGCTCGTGGAGACGTCGGTGATATTTTCACTGAGATGGCTATCAATGAAAGCATTGATTCCGTTCGGGACTTGGACGCAGGTTTGTATGGTGAAATACTTGAAAGCAACGGCGTTGATACCTCAACGTCTAGCGCAATAATGTCTATGATGCGTGGACGAACACTTAGCCCTAAAGAAACTCAAGCATTGCAAAAAGGCAGCTCAAAAGGCTTCTTAAAAACTCAGTCAGATCGACTGGATAATGTTGGGATGACATGGCTAGGTGACTGGTACAAAAACTTTTGGCCAGATCAGTCTCAAGCATTTGCGCAAAAGTACATGCCTATTGAGGGGATGCTTAATAAGCTACCTGATGCTGATGGTAAATTGATGAGGTGGGCTCGTGATAATAATCCTACGAAATCAAGGTATCAGCCAGCGTCATTTAAAAAGATCGTAAAAGCACTGCGTTATGGAGAAACCTCGCGTCCTTACAATAGCCTTGCCCCAGAAGAGAAGAAAGTCGCTCAAGCAGTACGTGCAGCTTTCCGAAAAGAACTGCAAGACTTGCGCAAAGCGGGTGTCATGATTGGTGATCGTGGCCCTAACTACATGCCTCACGTCTGGAGCAAGGATAAGATAGTAGCAAACCCTAGCGAGTTTAAAGAGGCTATGGCTTATTACTACAAGCTAGAAAAAACTGCGATGGGTGCCGACATTCCTACCAAAGCAGAGGTCAATGATTTCGCAGAGGATATGTTCCTAAAACTTGGCACTGATGAGGAGACGGGTCTGTATAAGCCAGCGATGGGCGGCTCTAAGAACCCTACCAGCGACCATGTTGATTACAGTCGTGTGATTGAGTTGGAGAAATACCCTGCGGCCATGCAAGCACTCGAAGGTTTCTTGGAAGATGACCTCAGATTCTTGCTGATTAAATACTTAGAGGGAACAACTCGACGTCTGACATACATGGAGAAGCTAGGCCAAAACTCACATGGTTACACAGACTACATGACTGTTCTGGAGAATGGTCGTGAAGGTATAGGTAAACTATTGTCTACAAATCGAGAATTTGTGGTTAACAGAACGGCTATGGGTACGAGTGGGCCAACAGAATATCAACTGAGCACAACTGCATTCATGCCTTTCGAGGGAGACTTAGCAGCAGGTACAGAGTTCGCTGACCAGCTAATAAGAACGTATGAGCAGAAGGGGCTTAGCGCGGCTAAAGAAATGCTGGCTCGTGTCGCCCCTGTAAATTCAGATGGTACGCCAAGTTTAGCGTATTCACGGCGAGCGGATGCAATCATGGGTGCTCTCCAAGACTTCGGTGGACAAAAGGCTAGGCTGAAAAAAGATGACGTGTCGTTTGCAAACGATGCAATGAATCTTGTCATGAAAAAGCCAACGTCTAATTCTGGAACAGAGCAATCGCGAAACATCTCCAAGGCATTCAGGGCTACGCAGAACGTCACTCTGCTAGGCTTTACTACACTGAGTTCACTTGGCGATCCGGCCCTACCTCTGATACGAAGTGGGTCAATGAAGGCTTACGCGCAAGGTGTGTACCAACTGGCGTCTGATCCTGACTACGCGAGGGCCATTCATGACATCGGCACTTCCATGGAAAACATTATCCATGAGCGCATGATCTATATGTACGGCTCACCTGATAACAAAATGTCTCAAGCATTTTTTAACGTCACAGGACTAACTCCTTGGACTAATACTCAGCGTAAGTTGGCTGGTAGTGTCGGCTTCAACAGCTTCAAGGCGATGCAAACAAAAGCCTCCAAGAACTTTAATCCTAGCCGACCAGTCAATCAGCAGAACACACAGTATAGAACTGCACACAGATACCTTACTCGCTATGGTCTGGCCGACTTCCTTCCGAATGGCACGAGAGGCAAGCAAGCAATCGACAATGAGCTTCTAACTGACAGGACTGTTAGAACTGCGGTTCTCAGGTTTACGGATGAAACCATATTCCAGCCCAACCCCAACGACATGCCTATGTCTACTAACAACCCATGGATGGCTATGGCATTCCAGCTAAAGTCTTTCCCGCTTATGATGCAACGTCTGACAGGTTATGTTGTTGACGAGGCGAGGCAAGGTAACTTCAAACCGTTCTTGTATATGGCAACAGTTGGGCCGGGAATGGGTGCTGTAGCATTGACCGCAAAAGACGTGCTTCAGTTCCGGGGCGGCGAAGACGGCACTGAGGCACAGGTTCGCGTCAGAAACATTGGCGAGTTAGCTGAGTTGATGGGCGGAGATGCCAAGACTTACGGTGATGGAAGTGATTTCATCAGTTGGTACACCGAGGGTCTTCTGCAAATGGGTGGTCTTGGTCTGATGGCCGACATATTCCACAGCACTGTGCAGCAGGTTGATAACGGAGCTTACGGTCAGACACGAATAGCCAGCTCAATTATGGGGCCATCATTCGGCATGGTGTTTATGGATGGTGGTAACGTTCTGGGTGGTTTGTATGACGCTACTCCTCTTGGCAATCAAGATAGCAACGCTAAAGAACGATCAGGAGCGAGAGCATTCGCAAGTCGTATCCCGTTTTTGGGTGGAATACGCGCAGCTCGTGAAGGTATTGTAGACACGGTTGCTGGAGAAGCGACGTCTCGGAAGAGTAAGTTCGGATCAGGGCTTGGTGGTAATGGACTCGGAAAAGGAATTGGTAACAAATGATTAAACAGCTAGAGGATGATTCTAGCTTCAACAGGTATGACATTAATAAAGACGGTACGGTGACTGACGACGAACTGGCGAGAGCCAAAGATATGCTTGAGTTGGAGCTGAAGGAAGAGAAATTTCAGCAACAAGAACGCATGGCATGGTGCGCTATGGCCACCATGCTTGTGTTCACGATCTTGTTATTCAGTCCGATCATTCCAATCGGGAGGGTTAACGCCCTCTCTGATTTGCTTGGGTTGTTCTACATAGCCCAAGCTGGTGTGGTTGGAACCTACATGGGGGCGCAAGCCCTCGCCTCAAAGAAGACGTAAGGACGACAAAAGAGAAGTAGTTTATCAGAATGGCATCACGTTAATTTACGGGAGATACCCATGCTAGATAAACTCATAGGCCCAGTGTCCGCTATCCTCGACAAGTTCGTTGAGGACAAGGATCAGAAGTCCGCGCTTGCCCACGAGATAGCAACTATGGCCGAGAAGATGGGTCATGAGGTTGCTCTAGCCCAGATCGAAGTCAACAAGATGGAGGCAAAAGGCAACTGGTTTCAGTCGTCTTGGCGTCCACTCGTGGGCTGGGTTTGTGCTGTTGCCTTCGGTTGGCATTTTGTTTTCCAACCACTCTTAATATTCGTCCTCACCTACGCGGGACAACCAGTCCCAGACTTACCGAGCTTTGACATGAGTGCGCTCATGACCGTCTTAGGTGGGTTACTTGGGCTTGGCTCGCTAAGAACATTCGAGAAATTCAAAGGAGTTTCAAAATGAGTTTTTCACTAAGCAACCGCAGCCTATCACGTCTGGAGGGAGTGCATCCTTTCCTCGTGGAAGTAGCTAAGTTAGCGATTAAGCGTACAGAAATAGACTTCGGCATAACATGTGGCGTTAGGACTATCGAAGAACAGGAAGCGCACGTCGCTGCTAAAAGAAGTTGGACAATGAAATCCAAGCACCTCATTCAAGATGATGGATATTCTCACGCAATAGATTGTGTCGCTTACGTCGGATCAGACGTGTGCTGGGAGGCAGATGTGTACGACGAAATCGCTGATGCGATTAAGTCTGCGGCAAAAGAAGTACAGGGAATGGGGTACGAGTTTGATATAACGTGGGGATCAGGTTGGCATAAGCCGCTAACTCAACACGAAGGAACATGTGAAGAGTTATCTAATGAGTACGTCGACCTTAGACGTTCACAGGGCCGACGTCCGACGATGGACTCTCCTCATTTTCAGATCGAGAATATATCTTAGGGGGCGATAGTTCACTTCCCAATGCTGAATAGCCAGCCAGATCAGCCCATGAATCTTCGTGATGAATGGACTGAGAAAGTCTGGCTATTTTCACCCAGCTCATCATAAGAGCGACATGACCTTCGTTAATTTCACCGTGAGTTTGCAGTGCTGCTTGTATGATTATATTCCAGCCCTGCTTAATCCTACAGAAATTCGATTGAGCACTACCGTAGTCACTGGCTCTTTCACCGTTAATTAGCTCTCCAGCTCTTTTAAGTAAGTCTGATCTATCCATAGCTACGCATCATCCTCTAGGTCTACGACAAACTGATACTCCATCATGAGAGCCTTGATCTCCGACTCCGTCATTCTAACGTCATGCTCCAAGTCTGCGACCTCGTCTCGAAGACGTCTCCGCTTATCCTTGGCCTTGGAGAATTGATCTACAAAGTCTTGGGTTCCATCATCCTTAACACCCAGTGTCTCAAGGCGTTCCGTGATCGAAACAATATCGTTTTCACATTGCTTTATTTGCCGTAACTTTTGTGACCGCTTCTCAGATAAATCGTGAAATTCTTTTTTGGTTTTTTCAAACGCCATGACAATATTATTCCTTCGGGAGTGGTTCGTATTGCCTGTAATTAGGGCATATTTCGACGGCCTCGTCGTCCAGCTTTGTGCATTGCCACTTGCCATCGGGTCGGGGAAGGCTGAATGCGCAGGTGGGACAACTGGGTACAACCTCTTTGTCACCCCAGCAAACGCCTCGCTTAAAGCAGCCTTTGCATCTCCAGTCTGTTTCGTCTGTACTAATTTTTCTGACTTGCCCTGATAAGGCCCGTTCGATTTTGCTTTTGATAAATGAGTATTCAAAGTCATCAAAGTCAACTACCTCCACATGGTATTCACAGTTATTTTTATTAATTGCGACGAACAGTGTTTGTTGTAGCTCACCCATGCCCATCATCATTTGGACTTGGCCAAAATACTGTGGGTGACTTACCTTCACTCCTGACTTCTTGAACTTGCTGAACGACGCATCGTTCATGGACTTGATCTCAAGAACCATCACAGTGCCGTCTGATTCATCCTCAACAAGACCGTCAGTGTGGCACACAATATGCCCACCCCATTCTTGGTAGGTGTGCTGCTTACCTGTAAGCGCATCAACTTCCCAAAGTCGCAGCTTTGCTTTTTCCTTTAAGTCTTTAACCACTACGTCTTCTAGTATGTGGCCAAGATTGAAAATTCTTTTAAGTCTTGGGTTCGGCGGCTCGTTCGGGAACCCTCGCAGATTAAAACCAAGGACAGCTTCACACGCAGTGCCAATGATACTTGCACCAAGATAGCGTCTAGCTTTCTCTCGCTTTTCGTCCGCGTAACCTGCGTCGATTGCCTGTATTACATCAATAGCTTTCATTTGAATCCTTAAAAAAAAGGGGAGCAAGCTCCCCTAATTTATTTCCTTATTTTAAAACGGGATGTCATCGTCGAACTTCTTGTCGTCGACTTTTGTGCTGGAGCCGGGGGCAGCATCGAAGGATTTCACTTCGGGATACTGAACTTCAACGCCGTTCTTGTTCTTGTACGGCTTACCCATGCCAACAACTATCTTGGCCCTGAGACCTTTAATTGTTGATACATCGCCCGGCTTGTCTGGGTTGGGATGTCCGCCAGCAACAAGGAAAGACTTGAACATACGACGCCCAATTTCTTGTGCCATGTCAGACGTAGTGTGAACAATGTTAAAGCTATGGTTCAGCTTCGCCTTGCTGTCTTCCGACGCAAGTTCACAACGCAGTCTCTTGTTCGAGTCTGCCTGTCCAAAGCTCTCCATATCTGCTTCAGTACATTTAACAACGTGAGTGCCAACGGGAAGCATATTGCCGCCCTTGCTTTCCTCTACTCCCGATAGGTCTAGCGACCCAAAACCATTCCAATCACTCATGCTTTTTCTCCTTGTTTAGTTTGTTTAGCGGTTTTCGCTTTTAAATATGTTTCATGATCTTCGTCTGGCATAGCCATACGTGCGAACAATGCGGTGATGTCGTCGACCTGTTCATAAGGTTTAAGCCTATTACGAGGGTCACGAACTTTGCCGTGCCAACCCGACACTTCATCAGTCACGACATAACGTCTAACTTTTGGAGTGCCTTGGTCGTTCTTCTCCGTGGCTCGAACGCCACATAATACATGGTCGAATAGTGCAGGGACGTGCTT
>TARA_B110000046_G_scaffold6758_1_pt1 | contig 46548 bp, 14 predicted proteins | sample TARA_B110000046 | Tara Oceans TARA_B110000046 (sample SAMEA4397157) | marine metagenome | biome: Polar Biome; feature: [DCM] deep chlorophyll maximum layer (ENVO:01000326); material: water (ENVO:00002006), including particulate matter (ENVO:01000060) such as... | depth 40 m
ACTGCAATGGCAGGTAATACTACAACAATAACTTCAGCACAGGCAACTGCTATTATAAACAATAGTAAAAAAGTATCTGATACTGGAGTACCAGCTGTTACATCTAACGGTAGCACACCAGCATTAAACTCTGGAATATCAGCTGCAGAAATGAGAAGTCTTATTGGGGCAGGCACAGGTAATGGATCATCCAATTTAGTATTAGGAACTACATCAACAACAGCAAAGAGAGGTGATACAACTACTATTACTGGTGCACAGGCTACTGCAATTGTAAATAATACTAAAAAAGTAACAGACAGTGGAGTACCTGCTGTTTTATCTAATGGATCTACTCCTTCACTAAATTCTGGAATCTCAGCTAGTGAGATGAGAAGTCTTATAGGAGCTGGTACTGGTAGTGGTACTTCCAACTTAGTACTAGGTACAACAAGCACTACTGCTAAAAGAGGTGATACTACAACTATAACAGGTACACAAGCATCTAACATTATAACTAACAATGGGAAGGTTGGTATTACTTCTAGTCAAGCTTCAGCTATTGTAGATAATACAAAGAAAGTAACTGACTCAGGAACACCCGCAATTTTATCTAATGGAGCAACACCTACATTAAATTCAGGTATATCTGCTACTGAAGTAAGAACCCTTATTGGAGCAGGTACTTCAAGTAGTGCTGGAGTTACAAGAGTGAGAGGTACTGCAAATAGAATATCAGTAACTTCAGGAACAGACCCAATAGTAAATGCAATTACGGGAACAGTAACTTCTGCTTCTACTAATTTAGCAACAGGTGCACAGATACAAACAGCTATTAATTCAGCTGTAACAGGTGTATTAAAGTATATAGGAACTTGGGACGCAGCTACAAACTCACCAAGATTACAAAGTGGTACAGGAACTACAGGAGAATATTATATTGTTTCTAAAGCTGGATCAACAAATTTAGATGGTATTACAGATTGGCAACTTGGTGACTGGGCAGTATTTTCAGACTTAGCTACAGATGCTTGGCAGAAAGTAGACAATTCATCAGTTGGTGATATTACAAAAGTAACTGCAGGTACAGACCTTACAGGTGGTGGTGTTGCAGGAGATGTTACATTAAATGTTACAAGTTCAACTTCTTCTACAGGAAACACTATTGCAAAAAGAGATGCATCAGGAGACCTTAATGTTAGATTAATTAGAAGTGAGTATGATTCTACTAATGCATCTATTGGTTATGTAATGACCCAGGTAGATACGGTATCTAACAACTATGTTAGACCTTCTACAATGGCTCAACTTAGAGCTAGTCTTAATGTAGCTGATGGAGCAACTAATGTAACTAATAACAATCAAATAACTAACGGTAGAGGTTTTACAACTAATACAGGTGATATTACTTCAGTTGGAGCAGGAACAGGTATTAGTGGTGGTGGAACATCAGGAGCAGTAACAATAACAAACTCTGACAGAGGTTCATCACAAGATATATTTAAGAATATAAGTGATGGTAAAATCACGATTCAAGCAAAAGGTAATAATGACACTTTAACTATACTAGGATGTGGAAGTACAAATGTAACCTATAATGAAGAAGAACAATCTATTACTATCTGTGCTACAAGACAGACATTAGGTGTATTAGGACAAACACTTACTATAAGTGACGGTAACTCTATAACAATGCCTACTAATACAGGACCTAAAGGAGATACCGGAAGTGCTGGAAGTCAAGGTATACAGGGTATACAAGGTATACAGGGAGATGCTGGAACCGCAGGAGCAAAAGGTAATACTGGTAATACTGGATCACAAGGTGGTAAGGGTGATACTGGAAGTCAGGGAATTCAAGGAGTTAAAGGTAATGCTGGTGCAACTGGATCTCAAGGAGCAAAAGGAAACACTGGAAATACAGGAGGTCAAGGAATTCAAGGTGAACCTGGTGATAGAGGTGCAACAGGATCAGCTGGAGCTAAGGGTGATACCGGTGCAGCTGGAACAAACGGATCTAATGGAGCAAGAGGACTTCAGGGGATACAAGGGATTCAAGGCCCTGATGGTGATAAAGGTGATACTGGTGGTGCTGGAGCCAAAGGTGCAACCGGTTCTGCTGGTTCTGCTGGTGCAAAAGGAGACACTGGGGCTCCAGGTAGTAATGGTAGTAATGGAACTAACGGAGCACGTGGAGAGCAGGGGATTCAGGGTATTAGAGGATTAACCGGTTCAGCTGGAAGTAACGGAAGCAATGGTGCACCTGGTGCCAAAGGAGATGCAGGAGACCCTGGTAAAGACGGAAGTAATGGAGCAGCTGGAGCAGCTGGTGCACGTGGGGCAACTGGGTCAGCAGGTAGTCAGGGTCTAAAAGGAGATACAGGGGGACAAGGTACTCAGGGTGTGCAAGGTGTGAAAGGTGATACTGGTGATACTGGAAGGCAGGGACTACAAGGGCCAGCTGGAAGTAGTGCAGAAGTTTCAGGTTATTCAGGTCAAGTTACAGTAAGTACAGGAAAAGGAACTGTTACAATGATATATGAAAACGGCTTGTTAAAATCAGTTAAATAACATTATGAAAAAGAAAAAACAAAAATCTTCAAAAAAAGTAAGAAGCAGAAAACCTTCTCAAGCAACTGTTTTAAAATTACAACGTGAAGTTGAAGTTAAACAAGCAGAACTAAGAAAAAAAGAAAAACCTTTTATTAGATATAGTTTTCATGTAGAATCTATTGAAGTAGATAGTAATAATTTATTAGAACAGATTGTATTCTTATATAAAGGAACAATGGTTATACCTAATTCTTTAAAAGAAGATTATAAACCTGGATCTTATTCTGTGGTAGGTACATATATTATTCCACATGATCTTGATCATTTAGTTAGGACACGTGATTTTACACAAATTAAAAGAAAAGAAATTATAAAGTTGTTATTAGATAATGTAAGACCTACTTATATTACAGGAATGAAAGAACTAATTCATAAAGAATTAATGCCTGAATATAAAATAATTACTGATCATCCTTGGTAATTATAGATTTTTAATTATCTTTGTCTAATAATAATTATTAAAACCAAAGATTAAGATGGCTAAAAAAGCAAAAAAAATCTCAGCTAAAGAGCTTGAAAGTATCAAAGGACTTCAAGAAAAAATTAATACTGTAATTATGAATTTAGGTAATGCAGCAGTTGTATCAAATCAGCTAACTACTACTCATGTAGCTTTACAAGTAGATTGGAAAGTTGAAACTTCTAAACTTGAAAAAAAGTATGGAAATGTAAACATTAGTTTAGAAGATGGTGCTATTTCAGAAATTGAAGCAGAAGTACCTTTAGCAGCAGTATAGTATCCTCACATATTTGTTAGTATAAAATTTTTTAAAACCAGCATTTCTTGTTTGGTTTTAAAAAATTTTGTATATTATTAATGTATATAGTTTACAACAAAGCTTTACATTAGATAAAATAACATTAATATGATCCCAACAAACTCAAGTGGCACAACCAATGGATGTGACAATATATCATCTAATTGCGTTATCTGGCAAGGTCCAGACATTACATGTATAGATTTATGCAATGGTGATTCAATTAGTGAAGTAGTAGCAAAGCTTGCAACTAAAGTTTGTGATCTTATTACAAATGGCGTTAGTGCTAATCCAGATTTAACTGGTTTAAATATAAGCTGTTTAAATATAGCTGGTAAAGATCCTACTGAACTAGTACCTGTATTACAGGCAATGGTTAATGAAATATGCACCAACTCTGGTGGTACTAATTCTAGTGGAGGTGGAGCTTTAAGTAGATCCGCTGTTACTTCTGATTTACCAATAATGACATTACCTGCATGTATGCAGTATAATGATGCTAATGGAAATCCAGTAGTAGAATTACGTTTAGATCTTTTTGCAGAACTCATAGCACAACAAGTATGTACAAACTTATCTAGTATAAACCTTATTAACTCTACACTTACAAGTTATAGTAGTAGACTTGATATATTAGAAGCATGTGTATTACCTTGCTCAGGTGCAGTAGCAGAAGTTCAAATTATACCAACTTGTGTAAGCACAGTAGGAGTTTTAACAAATGTATCAGTAGTAGTATTAGCACTTGAAAGTGCTTTTTGTACTTTAAGAGATGCAGTAGGGACTTCAGCATTAATTAATAATGCTATTAATCAATCAACTATAACTGGCTCAAGTCTTAGTCTTTCTAATTCAGCAGTATCTTACGGCTCTATAGGTGGATGGCAAAATCCAGCACCTACATTAGCACAATCAGTGCAAAATGCATGGCTTGTAATAGATGATATGTATACAGCTATTCAATCAATACAAATAAATTGTTGTCCAGGAGGATGTGATCAAGTTGTATTTGCATCAACGCATGCATCACAATTTGATGTATCAACTGGATTAATTGATGGAATTAATTTTAATTTTACAACTTCAACTATACCTGCTACATTTAATGATTGTTCAGGTAGCAGTGTAATTACATTAACAGATGTAAATGGATTATCATTAGCACAAACAGTGAGTGTATCTAGTTTACAAGATATACCAGCAGGATTTGCATTCCAAACTGGTGCATTAGTAACAACGCAAGATTTAACAGTCAGCATAGATTATTGTGTGACAGATGGTACAGATACATGTAATACTGTATTAGGATCAACAGTGACAGGTTATGTACCTTGTCCAGGAAATGTTGCAATCTCTGCAGTAACATCAGATGGATTTACTGTTAACTTTACTCAGCAATTAGGTATAAATGCAATATATGTTGTAGATGTGCTAGATGTAAGTGGAACAACAGTTGTAGCTACCTTTACAGTTAATAGCCCTTCTCCTAATCCTTCAGTAACTTTTGTAGGATTAATTCCTGACACAAGTTATAATGTTAGAATAACTACTACATTCCAAGGAGGAGTACAAGTTTGTCCTTTAACACCTATTGCCACTTTAACAGGTTCAGCACCTTGTAGTCAAGGTATGGATGTGTCCTTTGTATTAGATTACACAGGTAGTATGAGCGGTATTATAGAAGGTGTAAAATCAGGTGTATCAAATTTAGTTTCAACTATATCAACATTATCTGGTGCAAATGACTATAGATTATCATTAGTAACAGCAGATGAATATTATACAACTGGTGGTGGTGCACCTACATATGCATCTTGTGTAGATTATACAGGTTTACCTTCAGCACAAAAAATTACCAATGTTGGAACAAGTAATGTTTCACAATATATTACTGCATGGGAAATGTTCCAAAATAATAATGCAGCAACTTTTACAACACAATTAAATAAATTAAATGGAGGTGTAGATGGTACATGTGTTCAATTAGGTAATGGAGCAGGAATTCCTGAACCAACAGATTATGCAGCACAACTTGTTACAACTAGTGACTTTACTGGAGCCTTTAGATCATCTATTGCTAAGTATGTTATTATCCTAACAGATAAACTTCCTGGAGGAACAGGTGACTCATTTAATAATACAGTATGGGCTGGTATACAAGACATGATTACTTTTGCAAACTTAAATGGAATTAAATACTTTGTATGTGGGCCAGGAACTAATTTCACTGGTGGAAGCGTAACACCTCTATACCCATGGAGAGAATTAGCAACACAAACAGGTGGAGGTTGGAATGTTTCAGCTGATCCAACAACAATTAGTTCTGAAATTATAGCTGGTTGTTCATAAAATAAAAAATAAAAAAATGGCATGTAATTGTACAAAATGTAGTAATAAATGTAGTTGTGCTGACACAGCTCTAACAAATGCATGTACTTATACTGATTGTAGTGTGGGTAGTGAAAGATGTGATGACGTTCAATGTGCTTCATGTGTAAGCTATTGTGGTACATCATTTCAAATAGGGACAGCTGGACAATTACTAACAGTAACATCAGGAGAAAGATTAGACTCAATTATTCAAAAATTTGCATCAATGATTTCTCAAGGAATAGGTTCATGCACATCAAGTGATGTTGTACATAATCCATATAATTCATATGTTGGTGTAAAAACAAGTTCTACATTAAATGTAATATGGGATGGTATATCATCTAGTAGTACTGGGTTTAATGTATATATTGATACACAAGTTGCACCAGGAGGATGGGTATTACAAAACTCAGTTCCTATTGTTACAAGTATTAATAATTATACTATTACTAATTTAATTGCTAGTACAGCTTATAAAATTAAAGTAACAGATACAGGAGCAAGTGCAGGATGTGAACCAATTGAATTATTGGTTTCTACTCTGGCATCATAAAGAACAACAGCAAGTAGTGGTTTGTTGGTTTTCTACTGCAAACGTTGGGAAGAGGCCAGGTTTATACCTGGTCTTTTTTTTTTTACTATCTTTACCCCAAAAAATTTATTAAAAATTATGAACAATTTAAAGCAAAAAGTACTTGAGTCATTAAAATGGAAAAAACATCCAACCTATTGTGCAGCAAAATTAAACATAACTGAATCACAATATAGAAAAATTAAGAAAGAAGTTTTATCTGAAAGAAAGATTAAGAAAAAGAAAGCTTTATTTATTAGTAATGTTTCAGATAATTTTCAAATTACAGAAGCAATAGATTTAGAAAAAGGAGAAGGAAAGTTATCTGGAACTTTTGATCATGAGCCTAAAAGTGCTGAAGAAATAATTCAGCTATTAAAAATAGATACTGATAGGTGGAAGTTATCTCAGTACTGGAATAAACAAATGGGTGATCACTGGAGAGTATCAGCATTAATATCTCAAATTAAAAACCCAGAAGAAAAGTTATTCAAAAATTTATTAGAAAATTGGACTCCCAAAAAATACAAAATATCAAACATACCTTACAAGAATAAATTTACTGACAACCCTGTTTGTGGAGTAATATCATTACAAGATATTCATTTTGGAAAAGAAGGTAATGATACTATAGATAAAGATTTTGAAGATACAGTTAAAAACTTAGTAAGTAGAGCAAATGCTATACATCATATAGAAACTATGTACTTTGTTGTAGGAGGTGATTTAATCAACATGGATACCTTTAGTGGCACTACTACATCAGGAACACCTTTAGACAACTGTATGGGTGCTACAGAGGCTTATGTACAAGCATTTGATGCAATGCATTGGGCAGTAACATTTATTAAAGCTCACTGTGATAATTTAATAGTAGTATATGTTCCTGGAAATCATGATAGACTTTCTTCATTTCATTTAGCTCACGCTCTTTCAAGATCAATTGAATGTGATAAAATAACATGGGATGTAAAATATGAAGAAAGAAAAGTGCATGTATGGCATAATAACTTTAATGCATTTGAACATGGTGATAAACGCAGCAAAAATAATCCTTTGATATATGCATCAGAATATCCAAAGGAATGGGGTAGTACTACAAACAGGACTTTATTTAAAGGACATATACACACAGATAGAAAGGTGGAATATATGACATCCAATGAGACAGCAGGCTTCATAGAAAAGACTCTTCCTAGTCTAGGAAAAACAGATTATTATCATTATAGTAACAAATTTGTAGGTAACAGAAGGTCAGGTAAATTAGAACTTCAACATCCTACAATGGGTAATATATGTGAATTAACTTACCAAGCTCTATAAAGACCTTACTTTTAATTTCATAAAGTGGGGTTTTTTTTGTAAATTATAAATATAACTATATGATCAACAATTTTAAAAAACCTAATTTAAATGCTCCTAGATATAGAGAGAAAAGACTTGGGTTATTAAATGAACAAACTATAAAAGAGTTTAAAGACAAAAAACCTTTGTACTCAGATATAGATAACGTAAAATTAAAAAAGATAATTAAACTATATAATACTAATTTATGGAATGCAGTAATTGAAAACAGAGATGGTGTTGAATTACCTGATTCTTTAGGTTATATGTTTATAGGAACATGTAAAGCTTCTAAATCTGTAAATACTAATTATGCATTATCAAAAGAGTATGGAAAAGTTTTACAAAATAAGAACTGGGAAACAGATGGTAATTTAGGAAAAATATTTTATACAAACTACTCTACTAAATATAGATTTAAAAATAGAGAGCTATGGAGATTTGTTGCTTGTAGAGATTTTAAAAGAACTGTTGCTAAAGACTATCCAGGTAACTGGACAAAATATGTGGTTATGAAAAATAAATATAGAGTTGCTCATTTGTATGATGCCAATTTAGAAGAGACTAATAAAGCATTAGAGCAATATAATGAATTTGAAAAATAAACAACATGTCAACAATTGCAGAAGTAATATCTAGAATAAGAGGTCAAGTTAAAGCAGAAGTACAAGATGGCTTTATTACTGATAGATACATATATAGTTTAATAGAAAAGCATGCTCAATTTTTAATGAGGAGACAAGACTATGCAAATAAATTATTAAAATTTAATTCAGTATGGAAAACATTACCATATGTAGAGTTAATAGATGTAGATAAAGTAGAGGCACATTGTTCTGGAATACAAAGTGGTTGTACAATAAAACGTACAAAATTAAAATTACCTTCAATGTTTGAAGGATACTGGGGTCCACTAATACGTACTATAAGTTCAATAGATGGGTCACAAGAGTTACAAGCAACCCAACCGGGTACATATACTTCAATGACTAAAACTACTTCTTTTAAATATAATAATACATTATATTTTTGGTGGTTAGATGGTTATATATATTGTCCTAACATATCATGGGATGCTTTGAAAGTAGAAGGTGTATTTGATTCAGACATTACAGCATGGGATTGTGATGAAACAAATAACTGTACTCCAAGATATGAACAAGAAATTTACATACCTCAAGCATTGTTTGCTGAAATAGAATCTCAAGTTGTACAAACTATGATGAATACATTGAAAGTCCCTTCAGAAGATTCTGATAATAAACGTAATGCAATGAGAAATTAAAATAAACAATTATGGGAGTATCAACACAATATAGAACCTTTAGTCAATTAATGGAAGATGTTTCCATAGACTTTGCTAATTATGCATTAGAAGGCATGATAGAACCACAGCAATTGATTAAAGTTGCAACAAGAGTAAATTATGATCTTGGATTAAGAATACATAGAACTAAAGAAGTAATTATAGATATTGAACATGGAAGAGGACAACTACCTATGGATTTTAAATATCTAAACTATGCATTCAGATGTGGATCATATACAACTAATAATACAATGCCTTCAGGTACACATGTTGAAACATTTAATGATGTACCCTATGTTCCTGCTCCAGGAGAAGTAGCTCCATGTGAAGATGGTAAAGTATGTAAAGATGTTTGTGTTGTTAAAACATGTGATAAAACAGATAGTCATCAACTTGTTCAAAGAGTTGGAGGAGGTCAATTTAGAACGTTTACTGATTGGACACCCATACATATAAAAGATGTTAATAGTCCTGTTTGTTTTTGTCCAAGTTTAGGTGCTCAAGCAATAGACATTGCTGAAGTTAGAGATGGTTTTTTAATTACAACATTTACAACAGGAAAGATATATTTAAGTTTTCAAGGTTCAATGGAAAATGCTGAAGGAGACTTATTAGTATTAGATCAACCATATTGTAATGAATATTATGAGTATGCTATTAAACAAAGAATACTAGAGAATATGGTTTTTGCAGGTGAAAATGTTTCACAGCAATTAGGTTTAATAGAAGGTAGATTAAGAGCAGCAAGAAATAATGCATTAGGTTTTGTAAATACACCTAATTTCCAAGAAATGAGAAAAGTCTGGACTATGAATAGAAGAGCTCAGTATCATAATTATTACAATATGTTCTTAAGCTATGCTCCATCAAATCCAAGTGTAGTAGCGGCACCAACAATAGGGGCATCAAGTGCAACAAATAGTGCAACATCAAAATGTCCAACTTGTTAAAGAGTTAATATATTATGGCAAAGAAAAGAAAATCTACACCAAGGCGTGCTCCAAGTAATCCAAGTACTTCATCTGTAAATACAAATACATTTGTAAAAGGGATGAATAAGGATATTGCTCCTTCTATGGAGAATAACCAAAGTTGGTGGCATGCTAGAAATGCAGCAAATAATTCAGAAGATGGAGACCTAGGTATTATAGGAAATGAACCATCAAATTTATTATGTGGTGTAGTACCATATACAGTAATAGGTGCAATACATAGGTATGGTGATGAGTGGATTGTTTATTCTACTGATAATATAAATTCAGAGATAGGATTATTTGATGATAGTGAATGTAAGTATACAACACTAGTAAATGATCCGTGTTTAAATTTTAAAAAGAAGTTTTTAATCACAGGTGCAGCAAAGGAAAATTTTGATTGTTCATGGCAAGTATATTGGGATGATGCAAATAACCCATCACGTTCATTAAATTTAGATAACATTCCTTATAAGAAAATTAAAGTATCAGGTTTAGATGTAGATGGATTACCTTGTACTGTATTTGAAATTATAGAACCAAAATTGTTAGATTGTGAACAAATTAGGCTAGCCCCTCTTTTAGATACTCCTTGTGTTAAACTTGAAAAATCTACTGATGGTGGTATGCTAATGAATGGTTCATACCAAGCTTTTGTAGCATATGTTGAAAATGATCAGAAAGTAACTGATTATATAGGTATGTCTAATATACAAACTTTATGGAGTCATTTAGGTACAGACGGTTCATTGGATGTTTCATTTAGTAATATTGATCAAGATTATTTTTATTTTGAGTTAACTATATTAAGAAGAAATCAAGGACAGACAGATGCAAAAAAGATAGGCATATATAGTACAGAAACAGCAGAAATAAATATAGACTTTATTGCTAATGAATTAGAAAACGTTCCTTTAAGCTTAATACCTATGCAAAGTCCTGCATATGAAAAGTCTGAATCAATGTTTGTTGTAAATGATTGGTTAATAAGACAAGGACCTGTTGAACAATTTGATTTTAATTATCAACCTATTGCAAATCAAATTGAAGTTAACTGGGTTGTTAATCAAGTACAAAGTGAGTATTATTATCAAGGTGGTAATAAAACTGGACTAATGCGTGATGAACAATATACATTTTTTATAAGATGGATATATAATACTGGAGAAAGATCTTCTTCATATCATATACCTGGTAGACCTCCAGAATTGTATAATGGAACAATGGAGGATGCAGAAATTTTTGGTAATAATGTTTTAGATCAAGTAAACGGAGATTTATTATTTAAAGTATATAATACTGCATCAACTACAAGTTCAGGATTAACAGAGCCAGTTGATGGTGCTGGAATAGTTATAGCCCGTGGAAAAATGGGTTACTGGCAATCAACAGAAAGATACCCAACAAGAAAGCCAGATATATGGAACTCAACTTATACTGATCCAGCAACAGGCGTAAATATAGGGGGAACTAATAATACTGACCTTGATTTGTGTGGTAAGTTTATAAGACATCATAAAATGCCTACTGAGGAGTTAGGATCATATTTACATTTATCTAGTACAAATGCTGATTTAATTAATGTTTTAGGTGTAGAGTTTGCAAATATAAAAAGACCTAAATATAATGATGGATCATATATTGAAAATGTAGTTGGTTATGAACTACTTAGAGGTTCTAGACAAGGTGCTAGATCTATTCTTGCAAAAGGTATATTTAGAAATATGCGTGAGTATAGTTTACCTAATGCAGAAAACCTTATTGGTGGATCTGTCCAGGGATTGTATCCTAATCACCCATATAATGATTTAAGACCTGATCCATACTTTCATACTGGTGCAAATACTAGTGGTACTAATATAACTAAAAGTTGTGATAGTTGGTCTGATTCAATAAGTGGTTACCCTCCGCTAAGTGGTTACTCTAAAAAAGTATTTACATTTGCTTCTCCAGAGTTAATGTTTACTAAACCATTTTTAAATGCTTATGAAACCAGGTTATACGGGCAGGTTTCAGGAAAGTCTAGTGGATATTTTATACCTTCAGAAGAACACCCACAATTTAAATTATTAAGAGGAGGTGCTGCAATTATTAGTGCAGTTCTTGGAGTAGGTTTTGCAATGCAACAAATTAGGGGTTCACAAAAAACTACTGTAGTAGGACCAAGAGGAAACTTATCTTCTCAATCAGGAACATTTGTTGGACCTGCTGGTGGAGGTAATCAACCGGGTGTAGCTATGGTAGGTTATTTAGGAGGTACTATTAGTAGTAATATAGCTACATCTGTAATTAACGAGGTATTAAAATTACTATTTGAAACAGCAGCAGGAGTTGTTGATTTATATACTGGTGGTGCTTTATACTATACTCAACAAACTATTAAAAGTGTAGCTGGACAAAATCAAGGTGATATACCCGGTGTTCAAGGAGGTTATGAACAAACATCAGCAGAAACAACTACACCGTTGTCTTCAATGCCTTTGATTTTAAGAGCTATAATAGCAGCTACAACTTCAAGAGCAAACATTGCTTTGGGAGGAAATGAGATGATTGAATTATTTTATAATTTAATTAAAAAATCAGAGTTTGCATGGAAGTATAATTCATATGGATTATTTAATAGGTTTGATAAAGTAAACACAGGTTTATGGAGAATTAAAAATACTGCTTCTAATTATTTAGGTTCATCATTTCAAATGTTTGACAGTGGTAATTATAAAGTAAATAATTTATTTAGACCTGAAACAGTTGCAGTAGCATTACTAGATGAAATTGCTGATCCTGATATAGAAGATAGATCAAGATTTTGTGTAGGTGGATATGTTGACTCAGGTGGTACAGGAATTAAATGGAACAATTCTTATTTGTTAGATCCTAAAGTAAATAAAAAAGAAAATATATCAGCTCATTATGGAGCTTTGAAATTTAATTTTGATAATCAATATGGTCAACTAGATGGTATAAAGCAGACTCCTATGAGAGGTTGTTTAGAATTGCTTGACCCAGATAATGTTAACCCTCCTTTACCAACAATATATACAAGTAAACCAATTTTTTCAGGAGACACATTTATAGGTAGATATACTGAAAAGTCAATCATGCCTATATTTTCTAATTTTCTTCTTGGTCAACCTGATGAATTTACATTTGATTATTCATTATATGTAAATATACCTTATCCAAGATTTTGGTTAAACTCACAAAAATATGATATAACACCATTGGCAGATGAGATAATTGGTTTTGGAGTATTTAATCCAGGCTCATTAAGTGCAGCTATGCCAGGAGATTTATTTTATTTAGATAGAGGTAATCAATCATGTGGGAATACTGCATGGAATAGAATAATGAAAAGCAGCAATGATCCTAATCCAATGTTAGCAATGGAGTTTGCATATATGTACACTCATACTAATGGTATATTAGATTTTTATGTTGAGTCAGAAATAAACTTAGATCAAAGAGATTGGGAAGACCACCCAGCAAAACAAATATATGATGTATATAATAATAATGATATTGATGAATTGTTTCATGCTAAGATTGAAAAATCAGGGAACTTTTATAAATATGATGAGTCATTAAGCCCATCTAAATTTGTAACACAATTGAGTACTTTTGGTGCAATGCAAACACGTGACTATGATCCGGTAGTTAGTGAACAATGTTTTGTAAGTTATCCAAAAAGATTAATATATTCATTACAGGCACAAGAAGAAGCAAGAAGAGATTTTTGGAGAGTATATTTACCATTTAACTATAAAGATTTTAAAAATGCAGTAAGTGTTATTAAACCTATAAATAAAAGTGGTGCATTAGTATTCTTTCCTTATTTATCACCACAAATGTTTCAGGGTCTAGATACATTGAAAACTGATTTAGGTACTAAGTTAACTATAGGTGACGGAGGTTTATTTAGTCAGCCTTTTCAGAATATAGCCAATGCAGATATATCAAATGAATACGGATCATTAGAAAGTCTAAGGGGTGTAATTAATACACCAATGGGATTATTTTTTATATCTCAAGCACAAGGTAAAATATTTTCTTATGCTGGTAAAGGTTTAGATCCTATATCTAATAATGGAATGAAGTGGTGGTTTGCTAAATATTTACCATCTAAATTTTTGAAACAATTCCCAGCATCAGAAAATTCTGTGTGGACAGATAATCCTGTAGCAGGTGTAGGTTGTCAAGTAATGTATGATTCAGTAGATGATATAGTCTACTTTATGAAAAAAGATTATCAATTAAAGCCAGCATATATAAGTGGTGCAATTTTTACAAACGCAAATGTAAAACCTGTAACTTTAGTATCTGGAGTTTTTGGATCACTTAATGTTGATATAGGAGATCCACAATATTTTGATGATTGCTCATGGACTATAAGTTATGATCCAAAAATTAAAGCATGGATTTCATTTCATGACTGGCATCCACAATTAGCTTTACCAAGTATTAATCATTTCTTTACTACTGCTAATTCTACAACTACTATACCTCAATGTCCTCCAGGATATAATTATAATCCAGTTACAGATTTATGTGAACAGAGTGTAAATGAAACAATAGATGCAGACATAAATGTTGATGATATAGCAGCAACAGTAACAGGTGGTGCAACAAATTGTTTACTGGATATTGTAATTGCAATAGATTGGTCAGGAAGTACTGATAATATTGATTATACTCCTATGACTTTTGACTCTTCTGGTAATCAAACTGGTGGTGGTAATATGGGTAATAGTTCAGCTGCTACTGCACAGATGCGTTGGTTAGATGTATTTATGGCTAATCCAAATGTTAGAGATGCATTAGCTGCAGGAACAATGCAAATTGGTATTACAGGTTGGGGTACTGCAAGTATGCATTTAAATCAAGGTGGATTAAGTATGAGTAGTAATGCTACTGGTGCAGCACTAATTGCTTTATATGCTGCTAATTGGAATGCTACTAATCAAACTAATGCTCAAGCAGCTATTAATGCAGCAAATCCATTTAGTGGTACTGGAGGATTAGGTCAATTAAATGATAAAGCAAACTCTTCTTATGCTGCTCAATATCCAGCTAGAACTCAAGATCCATCTTTCAAACAAATTTTAATTGTTGTTACAGATGGAACATCAGGAACTTCAGCTGTAGGTATAGCTCCTATGCAATCTCCTAATGTTAATGCAACAGTTCCACCTCAAATAAATAATACTGGTTTTTGGGCATCTCAATCAAATCAATCTGCAGATATAGATTTACAAGATGCAACCAAACAAGAAATATTTGGTGTATTTTGTGGAAACAGTACTAGCTATCCTGGTGATCAAGCTTTGTTAAATAGTATTACAAATTCAAGATATTTAGATACCAATCCTGGTGTTAGTGGAACACCTGGACCAAATCAATATGCTATGAATACAGATGTAGTTGGTGAATTAAATGCATCAGCTGATCAAATTGCAGGTGATGTTTGTTCAATTCCATTTTCATGTAACTGCCCAACTGGTTATACAAAAGTTTATTTAGATCCATCAACTAACACATATACAGCTGACTCAGGTGTATGTGATGATGTTACTCCTCCTATATGTAGAAAGGTAACTTGTGAGTGTCCTCCAGCTACAATACCTGGTACAGTTACAACAGAGTTGGGAGATTGCCCTGATACAGCTCCATTAATTTATCAAGTTGGAGATCCAAATTTTGTAAGTAATAGACAATGTAATTATTTCTTTTATGTAAGCACTCAAGCAAATTTTGTAGTTGGTGGTTTCTGGAAACATAATGTAAGATGTGATTCATTTGCTAATTACTATGGTGTAGATTATCCATGGGAAATAGATATAATTTCTAATAGTGGACAAGCAGTAAATACAGTTAGGAGTTTTGAATATCAATTAGAATCATATGTATATAAAGGAGATCCACAATATAACATGTGTGGTGGTGATAAATGGGAAGATATAAATTATAATTTTGATGCAGCTATAGTATATAATAATGATCAAACTTCTGGTTTACTAGTTCTTAACCAACAAACTACAAATGATCCTTGGGGGAATTTAAACTATCCAATTATTAATACTAACAACATAGATATACTAGCTACTAAAGTAGAACATAAATTTAGGTTTAATCAGTTTTGGGATATTACAAATGATAGAGGAGAGTTTCCTGATCCTTCAGGAGTAATTACTCAACAGTCTATATTTAACACAGATTGTAATGGATATATTAGACCTCTAAATTCAATTAATCTTAACTATAATAAAGCAGCTACACAGCGTAAAAAGTTTAGACATTATTCTAATCAAGTTATTCTTAGAAGAAATGTATCAGGTAGCAGAAAAATGTTGTTAAGATTAAACAATACTAAATTATTACTATCACAGAGATAATGGGACATAAAAAAAGCATAGGATTAAAAGGAGGGCCAAATGAATATCTACAAGATATAACACAATATATATCTGTTGATGGGTATAAGGCAAATAGCCCAGATGTAAATAACCCATATAATATTATTGAGTCAAGTAATATAACTATGGAAGGTGTAGATTTTCCAGTTAGAGGATATGGAAATAATGGTATGGTTCAAGATATGACACCAGGAACACAACATTATGATTATGGAAATGCAGACTATGTAGTTGAAGTACCAATGGCAGCTGGTGGTGGTTCACTACCTAAAGCTCAAAGAGGTATAGTTAAAGCTTTAGCAAAAAAAGCAGCACCATATATAGATGATGCAAGTACTTATATTAAAAGTTTATTTAAATCATCTGATGATGTTATAAAACAAACAGATGAGGTTGTTGAGGAAATACCAAATGAAATGTCATTTTTTAAATCTGATACTCCTAAACAATTAGATAGACCGCCTGCAGAAGATTATATATTTTATAGAAACACAAACAATCCTGAAACTATAATGAAGCCTCTTGATTTTGATAATCCTAGAGTATATAGTAATTGGGAAGCCCCAGAAAACTTAAGTTTTTTTACACCTAAAAATTATGCATTTTCTGATTATGGTTCTCAAAAATGGGGAGCAAAAATAAATCCTAAAAAGCCATTTATAGAAGAAAAAGCAAAAACATATACAGTAGAAGAAATACAAAAACTTATTAAGGAAGGTTATGATGCTATAGTAACACAAGACTATTCCAAAGATATAAGAGATGCTTACCAAGTTATTCCTTTAGATAAAAACATTATTAAAAACCTTGAGCAGTATAAGGAAAAAGGAGGTTCTATAGCTCAAGATGGTAAGGAAATGCCAACTGTAATGTTACCTGAAGTAGAGATAACTGGTAAAAAGAAAAAGAATTGGTTTTTAAATACTTTGAATAATACTTTTAATCCTTTACTTGTTGCTGATAATGCATTACAAATTTTAGGCATGCCTGCTGCATTAATTAGAGAAAGTATAGAAGGTATAGGAGGCAAGGGAGATGGTAAATTTAATTTTAAAGATATAGTTCCAGATTTATATAACACTACAATTTTTGATGAAGACAAAGCACAAACGCCTGTTTCAAAAACATTAGGTGTAGATGGATTTTGGGGAGGCTTGGCAGTTGATTTACTTACAGATCCTACAACATATATAGGTGCTGGTCTAGTTAAGAACATTGTAGCAAAAAGTGGCAAGAATGTTTTACCTAAAATTACAAAAAAGTTTCTTACTAAAGGTGCAAAAAGTACAGATGATATAATAAAACAAACTGATGATTTTGCATCAGAGATAAATTGGGGTAAGTGGAATAAAGATATTCCAAACAATAAAGGTCTATTAGATGAGTATACAGAAATTGAGCAAATTGCTAAAGCAGATGGAACATGGATGAAGAATGCTGATGGATCTGCATTTACATTACCAGATGGAAGCGTAGGTACAGCAGAACAGTTTGTTCAAACAAATAGTAAGAACTTTAAAAAAGCATTTCCTGAAGGCATGGATGTAACTTATAGAGGAAGTGATCAACATATACCTGACGGTATGAGAGGGGAGTATTCTAGTATATATAATAATGATGTTGTTAGGCCAAAAGTAGGTTCTGGTTTGTTTACTGGAAATTTAGACTTAGCAGATTCATATGGTTTTAATAATATGAAAAGTGGTAATTTCCCATATTTTACATCTAGTCAAAAAACATTAGATGAAATTATAGCTGCTGGTGGTAATAAAAAAAGTTCTCTTAATTTTGGTGATGAAGGTGGTGTATATAAATTAGCTCTACCTAAAGTAGAAGATAGCAAACATATTAAGTTTAATGCAAACCGTAAAGATTGGACACAACTTGATGAACCTTTTGTTTGGGATATGATGTCTCCTGAATTACAAGCAGCTTCAACCAGAGCTAGTAGTAAATTTAAGAATAGTACTATGTTTGATCCTGACTATGTACCCGGAAATACATTTGCTACAGATGATGTAGCATCATTACTTGAACAGGTGGGTGGAGATAGAGCTACAATAAATAATGTATATGATTTGGATGTGGGAGATGTTATGATTCATAATAACAAAAAAGGAAAATATGCTAAATCATTATTTGGTAATGATGGTACTTTTAATTTAATGGATAGAAATATATATAAAGCTATTGCACCACTTACAATTGGTGGTTATGGTTTAAGCCAACAACAAGAAGGTCCCGGAACTGATGACGGACAAACAACAAAAAGTTGGAAAGATTTACAAGTCAATGTAGAAGGATTAATGAAAGGTTTAAGGAGAGTAGAAAGTGCTGATGGAACACTTATGGTAAACCCTTATTCTACTGCAACAGGTAATTATGGACAAAGATTTTCTGAAATAGAAAACTTATATGAAGGTACAAGAGATGAATTTTCTAAAGATTTAGAAGCACAAGATAAATTTTTTATGATGCGTTTAAATGAAGGAATTGAGTCTAATGAAACAACACCTTTATTAAGAGATGCATTTGACTTAACTGAAGAATATAAAAGTCAGTTGGGTGATAAATGGAATTATTCATATGAAGATATGATTGCTCTATCAAACTATCTTGGAAGGGGTGGTACAAGAAAATACTTAGGAGATGTAATAAGAGATGGCAAAGCTTTAGAAGAAGTATTTCCAAAATTATTTGGACAAAATAAAAAACAACCAAATAAAACACCTTCTGAATATTTAAAAATTACTAATGAGTTTTATCAAGATGGTGGAGAAAATATATATAAAGTAAAAAGAGGAGATAACTTAAGCAGGATAGCAAGAAACTTTAATACTTCTGTTGATGAAATAGTAAGCATTAATGATATAAGCAATCCAAGCATGATAAACATTGATCAAGAGTTGTTAATGCCTAAAGGTGTTTCTCTTGAAAATACACCTAAAAGCTATACAGTTAAAGCAGGAGATACTTTAGGAAAAATTGCATCACGACATAACACATCATATAAAAAATTAGCTAAGATAAATAATATATCAGATCCAAATTTAATACGTGTAAATCAAGATATTTTATTACCTGATGATTATAGAGAAGAAGTACCATTAGCAGAAGAGTCATGGATAAGCACTGAAACATTAAAACAAAACAATGATGATATTAATTCATTAGCTGATGAACAAGTTATTGTTAAATCTCAATTACTAAATAACCCTAATGAAAGATATGTTGTAGTTGACAAAAAGAATGGAAGACTAAAGCTTTATCACGGTGATGAGGTTATAACTGATTTTGAAGTATTAACTGGTGAAAAAGAAGGTGACCAACAAACTGTTACTCAGCCTATAGATAAAAATGGAGATGGTGCAATTACTGAAGAGGATAAAATCAATGGTATATATCAAGTAGATTGGAGCAAAGGTAATTTATCTACAGGAGCAGGAAGATTTAAAATTAGTAACTCAAGTCCTACAAGTAGTAATAAGTATATGAATGCTCCTAGTTTTAATTTAATTAATGAAGCTGGTATAGAAGTTAGTACAGCAATACATGGTGCACCATCTTATAGACAGAAATATTTTGATAATAATGATATAACTGATAACAGAAGTTCCAATGGATGTATAAATGGTAAGTGTAGTGATCTACAAGGTTTATATGATATGGGTTTACCAAATAATACAAATGTATATATTTTACCTGATGATGAAGGTAATGCATTTGAGATGGTAGATGGACAAGCTGTATTAAGAATGAGTAGGGAGAATAGGGAGAATTACCAACAGTATGAAAGAAATGATGAGACATACAAAGGACAGGGTGGTAATTATACTGTAAACACTTTAAACTTTAAACCTATACGTGCTCAGTTTGATGTAGAAGGATTTAAAGAAGACGTATTTACAGCAATGGATTTTAATGATGAAGATGAACTGTATAATACTACTATCCCATTTATTAATGCATTGATGGATAACAAACAAAAAATAATGCAAGAAGCAAAGATTCCTGGAGATGTATATAATCAAATTGCTAAAATAGCATTTGGAATATACGGTACTGAATCAAACTACGGAGATACTCATTCTGCAACAGGTAACTTTAGTAGAGCTGTTAACAAATACTTTAATCCTCAGCAATCATCAAGCCCAGATGCTTTATCAAAATATTCAACTTATGGTGCAGACAATGATTCTAATAGTGTTGGGTATACTCAAATAAGATGGTCATTTTTAAATGATACTGAACGTAAAGCACTAAAAGCATTTGATATTACTTCTAATAAACAAATGTTAGATCCTGAGAAAGCTGCAATAGCTACAGCAGTTGTATTGGGTATAAGATATAATGAGCAGCTTACTCCTACTCAAAAGAAAAACCCAATGCGTTACCTTCCTACTAAATGGAATAATAGAGATAATTATGCTAAAAGAGTTAAAGAAAATTCTAAGTATTTAGGTGTTGAACAGTTAGATAAAATGAGAGCAGGTGGTGAAATGGAAGAGAAGCTTATTTATAAGAACTATATAAATGGTGTATATGAAAATAGTAAGATGTCTACTAAAGGGGAAAACACCTATGATAAGTTAAATAGAAAATATTTAAAAGAAGCAAAGGAACAAGGAATGACACCTTCAAATTATGTCATGACTTATATAATTACTGATTCTTAAACCCTAAAGATTAGTGAATCTCCTTAATTATTTGTATATTAATAATATAATATTATGAGTTTGAAAGTAAACAAAAAAAGTGTAAAACAACAAGGAGGTGCTATGATTCCTGAGCAACCTGCAATGCAGAACCAAGATCCAATGGGTCAAATGCAAGATGGTGCAATGATGTCTGGTCAACCACAAGTGGATCCTGCTATTCAACAAATTACACAGTTCTTGCAAAAATCCTTACAGGATGGTGCTAGACCTGAAGAACTTGTAATGAGTTTAATTCAGCAAGAAGTTGATCAACAAAGTATTGGTCAAGCATTTATGATGGTTGGTTATGAGCAAGAAGACATAGTAACATTGTTTGAGCAAGTTGAGAAAATGTCACAAGAGAGAGCTGCTAGCCCAACAGAGGTAAATCAAAATCCTCAAGAGTTAGCAAGGAATCAACAAATGCAAGAACGTCAACAAGGTCCTGTTGAAACAGAATCAATTGAGACTGAAGTTGAACCTATGATGGGTAAGTCTGGTATAGAAATTAAACCAGAAAACAAAGGTAAGTTTACTAGATGGGCTAAAGCACGTGGTATGGCTGTACAGGAAGCTGCTAGAAAGGTTTTAGCAAATAAAAGTAGATACCCTGCATCTGTAGTTAAGATGGCTAATTTTGCACGTAATTCAGCAGGATGGAAAAAAGAAGAAGGTGGAGAGACTGAAGAGTTTACTGCACATATGATGTATAAAGGCAAGAAAGCTGTGAAAGCAAATGACCTTGCAACTCATTATAAATTAAAGGCTGATGGCTATGTTCATAAAGATGAACTTAAAAAAGCAGAAGAAGGAGATGAAATAGAAACAGAAAAAGTAAAAGTTACTGATGAAATGATTTCTAATGCAACAGTAACTACTTCAGAAGATCCAGAATGGATACAAAGATTAGTTGAACAAGGTGAAACAGGAGATACCAATTCAACTAAAAATGATTATATGAAGCAGTTCATGACTAACATGAACACTACTATTGGTGAACAAAATGATACGGATGGCAACAATAATATTTCTAAAGTAAACAATACTATATCTCAAGGTCCTTTATACATAAGCCCAAATACATATTCTAAGGATGGTTTTTCATTAGGTAATGCTTTTAATTCTCTTATGAGAGTTGGTAATAATGCATTTGGAAATAAAGATCTTGATGGTGATGGTAGAAAGGATGGTTACTTAAGAGACTTTACTGGTAAGATGGCAGATGAAAAAGTACAAAAATATTTAGATGCTGATTATAATGTAAATATGGATGGTGTCCTTAGTGAAGAGAATGTAAATAACGCTTCTATAGCATACAAAAAATTTATATTTGAAAACCCAACAGCAGATGATCAATATGATGCAGTGGGTAATTTAGTTAATAAAGGATTGGAAGATAATAATCTTCCTCAAGTAGAAGTACCTCAAGGAACAGAAGAGGAATATAAAGATTTTATTGAAAAAAATACAGAGCTTTTAGGTGAAACAGCAAAAGCAACATATGATGCTTTAAGAAAAAAACTAGGATTTAAACTGGGAGGTTCATTGCCTAGAGCACAATTTAGTGTTCCAGATAGTGGTGCACCTTTTGCAAACCCTATGGAAGGACCTATGCAAGCTCCTACAGAAGATGCAACTGAAACATTGACTTTCCAAGACTGGGTTTTACAAGACCCTATTACAAGAGGTAGTGCAAATGCTCAACAAGAGTACCAATCTTATGTTGATGGGGAATCAGCTAGTGCAGAAGAAACAGAAATACCAACTGTAGCTAATTCTGGAGCACCAACAGATTGGGATAAGGATGGTGATGGAATACCTGATATGGGAATAGATATTGATATGGGTGATGGTACTGGTGTAGCAGGTGACTTTCAATCTGCATATGATAAGATTAAGAAACCTACAGTAGATGCTGACTTTGGAGGAATAAAAGGTTTTGCTAAAAGAGCATACAACAGCCCTATAACAAAAAGTTTTGAAGGTATAAGTGGGGGTATTATAGATCTTACAGCAAATATAGCTAACCCATGGCTAGAAAAAGGTCTTGCAGATGAGGTAGAAAAAGACAATAGAAGTAGAATTGTAGCTGATGAATTATTTGCAGTTGAAACAGATCCGTTTAATTCTAGAGGAACTAATAATATTAATGGAGGACCTAAAGGTTCTGAAGCTGATAGAACAACAGGTTTGTATATGAATCAAGGAGTAGTAACATCTAAGATGGGTGGTGGTACTAATAATGCAGGATTTAAAGCATTACCTGCATCTGTTCAGCATAACATACTTAGCAATCTTGCTTATGGTGGATCTACAGGTCCAGAAGCTTATCTAGCTAATAGAGATAGAGTTATCAAAAGAGAAATGGCTGAAGCTAAAGAAGGTGGTGAGACAGTAAGTATTGATTCAACAATGTTGGCAAAACTAATTGCAGCTGGTGCAGAAATAGAAATGTTATAATTATGAGAAAAGTTAAAATAAATAAACTACCTAAAGGATTTAAACTTGTTGATGGTAAAGTTGTAGAAGATAAGTTAATGAGAGATGGTGGTGATCTAAGAACGGGTGATCAAGCTGATTATGGTTTGGTAACAACTCCACAAAATTATGTTGGTGACACAACATTTAATAATACATCTGATGAAAGTGTTAGATATAGTTTATCTAGTGTTGCAAGAGATAATGCTAACATAGAAGCAGAAGGTGGAGAAACTGTATTGACAGATTTAAATGACAATGGTGATTTTGGATTATATAACATAAGAGGTCCTAGACATTCTCAAGGTGGAGTTCCTATGTTCTTACCTGAACAATCATTTATATATTCAGATACGCCAAAATTAAAGTTTACAAAAGATGAGATGAATGAATTTGGTATGGGTGGTGATAAGAAAACACCAGCTAAAATATCCAATACTTTTGGTCTGAATGATTATTATGCAGAATTAGATTCTGATTATGCTGATAATATTTCATCACGTAGTGCAGAACTAATGTTAAAAAAGAACATGGAAGATTTATCTAAGCTAGCATTTATGCAAGAATCTAAAAAAGATTTTGAAGATGGTGTACCATTAGCTTCTCATCCTTATTTATTATCTGTAGGAGTAGATCCATTAGAGTTTACAGCAAAGATGGAAGAAATTTCTGTTGAGGCAGCTAGACAAAAAGCTATAGAAGCTTTATCTCCTGCTCAACAAGAACAATTGCAATATTTACAGCAGATGATTGCACAGTCTCAACAAGGTCAAGCTCCTCAACAAGGAGGCAACCCACAAGGGAATGTAGGCCCACAAGAACAAATGGCTATGGAAGGTAATCCACAGCAAGGTCAAATAGATCAAATGGATTTATCTGGTGCTAATAATGGTATGATGCAAACTGCAAGGTTTGGTTCTGAACTAGGAGATTTTTTAGAAAAAGCTCAAGAGGGTCCTGGAACTGATAAAGGTTCATCAGAAGGTTCAACTTATAATGTAAATGGACAAATAGTAGGGAGAGAAGAATACATAGATTATCAGATTAGAAATGGTATGCATATAGATATGTCTGGTAAATTAAAACCAGAATTTGTAGAGAGTTTAACTTTAGAAGAAAAAAATAAATATGGTCAAGCTTTAGTAGATGTAGAAGATTATGATGTATTTGATGTAAATGGAAATAAAGCTAGATTTAACCAAGACTGGAATGAAGTAACAGAAAACCCTATGGTTGATAATGAAGATACTGTTCCCATATCAGGTATTCCTCCAATGCAAGATGACGGCACTAAGGTAACTACTGGTGATGATAATTTTAAAAACCCTTATAAAGAAGGAACAGAAGACTATAAGAAATTACAAAAGTATCATGATGAAGGTTACACTATTACTGAGAAAGATGGTAAAATAAATATTTTTAAAGCTGGTGAATCTAAGTGGGAACAACAAACATCCAAAAGAAAGTCTGGTTCAGGTACACCAACAACAGGAGGTGTGCCAATCTATTCTGAAGATATAGAAGGACAAGGTAATGTTGTAAATGAAAGCGGAATTGGAAGATATAGATATGGAAGTTTATCTGAAGGTAGTAGAGACAAGAAGCAGAATACAGCTGGAGAGTCAAGTTTTGGTTCTGCTGATATTGATTTAGAAGAAAGTAAAGTAGATTTTACAGATAGATGGGGAGATATAACTGAAACTATAGATGGTTTTGATTATAACCTTCCAAGAGGAACACCAGCATATAAAAAGCAATGGAAAGAATTTCAAACAAAAGCTGAAGCTACTAGAAAACAAGAAGCAACGGATATGGGTATACCATATGTTCCTTACTTTAAAACTGCAGGTACTGATGGATTTGTACAAGGAGAAGGTTTTGATGGAGCATTAGGTTTACATACATTTAATACACCTAGGTTAGATGTAGATTTTACAAAAGAAGAAAGATATGAGATGGATCTTCCTCCTGGTATACCACCACCACAAATTATACCACCTCCTGAAACACCTGAAGGTATACCAAAAAGATGGTGGGCACAAGATGAAAATAATCTAACAACTTTAGCTGCTTTAGATGATACATTAAGAACACCTTTTGGTGTACCTATTGAACGTCAAAAAATAGATTATGTATTAGATGATTGGGCAGGTCAAGTAGGTGCAAATAATTCTGCACTATCTACTATGGCTAATGCTCTTACTGCAGCAGGTGGACCTCAAGCATTGTTACGTAGTAATGTTTTTGGTGCAACAATGGATAAAAATGCAAAAGATCAAATGTCAGTAAATCAAAAGAATGTAGGTACAATGAATAGAGTAGCATCATTGCAACCTCAACTTGATATGAAAGTTGACATGATTAATAATAAGATTAATCAAGGTGTATATGATAATACTCAATTAGCATTAGAAAACTATGAGCAAAACAATAACAAGAGAATGATTAAAGCTAATGAGTTATTTAATGCTGGTGCAACAAATGCATCTAACACATATAATCTTAATCAGCTTTATGATAATTATAATATAAACCCACAATTATATGGGGATGCTGAATTTACAACAGATGGTAGAAAGCTAGTTAAAACTAATCAACAAGATAAATTAAATTCATATTATGATAAGGTTGCTGATTATGAAGTTAAGACAGGCAAGCCTATGCCAGATAAGTTGATGGAACAACTCTATCCAGGAGCAGTAACTGATGATGCTGAGCTTACTGCTGGTCAACAAGAGTATGAAAGAAATAGACAAGCAGGAAACAGCGGTGCATATAATAATGCAACCACAACTGGAAAAAAAGGATTAGAAATAGGAAAGATACCTAGGTGGGCAGTACCGTTTTATACAGGTAAGGTGGGAGTATAAACTTAAAGAGTTTATACAATACACTTTGTACACTTATTAAATTATATTAATTTTACATTATGGCAACATACGTTAAAGGAGCACAACAATATACACCAGATATTAAACCGTTTACACCGGATTATAAATTCTTGTCTGCTGTTTTGGAAACAAGACAAGATAAGTATGATACAAACTTTAAAGCAACCAATGATCTTTATAATAAAGTAGTATATGCTGATTTGTCAAGAGAAGATACTAAAGAAAGAAGAGATCAATATGCAGACCAAATAGGACCACATATTGAAAAAATTTCTGGTATGGATTTGTCATTAGCCCAAAATGTTAATGCTGCTAAATCTGTATTTGCACCATTTTATGATGATGATTTAACAGTAAAAGATATAGTTTATACTTCAAACTATAAAGATCAAATGAAGCATGCTGAAAGAATGAGAAACAGTCCTTCAGAAGATATGTATGATAGATATTGGGACATTGGTGTTCAAGGATTAAATTATAGAATGGATGATTTTGTTAATGCATCAGAGGAAAGAGCATTAAACATGGGAGTACCAAAATATGTAGATGATGTAAAACTATTTGATTTAGCTACATCAGTATTAGAAGAAATGGATCCTAATCTTAGTATGAAGATGGATAGCCCTGGACCTAATGGTAACTTTATTATTACTGAAAAAAATGGTAGACTTATAACTGGAGCAGCTTTACAAACTTTAGAGAGTGCATTATTAAATGACCCTAGAGTTCAGAGAGCATATGCAGAAAGATCTTTTGTGCAAAGCAGAACTTTTGCAGACAATATGATTAAACAAGGCACATTTAGTACTGTTGAACAAGGGCAACAAGAATGGGCAAATACAACAATAAAAAGAGTTACTGCAATCAATGATAAAAGACTTGAGGAGACTGGACAGCAATTAACTACATTAGAAAATGCAAATGTAAACTGGGCAAACTATAAAGCTAACAATGGAATTATAGAAGGTTCTGATGATGACAATGTAATGAAAGAGAATTTATCTGCAGCTGAGGCAACTCAACTAGCTCTAGATAAATTAAAAGGTATACAACAACAGGGTGGTAATTCTCCAAGTACTGTAGAGGGTTCATTAAATCAAGCTTATAGCATGCTTATGAATCACAATATAATGTCTGATTTAACTAAAGCAGCAAGATCATATTCCCAAAGAGATCAAGAATATACAATTAGAGAAAGTAAATTTGCTTTAAATGATCAGCAATATCAATATGACTTATCTAAAATAAAAGCTAATCAAATTAATTTCTTAACTAGACAAGAGAATGAATATAGATTAAAGACTGATCTTGCAAGAAAAGAAGGAAAGCTTGTAAATGAATTTGGAGAAAATGATCCATTACTAGAAATTTTACAAGGTAATAGAACAACCAAAGGTTCATCTAATACAATTGATGTACCAGTAAATGAAGATGGAGAAGTTAGTCAAAATGCTGATATGATTGAAAGAACAGCAGATCAATTTCTTGAAAAAGATAATGCATTGGCTATCAATCAAGTAGACAAAATTACAAGAGCATTGAAATTATTGTATCCTACAGGAACAGATGCAACACCAGAAAAAATGGGTACAGGTCTTTATGAAATAGAAATACCAAATAATACAGGTGGTACAGATAAATTTACTGCAAATTCATTAGATGAACTAAGTTCATTATTATTAGATCCACAAATAAAAGGAGAAGGTGAGAATGCACAAATGGTGGGGTATACTAATAGAGAACAAATTAATTCTATATATGGTTATGTTTCTCAAGGCTTTACTAATACTGCTGACGTAACTAAACTTAATCCTAGCCTTACTTTAGGCAGTGATCAGAGAACTCAATATGATGAATTGTATAATGAAATAGCAGGGCTTAATGGAACTAACACACAGGTTAATGCATTAAATACTTTTATTACTAATGTGCATGATAACTATGCAGAAGTATATGAATCAACAAGAGGAAATGTAATTGATGGAGATAATGAAAATATAAAGTCTATATATCAAGCTGGCTTCCCTGACATTATGGGTCCTAATAAAACAGTACTTACAAAAGATCAGTATCTTGAAAAAGTAGTAGAAGGAATAAATGCAGGAACTATTACTAATCCAAATTTAAATTGGGAGATAGATGCAGGAACTAATAATTCAGATTATAAGATCCAAGAAGTTGAATCTGTTCCTAACCCTAATTATACTGGTTCAAATTATAGCCCATCAACAATGCAGACTCCTGCTTATAATACTGATGGTACACCTAAAATGATTATAGATATGTCTGCTGTAAAAGATGAAGCTGGAATGCTTTATGATGCATTATATACAAATCTTAATGATGCATTATCAGGTAAGACAGGAGACTTTGAAGTGAGAGATCTTGATTCAGAAATATATGGTTATACTGGAGACTTTTCTGACGTAGTTAGTAATCAGAGTTTTGAAAGAAACTTCAACCCTATGGTGCCAAATGAATTGGCCAACAAAGAAGTCTTTCAAATGATTAATCAAATTAATACATTAGATAAAGAAGGAACACCATATGGTATTATTTCAGGAGATATAGATGCTTATGAAACAAATGAAGAGATATTAAATATTAAAAGTGAATTAGGTGTTAAGGTATTTAACATGTGGAAAAATGATGCTGCATTATGGTTAAGTAATAAAAGACCTGCAGTATCAACAGGGCAAAAAGCACCAGCTGCTAAAATTATATATACACCTGTTATTGGATTATCTGTAGATGGACAGAAAACATTAGCAGGTTATCAAGTAATATTTTCACCAGACTGGTTAGCTAGCAAAAGAGTTGGTACTAATACAAGTAATGCAAGTGAAGTTGGATCATTAAAAGAATCTGAGATATTAGAATTACAAGGTAATATAAGTAATGAAGATTCTGATATTGCAACAGGGCAAGGTGGTATAACTATTTTGTTTGATCAAGGGATAGATATAAATAGTAAGGCAGATAAAAATACTTATTACTCTTTTGTGCAAGCAGATTTAGCAAAAAAGGGTTATGCAGATTATACTGTTGCAGATGGAAATAAACCTACAGGTACATATAGAATTGTGCAAGAAAAAGGTGGATACTATGTATACTCTAAAACACATACCTATCAACAAGGAGGAAAATATACTGTTGAAGAAAATACTGTACAAGTAGATATGGCTCAAGGGCTGGAAGGTCTAGACAAACAAGTTGTAGCATGGCAACAGAAGTTGTTTAACTTAAGAGAAAGAAACAGATTAGCTAAAGAAAAAGACGTATCAGTTAACGGTAATAAATAAAGAACTAAAAGATGGAAAACCAATCTGGTAACACCCTGAAAGATAGTATAGTTAAAGATCAGAGACCTTCAATGAGTATAACTCCAGAAGGTCAACCTAATTTTATACCTGTATCTGAAATGTTTGATACGCCTGAAACTCTTCTGGCTGATGCTATTGCAATTGACCCCAATTCTGTTGCAAGGATAGATTTATATAAAACTGATATTCAAAAATATGGTATTAATGCTATGGCAAGTTTAGGTGTAGCATATCCAAGTTTTGCAACAGATACATATAATCCTGTTGCTCAACAAAATCCACCAGATAATACTTACTCAAAATTAAAGGATGCCTTTACATTAACTGATACTACAGGAGATGAAAGAGTAGCACCAGGTTTTGCAGGTATGAGACAAACTCAATTTATGAGGTATTATAATCATCCTGACTTTCAACAGTTAGGGTTTAGTCCATATGCAAATATGGAACAATATTATAATGCTAATAGCACAGTATATGATGACATGACAAGGATGTGGGGTGAGTATACAAGCTTAGCTGGTTCTGGTTTTAGTAGTGTTTATAGATCTATTGGTGATGCATTTGATGGTGATTCATATTGGTCAGCACCTGATTTAGAATCTGCAAGTGAATTTCAAGATGCAATGGGCATTGGTAATTCTAGCAGGAATGGTGGTATGGCATGGACAAATAACTTTCTATTAAATAGTGCATACACTGTAGGTATATTAAGTTCTATTGCTGTAGAAGAATTAGCTATGGCAGGAGCAACAGTAGCAACTGGAGGAGCATTTGCACCTGTAGCTGGAGTAAAGTCAGCTTTGAACTTAAAGAAGGCTGGAATGGCTTTTGTAAATTTCTTTAACGTATCAAGAATGGTGGGTACTACTGCAGATATTTATAGAACTTTAAGAAATGCTGAACATGCTAAAAGTTTTTATGACGCAGCTAAAACAGGAGGTAAAGTACTAGGTACAATGTTTGCTCCTAATACTATGTATGCATTAAAGAATTTGAAGTCAGCTGAGAATGCTACACAGAATGGTGTTAATCTTGCTAAAATGAGTAGTACGTTTGGTGGCTTCTATAGAGATGTAAGAATGGTAAATTATGCAATGGCTGAATCAAAGATGGAAGCTGGTATGGTTTATAATGATGTAATGAGAGAAGGAATAAACGTTTACAATGAAAATGATATAGAGAAACAAATTGTAGATGGTAAAGAGGTAAGAGTTAACATAAGAGCTAATAGTCAAGTATCTGCAGATGAGATGACAATCATACGTGATAAATCATCTAAGGCAGGATTCTATACACAAATGGCTAATGCACCTATTATATATGCCAGTAACTGGTTTGTATTAGGAAATGCTTTAGGAGGCTTTAACAAGTCCCTTGGTAGAATGATGAATGACTCTTTTAGAAAAGGATTAGGTGGTAAGATATTAAAAACAAAAGCTACAAAATCTGCTACAGGTGCAATTAACAAAAATGTTTTTGAAGCAGCAGGATCAGGACCTATGGGATACTTCAGATCATTAAGAGCTGCAGGTATAAAAGGTAATCTAAGTGGAATGGCAGGAGCATCATTAAGATATTTTTCTAATAATGTTGCAGAAGGTATTCAAGAAGTATCTCAAGAAGCTGTATCTGCAGCAACTAAAGGTTATTTTAATGCAGTGCTGAGAGATCCAATGGCTGGTGGTATTGAATTGAGGAATCAAATGATTTCATCAGGGATGGGTCATCAATTATCTGGTGAAGGTTTTAGTGTATTTATGTCTGGTTTTTTAATGGGTGGTGCTATACAAGCACCGCAAAAGTTATTCTTCCAAGGTGTACCTGCTGTATTTAATGCAGCTAAAGGTAAATTTGGTACTGAAGAAATGAAAGCTAAATATGAAGAGTTCAAAAAGAACAAAACAGATTTAGTTGCTGAAGCAGTAATTGGTTGGAATAAAGCATGGAACAGTCAAGTAGATGATCCAGGTGCTATATTTGATCAATCAAAATTTAACTTCTTAATTCAAAAGCAAGTTTCTGATGGTATGAAAACTAGTGCATATGATCAAGATATGTTTGGTTTTACTGATGAAAAAGATTTAGGTAAGTTTATTCAAATTAACACACTGCTACGTCAAGGAGGTATAAATCATTTTACAGAACAATTAGAAGACTATCTTAAACTTAGTGATGAAGAATTAGTTCAAGCATTTCCAGGAGAAGCAAAAGATATTGCAAACGGAAAGATTAGAAAACGTATACAAGACTTCATTAATTATGCAGACAAAGCAGAATCAAATTATCAAAGATTAAATGATGAGTACCAAAATCCTCATGATCCTAATTCATTTAAAAAAGGTACAAGAGAATTTGCTTTAGAAGCAATGAAGTATCAAGCATATGAACATGCTAAATTTTTAGCTTTATATACTCAAGATAACTTTGAAAGAGCATTGGAAAGATCAAACTCTATTTTTTCTAATTTAGAAAATGAGCCATTGTTTGAAAAGATGGCTGCTAAAGATATATCTATATTGACAAGTATAGATAATATAGATAGAGAAATTCAATTACTTAGACAAGAATTACTAAGTACTATACAAAATGAAGGTAATGAAGTAAAGCTTCCTAATAAAGGGGTTGGAGAAACCAATAAGAAGAAGCAAGAAAAAATTACTAGGTTAGAAAAAATTAGAGAAATATTGACTGAACCTAAAAACCTTACTAAGAACGGTTCATTTGATAGAAGAAAGATTAATAAACTAAGACCTGAGTTTAAAAACTATGTAAGATACCTGGCTTCAACTGAGGGATCATTTTTAGAAAGAGATAAAATTGATGATGCATTAAAACAATTAGTTGATTACCATGCTTTAAAAGGAAGAGCTCAAGTATATGATAAGGCAGTAGAGTATTTATCTAATCCAGAAAGACTTACAGAAATAGCAGATAGAACATTAGCTTTTGGGCAATCATTATTTAAAAATATTAAAGGCTCTGTAAAGGAATCTATTGAGAAGTATTTAGATATTACAGTAGCAAATGAATTAATGAACCAGTTAGCTGCATTAGGTGTATATCCTGATCCAGCAGAATCAAAAGAATTTTTAACAACTGGAGATATAGATAATCTTAAAACATTCTATAATGAAAATGGACAGATTAATCCAAAAGTAGATACTGTAATATGGACTCAAATTCAAAATATACTTACTACATATAAAGGAATTACACAGACTGAAACTACAGAAGAAAAAGCAACTGAGAAGACTGAAACTGAAACTGCTGAAGAAACTAGAACAGATCAAAATGATATTTTAAATGAGTTAGGGATACAAGTAGAATTAGAGAAATCTAATGATACACCTATGTTAAATGAGTTACTAGAAAGACAATACAGAAAATACAAAGCAACTCAAGCAAGATTGGGGGAAAACATATTACTATATGATGAATGGAGAAATAGTGAAGTAGGATTAAATTTTCAAAATACCTTTAATGCACTAAAGAAAGTTTGGGCATCTGGTGTTGTAATGAGAGCAGATAGTGAAGGTAACCCATTCAAAGAAGAAGTTAGCAGAGATAATGTTACTAATGAAAAAGGATTTAAAGAATGGTTTGGTCTTAGAGAGGTTAAGGAAAGTGCTATTGTAAAAAGAATCTTAGACTCAGCAGGTTTAGATATAACTGATATTATAGAGTCAAACAGTGATATTGGACAAGAAGGTGATAAGTTTAAGGGAAGCTCTAATAAAAAAATATACAAAAGAGGAGTACAAGCTAATGTAATTAAGATAACTACAAAAGATCCAGATACTGGTGAAGATGTAGTCTTATATAAACTAATAGATAGCAATGGTAAAAACATATCATCAAAACTATTAGAACTAATAGATTCTAAATTTGGTGCATATACAAGTGCATCTTCTGCTATTGCTGCTCTTAAAAAGATTGAGGCAGATGCTCCAAATACATCTACATTTTTATTTGATGAAGTAGAGTTGCACCAGGGTGAACTTCTATTTGATAAGTTGGGTAATAAGTTTATAGTATTAAGTACACCTAAGCAAGTGCAAGGAGGCTACTTAAGAATAATTGAAGAGGCTAATAATACTTCAAACATAAAAGAAAGAGAAAAGTCAGTAATTAAAATTCAAGCAGGTCAACTTAAAGGAAGATATTCTTTACAAGAAATTAAAACAGATAGGCTTCCAGCAACTACAAGTAGATTGGATATAAATGACGTTGTCTCACCTTATCCATATAAGAATAAAAAGGAAAGTAGAAGCATGGCAGCACAGAGATATAATCATATTATATCTATGTTGACTCCTGCAGAACTTCAGATGCTTGAGTTATATATTATTCCAAATCCTCAAGCTGGGCAGTTGGGTAGATACTATGCTGTTGAAAGTGCTGATGGTACTGTATATAAAGAATCAAATCCATATATCCGTAGAATAAAAAGTAAGTATGATATTGGAGTTAGAATAGCTGATGCAACTGTTAGGAATAGAGTAAACAACAGTTTATTAAAAGCAGGATTTCAGTTATCAGAAAATCAAGATAACATTTTTGCTTACTTACCAAATGAATCTTATGTATTTACTGATAGTCAAGGTAACTCTATTGACCCACGTAATTTAACAAAAGAACAAGCTTTAAATACAATATATGTTCCTAAAGCTATTTCAAATAAATTAACTAAAGAAGAAGCTTTAACATTAGCTCAAGATAATTTTGCATTAAATGCAATGTTAGTCACTGAACTTGATGATATGAACATTACTGAGCCTAGAGCAATGATGCTAGAGAGTTTTCCAAAGGAGATTGGACTTACTATTGGTGGAGCTCAGATGGCTTATGGTCCTAAAGAACTGCAAGAAGCAAGAGACCTAAATGATTTAAACTATCAACATGCAGATACAGAAGGTAACTACTTAGTTTATGATCTTAAAAGAGATAAAGGAGGCAAAGGAAGAACTGTTCAATCTAAAACTAATTTAGAAGGTAAAGCTGCAACAGCATTAAGAAATAAAGTTAAACTTTCATTAGAAGGAAGTGGACAATGGGAAGCAATGTTATCTGGAACAGATAGATATTTAGCAGCAGTGTTGTTACCTAATGGAAAATATGGATTAGTAAATTTAAAGCCTACTAAATTTTCTCAAGTTGAAATTCAAGATTTATATACAGAACTTATTGAGAGAGCACAGCTTACTCAAAAAGAAAACTTAGATGATAAGGGAGAAGCAAAAGATGAAGGATATAATATTCAATATAATAGTGATTTAGCAGATAGGTTATTTATATCTACTAAGCCTGGTTTCATTGTAGCTCTGCAAGTAGATCCGTGGGGTAAAATCCAAATGGATGTATTTGACAAAAATGCAAAAAAACAAGTAGGTGAAAATATTACTATTGGTAAAAAAATTATAAATGATAAAGCACCTGGTACATCATCAGTTAAAAAAATTCAAACTTTAATTGATCTCTTTAATAAAGATACAGAAATTACTCTTGCTGGTGTACAGGTTTCAGTAAACAATTTAAGAAGATCTTTTCCAGATAATGCATCTGTACAAGATGTTATAGATGATACACAAACTAATGTATTACCATCAGTAATAGAAAACCAATCATTAAGAATTACTGCTTCTTCTGCTGATATTCAATCTTCAAGAGATGTTGGTGCTACAATAAATAATAAAAGAGAAGATGAGTTAACACCTCAGAATGAATTTACTATTGCTGAAGAAGCAGAAGAAAGTATACTTGATCTATCTGATGCACAATTTGATGAACAACTAGAAGAAGAGTTTGCAAACTTTGAGAAAGAGTTTGTAGGTCATATGGTAAATAAAATACTCAGAGGCCAAGAATTATCAGAACGTGAAACACAAGCATATAAATTTCTAGAAAGTAGAGTCAATATGGAAGTTGCTAAAGCTGGTGGTGCAGGTTCTAAGAAGACTGCTTTTGATTCTATTATAGAACCTGAAGAAAGTTCTAAGGTAGATAACTCACCATTAAATAAAGCCAAGCTTGAATTAGAAAAACTTAAACTGAAACTAACAGAAGGTGTTGATGGTAGAAGCAAACGTAAAGTACTAAAAGAAAGTGAAGAATATCAAAAGCTCAAAGAGAAAGTAAAAAAATTAGGAAAGATAAGTAATAAGATTCTTCCTACTTCACAACTAACTGGCTTACAAATAGAAGAGATTGATGCATTTTCTGCATGGGCTCAAGGAGCTTTACCATCTTTTATAACTATACAAGATCTTACGCAATTGGCTAACAACCAAAAAGCAGGAGGTCAAAGAGTAGGTGCTTTTGTTATGTCATTAAAAAACATTGCTGGTGGAACTACTATAGATGGTACTATTTATACAGGTGCTAATTCCCCATTTAAATATCATGAAGCTTTTCATGGTGTATTTACTATGTTGCTTTCACAAGAAGAGATTGTTAAGTACAGAGGTATTGCTAGAAAAGAAGTAAGAGCTAAGTTAAGAGCTGAAGGAAAAAACTTTAAGACTGAATTAGAAATATTTAGAAACTCAGCAGATACATATACTGATATGACTGAGAAGGAGTTGATGAATGAATATTATGAAGAGTATTTAGCAGATCAATTTGAAGTATTTAAGATGAGTCCTAAAAAGACAAATACTTCACCTGAAGTTAAATCATTATTTACAAAGATTCTAGAATTTATAAAAGGTATATTTAGTACACGTAGTCAAGAAGAACTAAAAGTTTTATTTGAAAACATAGATGCAGGTAAATATCAAAATGCTTCCTTAGCTAGTAATGAGTTTACTCAAAGCTTACAAGAAGGAATAACTTTGGAAAAGAATGCTTTAGTACCTTATGCTACTATTCAAAATGAAAATGATGGAAATGTAAGAACTGGTTATTTATACTTAGATAGTGATATAGCAGATCCAATGGTCCGTAGTATTGCTGCTATGTATTTAGATAAGACTAGTAAATTTACTCAACCAACATACAGCCCGGCTGTAGTAATTGATGAACTCATGGATGATTTTGCATGGATGTATAGTCCAAGCAATCCAAACAATGAAAATAAAAGTGATATTCAAATACAAAAACTAGAAGAAATAGAACAAGCATTTGATATATATGATGAAGAAATTAAAATTGAAGTTGTAGAGTTATTAAATGTATTGGGTGATCAAGTTAATACAGAAGAATATACATTAGATGAATTAGAAGATGAAACTGGATTAAGAAGTACATCTCAATATGATATAGATGCATCTATGATTGGAGGGCATACTTCATTGTCAGCTAAACTAAAAACATATATTGCTACAACAACTTTATCTGAGACAGATTACTTTGGTAATACTGAACTTAAAGATGGTGTTACATTAATTACTGCAGTAGATTTTATTGATGCATATAATGGTTTACTAAAAGCAGTTAAAAATATATCTGACCCCAAAAGAATTTTACAAAGCATGTATTTCTTTGGACAAGAGAATGCACAAGCTGGGGCAGTGGTACGTAGATTATTACAAGATGTAGGTATTAGTACTGAAGAGCTGTTAAGTACAGCATCATTAGGTAATTTATCTAACCCAAGCTTACTTCAATCTATTATAAAAGGATTTGAAAACTTTAGAGTTGATTATATATTTAATGAAAGAGATGAAGCAGGTAATATTAGAATTTATTCAGCTGCTGAGAGAGATGATATTAACTCTCAACTTGATAGATGGAATCAAGCTTGGATAAATAGATCTAAATTATTAAAAGCAAATAGTACCAGAAAGGAAACTACAAGAACTATGCTTGCTGAATTCCAAACTTATTTAGATGTCTCTAAGAAAAAATTAACTAATGCTAATTTAACTACTATCTCTAATGATTTTTCAAGAAAATTATTTGATCTGGTAGGTGTAAGATTAAGTCCATTGTATTTACAATATAGTATACTACAACAAAGACCTCAATCAACAGTAAAACAAAAAGCATTGGTAGATTTATATGCTGATGAAACACCATTGACAGCTGATTCAATAGCTCAAATGGATCTTATAATCCAAGAGAATGGTGATATATTTGATACTGTAACTGGTATGGACTCTAGATTAAAGGAGATGAGTATTCATAGTGCACCATTTGATGAAACTATTGGTGCATCAGTATTTAAAAACCCTAATGGTGATTTAGTATATGCTCATCAAAAACCTACATTACATTTAAAAGCGGTTAATGATTTAAATAATGCAAGTATTTTAGAGGATCTAAAAGTTAGTGATCCATATTTGGCAAATAACTTTTTGTTAAATAGCACAGCATTTGATAACTTATCTGTAGAAAATAGATTAAAGGTATTAAGAATAGCAGGAAGTAAGGTTGGTGAACGTTTAGCATCTGAAGAAGATCTAAATGAAAATATATCAGGTGTTAAATCTACACAAACATATGGAGACTTTACATCCAAGGAATTTGCACTTGCTGTCATTAATAATTATGCAGCTCTATTAAATACTAAGAGTAATAAAGTACAGACTGTTTCTGGTATTGATGCAAAAGGTAATAAATTTAAAAGAGCTTTGGCTCCTGTATTAATTAGAGTAATGGAAGCTTCTAATACAGGAGATCTAATATCACTCCCTGTTATTAAAGCTGTTGATTTTAAAGCAGGTGAATCAATATTATCAGATAAATTAATAAATATATATGTAGATAGAGTTAAAACAGAATTTGCAAGAATAAATAGAGAAGCCTTTACAATGGATTCTTTAGATGCTAGCAATCAAGTTTTAGGTTATAATACAAAAGATGGTAGAGCATTTAAATTTGTTAATAATGGTATAGTATTTTCTAGTGAAATACAAAGTCAGTTATCAGCTATTGCTATTAGAGAAGGTAAGGCACAGAATATAGTGTCTTTAGAAACTGCTATGAAAGAGGTATCTAATATGAATGCTTTGAAAAAGAATATCAGATTAAATCTTGAGACTGCATTTGATGAATTCTTAAGTACTTTATCTGAATTAAATATGCTTGATGAAATTTCTAATAACATATTAGAAGGGCCTGTTAATGCTAAGGGTGTTCAAAGAAAAGAGTTAGTTGACTCAGCAAGATTGTTGAACCTTAATTATGATAGTACACATAATCTTAAACAAATATTTTTTAATGATTGGGTAAATACAGGGGCCATAAATGAGATACTTCTTGGTGATCAAGCAGTTACCTTGAGCAGTATGGTGGATAGAGTAAAAAGAGCTAAGATGCAAAATGCTGCATATGATAGTGCATATAGTGCTATTGATGCTCCGTCACAGGGTGTAGTACATAATGTAGAAAAAATATCTCTAATTACTTTAGAAGAACCAATAGGAAGTTCTTCTATAACTGGTAAAAATATTGATAAAGCTGATGCTCAGATGTATATTACAACTAAAGCATTTAGATACTTAAGGTTTGGTTTTGGGAGACTTAGTAATTCACAGGCTCAACTTATAGATAATATAGAAGCAGGACAACAGATAACATCAGAAGATATATTTGGTTCAGAATTTACATCAGAAGGGTTTGCTAAAAAGCAAGAGTTATTGAACTCTAAGAAACTTGTATATGCTGATGGGACTACATTTTTAAAGATGTCAGCTTTTATACTTACTCCTGAGTATACTTCTTTATGGGATAATACAAACCAAATGTGGGTTGCTAAGCCTCATAGAGTTAAGCTACATAACTTGAGAGTTAAATTAGAAGCTATTGAAAATGAAGAGAACGCACAGACATTAGGTATTGCAGCTCCTTTGACAGCAATCAAAATGAAAAAGCAACGTGTTAATCAGTTAGTTGAATTAGATAATGCTAACCCATTTACCAATGCTCCTACAGAATTGGATGCAAGATATATGGGACTTCAGGTAATTAATAAATCTAATAAGCTGGAGATACTTGATACTACACAAATTAAACAAATCATTACATCAGAACAAAATGATAAGACATATGTAGAAGCTTTAAAATTAAATGTAGGGCAGATTAGAGAAGCATATAATACTGCTGTATCTAAAAGAGTAATATTAAACTATAAGAACAAAAGAAATTTAGTATTTACATTAGACACTGCATTGGATGAATTAGCCTTATCTGAAAAAGAAGGGGGAGTTACTCCTAACTTAGCTGCATTTCTTAATTATGCTAAAGAAGGTTTAAAGGCATCTAAGTCAAGTCAACAGATATTAGATTTCTTTTCTACAACTGATGGAGTTCAAAATTATGATTTGAATAATCCGTTAACTGTGCAGAAAGCTGAGCAATTGTTTTTAGCATATTTTAGTAGAGGTGTGTTATCAGAAAAAGCACCAGGTTCTACACTAACACTATTATCAGATTTTGGTAGTCAGATATATAGAAGAGTATATGAAGTAGAAACAAAAGAAATAAATGGAGAATTTATTACTACACCTGTAAGATCAGAAGTTATAAGAGAAAATGATTTTCTTAAAAATTATTCTGTAAGTGATTTAAGAGATTTAAATACTATTACATCAGAGTCAAAAGGATTATCACAAGGGATAATTGTATTAGATGACTTGAGACATGGTTTAATGGAGTACACAGATCCAAAGGATAAAGAATCAGCAACAGGTTTAAGATATACTGAAATGATTATGCCAGCCCACTATAAAAGTGTTATGGATTTAATTGAAAATACTCCAAATGCAAAACTACCTGATGTTATATCAAAAATGTTTGGTGTTAGAATACCTTCTCAAGATAATCACTCTGCAGTAAATATGAAGATGGTAGATTTTATGCCAGCTTATTATGGATCAACAGCAATGTTTGCACAAGAACTTATAGAAGTATCAGGAGCAGATTTTGATATAGATAAAGTGTTTGCTTTAATGAAAGAGTTTTATGTTGAAGAAGGAGAATTTAAAGAATATGGGACAGGCAATTTATATAAGGAATATATTAATTACACAAATGAAAAAGCAAACCAATATGGAACAATTTATTCTGAAGCATTAAGTTTATTTGCAGGGAATGAATTAGCTGGAGCAACTGATCTTACAGATGCTCAAATAAAATCAGCTAAAAAAGCTGGCTTTGAAAACAGAACTATAAAAGCACTGCAAACATTGGGTCTTCCAATTACTAGCAGTCAGTTTGATATTTATAATAATAAGCACGGTGTGCCTTTTGCAGCACCTTTAAATAATGAAATTTTAGATTATAGATATGCTATGATTGGTAATAATGGTGTGTCAGAATCAAAAGATAATGCTGTACCAATATCATATCAAGCTGCAAATACTGATGTACTTTGGGATCCAAAGACTAATACAGGTGTGTTGGCAGAGCTAGCAGAAGTTTCTGAAGTATTTAAAAATAGAATTGAAGAAGAAAATATTGATGTAGATAATTTAACAGGGAAAATAAAAGCATTTACTGCTAATAAAGGAGCATCAATTGGAGCAGTAGTGTTACCTAATTTATATTTAAGTTTACTTACTGAATACAAAACTATTGTTAAACCTAAATCAGCGTTATATATAAATGGTAAGACATACAATAAGTATGGAAAAACAATGCTTGAAGGAGGGGGAAGAAAACAAGATGTTCTTTCTGCTTTAATAACTATGGCAACTGATAATGCTAAAGACCGTTTAGTTGCTAAGCTTGGTTTAAATAGACATGCTGTTGGATTATTAACTAATATGACTGCTTTAGCAGTACCAATAAAAACATCATTGTTATTAATTAACAACCCTGTTATTGTAGATCTTTATAATCAAGCCTTAAATAAAAAGAATAAACTAGATGCTGGTATTGAAGCACTTGTTACAAATAGAATAGTAGACTTAGTTTCAGAGGCAGAACAACAAGGTGAAAAAAGAAAATTTGTAACTGTCAACAATGAGTTATTAATAGATGCACTTAACAATCCAGAAGATGTAAGTGATGATGAAATGTATAGTATACTTTCTTTGTTTAGTAAAGCTGCAGCATTACAAAAATTTACTGGTAAGATGAGTGCTCCTACAAGTTTAACTAAAGGACTTGGGTCAAGTATAGCAGAACTAAATCAGAAGTATACTGATATGACTGAATTATTTGATAAAGATGCACCAATGGATTTAGCTCCTATATATAAAGGAAAAACATGGCAGAATACTTATTTAAAAATATTTGTTCAGATAACAAACAAATTGCTTCCTGCTACATTTATATCAGCAAGTAGTGGATTTAAATCTATTTTGAATCCAGTATTAGAACAAATGGATACCAATAACATTGACTTTACTGAAGAGGTATTGGCTAAAGTAAGATTAGATTTGTTGTCATACCTAACAATCAAAGCATTCCAAAAAAATGGTTTAGATAATAATCCTCAATCTGTAGCAACTTTAAGCAATGATATAATTTATCCAACTGATTTAAATTCAATAGTAGATGTTATTGAAAGACTACGTACTACAGAAGCAGGTCAAGATAATTTCTTTTTAGACAATTATGTTATTACAACAGAAGCATCAGATAGCCCGTCAGGATTTAATCAAGCAAACTCTAATACATTTAGACAGCTAAATTCTGGACAGAAGATTGAGTTACAAAATGACTTTGCAAAACTATATGGTTCATTAGAAACCAGAAATGATGCAATGACAATAGTAAATTATGAAATGGTTAAAGGAGGTTTGCAGTTAGGATATGGTTCTATATTATCAGTAATGAGTCCTGTTGCACTAACAACTTATTTAGATCAAATCCCATCTGTAGAAAAAGCATTAAGAGGAGAACTAAAGTATGAGTCAGTATTTGGTGCAAACCTACAAGAGATTATGAAAGATTTCTCAGAAGGATATTTAATATCTAATACTAACAACTCAAAATTATTTACATTTGAAACAGATCAGATAACACCTCTTCCTTCTAATTTAAGGTTAAATAGAGAAACAAATGAAGCATCTGATTCATCTGGTGATGGTTTAAAGCCACCAAGAAAATATTTTAGAATTGGTACAAGTGATGTTATGGGAGGAACTATCTATAGAACATATAGACATAACAAAGAAAAATCATCAGAAAGTGTTGCAATATATGATGAGGTAGATACTATGGGATCTAATCAACAGAATGGAATTGGTTTTATGTTTGGAGAAAGACCAACATATAAAGAAGTTAGACAGTACGTAAGAGACAACGGAGGAGTTGCAGGTATAAGAGGTTTGGATGTTGCAAAGATAGAACAAGAAATAAAAGAAATGTCTTTTGATGAAACTAAAAGAATTCAAACAGATGCATTACAAAATGATAATTCAATAATTACAGCTAATGAAAATGAAGTAAATATTAGTTATGATGTAGAAGGAAACAGTGTTAATATATCTGATGTATCACAATTACTATCTCAAATTAAAAGTGATTCAGAAGCAGTATCAGAAACTGAAATGGAAGCAAACGTAATAGAAGATGTTGATCAAGCTATGCCAGAACTTTCTCCTGAACAAGAACAACTTACATTAGATTTAAAGTTTGAACTTTCTGACACTTATGATTTTATAACTGAAGAGTTTGATGAAATTGTAAAAGATAAAGCAGCAAGACTTGCTCTAATGAATCAAAATTTGTTTCCTTTGTCTAATATGATTGAGGCATATGAAAGTAGGTTCTCAAAGAACTCAACCCAATCATCAGAAGAAAGTCAAAAAGATTTTATAGATAATATTAAACGTTGCATATTAAAATAGATAGAAATGGCAAAATGTCCTAATAAAAATACAGGAGAATATAGAGCACTGCAAGATGTATATAATACTGAGTTGCGGACTAATGATATTATTAATACGTGGCAAGACCTTAATAATACAGATGCTTTTCCTACTGTTTTAGAAGCAGAAGAAATGATCAATGATCAAAAGATTGCTTTTGCATTAAAGCAACAAGATTTTGCTGATAGTCTTTTTACAAATTTACGTAGAGAAAGAATAGGTTCTATGTATCAAGGAGTGTTCTTTTTAAATAACACTAACCCAGCAACAAGGGAATATGATGCTATGTTTTTGTCTTCTAATTATAAAAGATTATTAAGATATTTAGAAATAAATAATATATCAGAATCAAGTGTAACTATTTTAAGAACTCCTAAATCTTATATGGTTGAGGTAAATGAGGACTTATTAACATCAAGAGATTTAATTGAAAAATCAAGATCATGGGATACCAATAGATCAAGAGCTGTAGTATTACATCTAAAAAAGATGTTTCCTCAGATTGGTATAAAAATGTTAAGTGTAACAGAAGGAAGAGATTTATTTGAGTCACTACCTAATTGGAAAAAAAACAATGTTAAATATAAAGATGTTAAATCATTTTATACTGAAGGCGTTGCTTATTTAATAAAAGGTAGAGTAACAGATGAAACTGCTATTGAAGAAATATTGCATCCATTTATAGATGCAGTCAAAGTAGAAAATGAAGAGTTGTTTAATAGTCTCTTAGGAGAAGTAACAACTAACTTTCCTGTTATGGTTCAGCAAATTAAAGCTGAGTATAATGAAAATACAAGAAACTTTAATCAGGTTGAAAGAGATTTAGAAATTGTTACTCAAGGACTTGCAAGATACTTTAAAAAAGAATTTGAAGGAACACCAACAACTAAATTTCAAAATAAAATTAAAGAGTTATTAGAATGGTTTAAGAATATAATTAATAATCTAAATGAATATATAACTGGTAGACCTTTAACAGTAGATGTTATTAACTCACAAGCTACTATGTCTGATATAGCAAAGCTATTAAATACAGAAGGCATTCAGTTTAAATTAAATAAAAGAGTGGATGGTAAGGTTAGATTTGCTCTATCCCCAAAGAAACAAAAGCTAATTAATAAAATTATCTCTGAGTCAGGAGGTGCACAAAAAGCTGTTATTAAAAAACTATTTCATCAAGCTATGAGCACAGATGAAGTTATTGATTCTTATTCAGCTAATAGAAACTCAGAAAGTGATGGGTCAACAATTGTTACTCTAAACAAAGCAGATCACACTTATGTAGATATAACTAGTGGTGAAATATATACATCAGTTACTACAGCTATTAAAGGAAAGCTAAAGAATCAAGAGGCTGTTCAACTTAATTTAGATATTGGAAATGATGTTGATCTATTGTTAGATGTATTAGTTGGAAAAGAATCTGTTGATAGTGTTCTAGATCAAATGATTGTTCTAAATGAAGAGCAAGCAAAGAAAGCATTTAGTGAGTTAGATACTACATTAAAAAATATTATGCCTGAAGGGTCAGTTGCATTATCACAAGTTGTAGTTTTTGATGAAACAACAAAGCTTGCAGGAACAGCTGATTTAGTTATTGTCCAAAGAGATGGTCAAATAAGAATAGTAGATTTAAAGACAAGTAAAAATTCATTAAATACACAATCTATAATTGATACCAAAGCAGGTAGACAACAGAAAGCATATTATGATAAAGAGTGGGGTCTGTCTGAAGAAAGCCTTCTAAAACAAAAAGGTGTAGATGCACTTTCAACTAGAGTACAACATAACCTCCAAGTCAACCTATATAGAAGGATGTTTGAGAATATGGGTTACAATGTGTACAATGGAGAACGTGCTGCATCAACTATACATTTTACTGCAGATATAAAAGGTAAAGGGGTAAATCAAAAATTCACAGGAGGGTTAGTATATGATCAGCTTATTGATCATCCAGTTGATGAGAATAGAAATAAGGTTAACATGTTAGTACCTTTATTAACAGATAACTTAGCTGGAGAAAGACTTGATGAAGAAATAAAAAAGACTGATGATGCAGTATTTAGAGGTGCAGATCAGATTGAAGAAGATGCTACAATTGCTGATAATATAGAAGCTGAAAAATATCCAGAGTATAATGTCATCAATACTGCATTAGGTAAGTATCAATCAGCTATGATAGATACAAAGAATGCTATTGATCAGGTTAAGAGTGCTATCTATATGGATAGGACTAAAGTTCAAGAACAAGAATCACTTGCTTTAGCTATAGCTTTTGTAAGTATAGCAAAGAGTGAGGGTCCTATTGCTAGGTCTGTTGCATTTACTCAGTTACTACAAGATGCTATAAAACAAATTAAATCTTTTACTGAGTATATACAAGATCCAAAAAACGTTGGTAAGCCAGAGTATATTACATATGTAATTAACTTTGATAGATTTATTAATAAATTTAAAGGATTACATACTCTTGAGACAGAAGCAATTAAAGAGTTAAATGCAACTCAAAGATCATTGGTTTTAACAATGGGGCTGAGTATAAACAAATTAACAGGTGGTGGTAGTAAAACTGATTTGGGACTTGTCAGAGAAGCATTAAATGATTATGTAAAAGAAGTTATAAGAACTAGATCCTCAAATGAATTTGGTGTTGAAGGAAGCATATTTACCAAAGAAGACCTAGATAATATTATATTTGAAGCAGAAGATACTACTCTAATAGATCTTTATACTAGAGATATGGCCACATCTCCTGATGTTCTACTTGCTGTAATGGATAAAATATATAAGGCTAAAAAACAAGAGTTACTAGATAAGATAGGGCAAAGAGAATCTTTAATTAGAACAGCTGGACAAAAATTACTAAAGCTTTCTAATAATAAAGATCTTGAAAAGCTTTATGATTTTATGTTGGAGTATAATAAAGAAGGAGCATTCACTGGTTTTTATACCAAAAGAATAGGACAACAGTATTATGATATGCAAGATGAAATAAGATCTGAACTATATGATAATGAAGGAGACCCTTATCATTATAAAGACATTATTAATTTAGATGATGCATC
>TARA_B110000046_G_scaffold48975_1_pt1 | contig 45103 bp, 32 predicted proteins | sample TARA_B110000046 | Tara Oceans TARA_B110000046 (sample SAMEA4397157) | marine metagenome | biome: Polar Biome; feature: [DCM] deep chlorophyll maximum layer (ENVO:01000326); material: water (ENVO:00002006), including particulate matter (ENVO:01000060) such as... | depth 40 m
AAAAAAATTAAACTAATGCTTGCAAGCACTTTTCAAATTTGGGGGTGTACGCTTTTATATTAGGCATTCAAGTCCTATTGGCGAGAGCTGCAATAAACAGCGAGTTTGCTAGCCAATAGAAGTCTTAGCTGTTGAAATAGCTCTTATACTGCCATATTCTCGGTAAAAATAAAAGCAGTAATACAGGGTAAATTATAGCATCTGCAACAATGTTACCCGAAGAGAAACTCATGTTATCTTTAATGATGGTATGTTGCCCTGAAGCTTTTAAGATGTGCTTGTGCTTCCATTTTTTCAATGGGAAAGGCAACTTTCTACCTTCATCAATAAAGTAGTAACTATCTTCCGACTTTCCATTCTCAGTTATTTCACTCACCCACTCCACAGCAAGCGGTAATTTAAGGTGCACTATATCTCCTTTTGTTGATCCTCCAAACTCAATTAACTGAGCACCAGGCGGCAGTAAATATTTAAATAGTTCACCATCGAACCTACTGTGCACTGTCTCTAACTCACAAGTTACTTTTGATTTTAGTCTGATTTTCATGTCAGTAGTTTACAAATTCTAAGGAAATTTGTTCAACTCAACTCCAATCAACTTTTTTATAAGAAAAGAATGATTGGATAACATTACATTTACAAAAATAGCAAGAAGATGAAATCAATCAAGCCAACGCCCGAAGCAAAAGCACTTTCCCTTTTTTTAATGGCTTATAAAACCAAAAGCCCAAGTTATAAAGAGAAATCTAAACGCATTAACCGACTATGGAAATTAGTTTCAACTGAAGAGTTAAGCAATGCTGACTATATGGAAGAAGTTCAAAGTATGCTAGAATCTTATGGAGGTTATTCGGAAGTTGTAGAAAAAACTGTTCAATTTTACATTGAAAAAACTGGCGAATGGAAATTGCAAGGTGACGATAAATATTGCATATACGCTCAAGAAATTGCCAACAGAATATTGAAGGAGTAACTTTCTATTTTAATAAGAAAAAGGCCCTTGGTCATCGAATTTTGAATTCATTCGTAAGCCAAGAAGGTTTTAAAAGCGGTATAGAATCCTGCACATAAAATGATTTCTCTAGCACGTAGTTTATAGCTGTAGAATGTAGTTAGATTCCTTAAAAAAAAGCCGTAATAACCCTTTCAAGATAAATTTCAATATTATAAATTAACATACTATCAAAGAAAGTTATGGAAAACAATAGAATGCTTAATTATATTAAAAATGTAGTACAGAATATGCCTGAAGGTTGGTTGGGTTTAACAACCCACCGATTAGATATTTACAATGAAAAATTAGCGAAAACTGAATTTTTAGATGAGTTTGAAAAATTATATGAAGCCAACAATTCTGATTCATCGTCACTCAATAAAATTCCTACTGCCTACGATTACATTCGACTAGGGCATCCACTTTCATGTGTATTAGAGTGGGGAATTGCAAAACTCAATCACTTAAACACAGAAAATGTAATCAGCTTTTCTTCTGCTACAGTTCCTATTTTATCTATTCTAAGAAAAAATTTATTCGATAAGAAAAACACTCAAATCGTTTACACAGAAGATTTAGCAGATTTTTTTGACGCCGAAGTATTGCGCAAGGCCTATGGCTACAACTTTGATCTTAAAAAAGTTGAAAATACTGAGCAACTTCCAGAATTTGACGGTTCTACCATCTTTGTTTTGCAACAAAATGAAATCGGTTCAATTGATCTCAATAGTGGAATTGACTTTTACATTAACCTACTTCCCAACTTAGGAAGCGTATTAGCAGTAAATGGCAAGTCAAACGAAAGTTACATTTCTGACATTCAACATGTTAGAAGAAGAGAGACGATTGCAATGACACCTGCAAATTCACTGATTGCACTAACGTCTTTAATTAATCAGTCACCTTTTGAGGTAGTGGATACAAATGTAGCAACCAACAAATCGCTGGTTTTAGATTCCATTTCTACCATTACAGTTGCAAATACACCTGCTCTGGTTGGTTCTAGCGGACTATCTATTCAATATGCTATCATGATGGGTCTAATCCATTATGCGCTTGATAAACATAAAGGGAAGGCTATTAAATTTATTGTTCCTACAAATTGTTATGGTGGAACAAATGACCAAGCGAGAAGAGTCGCTGCCTGCCTCGACCATGTTGAAGTGGTTGATTTAGCTGTTGATGGCGAAAACGACATGGTTCAAAGTATTGACACCGTTTTAGCAAAATTAGCGTATGAAGATGCAGTACCTTATATCATTGCAGAAATTCCAACAAATCCAAGAGTTGAAGTTCCAGACCTTACGGCATTAAAAAATGTACTAAGCGCAGAACGTAAAACGGCAAATGGACAAATAGCAATTGATCCGGTTTTTATATTGGACCAAACCTTTTGCCCGAATGTGCACTTTTTAGGAGAAACAGATATATTGTCTAACGTTCGAGCCATTTCATATGCGAGTGGGTCAAAATTTCCAAGCGGTGGAAAATGTACTGCAGGTTATTGTGTAGCCAACAAGAAAGGCAGTGCTTTAATGGAGAAAATTGAACTGCACCTAGCGCTTTGCGATAATGAAGCTACTGATCTTCAGTATGAAATATTAGCAAAACAATTGCCTTCCATGAATCAAAGAATTCAGGATGCCTACTTGAATACACGTGATTTTGTGAATTTCATAAAGCAAACGCTACCTGCAGCAAAAATTAATTTTGTTTCGAAAGAATTGGCAAAGCAAGGATTTACCCCTTCTGTATTTTCACTTGATTTGCCTACAAAAGGTAATACCCACGATGAAAGAGAAGCATACAAGAGAGCACTCAATCACAAATTAATTGGTTTAATGATTTCGGAAATCCCCGATGAAAGTAAATACTGTGTGAGTTATGGTCAGTTAAAAGGATGTTACTGGACTATACCTGCAACCTCTACTCAAGGAACAACCAAAGAAGGCGATAAAGATTATATTGCTCGTGTTGCACTTTCTACTAACATGGACCTAGAACTGCATAAAAAAGTATTTTTAGATTTTGTAAAAACTATTTAATTCTTTTGGAGATTCGCAACGCCCGCCTCCAAAAACACCATGGTCATCAATAGCTCTTAAAACTAATTTAAACGACATGACTGATATCGAAATAGCACAAAAAGTTACTGCCAAACACATCAGAGAAGTAGCACAGACATTGAATATCCAAGAAGAAAATCTGGAGTATTACGGGAATGAAAAGGCAAAACTTCCGCTACGTTTAATCAATGAAAAAAACATCGATAAAAGCAATCTAATTTTGGTAACAGCCATTACCCCCACTCCCGCCGGAGAAGGAAAAACAACCACCTCTATTGGCTTAAGTGATGGATTAAATCACATTGGTAAGAAATCAGTTGTTGTGCTCAGAGAACCTAGCTTAGGCCCTGTATTTGGAATGAAAGGTGGTGCTGCTGGTGGTGGTTGGAGTCAAGTTATTCCAATGGTCGACATTAACCTACACTTTACTGGAGATTTCCACGCGATTAGTATGGCAAACAACCTACTTTCAGCACTTATAGACAACAATATACAAAGTAAAAGCAGAAATTTAGGAATTGACCCAAGAACCGTTTTTTGGAAGCGTTGTATGGATATGAACGATCGCTCCCTTCGAAACATCATATCCGGATTAGGAGGAAAAGCAGGAGGAATTCCAAATGAGACGGGTTTTAATATTACAGCTGCTTCCGAAATCATGGCCATTTTATGTTTGTGTAAAGACCTTGAAAACTTGCAAGAAATGTGCGGCAATATTTACGTCGCAGATACTTTTGAGGGAAAGGCTGTATACGCAAGAGACCTCAACGCCTCAGGGGCAATTGCTGTGCTGTTAAAAGATACGATTAATCCTAATTTGGTACAAACGCTTGAAGGAAATCCGGCCATTATTCATGGAGGTCCGTTTGCCAATATTGCGCAAGGAACCAATTCCATTATTGCGACCAAAATGGGTATGAGTTTAGGTGACTATGTGGTAACTGAAGCTGGTTTTGCTGCAGATTTAGGTGCTGAAAAATTCTTAAATATAAAGTGTAGAAAAGCTGGTCTATCACCGAAAGCAGTTGTGGTTGTGGCAACCATTCGCGCACTAAAATATCATGGAGGACAGCCGCTAAATCAATTGACTGAAGAAAATGTAGATGCTCTAGAAAAAGGAATTCCGAACTTGGAAAAGCACATTGAGAGCATTCAAAGTTTTGGTTTACCAGTCGTTGTTTCTGTAAATGCATTTAACAGTGATACGGAAGCAGAAAAAGCAGCGGTATATGCACATTGCGAAAAAATGGGAGTTCCTGTAGCGTTAAGTTATGGCTGGGCTGATGGTGGAAAGGGTTGCACTGAATTAGCTGAAAAAGTGGTTACTGCTGCAGCATCTTGCAAACAGAATTTTATTCCCACTTACACCTTGGAGGATGCTCCCTTAACAAAAATTGAAAAGATTTGTAGAACTATATACGGTGCAAAGAATGTGGTGCTTACTGCAAAAGCAAAAAGCCAATTAGAACGATTTGAAGACCTGGGTTATAGCAAGCTACCCATTTGTATGGCTAAAACACAAAAAAGCTTAAGCGATAATGAGAAACTGATTGGTCGACCTGAAAATTTCGACATCCACATTCGAGAGTTTGAAATTGCTGCTGGAGCTGGCTTTATCATTCCCATTGCAGGGAATATGCTAAGAATGCCTGGTTTACCAGTTACTCCTTCTGCTGAAAAAATAGAAATTGACAGCAATGGAACAATTTCAGGGTTGTTTTAATATCCAGATGAACGCTTCAAGCAATTATTAGTCCTTCTAAAAAATCAACTGCAAAAGCAACTCTCCTCTTAACGCAGTCACAGCTTCTAGCCCTGAGTTATCCGTGATGGAAGAAACGGCTGTTTGCAATTTTAAATCGTTGCCCTTAAAGTATTTTGAAAGTCCAATGCGAACAGCATATATATCCCTCAATTGAGAATTAACGTTATCGTCAAACTCCGGAGCTGTTGCAGAATAACTTACATCAGCAGCATATCCGCTCTTGGTTACATAGCCTAGTTGTACGTTTAGTGCCGATCCCAATACCAGTGATTCACTAATGTCTGTTGCAGCTAGTAAATTTCTTCCGGCAAGATCTGTATATGTTCCCTTTAGGTTGGTTGCTGTTGCTATTGCATATTCACCTAAGACAGAAAAACCATTGTATTTCAACAATACATCACCATACAACTGTCGGTAATCAGGTAATTGCTGATCCCCTTCCTGATTATATAGTAAAAATTCGCCATGTCCTTCACCAACAGCATTGCTTGCTCCATCATTAAAACTTGCCGCTGCTCCGAGCACTATTTTTACACTTTCCTCGTGCATTAAATCTGCTACTAAATTCTCGTTCCCTTTCGTGAATTCTCCAAGAGGATAAAAGTCTAAACGCCCTGCATATTTTAACCCACCCAAGTCTTCATCCCTTGAATCAGCTCCGAAAGAATTTCTTCCGTCACCTGAGGTGGCTGCTATTTGAGGTACCAAGGCCATGTTACCAAAGCGCACAGTATAATCTATATACAGTCCAAACTCTCTGCCTGTATTGCTTAATGATGAGCTTAATAAACTTCTATCGGGAAACTGCAAAAACGTTTCCATAACTTGCATTTCTCTGTTATTGGCAATGGTTTGTGTCTGACCAAACGTGATGTTAAAATTCTCGGTAGGATGAACAGCAATCCAAGCATCCAACAAAGGATCTGAAAGGCTAAAATCTGTTTGCAGAAAGAAGCTCACTTTTTCTTTCACTGCCCTACCTGATATATTAAAATAGCTGCGTCTGGCATTCATAAAGTAATCAGCATCTGCATCTCCAACCTGATCAAAAGCGATATAAGGTTGAATCATACCACCTAACTTAAACTGATAGGCTCCTTCATTAAAACTGAATTGCAAACCACTGCCCAATTCAAAATTAGCTTCTACGTTAACATCTGTGCTATCGTCTTGCGCATTTAAGCTTATTGTTGCCAGAATAAAAGTGCAGCAAATAATCTTTTTTAATCTATTTTTCATCGTATTCATCTTAATGAAGTATCTGTTTTTATTAGTCTATATATTGGAAGCACAGCTCCTTTTGCGGTTTCAATAACCTCGAAAGTGATAAAGCTATTTTTTACCTCTGGCTCTAAAACTTCCATTGCCATATTGGCTTTGGATTGATCCATTTTAACAACCACTGTTCCTTTCGGAAAGCTCTTTTTGATAGTTTTCACCTCAGTGCTTATCGTTTGCCGATTCACGCCTTCATATTTTTTCGCTTCTCTCTCATATTCGGTAACCGTGTAACTCTCCACCTCAAATTCCTTTTCTTCATCTAAAAGTGATAACTCTAACCCAAGAATTTTTAGCCGCTCTGTAATTGCCTTTTCTTCCGGTAAAATGAAATACGCAAAAGGTCTTGTTCGTTCCTTTAATAATTGTAATTGCAATGCGTCTCGAATGGTCACCTCAAAATCGATAGCCTCATTTTTATCTAGGTCAATGGTTAGAATTGTGTCTTTGTAGACGTTCCTTTTTGTTTCTAGTGCTGCATTAACCTGCGTCTTTTTAGCCTTCGCTATTTCAGCTTTCAATTCTTCAGAGTTGTTATAGGCCGTTTTTAAATAAGACATTGAAATAAGGAAAGTAGTTTGAATTCTTCTTTTAAAAGAAGTCCGCCCAATTCCAACGCCTCTAATTTCCAACAAAGTAGAGACACAGCCTGTTAGTGCGTACGAAGTTGCACTGGAACGAGAACTTTCTGATCCTTGGTTGAAGTGGATGTCACCTAAATGTTTGACTGTGCTTATATAGTCATGATGCAAAAGCTGGTGTTCGTCTAATACTTTCTTAGCAGGAATAACAAATCGGTCTTTTGTATAATTTCTAAGGTTCTCTGGCACATTCAAATTTCCGGTGTACAGAAACATTGCATCATATATTGAGGCAATTCCGTAAGTACTTAAAGCAGTGTAGTCCTTTCTATAGGGTTTGTATTCGTGTAAATCAAGAGCTACCTCAGCACCAAAATCACTAAAGGCTTGTTTTAAAAATACACTCTCCTTAATGTTCAATTTTATTTGGTCACGGTTTAAATCCAACCCGTTAGCGGCATATCTATTCTCCTTCTCATAGCCATCAATGTTGGCCATTGGAATCATTTTTAGTTCTATTTTATCTAGCAGGTAAGCATACTCAGCATTATTTAGAATTTGATCAATCAAATACAACACACTTTCTGGACTACCCATTTCATTACCGTGCAATCCACCTTGAATCCAGACCTTCACCTTTTCGGTATTTTCATTTTTCCTGTTTAAATGAACCATTGGAATTTCTTTGCCTCTTTGGCTCGTTCCAATAAAGCTCATGCTCATCAAATTTGGATGCTTGCTAATTTGCGAATTCAAATATTCCATCAATTCTTCATAGCTGGTATATCCTTTCTTTTTTTGAAAAGCAGGCGTGTTGATGGTAATATCTGCATCTGGGAAAAACTTCTCAGTTACTTTTTTAGATTGTGGACTCATCTGCGCCTTGCAAGTGAATGCAATAAAAATCAAAAGAAAAAGTGCTATTCTGAACATCTTAAAAAGCTAATGAAGTTATAATTCGAGCAATCCATTCATCTCCTCCAATGGGATTACCGCTGAAATCATTAATACCTCCATCAGCATCAACGTAAGTGAAGGAACCCTGAATTTTCATTCCATAATTTCTGTCAAAGTATTTCGATACTCCAACGGTATAATATTCAGGACGATTGTAAAAGGTGCCATTTGATAAAAATGAATGTTCCTCCGCATCAATATAAGTGTAACGACCATCTACAGACCATAGATTTTTAAAGATATAGCCTGCTTGTATATTAAACGCCTTACCTAGCATCATCTGAGATCTAACGTAATCTTCTTCTGCTCCTCCCCTAAAGTTGGAAGTAAAAACTGAAAAGTCCGGTCCGTAGGCGTCACTTCTCAAGTTAATATCACTTGCCACGCTGGCAAGTGATTGAACAAACTCTCCAAGTACCGAGAATCCTTTATATTTAAAAAGGAAATCAATTCCATATTTGGTATAATCGGGTAATCTACCTTCTCCTTTATCAAATTGACCATTATTATTCTCATCATTGATATAAACAAAGCGTCCTCCATCTCTACCTCTTCTGCTGGTCATTCCCTGATTTAGACTATAATTCGCACCAATAACTAATTTCGGCGAGTTTTCACGCACCATATCTACTTGGCGAAACTGACCAAAACGAGTAAATAATCCGAATGGTAAGAAGTCTAATCTACCACCATACTTTAATCCTCCATAATCACGGTCAAATGCATTAAGACCGTCACCATTTGTTACTGCTAAAGATGGTTTAATATAGGCAGTTGATCCTAACTTATAGGAACCTTCTATAAATACCCCAAACTCACGAATGCTGGCAAAAGCAGATGTTAATCGACTTCTTTCCACCAATTGTAACGTATGTGAACCCATGTATAATTCTCGGTTATCAGTTGGAGTTGCTCGCTGTCCGAAGGTAATGCGAGTTCGTTTTGTTATACTATATCGAATCCAGGCGTCTAGTATGGGCGCTGTCGATTGGTCGTCACCAACTTCACCAGTACCACTTAAATCAACTTGAAAACGGTAGTCAATTTTATATTTTTTAGCATCTCCTGTTAACCTCAAACGAAATCTTCGCAATCGAAAACGTGTTAAGTTATCGTCTACATCATTCCCAGTTGAGTTTTTTATTTCCATAAAAGGTTGAACATAACCTCGCAGGTTCATCGAGTAATCGCTATTTCCTGAGAAAGTTAACCCTTCTGCAAAAGTGTATTTGTTCAATTTTGGATTTTGTGCATGTAGCTCTGCACAACTGAATAACAAAACAACCATTAAGGAAGCTAATACCTGAAACTGATTCGAGGTACCTTGAGTATTTTTCATGAGAAACTGTCTTTAGCAATTACATTGAAGTTTTCCATCATCTGCTTTCCTTTTGCGAAAACGTCTGAAAGTTTGAGGTCATCTGTAAGACAACAAAAATCAGCGTCGTAGCCAACTTTTATATGTCCTTTATTTTTTAATCCTAAATTTTTAGCAGGATTCGTCGTTATTATTTTGAATGCATCTGAAATGGAAACCTCACTGTTCTTCACCAATTCAACTACTTGACCAAAATTCTGATCTATTGGAGCTTTTCTAAACCCAATCATTTTTCCGTTTTCATCCAGCTTCTCTAGGCCTGCATTTCCATCACTACTAAAGGTCATAGTTTCTATATCTACCCCATTTTTTAGCGCATACAAAACTGACTTATAAGGTTTAGTATATTGAGATGCACCTGTCGTAATGTCTATCATTCCGCCCATTTTTGCAAAACGAATCGCATCTTTAAATAACTCTTCAGTTCTTCCTACATGCGTTGGTGAAATATTCTCTATTGGAAAATGGTGGTCTTCCACTAATCTAAATAAACAGTCTAATTGTTCTGAGTGATTTCCTAAATGAAGGTGCATGATGCCTTTTTTCTCTCCCACCATTCCTCCTACTCTCACTTGTCGAACGATTCTGAGTAATTCTAGGTCAGTGGGGTAAGAAGATCGAATGTCTGCTATGGCAATTTTACAACCCAACACCTTATCGATGAAAATCATTTCATCTTGAACGTTTTCCATAATATGAGTAGGCTCTAATCCATAATAACCGGTGAACATGTAACAAGACATACCCTCGGTCTCCAGACTCTTTACTTTTGCATACAATGTTTTGATACTTCTGGTAGATCCATCCGTTCCCAATAGACCAACAGCAGTTGTAGTTCCTGTTGCAATAAAGTCAGTCATTTTTATTTCAGGTGTCATGGAAGAGAATCCATGTTTCCCGCCAGCCCCAATTACATGCACATGTTGATCAATGAAACCTGGCAACACTATTTTCCCTTTTGCGTCCCACTTCTTTAAGTCTTGGACGTTACATTCAATATTTTTTTGAATGGAAAGTATTTTCTCGTCGCCAACTAAGATGTCATTAACTCCTATGTCTTCTGGTGAAAATACGTGGGCGTTTTTTATTAGTAACATAATTAAATCATTGGATAAATTAGAAGAAACACTAAGGCAACTACTAATGGAATTATATTTCTTTTGACGATAGCTAGCGGGCTTACTCCTGCAATTTCCGAAGTAGCAATGATAACGCCTGCAACAGGAGAAACTGTTCTTCCCATTGATGCAGATAAGTTCATTGGGAGAATCATTGACGTTGTTTTAATACCAAATTTGACAGCAATTTTGGGAACCAATGGTGCAAAGGCGAAGAACGCTGCATTTCCACTTCCCATTAACATAGATGCTAAGAAAATCATGACTACCATCACGATGCTTATTCCTATAGCATCAAGTCCAATACCTTGGGAGGAAGAAATTAGACCGTCAATAAACCCTAAGGAGATCAATCCTTTTGCAAAAATATCTGCTGCAATAATCAGGGTGACAACCGTTTTAAATATGTTTCCCATACCGTTCCAGAAGATGCTGAGCGATTCTAGTACTACTTTCAAATTCCGCTTGCGGACAAATTCAAAGATTAGTGCGATAAACAAGCTAATAAACATGGCAGTTGTTGTGTCTAAGGCTATGGGAATTGGTGTAAGTTGAAATATTTCAGAAAAAACAATCAGCAGTAGTAAAGGTAAGACGGGTATAATTGCGTAATAAGAAGGTGCTTTTTCTCTTTCTAATTTGGTCTCCTCTTTTACCGCTATTCCAGTTATTTCCTTTTTGTCGTAATAACGATTAACAAAGTAATACGTTACCATTAATACGATTGATAATGGAACCACTACAGGTAACTGATCTTTTATGAAATAAGTGATGGAATCTACTCCCGCTATGCCAACAGCACTAGCTGTTATAGCCGATGCAGGTCCTATTCCAAAAGCGGTACAGGCAGTTATAACAGAAACTGCAGACAACCTACTCACTCCAAGGTTAATAAGGATTGGAAAAATAGAGGCCATTAAAAGTAAGCCTAAACCGGCAGCTGACGGAATGCAAACAAATAAAAGTTGACCAATTGGAAGCACTGCTGTAGTTGCGATATAAGGGTGTTTTTTGAGCAGAGATAAAGGCTTCATGGCAATGCGGACCAAAGCATCTGAAGCACCTATTTTATCAATATAGGCTACGAAACCGCCAATGGCCATAATCATTAAACCAACTCCTGCGTTCGTTTTTCCGAAAGACTCTTTGATTAAGCGGAACAAATCAAAACCAGACCAACCAGTACTTTTAAGGAGCACCGGCATTTTAAAGTCTAGAAACATAGAGATAATGAGCATTGCCAAACCCGCAATTAGCAAGACCGCATGTGGGTAAAACTTTTTTAATAAAAGCGTTGCCACAATAATGATGAAGACGATTGCTATGATGGGCCCTATCATATTCTTAATGAATTAAAAAGACGTTCCATCCGTTCTTATTCCGGGCGAGAATAAGCGAGTACCAATAGTGGAGTGCTGCACAAAATCGCCTGTAATGTCAGGGCTTCGAGTGTACGATTCGTTAGGATTACCAGAAAGAGCATCTGAATTGAAAGTAAAAGCCCATGCCCCTGTAGTATCTTTTATTCCAATAACTTCTCCTGAATTATTAAAGTTAAGCCCAGAAACTGCATTAAGAACCACTGCACCACCAAAAGTCCCTGTTGGTGTTCCACCGCCAAAAACCACTAAAGCCCCTTTGGAAGGAAGAATTGAACCAACGGGAAATGTATATTGATTAGAACCTGAAGTTGTATCATCCCAAATCTCATAACCTCCAAGATCCACATCGGCAATACTTGCATTGACAAATTCAATAAAAGAATCATCATCTTGACCATATGCTCCATCACCATTTGCGTCACCTGCAAGTCCCGAATTAGAAGGGTCATAGCAAAGTTCATTGATGATGATTGGCGCCCCATCAATAATAACGATTGGTCCAACAGGCTCTTCTATACCCTGCGGCTCAACATCGTCGGTTGCGCAAGAACTAAATGCAAGAATGGCAGAAATTAACACTGCACCAACAAAATAATAACTCTTCATTTATTTTACTTTAATGGATTAAAACAAAAAGGACAAAAGCGATTAACTTTTGTCCTTTTTTAAAGTGATTTTACTTTTTAATAAATCTTGAGGTTGCAACCTCTGAATCTGTTGTTACTCGCAAGAAATAAATCCCTGAGTTTAGCGACTCTATTTTAATAGAATTTCCTTGAGTGTATTCAGCAATCATTAACTGACCTGTAATGCTAAAAATCTGAAATTGCTCAATTTTTACATCAGAATTAATTGTAATTACGTCAGTCGCTGGATTTGGATAAACCTCTAAGCTAAATGACGTATTATTTTCAGTTAAACTAGTTGCTAATCGAAATGAAGTTCCATCTGTTTTCGCTCCAGGTGAAAATAATACAGCAGTTGTATCACCATGTTGCACAAAGCCACCTGTTGCATCAGGAGCTCTTGTGTACGATTCATTTGGATTATTAGACAACGCATCTGAATCAAAAAAGAGAACCCATGCTCCATTCGCATCTTTAATTCCAATTACTTCTCCCGAATTGTTAAAATTGAATCCGGTTGACGCATTTAACACCAATGCTGTTCCAAATGGTCCTACAGGTGTTCCTCCACCAAATACAACCACCGCTTCTTGAGGTGGAACACTCGTACTAGCGGGAAAAGTGTATTGAATTGTTCCTGCTGAAGACGTATCGTCCCAAATTTCATAACCGCTTATGTTAAATGCGCTTGTACTATTATTATAAAGTTCTATAAAAGAGTCGTCATTTTGGCTGTAAATACTATCTCTATTTGCATCTCCTTCTAATGCTGTGTTCGAAGGGTCATAAAGGACCTCATTAATTATTAATTGTCCATGCATAATAGATGCACAGAAAAAGAAAGAAACTAAAAAGTAAATTTTTTTCATAATTATTTATTTATTGTGTTCCCTCCAAATTAACTCCAATAATCTCTAAATTTAGCATACCAATTATTTTTAATGTAAAATACCAATTTGAACGCAATTACAGCATCACGCATACATAAACGATATTCTGAACGATTACTTCAGCAAAACAAAAATGAAAAACGCCTCTACTTCATGCTCTATGCTGTATTGAAAGAAGCCATTGGTGATATAGATATTCCTGAAAACTCTATACTACCTCCAACACGGCAACTGGCAGAGGTTTTAAATATTTCTAGAAGTACAGTTTTAAAAGCCTACGATTTACTGACTTTGGAAGGTTATATTGAGTCTCAAGTTGGCTCTGGACATAAGGTAAAGTTTCAAATAGAAAAACCGATTGCCATCCATTTAACAAAAAGTAAAAAGTACCCCGAACTTTCAAGGCTTGGAAAATCATTTTTAAAAAATGAAAAACTTATTAATTCTACCGACGATAAGAGTGTCGCTTTCAGACCCGGACTACCTCCATTAGATATTTTTCCAGTAAACCAATGGAAGAATTTAACGAACCTCTACTGGCGGCATATCAAGTCCTCTGCATTGACTTATTCCGCTGCATCTGGAAATGAGCAGTTGAAGGAAAACATTGCCAACTATTTGAACTTGAGCAGAGGTTTAAAATGTGACAGTCGGCAAATAGTAATCGTTTCGGGTTCCTTACAATCGCTTTATTTGGCAGGAAGCGTTTTACTTAACCCCAAAGAAGAGGTAATTATGGAAAATCCAACTTTTCCAAATGTGCTGTCGATTTTTAAAAGTTTAGATGCAAAAATCTACGGGGTACCATTAGATAACGAAGGCTTAAAAGTGTCTGAAATTAGAGCAAAAGCACCAAAACTTATTCATGTTACTCCGTCAGGTCACTATCCTACAGGAATAGAGATGAGTCTTAGAAGAAAATTAGAGTTATTGGCCTTTGCCAACTCCACCAATTCATACATTATTGAAAATGATTTTGAACATGAGATTAGCAATTATAAAAACCCCTCTCCTTCTCTTTTTAACTTAGACCAACAGGGAAGGACTATTTTTATGGGCACATTTAATCGTCTGTTGCATCCATCCATACGATTAGGGTATATGGTAGTTCCCTATCCATTATTACATCCAATTGAGGCTTTAATGAAACATTCTCATCGTTTTGTGCCACCTTCAATTCAAATTGTTTTGAATCAATTTATTGAAAAAAAATACTTGTATGCTCACATTAAAAACGTCAATAGCATTGCTGATCAAAGAAAAAAGCTGTTCATTGAATTATTCGAAAGTCATTTTTCAGAATCATTTACCTTAGTGAACAAAACAGTTAGAAGCTTACACTTACTAGCTGAGTTTAAAGAGGGAAAAGTAAACGAAAACTTGCTCCTAGAATTTATAAAGAACAATATACTAGTGCATTCTTATGGAAAGTGTTTCCTTGGAAAGGAAAAAAAGGAAGGTCTTATCTTCGGCTATTCCTCTGTTAGTGAAATGAAAATGAAGAAAAAAATAACGCAAATGGTTGAGATTTACGATGCCATAAAAAACCCTTAATTGGTATGCAAAATAGAACTCTTTTGGTATGTAGCTTATGAGCCAATTAAATTAAATTTTATGCGTTAACAATTTTACTATTTATGAAAAACTCTACTTTTTCCCATGTTCTATTATTTTCTGCATTTATGCTAATATTTAGTTCGTGCGATAATAATGATACTTTTCCCGACATGCCTAGCGAAAACGGTAATTCCATTGTGAGTTTAAAAGGAACTGGCTCATTTGTGTTTGATGCATTTATTCCCTTAGCCAATAAACCAACAACTGTTTATTATCACATTCCAACAGGAATAACTGAGAATAGTCGAATTATTATTGTTTTTCACGGGGCAAGTAGAGACGCTTTGGAGAACAGAGATGCAATGATTGCGAATGCTGACCGAAATCAACAAATTTTAATTGTACCTGAATTTTCCTCACAAAATTTTCCTGGAGGAGATGGATATAACTTGGGAAATATTTTTGTTGATGGCGATAATCCTTCAGCCTCAACCCTGAATAATGAAGACCAATGGGCATTTTCTCTAATAGAGCCATTATTTGATTTTGTAAAAAATGCAACGGCAAACACTACCTCCTTATACAATGTGTTTGGTTTTTCAGCAGGTGGCCAATTTGCTCACCGCTTTGTCTTTTTTAAATCAACGGCTCGCTTTGACAAAGTGGTAGCCTCTTCTTCAGGCTGGTACACGATGCCTGATAATCAAGTAGACTTCCCATACGGTATTAAAGAAAGTCCAATATTAGCGAACAGTTTACCTGCTATTTTTAACAAAAAAATCACAATTTTAATAGGTGCGGCAGACAATGACCCAAATGCCGCAGGCTTAAGAACAAATTCTATAGTTGATGTACAGGGAGACAACAGATTGGCAAGAGCAAATTACTTCTATAATCAAAGCAATTCTATTTCAACCTCAATTGGAGCTAGCTTTAATTGGCAATTCGTTTCTTTACCCAATGTGTCGCATGACTTTAATGCAACAGCAAATTATGCTTTCAATACCATTTTCATAAATTAGGCTGCTTTATGTTCTCCAAAAAAAATATAGGTCTGGTTTTAGGTCCACTTCTCTTTATTCTGATTCACTTCTTGGTTCACCCAGAAGGCCTTTCTGAACAAGGAAAAAGTGTTTTAGGAGTTACTGTTTGGATTGCTATTTGGTGGATCACAGAAGCCATTCCAATTGAAGTAACAGCCCTTATGCCTTTAATTCTATTTCCCCTTACTGGAGGACTTGGTTTAAAAGAAACAGGAGCAGCCTATGGTCATAAGTTCATTTTCTTATTTGTAGGTGGCTTCTCCTTAGCCATTGCCATAGAAAAGTGGCAATTACATAAAAGAATAGCCCTCTACATCATAAAAATTATTGGCACTAGTCTAATTAACATAATGTTAGGTTTTATGCTAAGTACTGCATTGCTTTCCATGTGGATCTCTAATACCGCAACAACAGTGATGATGTTACCCATCGGAGTGGCGGTTATAGCACAATTAAATGGCGGAAATATCCTCAAAAAAGACACCCCTTTTGGAAAAGCCTTAATGCTTTCTATTGCCTATAGTGCCTCTATTGGAGGCATGGCAACATTGATTGGTACACCTCCAAATCTAATCTTTGCAGGTGTTATTCAAGAATTGTACGGTATCGAGATTTCCTTTTTTCAATGGTTTAAATTTGGCTTACCTATCACAATTATACTACTGATAATCTCCTGGTTGTACTTAGGGAAAATTGCATTTAATTTAAAAGGACAACAATTCCCTGGTGGTAAAAAAATGATTGCCGAACAGATAAATGAATTGGGAAAATTTAGCCGAGAAGAAAAAACAGTATTAGTTGTCTTTTTACTAACTGCATTTGCTTGGATTAGTCGTTCATTTCTGCTAAAACAGTTTATTCCCGACATAGATGATACCATAATTGCACTAATTGCTGCGGTGGCACTTTTCATTTTACCTTCCACTAAAAAAGGCGAAAAACTGTTAACTTGGTTCGATGCACTTCAATTGCCATGGGGCGTTTTATTGCTCTTTGGAGGCGGAATAGCGTTAGCTATTGGTTTTGACGAAAGTGGATTAGCAAGTTGGATTGGAAATCAACTAAGCGTGCTACAAGGAGTTTCTTTACTTGTAATGATATTTGTAATTATTGCTTCCGTAAATTTCCTCACAGAAATAACTTCAAATTTGGCCACAACGGCCATATTACTTCCAATCTTAGCTGCATTATCTGTAGTTGTTGATATACACCCGTTTTTGCTCCTAGCTGCTGCAACTGTTGCTGCTTCTTGCGCTTTCATGTTACCGGTAGCTACAGCACCTAACGCCTTAGTTTTTGGTTCGGGTTACATTAAAATGGCTGACATGATTAGAGCAGGTATCTGGCTCAACATCATTTCTATCATTGTGCTGACTTTTCTAGTCTATTTTATTCTTCCTGCACTTTGGGATTTTGAAGCGGTTGGTTATCCAATCTTCTAATTGGATTTTAATTCTGAAAAAACACTTCATTAAATCTCATGAATTAAACGGGTTGCAAAATCTAGTTTCACCCCTTATACTTGAAGGAGAAAGTTTCTAGCATTTAAACCGCTAGCCTAAAACATAAACCTAATGAGCCAAAAAGAAATCACCAAAGAATACACAAACGGAGAATTAAATGTTGTTTGGAAACCTGCAAAATGCATCCATGCTGCAGTTTGTGTTTCTACACTTCCAAACGTGTACGACCCCAATAAAAACCCTTGGATTACTCCAGAAGATGCCTCTACAGAAGAGTTAAAAGCTCAAATTGGCAAGTGCCCATCAGGAGTTTTAAGTTACTACATGAAAAGTGAAAAGTAAAGTGAAAAGTAAAGTGAGAAAACTGAAAATTCCACTACGGTAACAGTTGATGAGAATGGTCCACTAATTATGACCGGCTCTATTGAAGTAACTAATCATGATGGGAATAAAAAAGTGAAGACAAAAGCTGCCTTTTGCAGATGCGGAGCTTCAAACAACAAACCTTATTGTGATGGTTCACACGTAGCGGCTTGTTTTAAAGAATAAAGAAAATTACCGAATGTCTAAAGTCAGTTTAAAACGCAATATTCTGCTGTTACCCTTATCAGCAACGTAAAGTATTCTGTCATTATAAGCTACTGCAACTGGTTCGTTGAACTGTGTAGCTCCAATTCCCGTTCCACCAAAAGAAGTTTTGATAAACTTTGTTTGACCTGAAGCAGGAGGAGGCTCCACTCCTTCTAGGCCATTTGCTGTGAATTGATACAAGGAATCCTTTTCCGCATCAATGACAAAAATATAGTTCGTACCGTCGCCAGTAAACTCAACATCCAAAGGTCTATCAAATTTAAATGGCTCATTAATAAAGCTACTTGCTAGCGTTGTATCAGCACTAAAATTAACTTTTGGCGTATAAGCTGTTCCGTCTATAGATTCTAATTTCTCAATGTATTGAACTTTTAAAACACCATTGGGATCAATAGAGGTAAAGATAAAATCACCTCTAGTATCAACATTAATTTGTGGTGGTTTAACCAAGCTTGTAATCCCAACAGGATCTTTAAAGAAGTCACGAAAAATAGCCCCTCTGCTATCTGTTATTTCCAAGGGAGTGATGAATTTACCCGTATTGTCAAACAACAAAATAGCATCATCTCTTGTGGGAGTGGTTCTTGGACCCGTTCTAGTAACATAAAAGGAATTATCTTCTAACACTGCAATATTTCTTAACTCCACCAATTGATCGCTTGAAATAGACGATGATTTAAAGTAAAACGGATGAATAATAGTATCTGTGAATTGTGCAAATCGCAGTCCATATCCCATAGATGTTGATAAATCTAAACGGTAGATACAACTTCTCACAATACTAGAATTTACAGGGTCATTTATGGTTCCAATGACTAACAAATCAAGACTCCTGTCTTGCGCCATAGTCATCGCTCCTTGGATAAATTTCCGACCAATTTCTCTCCCAGATTGGTCCAATGCTATTACTTCTTGACTACCATTATCTACAACATAAATTAGCTCATCAAAGCCTGCAATAACATCTGTTGGTGATGCAAATTGGTTTAAAATTGGCTGAACTGGAACGTAAGCTACTTCTCGAAAGTTCTGCTCGGGAAGCTCTATAAACGACAAATCCGTTTTATCACCAAAATAGCTTTCGCAGCTTGAAAGAAAAACCATCATCACTGCAAAACCAAGTGTCTTTATGCTAACGTTCTTCATTCTCTCGATCCATTTTATTAATTCCAATAGCCAAACCAACTGTATGCTGCACTCCTAAAAAGTCAGTAGGATTGGCTGCATAGTTTATGTGAAGCGGATGTGCTCCTATTCTATGTCGCAATCCAAACCCAAAAGTTGGTAAACTTTGACTTGCAACATTTAACATATATCCAGCTCTAACATAAAGTAACTTCATATACTCATATTCCAAACCAACTCTATAGTTTTCAGCATTATCTGAAGGGTGATTTAATTGTACAGCAATCAACAACGACTGCTTTTCTTTTTTCCAAGGTACAATTGAAGCTCCCAAACTAAAAACGGTTGGTACAGAGTAATCGTCAGCAGTTGGATTTAAATTTCGATTAAAATCCTCTGGTAAATCTTCTCCATCAATAGAAGAACTACCTCCAAAATTTTGAATCATTACAGCAAAGTTTAAGTCTTTAAAATCTGTTTTATACAAGAAACTAACATCAGCAGCAACAGTAGCATTTGTATACGTATCTATCTGCTCGTAAATAAACTTCATGGTAATTCCTGCTGAGAACATATCACTCAATTGTTGCGCATAGGTTCCTCCGAGAGCCATATTCGTAACGTAAAACTTTTCTCCATTTCCTTCTGGCTGAAATTCGGTGCGTTTTTCCATGGCTCCAGAATTTAACATGTTCAGTGAAAATCCGAAAGTTGAAAAATTCTTTTTACGAGGAATAGAGACTGACAAAAAAGATTGTTGAATCCCTGCACCAATAGTTACGTTACTCAAAGCTCCGTGAAAACTCTTTAAATCTGCAGTTGCTGCAGGGTTTGTGAACGATGAAAAAGCATCTGCATCTAATGAAACACTCGCTCCACTTAGCGCTGTTGAGCGAGGATTTAAATCATTTTTTAAGAATGAAAGTGTTGACAAGCCTGCTCGTTGTGCCCCAAAATTTGGAATTAGCTGAGCTGACGCACTAGAAACTAAAAGCACGAGACCGATGAAAATAGTCGTTATGTTCTTCATATCTTTCATCTTAAAATTTAAATGATAGGCCATATAAAATTTGTCTTGGCGCTTGATACCTCGCAGGATCATCTGGAGGAACACCATTTTCTTCCGGACCTACAAATCTTGGATCTCTCCATTCATTAGGAACGTCATCTCCCGCTTCATATGCTCTTCCAGTTACTGGATTAATTCGTTGCGCATTTTTCATGTTCAATAAATTTCGAACCTCAACACTTACTATCAATCCTGATTTCTTGGCTTTAGAGAGCCATATGTTTTTACTAATCTTTAAATCCGAATTAAACCATGCTGACCCTTGACCTTGTAAATACTCCTCGTCAAGAGTTATAAATTGAGGCCTGCCAATTGAGTTTGCACCTTCTTGACGAAGTGGTGTATATCGAAGTCCTGAAATATAATTAAATGATGCAAATATTCGTAATCCAGGAATTGCCTTACCTCTAATTTTAAAGGTTGAATCTGTACTAAAAACAACCCCTAACGTCACGTCCCAAGGTCTATCAAATGCTAAAAACTGTTCTGAAGATAAAGCTATTGCACCTGTTTGCTCGATTTGTAAACCTGACTCTCTTGCTGAATTCGACTTACCTCTTGCTACTTGGTAGGTCATGTTCATAAACGTTCTGAAGTACTTTGCATACCGCACAGAAACGCCACCTTCTAAGCCAAAAATTCTAGCATAATCCTGATTAATATACATTCTCTTCGTAACCGGCCTTCCTGTTTGATCTGTTACAATTACTCGTCGTTGTACAATGTAATCGAATCGATTGTTGTTGAATGCCGCTAAGGTCAATCCAATGTCTTTTGTAATTTGCGTTTTATATCCTACTTCGTAAGAAATGTTCACTTCGGGATTAATATCTGGGTTACCCAAATTTGATAAAAATGACCTGTCCTGAAACTCTTCATCTAAACCTGCATAGACAAATCGTGGATGAGGCAAACGCATCTGGTGACTATAGTTAAAGTACAAAACGTTGTTCTCTGTAACTGGGAAGGATACATTAATTCTCGGTAAAATTCTTGCCTTTATTCTTCTTCCAAAAACGTTGGTTGTTTTGTCCATGTAATCTTCACGAACTTGATCTAATACAGGTGAGTTTGGATCTGCCACGGCATCGTCGGCAAATTTACCCGGTGCCCAGTAATTCAATCTAGCACCCAAGGTTGCAATAATTCCTCTATATCGAATTTCATCACTTACAAAAATTCCACCGTTAAACGGATTCACTTTCCAAATGTCATTTGAAGAACCTACGCTAGTTGATGGCGAAGTAATTGAATCGTTGATTTGAATTGGAGCACCTATCCATGGACTAGTTACATCTACCCACTGATACTCTGTACTCTTGTGTTCCACTCCAAAGCTCAGTTTATTCTTTTGAGAAGTAGAGTATCTTGTAAACTTTGTTTTGAAAGTATATTCTCTAGCGTAGTGATCGTGCCAAACGTTACTTATACCGCCATTATTTGCTAAACCTGGACCAGGCAACACAAACTGAATTTCATCTCCAGGATTAAAAATAGATACCGGATCGGTTACGATAGAGCGCTCATCATATATTTGGTCTATTGTCTCTTCCCTAAATGGTCTGCCATTAGCGTCTGCCCGCAAATTTGTAAATAAACGACCTGCTGAAACATTAAACCACCAATTATCATTGATTAACTTCTTGAAATTTACAGCCGTTAAATTGGAGTGATGCGTGTAAGTGGTTGCATTATCTAAATTTAAACTACGGTCAAACTGATAACCTGGTTGAAGAATTGCATCGAAACCCACAATTTGTAACGTTCTTGTATTCTGATTAATACTCAAACTATGTTGGTTGGTTAACGTTAACTTTGTTCCTTTTCCGAAATCGTAAGAGAGTTTGAAGGTATTTGTAAAGTTGTTATCCTGTCTTGGAGCCCATAACTGCCTAGAGTTGTCTCTAAATAAATTACTTCTTTGTTTATCTAAAAAATCTCCTACGTCCTTTATTGTCTTTCCATTACTTCTCCAGAAATTGCCTTGAGTAGCTTTCTTAATCGCTAAATCATCTTCAGAAAAAAGGGAGCTTTCTAATTGATTTGCTTCTTCACCAAAATAGGTATCAGTAAGTCTGGTTGTAAAATTTGTAAAGAAGGTCATTTTCTTCTTTGTGAACGGCACTGGTCCACCTGCAGACAATTCTATAATATCGGTGTTCCAAGCAGTTCCTTGATTTCTGTCAATCCCAAAATTATCCCGTTGCCAGCTTCCTGCAAACTCCATTGTTTTGCCACCCTCACGAATGGTTGTATTAATTAAACCAGACGAACCATCTCCAAATTCGGCACCTACGCCACCAGTAACAATATCTATACTACCTACTGAACTAGATGCCACGTTCAAACCAAATCCTGTGCCTGCTAAAGGATCTTGGGCCGAAATACCATCTACGATATATTGTGTTTCATATACTCGCGCTCCTCTAATTTGCAATCCATCAGGTGATTTTGTAATACCAGACTGCATAGCTGCCACTTCTTGAACGTCTCTTACGTTCATATCAGCAATGTCTTTTTGAGAAATGGTAACGGAAGATTTTGCCTCTTCCAGGTTTACTAAACTCTTTGCACCAACTATTTCTACTTCTTCAAGTGCATTTGTTTTTGTGGTTAAAGCCACATCAATCGTTATGGTTTTACCTTCCTTAAAAGAAATACCGTTGTAAATCTTTTCAGCGTATCCGATGTAGCTAAACTTAATAGAATAGTCTCCTTGCTTTACCTTATCTAATGCATACTTCCCATTGAAATCAGAACTCGCTGCTTTGTAAGTTCCTACAATAATAACGTTCGCTCCAATTAACGTCTCACCAGTTTCAGAGTCTGTAATTACACCGGTTAGGGTTCCTCCTACTTCCTGCGCCGATGCAGTAAATCCAATAAGAACAATCAATAAGATGTTGAATATCTTTTTCATCAATTAAATTCTACGTTTAATATTTGGTTGAATAAGACAGTCAAATTAGTAGGATTTCCTTTTAATTCAAAAAGCTGAACATTAAAGAATACTTGATTTAGCTTTCCATTGAGTCTCCTTCCGGATGCAACAATTTTTGTATCTGGCCACTCGTTAAGATTTGAACCGTCTGACAGTTGCCCACGATACAACACTTCTGTATCCGTAGAATCTATATTAAAAACTCCCACACCTGTTATGGCAAATTGTTGCGTAGTTAAGTTCGGAAAATTCGGGAGGTCAGAAACTAGTGCAGAGTCTCCACGAGCTGCACCCCACAGTCTTGCTGAACCAAAATTTCTAATTGAAACAGAGCTAATCGGCAGAACACCGGTAAAAGCATCGATGTTGGTATTGTGATTAAAGGAAGTAGAAATAAAATACTTCCCACCTTGGTTTGCAAAATCGAGTAAAGAGGCTGCGGCAAATTCCAGAATAAAGCTTTTCTGATTCGTGTAGGTGTTGTCAAATAACGACTCGTCACTGTACAGGAATAACTTTGAAAACTGACGCAATTGAAGTCTAAAGGTAATGTTCCAAATTTTTGGCTGATTCTCTCCACTGTTAATTGCCAGGTCAATAAAATCAAAATTTAGATTAATCCCATTTTGTAAAATATCTCTGTAATCATTATTTGCAGCAGGAACTCCACCAATTACTAGAAAGTCATTCACCTTTCCTTTCATAAAAAAGCTGGAAGAAGTGTCAATACTGCTTTCAGAGCCTGCCTGATCGATTGACTTAATGTATAAGTGATTGGTGTCATTCATCACTAAGCCTTTTATTACTTGGCTTTGCGGAATGGTTTCTGTTCCGTAATAGATAAGCGCATCTACAGAATCGTTTGCTGTGGCATCTGCCGGAACAATGGATATAATATTTTTTGTACGGTTTAAAGGATACCATTCCTTGCCGTTAATACTTAATAAAACTTGTGTAATGGTGGCATCACCATCAATATCGGTAGCTTTCCACTCAGTGGTGGCTACTAAATAGGCTGTATCTGGGATACTTAAATCTTCTCCAAACTCAGCAGTTGGAGGTGTATTCCGTATAGGAATATTCAATTGATCCGGAGTAGGGTCTGCTACATTTTCATTGTCTATAGCTCGAACAAAGAGTTGAATATCTGCTGTATCAGAACCGGCAGTTAAACTAAATCTAAAGGTTGAATCTTGCACGGTTGTAAAAGACCATTGAACTCCATCTCGCGATAATTCAAATCCTTTCACATATCCATCAGGATCATTTCCAGACCAGGACAAACTCACTATACTATTCAAACGGTTTTCGCCGCTTAAGTTAATGGCTTTTAACGAAAACTGAGTATCAGGTGCTTCGTTACCTAGCTCTTCGCCTTTGTCGCAAGCAACAAAAAAGAGCAATATGGCTCCTAATAAATAGTAAAAGTTCTTTCTCATGGTAAAAAATAAACTCGTCCCGAGACTGTTCCGGGACGAGTTTTAATCAATTATTTTAAAATCAATTTAGAAGCATGAATTGTTTCTCTTCCGTTAGCAATTCGAACTAAGTAAATTCCTTTTTCTAAACCATCAACATTTAGAGAGCTCATTGCAGAATTAATCTGAGTATCTAAAACAGTTCTACCTGTTAAATCAACAACTTGAACGTTCAAATTATTAAATGAATAAGACTCATCAATTCTAATGTTTACTTGATTTTCTGCTGGGTTTGGATAAATAGCGGTTTCAACCTTATTAGAAGTTAACGACTCAATTCCAACAATAACATTTACAAAATCAGCATTGTTTCTAGGAGTTAACTTAAAGTTTCCAAAAGCGTAGAATAAAATTCCTTCTAAAGCATCAAAAGTATAGTTAGACGTTAACTGAATAGGAGTTACATTCAATCCTGCACCGTACTGAGCCGTGTCAGAAGTGTAAGAAACATCTAATGAACCTTGAGCTTGACCTAATGTTTGTCTTGCTGTTAATACTCTTGCTCCAATAGTCGCTAACGCACCAGAACTAACTTCAAACTCTCCAAAACCTAAGTTAGGGTCTGTTACATTAACAGCTCCATTCATCATTGGATTCTCATATCTCAACAACATACTTTCGTACTTCTCTAAATTACTTGAACCACTTGTTCCGAAAAGAGCAGCATCAGAAGGATCTACAACAACTGGAGTAATGGTTCCTGTGTTAGCTGTTGCTGTTACCGTTAATGCATTTAAACGAGTAAAGCCAAAGGCTTCTTCAACCCATCCTCTTACTGTAACCTCATCACCTCTGTTCAAACCGAAAACACTAACTGGTCCACCATTCACAAAAATACCTGCGTTTTCAGTTGCGGTTGCATCTTGAATGTATAAGTAACCTAAATCGCCAGCTGCAAAAGAAGCTGTAACAATGCCTTTTACTGTTACCGTATCATTTTCTAATGGAGACGCATCACTTGTAGTGCTAGGATTGAATTGAATATCCATAATTGTTGCTCCATTTGCACGAACAGTGTAAAAATAAGTGTTTAAAGGTCCTGTTGCTGAACTAGAAGGACTACTTGTTACGTTTGAACTATCATCAAGAGCAACAATAAAATAACGAACTACAGAATCCAACGGAGTTGCAGGAATTGCAGCAGTGTAGAGACTTCCTGAAGGATTAGTCATTGTAATTGACTGAAACAAGTTAGCAGGAGCAGTTTGATCAGCAGTGTAAAACAATGTAGCTGCAGTTACAACACCATCAAAGTCAATTATATCTGCAGTAACAGTTACAGGTTGTGATGCATTTGGAACTAATACACTTCTAGCTACATTTGAAATAATTGCCGGAGATGCAGCTTGATCAAAGCTATTTGAATCTAACGGGTTAATTTCATAACCACCTGCAAAGCCACTAGCACCAGGATAACATGGTCCGTTCTCATCTTGCACAACAACACCCCTAATATGATTGTAAACTGTTCCAATTGCCGGTGGAACGAAACCACCTAAAGTAGAAGGAGAATTAGGGTTCACAGTTGCAACACCTGACATTCTCATTCCTAAATATCGATCAGCAACTAAAATTCTGTTACCATTAGCATCTTCAACCGTAATTTCTGTTCTGTTTCCACCACTAAAAGTTGAAACACCTGTTACAGTAACATTTTGAATTTCAATATATGCTCCTTCCCACTGTTCTCCTGTAGTCAATTGATTTACTCTTTGGTTATCCTGTAAATCTCCTACAGGAACAACAACAGGTGCAGGTGCACTTCCAACTCCAACAATTGTTACTGAAGTAGAACTCAAAGGTTGTAATTGAATACCTCCTGCAAACTCACTTACAATACAAGTAATGTCTATTATATCTCCTGCCAAAGCGTTCTCTATATTATTGTTTGGGTTGCTTGTTCCTGCATCTACTCCCATTACATTAATTGCACTAAATGCAAACTGTGCGCCTCCATTTGCTGTATCGGTAAGGTGAATAAAAGGTCTGCTTCCTCCGGTAATACTACCAGAAGCAACTTCACTTAAATTACCATCCATAATTACAATTCCTCTTGTTCTAATAGTATCTCCTAAATAAGCAGAAGAATCATTACAACTTTGCAAGCTTGCTTGGCTTACAAAACTAATTTGATTGATGTCCACGTAAGGATATGTTTGAGCAAAGGCTGCGCCTGCTACAAAAAATCCTATGATAGAAAGTAATAGTTTTTTCATTTTTTTTAATTTTAATTTAACTTGATATTAATTGATTATTATTAGTGAATTTTTATTTAATGATTGCAAATTTTCCGGTTTTCACCTCCCCCGTTTCCATGTCTTCAATAGCGAATACATATACTCCCCTGCTAATGATTTGAGTGAAGTTCGACAGTAAGTCCCAGGCATGCTCTCCGCCTGAGAATTTATTCTTCTCCGTGTTATCAGATCCAAACGTCTGAAACCAACGAATATCTTCCCCTTTATAATTTTCGTCGTGATAAATCTCATCGATTAAATCTCCTGAAGGTGTAAAAATTCGAATCACACACTTTTTTGGCAAATTGGCGAAGATTAATTTTCTACTTTGCTCCTGAAAGTTACTTTGTCCTTCCCAAGATGCTCCATAATAATAAGGGTTTGGATAAGCATAAGGCTCATTCTCTTCCATATCATCGTTGGCTTTTTTACCCGGGAAAACCCTAAAGTTATTTGCCAATAAACTCGATTCTAATGACTCTAGATTTTGCTCTTCATCTCCCGTATCAAAAGCAGATACACCTACTGCATACTGCCACCCGTTAAGCAAATTGTTGATTTCATACTTGTAATAGTACTTCGTAGTATCTCCCTCAAATTGTATTGGACTGTCCAATGTTATGTCTTCTAATCCTATTTCATTTGAGATTTGATTCCCCAACACATCGTATTCTTCCAAGGGCTTTAAATCTCTCAATAGGTTTGGCACTCCGGTAACGTCAAACCCTAACTTGGTAAGGAAAACTCTGTATCCTTCAAAATCTTTCGTTTGAGAAATAGGATCGATTGAGGCTTCTGCATTGTTAGACCAATACAGTGTTACCTTATTGTTTTCTGCAACAATCTTTGTTTTTGGAATGTCAGGTGGAGACGGTAAAATAAATCTAGTAATCTCTCCATTCTTATCTACATCTTCATCTGCATCTAAAATACCATTAAAGTTAACATCTTCTCCATTAAAAGCGGTTTGCGCCCTTTGAGCATTTGCTCTAAATTGAGCTTGTTGAGCACGCGTATTATCGATGTAAGGTTTCCCATCTTCTAATTTTGGTGCCAATACAAAGGCAAAAGAAATTTTAACGGTATCTCCTTTTCTAAAATCTCTGAAAGGCCCAACGGAAACTAAATCGGAGCGGTTTCCTGCTGAGTTCAGTTGCTCTTGAAAAGTTCCTCCTCCACAAGCACTGTCATTTGTCCAACAAGTCTCATCGTCTAAACCTCTTGTCAACTTATCATATCGCTGAGCTTCGCCCGATGGTGCTTGAAAAGTTCCAGTACCAGGATTGTTAAAAATCCAAGAATTGTAATTGTCGTAAAAAGTGCTGTCAACAAATGGGTGGTGAAAACCAAACTTATCAGAAGCTCCTAGAAACTTTTGTCCAATGTATGAATTGGTAAAGCCAACATCGCCGGTGTGATCATAACAATATGCCATCTGCAAGCTGTCAATGTATCCATTCCCTCCTTTATCGTAGAAGGCAGCTCCACCAGAACCTGCAGGAGTAATGTTTAAATTTCTTACAACAGTGTTGGCCCAAAGTCCAATGTGTAAACTATCAATTAAATTCTCTCCTCCATTTGCATCGCCGCGATTAACAATATTCATGTCAACAAAAACTACAAAATCACTGAAAGCAAAGTTGAAGTTATACGTCCGCAGCTCCACATCTAAAAACATGGGCGTGTGATTTTGAATTTGAATGTTAGTATTGGGAACAATTACAAATCGATCGGAAAAAGTGGCTACATAATCTTGATGAGAAACTGCCTGTGGTGTGTAAAATGGGCTATCCTTAAAACTTGAGCGTTCGGTTAACCCTGAACCTGAAACTGCACTGAATTCAAATCCTGAACCTCCGGTAATGTAACCCTGTGTGGCATCTACAGCCGCAGTAGTTACTAACTCTTGTCCATTTCTAATTCCACCAATCCAAATTCCTGACTCAAAAATGTGCTCAACTCCTGAACCTGCAGGATACTCGCAAGACGTTGTTGCAGATCCATCTCGATAGCCTCTAAAAGCATTTCCAAAAGTACCTACGTTGGTAACTGCGACTTTAACGTTAGAAACTGTTGTGTTTTTTTCCTCAAAAGACTGAGCATTAACAGCAAGTGAAAGTGTTAATAGAGCTATAGTAAGTTGAGTTTTCATTGGTAACATTCGTTCAAAATCCTTATTTTAAGTAATTAGTAGTCTACCGTTTATCAATTCCGAATAATTCGAGAACAGGTAACTAGACTTTACACTGTAAATTTGGACAAGACTCAGTTAATATCAAGACAGGAAATGTTAAATCTTTATTAACTTTTCGACGATTTGTTGATAACTTGCAGAAGTTGCTCGAATCAAATAGGCTCCAGAGTTCAATTTAGAAATGTCAAACTGCACATATTCCTCTAAATTTAAATGCCTTTCAAATAAAACCTTTCCTGTTAAATCTAAGATTTGAACTCGATTTATTTTTTGCTTTTGATTTGAAAAATCAATCAATAAATTACCGGAATTTGGATTTTTAAACTTTAGTTTTTCCAAACTGCTCAATTCTTGAATGGAAGTTGTTGATGGCAAAGTAACTTCTACATCCATAATTACCGGTAAATGGTCACTAAGATTGTACAACGCTTGCGAAACAAGAGAAGGTACTGAGTTATTGGTTGGGGAAATAATAGTTGAATTGAAACGATTTCCATCTTGCCCAACTGCTTCGTAAGTATTTGGGAGGTACCTCATCTTATCCGTATTGTTTATGATTTCATCTGAAGTCAGAATAAAATCAAATCGATCATCCATACCTCCACCAGCAAAACAACCACCAGATGTTCGGGTACTTTGTGTGTGCAAAGCAGAATAAACACCTGAGTTATGCCAATTGCCCGAAACATTGATTGGATCGTAAAACCGTAACGTAGGATTGATATAGTTAATCAAATCTTGATAGGCTGGTTCTGAACTATTATACAAGTTGAAATCTCCTGCAAAAATATAGTTGCCACTGGCATTTGCACTGTCTAAACTTGCCATTAATGATTCTGTTGCTCTCGCTCTTTCTTGCGCATTAGTTGAAGAACTACCTGCCTTTAAATGCGCTACCAAAACATGTATATGGGTCGTATCTTGGTGTATTGCCAAGTTGCTGTCATTATAATACAACACATACTCATCTATTATTCTAACAATATTGGAGTTGTTAAACTCCTTATCGTAAAACGTTTGCGACTCTAACACAAACTTATCTGTGTTGAAGTATAACATATTTACTAGGGTTTGAGTTAACCCGCTAGAGTTCGCCAAAGTGTAGTTCGTTCTGCCGTTTTGGTTGATAGAGTTTTGCAATATTCTAAAGGCATTAACAGGGCTTCCGCCTCCCATTTCTTGCACCACAAAAATATCTGGCAGGGTATAATCAAAGATATCTTCCATGGCATTTTCCTTAACTGTTGGACTGTTATTATTGCTCGTGCAAAAAGAAGTAAAAGCACGATAATACATCAAATTATACGTCATAACACGAACCGTATCTTTCTGCTGCGCTTCAGCTAAAAAGGAAGAAAATAACAAAAGTAAAACCAGTACAAATTTTTGAAAAGAAGGCATAGAATGTAAAAATTGAATTACTGACATTTGCGTAAAGTTAGTGCTAAAACTATCCCATCTCCCGTTTATGGTAAAACAGTTCGACATAAAAATTCCTTTTGAGGTAGAGTCAACCTTGACTTCTCCCGTTCAACTTGCTTCAAAAAATCTAAGAGTTAAAGAGTTAAGCCGAATTAAATCGTGTAAACTTATTAAGCGTTCGCTAGATGCTCGTAAACCTGAAATAAAAGTCAATTTACGATACGAAGCATACATTGATGAAGAACCGATAAAAGCTCGGTTGCCTTTTAATTTGAAAGATATTTCAGAAGCAAAACCAATTCACATTATTGGTGCAGGACCTGCAGGTTTGTTTGCCGCACTCGAAGCAATTCACCAAGGATTAAAACCAATTGTTTTTGAGCGAGGCAAAGATGTTAGAGCACGTAGAAGAGATTTGGCAAAGTTGAACAAAGAACACATTGTGAATCCAGAATCGAACTATTGCTTCGGCGAAGGCGGAGCAGGAACTTATTCTGACGGAAAACTGTACACAAGGTCTAAAAAACGAGGAGATGTAAATAGAATAATAGCAGGCCTCGTGCAGTTTGGTGCAGATGAAAACATTACCGTTGAAGCTCATCCACACATTGGAACAAACAAACTGCCGCAGATTATTGTAGCCATGCGAGAAGCCATAGTTGACCATGGTGGCGAGGTGCATTTTGGCAAAAAGCTGACCGACATTATATATAACAAGGACAACATAGAATCCATCGAAATAAATGGCGAAGAAACTATACCCGTCCAACATTTGATTTTAGCTACTGGGCACTCTGCTAGAGACATTTTTGAATTACTGCATGATCGAAAAATTGAGATAAAAGCAAAACCTTTTGCTTTAGGCGTTCGAGTAGAACACCCGCAAGAATTAATAAACCACATACAGTATCACGAGAATTACGACAATGAACTTCTCCAACCTGCTGCCTATAAAATTGTAAAACAAGTGGACGGCAAGGGAGTATACTCCTTTTGCATGTGCCCAGGTGGCATTATTGCGCCCTGTGCCACCGCATCCAATGAAATTGTAACCAACGGTTGGTCGCCCTCCAAACGAAACAACCCATTTGCCAATTCTGGCATAGTAGTGACTATTGAAGAAGAAGATTGGTCGGCTTTTTCACAGTATGGAGAACTGGCCGCATTAAAATTTCAAGAAGATGTAGAGCACAAAATGTTTCAGTCCATTCCAGAAAATGCAGGTCAGCAAGCTCCTGCACAACGATTAATTGATTTTGTAAAAAGCAAAGCATCTAAAGATTTACCCAAATGTTCTTACCAACCGGGAATTATCCCAACGAGGCTAGATCAAGTTTTACCTGGCTTTGTAGCGAAGCGCTTGCGAAAGGCCTTTGACTTGTTCGGCAAATCAATGAAGGGCTATTTAACGAACGACGCAGTAATTGTTGGTGTTGAAAGCAGAACATCTTCACCCGTATCTATTCCTAGAAACCGAGAAAGCATGCAACACACACAATTAAAAAACTTATATCCTGTAGGCGAAGGAGCAGGGTATGCAGGAGGCATTGTTTCAGCCGCAATTGACGGCATGAAGGCGGTAGAAAAAATTACTGAATAAAAACATTTATTAACCGTTTAATAAACGACTTTTATTTTTTTGGCCCAAATTTTTGGAGTATTTCAAGTTGGTACTTCTTTAGATAATCCATCAAGATTAGAGAGGTTAAAAGTTCCAAGTTCAGTACTCAACTAGTTTTTTATTAACCTACTCCTCTACCCTAACTGCCTACTAAACTCTCCCAAGATAATTGCTGTAGCAATTGAAACGTTAAACGATTCGGCTTTACCCACCATCGGAATTTTTATTAGCTTCGTCACCTTCGCAGTTAATTCTTCGCTGATTCCTTGCGACTCATTGCCCACAACTAAAACGCAAGGCGATATATTTTTTGTTTCATACAAATTATCTCCTTCCAAATGTGCCGCATAAATGAGAGTTGAAGATGGTAATTGTTCTGCATATTGAACCAAATCTTGCACCACCACAATTATTCTAAATATAGCCCCCATTGTGGCTTGCACCACTTTTGGGCTAAAATGATCGACACAGTCGAGAGAACACATTATTGTTTTTACCCCAAAAGCATCTGCCGTTCGAATGATGGTTCCCAAATTACCAGGGTCCTGAACTTTTTCTGCAACCAACGTAATCGTTGATTCTACAACATTCCTTTCAGCAGGAATTTCTACTACTGCCAGCACTCCAGGTGCTGTTTTAAAAGCTGAAATTCGTTGCATCGTTCGATTGTCGCAGTGTTTTAAATCAACTCCATCGGTATTAAAATCCAGGCTAGTAACAACAAACTTTACCGTAAAATCTGAAGAAATAGCTTCCTCTACCATTTTTAGACCTTCCACTTTAAACAGGCCTTCTGCCGTGCGGAACTTCTTCTGCTGCAGTGAAATAATTAATTTTTCTTCCTTTTTAGTTAAGCTTATCATATTGACTAATTTCGCCTTTAATGAAGAACCAACGACACTCTTCTTTTCTAATACGTTCCAAAAATACCTTTTTGTTAGGGCTTTTCGTATTATTTTCATTGAATGCTTGTCGCCCAACAAAACTATTAAAAGATCGGGAACTGTTATTGACTTCTGTAAACATAGAAACAGAAGGTAAAAAGAAGTATAATGACGACTTAAAAAGTATATCCAAGCAACAACCCAACAGAAAACTACTAGGTGTTTTTAGAATATATTTGGGAATTCATAATCTCTTTCATAAAAAAGAAGATTCTAAAATTAAAGACAAGTTGGGCGAACCTCCGGTCATCTACGACTCCACGTTGAATGAAAAATCAGTTGAGTTAATGCACCGTTTTCTAAACAATATTGGGTGTTACGAGAATACTGTTTCGGTTGTAGCAGATACCCAAAAACGATGGTTTTCTAAAAAGCCATCTCAAAAAGTCAAGTTAAACTTCCAAGTAACCAAAAAACAACAGTATTTAATCTCAAGTATTCAAGAGAGCATTAATGACGAGAAAATTAGAAAATTAGTCCTTGCGGAAAAAAACAAAAGTGTTCTAAAAGTATATGACCCTTTTAACCTTGACAAACTAAATGAAGAACGTTTGCGAATAGAGCGATTGCTGAAAAACAGTGGTTACTACGAGTTCTCAAGAGAGTATATTTTATTTCAAGTAGATACATCTCAAAAAACAAAATCTGCAGCTGTAACTATAAAAATTAAAAATCCAACATTTAGTTACTTCAATACGGACTCCTTAATTGAAGGTACTCATCAAACCTTTTTAATTAACAACGTATTTGTTCAAATGGAATTACCAAATGGTAAATTGATAGTTGCAGATACAACTTATTCAGAAAACATGACTTTCTTAGGCTTGTCTGGAAAGTATAAAGAAAAAGCAATATCTCGAATAACCTACTTACGCCCAGGTGGACTTTTTAGTTTAAAGAATCAAGAAGAAACCTACCGAAACCTATCAGGTTTAAGAGTTTTCTCCTATGTAAACATTCAATATTCACCAGATTATTATTCAAATGGCAATGTATTGAATGCAACTATTATCTTACGATCTAGAAAACAGAAGTCTATTTCCGTAGAAACTGAAGGAACCAATAACGGCGGAAACCTAGGAGTAAATGCAACCGCTAACTTCCAAAACAATAACACTTTTAAAGGAGCTGAAATACTAAACGTAAGTTTTAATGGTGGTTTAGAAGCGCAAACCATCTTTACGAATGAAGAACAACGTCAACTATGGAATGGTGCCTTGCCTTTTAACACATTAGAATTTGGTCCTAAAATTAGTTTAGAGGTTCCCCGGTTCTTGTTGCCCTTTGTTTCTGATAAAATTTCACAAAGAGGAAATCCAAGAACTTCCTTCACCGCATCATACAACCTACAAGATCGACCAGATTATCGAAGAAACGTATACAAAACTTACATTTCATACGCTTGGAATGAATCACCCGCAAAAACACACATCGTTCAACCATTCGATTTGAGTTATATTAAACTGGACCCTTCTCAAGGCTTTTCTGAGGTCTTGAACAACATACAGAACCCCTTTTTACGAAACAGTTATACCGATAACTTTATTTTAGCTTCGAAGTATACCTTTATCTTAAACACTCAGAATTCCAACAAATTAAAAAACCACATGTATTTTAGAGGGAACATTGAAGCTGCCGGAAACTTGCTGGCTGCAACCTCTAACTCTTGGAATAATAATACAAATCAAGATGGTTCAAAAAATATTGCAGGTATTCGATATGCGCAATATGTTAGAGCAGATATAGATCTTCGCTATTATCAGGAATTTAACTGGAATAAAATTGTTTATCGTTTTGCTTCGGGCCTAGGATTGCCTTACGGAAATAGTATTGCAATGCCATTTGAAAAGAGTTTCTATGCAGGAGGAGCAAATGGATTAAGAGCATGGAGAGCCAGAGAATTAGGGCCTGGGAATTTACCAGACTCTGTTGAACGTAATGCAGACCAGATTGGAAACGTAAGTTTGGAAGGGAACGTTGAATGGAGAATTCCGGTTACTAATATTATTGAAGGAGCCTTCTTTGTAGATGCCGGTAACATTTGGAATTATGAACAACAAGGAACCAGAAATGAAACGGAGTTTAAATTTGATAGACTCTGGAACGGCACAGCAATTGGCTTTGGAGTTGGACTGCGATTGAACTTTAGCTTTTTCATTTTACGGTTTGATGGGGCTACTAAATTAAAAGATCCATCAGCAGAAAATCCAAATTCACTTACTCCCAAATGGAATCAAACCAATTTAAATCTAGGTATTGGGTACCCTTTCTAATATTCACTTTCGAACCACTTAATGCACAGTTACGTCTCCTATCTGCACCTTAATTAAGCGAGTTGACCAACGAATTGAAGAGATAATTAAAAACTAAGATTTCAAAAATTAAAGTTTATATTTTTATTAGCTTTGTCGCTCTTTTACAACATTGATTATATATGTCCATCAATAACATTGAAGAACTTTTAGGAAAGGATGCAGATGCGCTTTTAAACCATAACTGCACAACAATATCAAAAGATATGCTTCACTTGCCTGGAGCTGACTTTGTAGATAGAGTATTTAAGGACACGAACAGAAGTAACCAGGTATTAAAGAGTTTGCAAGCACTTTACGGACATGGAAGACTTGCCAACACCGGCTACCTTTCAATGCTTCCTGTAGATCAAGGAATTGAGCATACTGCAGGAGCTTCTTTTGCACCTAATCCTATTTATTTTGACCCTGAGAATATCGTAAAATTAGCCATTGAAGGTGGCTGTAATGCGGTAGCTTCTACATTTGGAGTATTAGGATCTGTTTCAAGAAAATATGCACATAAAATACCATTCATAGTGAAGTTAAATCACAATGAATTGTTGACTTACCCAAACACATATTCTCAGATTTCATTCGGATCTGTTGAAGAAGCTTGGAATCTAGGTGCAACTGCAGTTGGAGCAACTATTTATTTTGGTTCTGAGGACAACAACAGACAAATTATTGAAATTGCACAAGCATTCGAAAGAGCGCATGAATTGGGAATGGCAACTATTTTATGGTGCTACCTTAGAAATAGCGATTTCAAAAAAGACGGTATAGATTATCATACTTCAACAGATATAACAGCTCAGGCAAATCATTTAGGAGTTACGATTCAAGCGGATATTATTAAGCAGAAACTACCAACAAACAATGGTGGTTTCAATGCTATTAATTTTGCTAAAACGCACCCTAAAGTTTATTCTGAACTAACAACGGACCATCCAATTGACTTGTGCAGATATCAAGTTGCTAATTGTTATATGGGCAGAGCCGGATTGATTAATTCAGGAGGAGCTTCTTCAGGAGGTTCAGATTTAGCAGATGCTGTAACTACGGCTGTCGTGAATAAACGAGCAGGTGGACATGGTTTAATTTCAGGACGAAAGGCTTTCCAAAAACCGGTAGAGGAAGGAATTCAATTATTGAATTCTATTCAAGATGTCTATTTAGAGAAGGATATTACAATCGCTTAAATGAGTAAAGAAAAAACACCTTCTATGGGTTGGTTTAAAAGAATAAAACACGGAATATTAACTCCTACTAAGGAGAAAAAAGAAACACCAGAAGGACTTTGGTACAAATGTCCCAGCTGTAATTCGGTGGTTCCACAAGATGATCACATGGAAAACATGTGGGTTTGTCAAGAGTGTAATCATCATGAGAGAGTTACTGCTGTGAACTATTTTGACCTCATTTTTGACGATCAAAAATGGTCAGAAATCAACAAAAACTTAACATCTGGTGACCCTTTAAAATTTAAAGACACAAAAAAGTACACAGATAGACTTATTGCTACGCAGAAAAAAACAAAACTAAAGGATGCATGTAGAACTGCTCATGGGGTAGTTGAAGGAGAAAGACTAATGATTGCCGCAATGGACTTTAGTTTTATAGGTGGTTCAATGGGTTCAGTAGTTGGAGAAAAGATTGCAAGGGCTATTGATTACTCCATAAAGAATAACATTCCGTTTATGATGATTTCCAAGTCTGGTGGAGCAAGGATGATGGAAGCAGCATTTTCATTAATGCAAATGGCTAAAACTTCAGCGAAGTTGACACAATTAGCAGCAGCCAACCTGCCTTACTTCTCTTTCCTCACCGATCCTACAACAGGTGGTGTTACTGCATCATTTGCTATGTTAGGTGACTTAAACTTTTCTGAACCGAAAGCTTTAATAGGGTTTGCAGGACCAAGAGTTGTAAAAGAAACTATTGGCAAAGATTTACCGGAAGGATTTCAACGATCAGAGTTTTTATTAGAACATGGATTTCTAGATTTTATCATTGAACGAAAAAATTTAAAATCCAAAATAGCACAACTATTAAGAATGTTTAAAAAGGGTGGAAACTAAAGGATTTTTTTTTTACATTTGCACCCTCAAATTTTATAGGAAATAAGACATGACGCTTAGCATTGAAAATAAACAAGAAATCTTCGAAAAATTCGGAAAAAGTAAGACCAACACAGGCTCTACTGAAGGACAAGTAGCTCTTTTCACAGAAAGAATAAACCATTTAACAGGTCATTTGAAACAAAATCATAAAGATTTTGCTACAGAAAGAGCACTAGTTACATTGGTAGGAAAAAGAAGAAAACTTTTAGATTACTTGAAAAATAAAAATATCGTAAAGTATAGAGAATTGATTAAGGAGTTAGGAATCAGAAAGTAAATGATTCTCAGTAACTTTTTAGCATTCACTAAATAAAATTTCAATAAAGGGGGAACGTTTGAAACGATTCCCCTTTACTATTTATAATAAATTGTAAACAATGTCAATGAAAGCAATAACACAGACAATGATACTTCCTGATGGGCGGGAAATTAGCTTAGAAACAGGAAAGTTAGCTAAACAAGCAGACGGTTCAATCGTCTTAAAAATGGGTAAAACAATGCTTCTAGCAACAGTAGTTGCTGAGCAATCAGCCAGCGAAGACGTCGACTTTTTACCACTAATGGTAGATTACAGAGAGAAATTTTCTGCAATTGGTAGATTCCCAGGTGGATTCTTAAAAAGAGAAAACAGACCATCGGATGGTGAAGTTTTAGTATCAAGACTAGTAGATAGAGCTCTAAGACCTTTATTTCCTTCTGATTTTCATGCAAATACAATCGTAACGATTTCACTTATATCTGCTGAAGAAAATGTAGCAACAGATTCTTTAGCCTGTTTAGCTGCTTCTGCTGCAATAATGGTTTCAGATATTCCTTTTCAGGAAGCTACTTCTGAAGTTAGAGTGGCAAGAATTGACGGAGCATGGAAAATCAATCCAAACTTAGATGAACTTCCAAATGCAGACATCGATTTGATGATTGCGGGTACGATGGAAAGCGTAGTAATGGTAGAAGGTGAAATGCTAGAGGTATCTGAAGCGGAAATGTTAGAAGGAATTAAAGAAGCACACAAAGCAATCCAGGTTCAGTGTAAACTACAAAACGATTTAGCAGCATTAGTTGAAAAATCTCAAACTAAGAGAGAATACAACCATGAAAAGTCTGATGAAGACTTAATGAAGAAAATTCATGATTTCTCTTACGACAGATGTTTCGCTATTGCGAAAGAAGGTAATGCTGACAAATACAAAAGAGGTGCTGATTTTAAAGCTGTAAAAGATGATTTTATCGCTACTCTAGATGAAGACTTTGTAAAAGCAAATGGTTTCCTTTTGAAGCAGTATTTCGGTAAAGCTCAGAAAGCAGCGGTAAGAGACGTTGTATTGAACGAAAAGATTAGACTTGACGGAAGAAAAACAACTGAAATTAGACCAATCTGGAGTGAAATTGATTATTTACCAGGTTCTCATGGGTCAGCTGTGTTTACTAGAGGTGAAACTCAATCTTTAGTTTCTGTTACTTTAGGTAGTAAAATGGACGAACAAAGAGTTGACCGTGCATTAATCACAGATTCAGAAAAATTCATCTTACATTATAACTTCCCTTCTTTCTCAACAGGAGAAGCCAGACCAAACAGAGGTCCAGGTAGAAGAGAAATAGGTCACGGTAACTTAGCTATGAGAGCTTTGAAACCAATGATTCCAACAGGAACGGATAACCCATATACGATCAGAGTTGTTTCTGATATTTTAGAATCGAACGGCTCTTCTTCTATGGCTTCAGTTTGTGGTGGTTCACTAGCATTAATGGATGCAGGTGTTAAATTGAAGAAACCAGTTTCAGGTATCGCAATGGGATTGATTAGTGGTTCTGAAGACAATTATGCTGTACTTTCTGATATCTTAGGTGATGAAGATCACTTGGGAGATATGGACTTTAAAGTAACAGGTACTGCTGACGGAATTACTGCTTGTCAAATGGACATCAAAGTAAAAGGTCTTTCTTTCAAGGTACTTGAAGAAGCATTAGCTCAGGCTAAAGATGGTAGATTACACATTTTAGGTGAAATGAATAAAACCATTTCTAAACCTGAAGATGATTACAAAGCAAATGCTCCAAGAATCGTTCAATTAAGAATTCCTAAAGAAATGATTGGTGCTGTAATTGGACCAGGAGGAAAAATCATTCAAGCTATTCAAGAAGAAACTGGAACTACTATTGTTTTAGAAGAAGTGGATAACATGGGAGTAATTGATATAGTTTCAACTAGCAAAAATAGTTCAGATGCTGCTGTTTCTAGGATTAAAGCTATTACTGCTGTTCCAGAAGTTGGTGAAACTTACAAGGGTAAAGTGAAATCAATTGTTGCATTTGGGGCATTTGTTGAAATTTTACCTGGACAAGATGGTTTATTGCACATCTCTGAAATTGCTCACAAGAGAGTAGAGAAAGTGGAAGATGAATTGAAAGAAGGTGATATGATCGAGGTGCAATTAGTTGCTATTGATCCTAAAACTAGAAAATTCAAATTATCTAGAAAAGCTTTATTGCCAAAGCCAGAGAAAAAAGAAGATTAAGGTTTTCTTAACCACATAACAAAGCCCTTTAGGTCTGTTACACTGAGCGCAGTCGAAGTGCATATCATCCTGAAGGGCTTTTTTGTGCGTTAACTTTATTCCATTTCTTAGCACTCAATTTCAATTTTAACTCAACTGTGAATTAAAATACCTCAACTATGAATTCAATCATCCCTGTCCACAAAAAATAAACCATATTTACAACGAAATAGTTGTTTAACTTCTACTTTTAAGCCCTTTTTCGTCTCGGATCATCATACGACCAAAAGGGCTTTTTTGTGAATTAATGAATCCTTTTTTCCGTTTAAGTTTTAAATATTCTGCTAAGCTTGTCAAAATATGTTAAAATATGATGTTTTTGCTTATATTTAAAAGCAGATTCCATAGCAATACTTACATTTTAACCCCCCAAGGGAATGAGACAACTCAAGATTTCTAAGAGCATCACCAACCGACAAACTGTTTCACTTGATAGGTATTTACAAGAAATTGGAAAGGTTGACCTAATTACAGCTGAAGAAGAGGTCGCTCTGGCTATCCGAATCAGAGAAGGAGATGCAATTGCCTTAGAGAAATTAACCAAAGCGAACCTTCGTTTCGTTGTCTCTGTAGCTAAACAATACCAAAATCAGGGCTTAGGTCTTTCAGACTTAATTAACGAAGGAAATTTAGGATTGATTAAAGCAGCCCAAAAATTTGATGAAACAAGAGGTTTTAAGTTTATTTCTTATGCCGTATGGTGGATTCGTCAATCCATTATGCAAGCTATTGCTGAGCAATCTAGAATTGTTCGTTTACCATTAAACAAAATTGGAAACATCAATAAAGTTAGAAAAGTGTTTAATGAGTTGGAGCAGAAATATGGGAGAGAACCATTACCACATGAAATTGCAGCCTGCGTTGACATTTCAGATCAAGATATCTTAAGTTCCATTAAAAATAATAGACGCCATGTTTCAATGGATGCACCTCTAAGTTCAGATGACGAAAGTGGGAGCATGTATGACCTCTTAAAAAACTCCTCTATACCTGACCCAGATAAATTACTACTAACAGAATCCCTTTGTAACGAAGTGCAACAGTCACTTACTTTTTTACCTTGCAGAGAAGCTGAAATATTGTGTTTGTTTTTTGGCTTAAATGGAACCCCTTCTCACTCTCTGGAAGAGATTGGCATGAAGTTCGAACTAACAAGAGAAAGAGTTCGTCAGATAAAAGAAAAAGCCGTTCGACGATTAAAAGTGAACAGTCACACAAAAATTTTAAAATCTTATTTGGGCTAAGCTGCCTGTAAGATTATAATCTTCTATTTTTGTAAAAAAAGATGGCTCATAAAATTGCTCCTTCCATTCTAGCAGCTGACTTCTCTAACTTACAGTCAGCTTGTAACATAATTGAAAATAGTTCAGCAGATTGGTACCACATTGATGTAATGGATGGTGTATTTGTGCCTAACATTTCATTCGGAATGCCGGTCATCAAAGCCATTAAACCACATTCTACTAAACCATTTGATGTTCACTTGATGATTGTTGACCCAGATCGTTACATCAAAGATTTTAAAGCTGTTGGAGCCAATATCCTTACTGTGCACTATGAAGCATGTAATCATCTTCACAGAACGCTTCAAGCAATTAAAGCAGAAGGTATGAAAGCAGGTGTAGCACTAAATCCTCATACTCCAATCGCTTTACTAGAAGATGTAATTAAAGACATTGATTTAGTTTGTTTAATGTCCGTAAACCCGGGTTTTGGCGGACAGTCTTTCATTGAACAAACCTACGACAAGGTGCGACAATTGAGACGAATGATTGACGGAAAAGGTACTTCTACTATGATAGAGATAGACGGTGGAGTAACCTCTGCAAATGCCAAAAAGTTAACAGATGCGGGTGCAGATGTAATAGTGGCTGGAAGTTTTGTTTTTAAATCAGAAGACCCAAAAAAGACATGCAATGAATTGAAAGACTTGGTAAGCTAAACCATTACTAGTTCTTCTATTTCTGTATACAATAAGTAAGCTTCTACTTCAGTTGTGCTTATTTCCTCCAATACAGATTGGTATTCTTTCATTTGCTCGTGATGAGCCTCATTCTTTGCTCCAGTTTTAAAATCGATTATTACTGTTTTATTATCCCAGAACACCACTCGATCAGGTCTCAACAATTTACCTGATTTACTTAGCATACTAGCTTCTTGTTTAACCGTATACCTTTCATCAAAGTAAGGCTTAATCTGCTCATTCATTAATATTTGGTTGAGCTTCTGCCCCATCGTTTCAAACTCAACTTCATTCAATGACCCATCCGCTTTATACCGTTGGATTACACTGTCAACATCTTGAATACTGGATATCTCCCCTAAAATTTCGTGCATCAGAATACCATATTGAATGGGTTCATTTTGCTTCCAAGTAGATTGACTACTTGCGCTAATTTTAATTTTATCACTCCAAGGTGAAGAGAGGTAATTCAACGAGTACTCCTTTTCTTTTAAATTACGTTCTTCTGATTTAGTAGGGAACTCACCCCACGTTGCAACGCTTTCAGTAGTATCTAACCCACTTTGTTCAACAAAAGCATTAATCAACTGCGGCAACTTAACTAATCTTGGATTTAAGGGTGTTCTTTTAGGTGGATTAAATTGAGCAGTTAATACAAACAAAGCATCAACAGCTCTAGTAAATGCTACGTAGTTATCACACATAAAGTCAATCTGTAATTTCTCCAATTCTGTTTCGTAGGCTGCTGAAAGCTCAGAATCTCTCAAATTGCTACCAAATTCAACTAAGGCATAAGGAAGCTCTACTGAAGGCTCAGCGGTTGTTTTTGTCCAAACCAAGTTTGCTCGTAATGGTCCATGTTGCGCAATTTCTTGCTCCGCAAAGGGAACAATACAAATTGGAAATTCAAGACCTTTCGACTTATGAATAGTCATAATACTCACTGCATTGGTATCTTCAGAAGTTGAAATGCTAAACCTTTCTTGATTCTCTTCCCACCAGTCAAGAAAGCTTTGAACGTTGCCTTTGTTAGATTTAAAATAATCAAATACTGCATCTTGAAAAAATTGAAGATATACATTGTACGTTTTGTCCAATCCAAACTTTCGAATGATTTCTTCAAAGAACTCATGAGAAGCTAATAACTTTAGATCCTCAACTTCAATTGTAAGCCCGGTTTCGTTCAAAAGACCTTGTCTGGTCATTCCAGTAGCTTCCGTTGTATAGTATTTATGTAGTGATTCAGAAAGAAATTGCTGTTCTACTAAGAACTCAATTACTTCTTTCCGATAAAGATGTATTTGAGGTTGAAAAATCCATTGGGCAAAACGCACCAAAAAATTAACGGTTGTATCGTTCCTAAGCAATAACGCTTCACTAGACAACACATTAATATTATTCGCCTTTAAAAATTCAGCAGCATCTCTCCCCTGCGACTTTTTACGCACTAAGATTGCAATATCTTTAAGATGATAGCCATTTTTCAAGCTGCGTTCTATTATATTCAACATAATTTGCTCATAAATCGGCAATCGATCTTCTTTCTTTCCCCCTTCTACAAATTGTATTTCAACATACCCTCCTCTTTTCTTCTCTACTATTTCTTGCTGATGCCCCTCAAAAATAGCTTTGATCTTTGGAGTTAAGTTGGAGTCATTTTTAACAAATTCGAAAAAGGCGTTATTAAAATTCACCACTTCGCTAAGCGAACGATAGTTAGTTGCCAAATTTGTTTGATTGTATTGAAATGCAAGCGTTTCCATTCGCTCCTTATACAATTCATTTTGTTGAATTTCAGGCAAGATATAATTCGGCATTTCTGAGAACTGCTCCACTTCCCCACCCCTAAATCGGTAAATGGCCTGTTTTGCGTCTCCTACAATTAAATTTTCGAACCCTTGAGCCAAAGAATTTTCCACCAAGGGCAACAAATTAGAGAACTGTAGAACTGACGTATCTTGAAACTCATCAATCATCAAGTGCTGATACTTATCTCCCAAACGCTCATAAATAAAAGGCATGGGCTCGTGTTCAACAATAGAAGAAATCAATTGATTGAAATCTGAAATATTCAAGATTTTTTCTTCTTTCTTATATTCATTGAGCCGTTTCTCGATGTGATTTAATAAACTTAACGAATGCAGATATTTCGAAGTCTCATTGACAGCTAAGTAGTTTTTTATGTTATCGGTGTAATAATTTACTCCTTTATGAAACAACTCCTTTAACTGGTCCTTAATTCCGTCAATAGCTGCCGCTTGGTTAGCTGTGCATTTCCCAGCACACCACTTATCCTCCTCCACTGTTTTGGTTGCAGTACTTTTTGGAGGAAGGTTTGAAAGGTCAAATTCTTGGAAACGGTGAAAGAAATTGTAGATAGCAGCTCTATTGGAAAAAGAAGCTTTTTCTGCTCCGCTAGCAACAATTAAATCCATTGCCTCCTTTCCTATTGTCTTAATTTCCTTTTCAAATTCAGATAACCTTCGATTATTTAGTTCTAGGGTATCCGAATATGTTTCGGGTGATACTTCTCTTAGTTCTTTTAGGTATGGAAATGATTGCTCTTGAAAGAACTGCATGGCAAATTGAAACATTTCTTTGTCAATCTTCCACGTCTTTTCATCTTCCATACGAGAAAAAGCAAATTGAATCAAAAGCTCAGTCAACGCTTCATCAATGCCAAGCTTATCAATTAATAAATCTATCACTTCATTTAAAACTTCAGAAGCTTCTAGTTCAACTTTAAACGTAAGAGAGAGACCTAAATCTTTTGCAAAGGTTCGAACCAAACGGTGTGTAAACTTATCGATGGTGCTAATACTAAAATCAGCATAAGAGTGCAAAATAGCCGTTAAGATTTGCTGACACTTTAATACCAATTCTTCTTTTGTAAGACCCGTTTCTGCTTGCAAGCTTTCTAATAGGTCGACAACTCTTTCATCTTGATTACCAATTTGCTTTAGTGCCTTCAAGATTCTTTGCTTCATCTCAAATGTAGCCTTGTTGGTAAACGTAATCGCTAATATTCGTGAAAAGCCATACAGGTCTTTACTGGTTAAGCAAATCCTTAAAAACTCTTGTACTAAGGTGTAAGTTTTCCCTGAGCCAGCAGAAGATTTGTTTACATTAAACTTTCCTTCCATCGCTATTTATTTGCAAGTTTTAAAGCTTGTTGAACTTTTATATCCATCGGTTCTTCAGCATCGATCCAATTAATTATTTGTCCTTTTTTTTCCATTCTTCGATACCAGGTCATTTGTTTTTTAGCAAATCTACGAATGGCTTGAACAAGACCTTCGAACATTTCATCATAACTTACTTTACCTTGCATGTAAGCAGAAAGAAATCGATATTCCAAACCATAATAGTTCAATTGTTCATGACTCACTCCTTGGTTTAATAAACGCTCTGCTTCCTCCATCATTCCCTCTTGTAATCTAACCTCAAGTCG
>TARA_B110000046_G_scaffold49092_1_pt1 | contig 45079 bp, 37 predicted proteins | sample TARA_B110000046 | Tara Oceans TARA_B110000046 (sample SAMEA4397157) | marine metagenome | biome: Polar Biome; feature: [DCM] deep chlorophyll maximum layer (ENVO:01000326); material: water (ENVO:00002006), including particulate matter (ENVO:01000060) such as... | depth 40 m
ACAAAGTTATCTAACGTTCCTTTCCAACCTTGATCTGTGTCAATCCCATCATCACCTACGTTCCAAACTAATGCATTTGTCACATTTACAGAACCTCCGAACCACTCAATTCCATCATCTTGGTTTCCAACAACCTCAATATTACTAATTGACGTTCCACTTCCAACTCCTCCTAAGGTAAGACCATTGATTTCATTTCCTGAACCAATGTTTGTTCCACCGTGACGAATTGAAACGTAGTTCAAAACACCTGAATTATCAGTAGAATCTGTACCACCATATAATCCATTTGCATCAGAAGTAGGTATTCCCTCAATCTGCGCTTCAGGTGTTGATGCAGATATTGGGGCTTTACCCAGAATGATTAATCCACCCCACTTCCCATTCTGATCTGGGTCTAAGTTTGGAGAAGCTATCGATCCTGAAGTAATTTGATCATCCGCTGAGGTAAAAATAATTGGTTCTGTCGCCGTTCCATTTGCTGCAATTTTACCCCCTCTTGCAACTACCAATGCAGTAGCATTTGCTCCTGTTCCAGCTTCACCTTTAATTACTGTTCCTGCATTTATAGTTAACATTGCTCCATTTTCAACAGAAACTCTTCCTGTTAAGATATAAATATTGTCTTTTGTCCAAGTAACGTCTGAAGTAATATTTGTTGATACGCCTATAGCGTTTAACGAATTCTGTTCGATTTGCTTCACCGGTTCTTCTTCTTCATCCTTACAGGAGCTTAAAGAGTTAGATAAGATACATGCTACAGCTGCACCCATAATTAGTTTTCTTGTTAGTTTAAAATTTTTCATTTTGTTAGTTTTAGTTTCAGTAAAATTTCAATGCAAAAGAACAACAGTTTCTTAATTGCAATATATCCTTGCAGTTATTAAAAACTTAAACCTGCTTTAAGTTAATGTTAAGCCATAAATAGATGCGTTTTACTCACAAAAGCTAAGTTTAACTACCTTTGGAGAGCGAAATGACAAGACCATCAATATTAATCTTGAATTAACATGAAAGCACATAGTATCATCTAACTTAGCCTTATTACAGAAAGGATAATAACCGCCATGAAAAAAGAAAAAATACTCATTGTAGATGACGAGGCCGACATTCTAGAAATTGTTGGTTACAACCTTAAAAAAGAGGGATTTGAAGTGTTAACAGCTGAAAATGGTAAACAAGCCATCGAAATTGCTATTGAAGAAAAACCAAGCCTAATTATACTGGATGTGATGATGCCAGAAATGGATGGAATGGAAACGTGTTATCAAATGAGAAATATTCCTGCACTAAAAGAAACTTTAATAACATTTCTTTCAGCGAGAGGAGAAGATTATTCTCAAATTGCTGGATTTGACGCGGGAGCTGACGATTATATTACGAAGCCCCTTAAACCTAGAGTCTTAATTAGTAAAGTAAAAGCTATTTTACGAAGAAAAAGAGGCGGCAGAGAAACTGTTTTAGAGGACATTGTGGCCGGTGGTATTTCAATTGACAGAGAACGCTATCTAATAAAACAGAATGACAACGAAATCAGTTTACCTAAGAAGGAATTCGAATTACTCTCCTTATTAATGAGCAAACCTGGGAAAGTATTTACCAGAGAGAGCATAATGAATCAGATTTGGGGCGGAGAAGTAGTTGTTGGAGATCGTACTATTGACGTTCATATACGAAAACTAAGAGAAAAGCTTGGAGAAGAATTGATCAAAACCATTAAAGGAGTTGGGTATAAATTTGAATCCTAAAATTTCTCGTTCTTCCCGAAATTTATTAGTTTTAAGAATGCGCAATATTAGCCCAAAAGCTCTTTCTTTCAGACTTGCTCTTTTTATATCTTTAGGTGTTTCAATTGTTGCTAGTCTCTTTCATTTCTATTCGAGCCACTTTGATATCGTTTTTACATCTATTCTGTTCGTCAGCAGTCTATCTATTTCTTATGGCGTTATTTATTGGGGGATATCTCAATTTATTGATAAAAAATTCAGACTCATTTATAAAGCTATCCATAATCTAAAAGTCGGTCTCAAAAGGGAACCTTTAACCTTAGACATGAGTGAAGATATTTTTGGTAAGATTAGAGAAGAAGTAATCGAATGGGATAAAAACAATCGACTAGAAATAGAAAGATTAACCGATCAAGAAGAGTTTAGACGAGATTTTTTAGGAAACGTATCACATGAATTAAAAACTCCAATATTTAGTATTCAAGGTTACATATTAACGCTACTAGAGGGTGGCTTGGAAGATAAAACTATCAATCGCAGCTTCTTGCAAAAGGCAGAAAAAAGCCTCAATAGAATGATTGAGATGGTCGACGATTTAAACGAAATTTCTAAATTAGAATCAAATAAAATTGAGTTAAACCTTCAACCGTTTAATATAGTAACACTGGCAAATGAAGTAGTTGAAGCCGTCGAATATAAAGCTAAGAAAAAAGGAATAAAACTTAGCGTTTCTAACGAATCAAGCAGCGTAATGGTGAAAGCAGACGCAGCCAAAATCACTCAGGTAATTACAAACTTGTTAATGAACTCAATCAATTACGGTAAGGAAGGTGGAAAAACAAATATTCGCCTATATGATTTAGCTGAGAACATTTTAGTTGAAGTAAAAGATAATGGAAAAGGGATTGCTGAGGAGCATTTACCTAGACTTTTTGAACGTTTCTACAGAGTAGACAAAGGACGATCTAGAGCAGATGGTGGTTCTGGACTTGGGTTAGCTATTGTAAAACACATTTTAGAAGCACACAAGCAAACTATTAATGTACGGAGTTCGGAAAGGGGCGGAGCAACTTTTTCATTCACCCTAAAAAAAGCATAATTCAATTTTTATAAGTTATTTATTGAACCATGCATGTTATTTATTGAACCATGCATGCAACTAAAACCTGATTATTTACATCTATTACAAAGTATAAAACTTTGGATAAAAAGATACTGAAACAAATGAGCGAAAAAGAAATGCTTAGAGGCTGTCAAGCCAATGAAGAGCAAGCTCAAAAGTTTTTGTTTGATAAGTATTCAAGAATTATGACAGGGGTTTGTGTGCGTTATGCAGACACCCATGAAGAAGCGCAAGATATTGTGCAGGAAGGATTCATTAAAGTTTTTAAAAAAATTGCAATGTTTTCCGGAAAGGGTTCTTTAGAAGGATGGGTACGCAGAATAATGGTGAATACCTCATTAGATTATCTTAGAAGCATTAAAAATGAACGATTTAATGTTGACATTGATGACGTGAGTTACAAACTAAAAGAAGACGAGTCAGTTACTAGTGAACTAAATAAAGATGATTTACTACAGTTGGTGCAGTCTTTGGCAATCGGCTACCGAACAGTGTTCAACATGTATGCAATAGAAGGATACACCCATCGAGAAATTGCTGAAGAATTGAGTATTTCGGAGAATACTTCAAAATCTCAATATTCGAGAGCAAGAGGTATCCTTCAAAAGAAACTTGAAAATTTGATTTAAAAAAAAGATTTGAAACAGAAAAATAACAACATAGAAGAATTGCTTAAAGACAAGTTTCACAGCTTGGAAGCGGACCCTGGCGCCAATGCATGGGCCAATGTCCAGTCAGGAATCTCTTCCGGTATGGCAAGCAGTTCTTTAACAGCGGCTGCAAGCTCTTGGGTTTTTTCAACTACTGTTGGAGTGATTATAACCGCGGTGGCAGTTGGAGGCTTTTTCTTTTTCCATAATGAAGGAGAAAAGAAAATACAACCGAAACAAGAAACAATGGAGGTTCCTCTAATTGAAAAGGAATTGGAAGTTGATTCAGAGCAACAAGAACATTTACTAGAGAATGTTAATGAAATTAGCACCTCCACAAATCATAAATTTAAAAAAGTAAAAGAAGCTTCTTATGTGGTTGAGGTTGATAATAATGAGCCAATAAAACTTTATAATTCAAATGAGCTAGATAAAGAAGTACCGGTTGATAAGGCCACCAAAATAATTAAAGAAAAGACAATTGACGAAATTTTAGCAGAACATCAGCAATTTCTTGAAGAACAAGCCGCAGTAAGAAAAAATTTGTCTGTCACAAATAATACAGCAAATTCAAAAATTACAGAGCCATCGAATAATGTAAAAAAGTCAGATGCTGAAGTAACGAATTCGTCAACTATTGACAATAAGGCAGAAATCGGTGTAATTGAAGAACAAAAACGAATTGCTAAACAAGTTATTTTTCCAAATGCATTTTCTCCTGATTTAGATGGCAAGAATGATATTTTTAAAATGACAATAGCACAATCGATTGAGGTCGATAATATACAAGTAGATATTTTAAACGCTCAAGGAAAGTTAATAGACTCTTTCACAGGAATATATGAAGGGTGGGGTGGGAAATTAATGAATGGATCATTTGCTCCTACAGGGAATTACATATATCAAGCAATAATTTATGTGGATGGCAAGAGAATACCGAAAATTGGGGGATTTACTTTAAATAGATAAAACAAACATAACAAACCAAAAAAGGCCATTCAATTCAACTTGTATGGCCTTTTTTGATTTAAATGAAATTAATAATTCAAATTAGGTCGCAACCACTTTTCGCAGGCCTCAATCGTTTTACCTTTTCGCTGAGCATAATCTTCCATTTGATCTTTCTGAACTTTTCCTAGTCCAAAGTATTTCGAATTTTCATTTGCAAAATACAATCCACTAACTGCTGCTGTTGGCAACATAGCATAACTTTCCGTTAACGTAATGCCTAGCTTTTCTGCGTCCAATAATCTAAATATTGTTTCCTTTTCAGAATGATCTGGACATGCAGGATATCCTGCTGCCGGGCGAATGCCACGATACTTTTCTTTAATAAATTCCTCATTGTCGAACACTTCGTCTTTTGAAAAACCCCAGTATTCCTTCCGCACCTCATGATGTAATTTTTCTGCAAACGCCTCAGCCAATCGATCAGCAAGAGCTTTCAACATAATGCTGTTGTAATCATCATGGTCTGCCTCAAATCTAGCAATGTGTTCATCAATTCCAACACCAGCGGTTACAACAAAAGCTCCAATGTAATCTTCGCGTCCGCTATGCTTTGGCGCAACAAAGTCGGCCAAGGCAATATTTGGAACGTTAGCTGCTTTTTTGCCCTGTTGGCGCAAGGTATAAAGCGTTTCAAAGACTTTATTATTATCGGCTAACAATTCAATCTCATCTCCTACCGAATTTGCTTTCCAAAAGCCTACAACGCCTTTCGCTTGCAACCAATTCTCACCTACTATTTTTTGAAGCATCAGCCTTGCATCCTTGAACAATTTCTGAGCCTCATCTCCTACTACTTCATCCTCTAAAATATTAGGATACTTCCCTGCTAATTCCCATGTTTGAAAAAATGGTGTCCAATCTATAAATGGAATTAAGTCGTTTATGGAGTAGTTATCAAATACCTTAGTACCTGTGAAACTCGGGGTTTTGATATCCGTCGACTGCCAATCTATTTCTAAAGCATTTTTTCGAGCGTCCTCAATTGAAATCATTTTTTTCTGATTTCGCTTCGCTTCAAATTGATCTCTAATTTTTGAGTATTCGTCCTTTAAATCCGAGAAGAACTTATTCTTTACCGTTTTATCTTTAGTTAATAAACTTCCTGCAACTGGAACAGAGCGCGAAGCGTCTAAAACATGTACAACAGGAAATTCATATTCAGGAGATATTTTTACTGCAGTATGCGCTTTAGAAGTGGTAGCACCACCAATTAATAGTGGAACATTAAACCCTTGTCGTTTCATTTCACTTGCAACGTGAACCATCTCATCTAAAGAAGGTGTAATCAAACCACTTAGCCCAATCATGTCTACATCTTTATCTATTGCTTCCTGCAGAATTTTATCTGCCGGTATCATCACTCCCATGTCAATTACCTCGTAATTATTACACGCTAATACGACCCCAACAATATTTTTCCCAATATCGTGAACGTCTCCTTTAACTGTAGCTAAAAGAATTTTTCCAGCATTCTTTGCTACGTCTCCTGAACGCAACTTCTCCTCTTCTATATACGGTAATAAGTGAGCAACTGCCTTCTTCATTACTCTAGCACTTTTCACTACTTGTGGCAGGAACATTTTACCTGCACCAAATAAGTCGCCCACCACGTTCATTCCGTCCATCAATGGCCCTTCAATAACCTCTAGGGGCTTATCATATTGTTGACGGGCCTCTTCTGTGTCAGCAACAATATTCTCAACTATCCCTTTAACCAAAGAATGACTTAAGCGTTCTTGAACCGTTCCCTTTCGCCACTCCTCATTTTTCACTATTACCTTCCCTCCCTTCGCTACACTTTCTGCGAATTCCGTCAATCTTTCGGTAGCATCTTCTCTTCTATTTAATAATACATCTTCTACATGATCTAAAAGGTCTTTTGGGATATCATCGTAAACTTCGATCATTCCTGCATTTAAAATGCCCATGTCAAGGCCGTTCTTAATAGCGTGGAATAAAAAAGCCGAATTTATAGCCTCACGAACAACGTTATTGCCTCTAAATGAAAACGAAATATTCGAAACCCCTCCGCTTACTAATGCCCCGGGCAGGTTTTCCTTAATCCATTTGGTAGCCTTAATAAAATCAACAGCATAGTTATTATGTTCCTCTAGCCCAGTGCCTACGGTTAAAATATTTGGATCAAAAATGATATCCTCTGCAGGAAAATCAACTTTTTCTGTTAAAATCTTATAGGCTCTCTCGCAAATTTCAATTCTTCTTTCAAAATTGTCTGCTTGTCCTTTTTCATCGAAAGCCATAACAATTACTGCTGCTCCGTATCTTCTTACCGTTTTAGCCTGTTGAATGAAATTTTCTTCTCCTTCTTTTAAACTGATGGAGTTAACGATACACTTTCCTTGCACACATTTTAAGCCTGCCTCAATCACAGAAAACTTAGAAGAGTCAATCATTACTGGAACCCTAGAAATGTCCGGATCAGATGCAATCATATTCAAAAAGGTTTTCATCGCCTCTTCTGAGTCCAACATCCCTTCGTCCATGTTGACATCAATAATTTGAGCTCCTCCTTCAACTTGCTGCAAGGCAACGCTCAAAGCTTCTTCGTAGTTATCTTCTTTAATTAGGCGCTTAAACTTTAATGAACCAGTAACATTTGTTCGTTCTCCAACATTTACAAAATTGCTTTCTTTGAAAATGGTAAGGGGTTCTAAGCCCGAGTATCTAGGTAATTTTTCAATCGTAGCCCTCTTTCTTGGTGTATACTTTTGAGCAATCTTCGCAATTTCAGCAATATGCTCAGGAGTAGTTCCGCAACACCCTCCAATAATATTTACAAATCCACTCGAAATAAAATCTTCAACGAACCCCCCCATTTGTTCAGCCGTTTGGTCGTATTCACCAAAAGCATTTGGCAGACCAGCATTTGGATGAGCTGAGGTAAAAAATTCTGTTTTGTTGGCGACAGTCTCTAAATAAGGCCGTAATTCTTTCGCTCCTAAAGCACAATTAAACCCAATAGATAATAAGGGTAAATGACTAATTGAAATCAAAAATGCTTCAGCTGTTTGACCGGACAATGTCCTTCCAGAAGCATCTGTAATCGTTCCTGAAACCATAATTGGCAACTCTTTACCTGTATCTTCAAAGTAATCTGAACAAGCGAAAAGTGCCGCCTTGCAATTTAAGGTATCAAAAACAGTTTCAATCAACAAGACGTCTGAACCACCTTCAACCAAGCCCTTAATTTGAAGATAATACGCTTCTTTCAACGCGTCAAAAGAAGTGTTCCGGAATTCTGGACGGTTTACATCTGGTGAAAGCGAGGCGGTTCTATTGGTTGGACCAATAGATCCGGCAACATACCTTGGTTTGTTCGGCTCTTTTGCAGTAAACTCATCTGCAACCTCTTTCGCAATTTTTGCAGATTCATAATTCAACTGGTAAACAGCGTCCTCTAATCCATAGTCCGCCTGAGCGATGGTGGTTCCTGAAAATGTGTTGGTCTCAACAATGTCTGAACCAGTAGCATAATACAATGCATGAATCTCCTTGATGATCTGAGGTTGAGTGATGGACAATAAGTCATTATTTCCTTTCAAGGGCATGCCATGTTCCTTAAATTGCTCACCTCTGAAATCTTCTTCGCTTAATTTATGACGTTGAATCATGGTACCCATTGCGCCATCTAACACTAAGATTCTATTTTTTAATACTTCTCTAATATCTTGCTTCATTATAAAACTAAAAAAGCCCTAATCATTCAGTTCAGAAGGACTAGAGCTAGTGTCGTATCGAACTTATCTTCATTTGCCAATTGGCGAAACAGGAATTGGCACTGGGTTTTCACCGTTTGCCAAGGTTTCAAAGGGCCTGTCCCTCCACCTTTCTTGATAAATTATAAAATAAGAACGTTTAAGCTTGAGCTTGATTTGATTTTTTAATGTGTTTGTAGGTAAAATAACCCGCAATAGCCATAATAATATATGGAACAAACATGATGTAGATGATACCACCGTTTATACCTTTTCCCATCGCATCTTCACCACTTTGCATATTTGATTCTAATACTGCTTTGCACATTGCGCATTGCGCGTCTGCTTCGGCAGCGAATGCCAGCATAATTAAAAGTAGAATACCAAAATAAATAAATGGTTTTTTCATAGAGATAAAGGTACGAACAGACAGTTTAGTATTGAAATATTTTAACTTTACTTAATAGCTATTTCATTAAGTTCAGTTACTATTTTATCTTACGCACTACTTAACGCTAAAAAACAGTTGTTAAATTAAGTTGAGACTATTATTCTAAACAACTCCTGCTGTTAATAATAAGGAGAAATCATTAAGTAAACTACAACTCCTGTCACTGTTACATAGAGCCATAATGGTAAAGTGATCCGGGCAATTTTTCTATGCTTGTCAAACTTTGCTGACAATGCTCGACTAAAGGTAATTAGCACTAATGGAACAATTGCTATTGCCAAAACAATATGTGTTAAAAGAATTCCCAAGTAAATTACTTTTATCATCCCTTCTCCACCAAACGGGGTAGATTCGGTTAAAGCATGATATGTTACATAGCTTAATAAAAACAATATAGATAATACCAAAGCTGACAGCATGATTAACTTGTGCTTTTCCTTTTTGCCATTCTTAATTGCAATGAAACCTGCAACTAATAATAATGACGTTGTACCGTTTAGAAATGCATTTAACATTGGGAGGTAATATACTTCTTCACCAACTGTAAAATTCTTTGGCAACAAATAAAGTATAGCTACCAAAACAGGTACTACAATTGATAAAATGGTGATTAATTTTTTTATGCTAGGAGTATTTAAATCCATGATGTTATCTGTTCTTTAAAGGGGCATATTCCTCTCTGTAGAGTATTTCAATTGCATCCATACAATCTTCAACATCTCTAGTACTTGTTCCGTCAAAAATCCCTCGAATTCGACCTAATCTGTCTATTAAAAAAAAGTTTGTTGAGTGTAAGAATCCACCTTCCGCGTCCAAGTCTTCCATAGCATTCGCAAAGTATCCGTTTCTTGCTATACTAGCAATATCTTCTTTAGGGCCAGTAACAAACTCCCATACCGAGTCAATGTTATGTATTTTTTTAGAGTATTCATACAATACCTCAACAGAGTCATGTTCAGGATTTATTGTATGAGATAGCAATCCAAAATCTGATCGATCATAAAAATGTTTTTGCAACTCTAACATATGCACCGCCATTTTTGGGCAGATAGTTGGGCACGTAGCAAAGAAAAAATCTGCTACATAAATCTTTCCTTCATAATCTTTACTGGCTACCCTTTCACCTAGATGATTCGTAAACTCGAAGTAAGGTATGGTATGATATATTGTATCAACACCATTTTCAGCTAGTGTTTTAGGACCAAAAACATGTGGTGGGTTAAAATTATGAGACCCTGAGTGCAGTATAAAAAAGAAAATAGTTGGTACTAAAAGAATGGTGAATAATATTGTACCTTTCTGAAGCTTCTTAAATTTCATAGAAATTATTTACAACAGTCCGTGTGTGTCATGAATATAAATTGCCTCTGTTAGCATCATAACAATTAAATACACCGCTAATACTAAATATGGTAACGCTACCATGTAAATAAAGTTCTTGTATTCGTGTTTTAAGTGCATATAGTAGGCAACAATATAATACGCCTTCACTAGCGTAAGAATAACAAATGTCCACTTTACAAAACTCCAGGCTAATCCAAGATTCCCCCAAATTAATCCAAGTGTAACTTCAACTCCTGTTATTCCTAATAACACCCAAAAAATGACCCAAATGGTTTTTCGCTGAATTTTACCTTCTGCCTCTGAGTGATGTTGCACGTATTCTCTTGTTCTATCGAAATCCATATCCTGAAAAATCTAAATCGTTATCAATAACTATATTAAGTAGAAAAAGGTAAATACAAATACCCAAACTAAATCAACAAAGTGCCAGTACAAACCAACTTTTTCAACCATTTCGTAATAACCTCTTTTTTCGTAAGTACCTTTCAATACATTTACAAAAATAACGAAGTTCAGCACGACACCACTAAAAACGTGGGTCCCGTGAAATCCAGTAATAAAGAAGAAAAAATCGCCAAATAGAGGTAATCCATATTCGTTTACTGTTAAATTAGCTCCATATACTTCAACCCCCTTTTTCAACATTGCCGCAGCTTCAGCTCCTGAAACCATTACTTGCTCTTTGCCCGGCAAGTAAAAAGACTCCTTAGCAGCATCCACCCATTGAACAATAGTTCCGTCTGCTAGCTGAAATGCACCTAGTTCAGTGCCATGAATAAAATGATACCACTCCCAAGCTTGTGAGCCAACGAAAATTAAACCACCAACAATGGTCCAAGCCATCCACTTAATTACATTCTTCTTATCCATCCTGTGGCCTGCTTCAACAGCTAACACCATAGTAACAGAACTCATAATTAAAATAAACGTCATTAACGCTACATAAAGAAGAGGATGATCTCCATGCATAAAGGGGAAGTGAGTAAAAACTCTTTCCGCTACAGGCCATGATTCTGCGAAACTATGACGCATAAAACCATATGATACAAGAAGTCCTGAAAAAGTAAATGCATCAGAAACTAAGAAAAACCACATCATGATTTTTCCATAGCTGACATTAAAAGGTGAACTGCCGCCACCCCAAAGTGTCTTCAAATCGATAGAAGGAGAATGCCCTGCCATAGTGGTTTTGTTAAATTATCATTCTAAAAAATAGATACAAATAGATCCACATTGCACCCATAAAATGCCAGTATGTAGAACACACTTGCAAACCTAATAAATTTTCTGAGTTATATCTACCTTTCATTGCTTTAAATATGACGATTAAAAGAGCGATAATTCCTCCAGATAAATGCAATAAATGTAAGCCAGAAATTATGTATAGAAAGGAACCAGAAGGGTTAGATGAAGGTCCTGTTAAAAAGATATCATTCTCAACTAACTGAGAGTAGCCAGCGAACTGAGTGTAAACAAAACAAGCGCCAGCCGCTAAAGTCATCCATAAAAAGATTTTTAGCAATTGTTGATTATTCCTTTTGCCAAAGTACAACGCTAGAATCATTAAAACACTGCTAAATACAGCTATGATAGAACTTACCAAGAACATTTTTGGTATGTCATAGTGTAACCATTCGCCATCTCCTTTCCTTACAATAACTGCACTAGTGAAACCTGCGAAAAGCATTACTATACTTGCCATCCCAAACCACAAAAGCGGTTTCATTACTTTTTTCCTCTTCTCTTCTTGAAAATCTTTTTCGTTCAATGTAAATTGATTTTCCATAACTTATATTTTATCAAGGTACCATGCCAATAAAACAACTGGCACATATATAAAAGAAGCAAACATCACTTTTGTTGCAGCTTTATCCGATTTATTTTTAAATAATTGAATTGCAGGATAAATCATCATAATTCCTGCAGCAATAATAAAGAATAACGCAATGTTTCCTGTGAAACCGAATACAACTGGAAGAACACTCAATAATAAAAGAAACAATGAGTAAAGTAAAATCAAGAAGGCTGATGTAAAGTCTTTGCCGCCTTTAGAAGGTAGTAAATAAAACCCTGCTTTCGCATAGTCATCGCTTGCCTTCCAGGCGATTGCCCAGAAATGAGGAAACTGCCACATAAATTGTAATGCAAATAAAAGTCCCGGCTCTAATCCGAAGTGACCAGTTGCGGCAACCCAACCAAGCATTGGTGGAATAGCTCCAGGAAATGCTCCTACAAAAACTGCCCACGAGGTTTTCTGCTTTAACGGAGTGTACACTGCGACATATAAAATCAATGAAATGAGCGCTAAAACGCCTGATAATTGATTTAAGAAAAACCAAAGAATTAAAATTCCTGTGACTCCGGCAATACCAGCTACTAGCACTGCTTCATTTCTTGTCATTCTGCCTGTAACCAACGGGCGAACTTTTGTCCGGTCCATTAACTTATCTAAACTCTTTTCAATAATTTGATTGTACCCATTTGAAGATCCTGTAACTAAGAACCCACCAATACATAACCAGGCTAAGTCTACCCATACGATTGAATCTGCTGCTATTAAATAACCTAAGACAGCAGAAAAAACAACTAACGAAGCTAAACGAAGCTTGAAGAAAGCAGCATAATCGGCTATCTTGGTTAAAGGTGTGGTGGAAATAGAAAGCTTTTTTTTTGTTATCAAATCCATAAAAGAATTATGCTTTTTGCAAAGTACAAAAATACGCAACCTTGTTTTAATACAATTAGGACTCCTGTATTTAACTTAGTAATTAAAATACCTTAAATCAGCACCTAATGCCTGATGCCTGATAATTCCGTTGACTAAAAATCAAAATACTTGTTGAACAGATTAGAATGCAATCGAATCATAAAAAAATTAGTTGAAAGCTTTGTCTTTTCTACATTTTCTTCCCTTATTACGTGAGAAACAGAAAGCGTCGTATTTGTTTTTTTGTAGATCAAGTAAGATACGGTTGCTTCTAAATATTTAACAATCACTTGCTGTCCTTGAGCAATCTCATTTTCATATTCTAATTCTCTTGGAGTATTTGAAAATTGTAAATTCTCTCCATAGTTTTGACCAAAGTTAGACCTTCCTTGCTTGTTTTGATGGTAATTCATCGCAAAATTCCATCGGTCAACCTCATAATTCGCTCTTGACACAAATTCGTAAAAGTTAGCTCCTAGTGGGTGAGCTAATGATAAGTTATCGTGAGAATAGGCTTGAGTGGAATTACTGTGCGCATAGGTATAAGGTCGAACTAGGTTAAATTCCACCCTCGTTTGCAAGCCTTTAATTTTAAGTAGGTCAAATGAGGTCCATCCTATTTGAATACCATATTTGTTCGCCCACCAACCTGAACGGATAGAGTCGTTTGGGTTTCTCCATTGATTTACATCTGCCCTAAGTTCAGCTAATAAGAACTCGTCAAAAAGCAGTTGTGAATAAAGCACATGATTTTTTGAAATTGTTGCTTTTAAATTGGCGCCCACCAATGCATTGTCAGAAGAACCTACCGAGAACTCAACCGGCCGATAAAAAATAAATGGATTGGCATAATTTACATCAAACCCTCTAGTGTAATTTCCCTCTTCCGCTCCCCATATGATAGTCTCAAAAAGACCTATACTAAGCCACTTTGTAGCTCTCCAGTCTAAATAATGCGTAGCAGTGAATTTGTTCTGATATAAGTCATGTCTTCCCTCAACCTGAAAAATATTTCGATGACTTGAAAAAATATTAGTGTATTGTATATTCCCTAATTTAGTTTGAATCTTTAGATACGGAGACGCACTAGCCGCATCTGCTAGAAGTAATGAGCGATAGCCGTCTCCAATGAAGTTTCTGCCGTATCCCGCTTCAAAATTAAAATATTTATTTGCCTTGAAATTCAGAAAACCTGAAGCGTATTGGTTTCTTGTATAATCATCAAAAACTCCTGAAGACAAACCCATCCCAGGAACTACCTTATTTTTCCTTATGTAACCATTTTGATAATCTACGTATTGTTGGTTATTAAACAAATAACTGATTCCGGCATTCCATTGTTTATGCCTGAACCTAACTTCAGATCCAACTCCGAAACCCTTCGGTTGATTCGAATTTGACTCTTGAGATATAATAGAAAGATTAATGAGTGGGCGAACTACAAACTGTGTTTCTTTTTTATTTTGAAATAAAATGGGAAAGCCAATAACTGAATCAGAAAAATTATTATTCAATGCCGTATGCCGCTTACTTCCCTTCAGGTAATCTTTCTTAAAATGCTCATATTGGAATAGTCGTTGTTCATTTACTTGCTGTGAAAAAAGGTTGACACATAAAATAAAATTGACTAAAATCAGCAGAAAACGCATAGTCAACTAACTTTTCTTTTTAGAAGAAATTATGAATAGAGCGCCTAAGAAAACTAGTATTATCCCAGCCATAATCAAAAAAGTTACGCTAGTGTTCATTAATGGAATCAGGACAGCATATACAATTAAAACTGCATTAAAAAAGTAAATAACTCCAACGGTTTGAGCATGGTTTAAACCCAAATTAAGTAATCTATGGTGCAAATGATTACTGTCGGCAGAAAATGGTGAAATACCTTTGGCAATCCGAATAGAAAAAATACGCAAAGTATCAATCAAAGGGTAAGAAAGCGCTGCCATTGCAAAAATTGGCTTCGAAATGTGCTTCATTTCTACCGGTAAAGAAGAAAAGTCAAATTCTATAACTCGAATTGCTAGAACACAGATAATTAAGCCTACTGTTAGGGAACCTGAATCACCCATAAAGATATTTGCCGGGTAAAAATTAAAACGCAAGAAACCTAATAAAGCCCCTGCTAAGGAAAATGAAATAATAGCATCAACCATTGAATCAGCCATGAGAAACCAAATACCAAAAGCTACTGCAGCAATGCAGCCTACACCTCCGGCCAAGCCATCAACGCCATCAATTAAGTTGAACGAGTTGATTACAACAACATAGGTAAATATAGTAAGAGCGATACTTGCCCACTCAGGGATTTCTCTTATCTCAAATATCCCATACAGGCTAGTAATTCGGATATCTGCCATTAAAGTCATAATAAATGCTACCAGCAAGTGACCTATTAACTTCTTCATCGCCGCCGTTCCTATAATGTCATCTTTTATACCTATAAAAAACATAACCAAAATACTCGGAATAAGAAACTTAACATACCCGATATCTTCTGTAGGATAGCAAATCATAAACGAGAAAAGAGTCCCAGCAAAAATCATAATTCCTCCCATGGAAGGAATACTTTTCTTATGCAGTTTTCGACTTTCGTTCGGATTATCAAACAAATGCTTTATTTGTGCAACCCTTATAAACGAAGGTGTTGAAAGCAACACAATGAAAAATGAAATCATGATGGCCAAGGCTATCTCCATAATGTGAAATTATGATATTTAGATTTAGTAGTTAGTGTAAATGTTTTGCAAATTAGTAATTAGTCCAAAATAAATAAAGTTAGAATTTAGTCCCAAACCTTCTGTTAAAAGGGAAGTTTGTGTTTGCGGAATAGCATCCAAGTTTTCTACTCTTCTCATTTGCACCCCTATTTGTAGCGTAAAATTGTACGATGGATTTACAATAAAACTTTGGCGAAAATCTATTACGGTTACATCTACATCCTTGTTAAAAATAACATTTGCTACTGCCCTTGTCAGCCATCTATTGTGCTGAAATTGTGCAATTCCAATTACTTCTGAAGATTCGTAGTTAACTGGATGAGCAAGTGATTCGTTATAGTGTGTAAATAAATTACCTCCGTTCTGAGTTGAAATCTTATTAAATTCAGCTTGTAACATCAGTTTCTTGTCAGGAAACACTTTAGCCCCTACCTGATAATTCACATTTCCAGATTGCAACGCTAATTGACCGTAAAATTGAATTGCCTGAATCAATTTATAATTTAGATTTAATCCAACCTTATTGTTCCCTACACTTTCCTCACTCTCTATAAGTGTGTTCAAAAAAATCACAGGAATCCAATAATTAACTCTAACAGGAATATTTCCAGAAGTATCCAAGCTTGGAAAAATTGTACTCTCAAACAGCGCAATGTTCAATTTGTGATTGGGCGAAAACTCTAAAAAATGGGTTGCGGCTTGTTTGCGTTCGAATAAGCCTTCAGAATTCGTTGTGGATTCTAGACGGTTTAAATCTTGGTATAAGGTGTATAAATTTTGATATTGAAGCTTACCTTCAAATAAGTTAGTGTTGACCCTCAGAAATGGGGAATTAAAAGCTACATCTGAAAGTAATAAAGAACGATGACCCTTACCAACAAAATGTTTTCCCGTTCCTGATTGAATGTTTATTCTATCGTTAAGCGAAACACTAAGATAAGCTGAAGCCATGGCAAAGTCGTAGCCGGCCTCTTTAAATTCTTTCGTCCTGCCTTGACCGTATGCCACTCCGGTTGACTTTGTCCTTAAATATAGATAATAAGGCAATACTGCTTGGTTTTCTCTAAAAGTAGACTCAAGAGCAACTCTCTTTCCAAATTGAAGTCTAGCAACAAAACCACGAGTATTTTTATACAAATTTGATTCTGCTCTTGCATCGAATTCATTATCTATTCCAACTTCAAAATTAACTATTGGGTCAATGGTTAATTTAAAATCGGCAGAGTCAAGGATAATGAAGTGCTCGTGAAAAAGTCTCTTCCCCACCCAAGATTTTCCACTTCTTTTAATTCTTAACGCATCGACATTATTCCCATTTTTTAAATCCCTAACTAATACTGGTTTAAAGCTAGAATGAATGATTTCTTTTGAAGCCACTATTGAGCGCTCTAATTCCACATTAAATGATTGATTAAGCGGAATATTTAAGTTTTGTGTAAATGCAAAAAAGGGAATTAAAAAATTAATTCCCAATAGAACGATATGAGTAAATAATATCTTAACCCAATTCAAAATTCATGTTTTTAACTTCGTTATACAATGTTCCGATTCCTTCTTTTAGCTCTATCCTATGCTTCCATCCAACAGAATGTAGTTTGCTAACATCCATCAGTTTTCGTGGTGCCCCATCAGGTTTGGTCGTATCAAACTTCAATTCTCCTTCAAATCCGACCACTTCTTTTATTGTGGTTGCAAGGTCTTTAATCGAGATATCCTCTCCTGTCCCTATATTGAACCATTCTTCTCCATCATATTCTTGCATTAACACAAAACATGCCTCAGCCAAATCATCTACATGCAAAAATTCTCTTTTAGGGCTGCCACTGCCCCAGATTTCAACTGATTCTGCTCCGCTTTCCTTCGCCACATGGAATTTTCGCAATAAAGCGGGCAGCACATGAGAGTTGTTTAAATCATAATTATCGTTTGGCCCATATAAGTTAGTAGGCATCGCGGATATAAAATTACTCCCATACTGCTTGCGATAATTTTCACACATCTTAATTCCTGCAATTTTAGCAATTGCATAAGGCTCGTTTGTGTGCTCTAAGCTATCAGTTAACAAGTACTCTTCTTTCAATGGCTGTGGAGCCATTTTAGGATAAATACAGGACGACCCTAAAAACAATAATTTATCCACCTTATTTATGTGTGAAGCGTGAATTATATTTGCTTCAATCATTAAATTATCATACAAAAAATCAGCACGATATATATTGTTCGCTTGAATTCCGCCAACTTTTGCTGCCGCCAAAAAAACATAACTTGGCTTTTCTTCTGCAAAGAATTTGTTTACCGCTTCTTGGTTTCTAAGGTCTAGTTCAGCAGAGCTTTTACAAACTAAATTAGAAAACCCTTCTTTCTTTAATTTTCTAACAATAGCAGAACCAACCATTCCTCGATGGCCTGCAACATAAATCTTATCTGATTTATTCATGAAAATCGTAGACTTTGTGACCACCTTCCATCAAATACTTATCTCTTTTGAAAAGTGCTAAGTCAGACTGAACCATATCTTTTACCAACTCATTAATTGTAAAGGTTGGTGCCCAACCTAATTCTCTTTTAGCTTTAGAAGCGTCGCCAACCAGCAGTTCAACTTCTGTTGGTCTAAAATATTTTGGGTCAACTTTTACAACCGTTTTTCCTGTAGCTTTATTAGTGCCAGTTTCATCTACTCCTTCACCATTCCACTCAATATCGATGTTCAATTCTTTAAATGAACGGGTAACAAATTCTCTTACCGTAATCATCTCTCCAGTGGCTAATACATAATCATCTGCTTTATCAACTTGCAACATTCGCCACATTCCTTCAACATAATCTTTAGCATGACCCCAATCTCTCTGAGCATCAAGGTTGCCTAGATAAACCGTTTCTTGCATTCCTAAGCTTATTCTAGCTGCTGCTCTAGTAATTTTTCTAGTAACAAAAGTTTCTCCCCTTAAAGGACTTTCATGATTAAAAAGAATCCCATTACAAGCAAACATATCGTAGGCTTCGCGGTAATTCTTGACGATCCAAAAACCGTATAGTTTTGCTACCCCATATGGGCTTCTTGGGTAGAATGGAGTAGTTTCAGTTTGAGGAACTTCTTGGACTTTCCCGTATAACTCAGATGTTGAGGCCTGATAAAAACGAGTCTTCTTTTCCAACTTTAAAATTCGAATCGCTTCTAAGATTCTCAGTGTTCCCATTGCATCTGAGTTCGCTGTATATTCAGGTGTTTCAAAAGAAACCATAACATGTGACTGTGCCGCCAAATTGTAGATTTCGTCAGGTTGTACTTCTTGAATAATTCTTGTTAGATTGGAAGAGTCCGTTAAATCACCAAAATACAGTTTAAATTTAACTCCTTTCTCATGCGGGTCTTGGTAAAGATGATCAATTCTCGCTGTATTAAACATTGAGCTTCTTCTTTTAACTCCATGAACTTCGTACCCTTTAGCTAAAAGCAGTTCAGCTAGGTAAGCTCCATCTTGTCCTGTTACTCCTGTAATTAACGCTACTTTACTCATACTTATTTTTTACATCTACAATATTAGCCTTTTTCAAAAAACTGTAAACTAGGCTTTTGTTACTAAGAACCATTTATTTAAAAGGTCTTCTCGATTATATTTCATAACAGCTTTTGTTTCCCAATCGATTACTTTCCCTCCCATTGCTTCAACAATGGCCTGCCCTGCAGCTGTATCCCACTCCATTGTAGGTGCGAAACGAGGGTAATCGTCTGCTAAACCTTCCGCAACCATGCAAAGCTTTAGAGAACTTCCAACAGAAATCATTTCAATTTCTCCTTGCTCTTCTCTTTTATTCTCAATAAACTGTTCTGTTTCAGATGACATATGCGAACGACTGCCAACAATGGTGTATTTTCTATCAACTACTTTTGGTAGTTTCTTTTTATCACTTAATAGAGCTTCTGCACTTGCGTCATGAAGTTCAGAGAACCTTTCAATTTTAAAGGATCCGACCCCTTGGGCGCCTATGTATAGATCGTCTTTAACGGGAACATAGATAATCCCCATTACAGCCTTCTGGTCATGAATTAAAGCAATGTTGACTGTAAATTCTCCATTCCTTTTTACAAATTCTTTTGTCCCGTCAAGAGGGTCAATCATCCAAAAATACTCCCAATCCTTTCGTTCTTCGAATGGAATATCCCTTCCCTCTTCACTTAGAATAGGAATGCCAATTTCTTTCAAAATTTCCACAATAGCTAAATGCGATTGTTTGTCTGCTTCAGTAAGGGGTGATTTATCGTCTTTCTGTTCAACTGCAAAATTAGAGTCATATATTTCTAAAATTGCTTTTCCCGCTGCCAAAGATGCACGACTGCATAATTCTAATAACCGTTTCTTTTTATGTAACTCCATTCTAAAACCTCTTAAGAAACACTTTTAACTAATTTTTTCAGGCGTCTATTAACCCTATCATAGATTCAAATATCTTCATCCCATCCGTGTTACCTAATGTCGCATCTGCTGCTCTTTCCGGGTGAGGCATCATTCCAAAAACATTCCTTCCTTCATTGCATACGCCAGCAATATTCTCTAAAGATCCATTGGGGTTGGCTTCATCCGTAATGTTGCCATTAACATCGCAATACCTGTAAATCACCTGATTGTTATGAATGATTTTACTCAACGTATCTTTAGGAGCAAAATATCTTCCTTCTGCATGGGCAATTGGAATTTTTAAAACATCATCAATCGAAACTCCTTGAGTTATAATAGAAGCATTATTATCAGCCTTTAAGTACACGTTTTTACACGTAAATTTCTGGTGATTATTGTGTAACAGAGTTCCCGGTAATAGTTTTGATTCACACAAAATTTGAAACCCATTACAAATGCCCATTACGTAACCACCACTGGCTGCATGCTTTTGAACTTCTCCCATAATTGGAGAGTAATTGGCAATTGCTCCTGAACGTAAATAATCTCCGAAAGAGAACCCTCCAGGAAGAATAACAAAATCTACTCCTTTTAAATCTGCATCTTTGTGCCAAAGACGCTCTACTTCATAACCCATTGTGCTCTCTAGCACATAAATCATATCTTGATCGCAATTGGATCCAGGAAAAGTTATTAATCCAAATTTCATGCTATTTCTTTTGTACAAAAGTAAAAAAATCAAACCACAAGCTTACCCTCTATTCTCTTAAAATTTTAATGACACAAGTGCAACAATGAAAAGCAGTGACACTATATCTAGAAGCCACTTTCGAGAACTAATTTTATAATAATAAGAAAGGAATATTGACAAAACAGGTACAATGCTTAACCAAAATACTGCATTCCCTAAGATTAAAAATAAAACGAGTTGTATAACAATATAAACTGATATTGCTAAAAATTGATTTCTTTGACGGACGAGAAATTTTGTCCTATCAATAAACAATTTGAGTGCTCCTATTAATGAGAATAGCGAAAATAGAGCTAAAGGAATTAAATTACTAGTAAACACCATCGTCGTCTTAATGCTACTGAACTTAATATTCGAGAATGCAACGTCCAAATCAAGTAGAAAGGTAAGACAAAACAAATAAAACCCTACTAATAAACCCCCTACAACTAAGACAGCATAATTTCGAACCTCAAAAGGTCTAAAAAATGCGATTATAAGGACAGGTATCAACAAGAGAATTAGGCTAGGATAAAAGAGAATTGCAGCAGCACTCAAGATAAGTGAAGATTGAAACAATAGACCTAGTACAGATTTTTGGTTGTGAATTCGAAGTAATAAAGACAAACTTATAAGCGAAAGAATAACAGCAAAAGAGTCTAAAACCGAGACACTAGACACAATGCTTGCACTTAAACCAAGCGAGGTAAATAAGATGAATGGAAGTGAATTACCTTCTACAAAACGCTGCGCTTTGTTAATTCCAAATACAACATAAGTCGATAGGTAAACAAGAATTACAAAAACTGCATTTAACCAATAATTGTTTCTTATTGTTGTTATGTTAAATAAAGAGTGATTCCCGTCAAAATGAACTAATCTCCCCTGCGCTATTGATAGCCAAACCAATAACACTCCCAGTAAAATGAAAATAAGACTTGTAAGTACGTTCTGGGGTATTTTATATAGCAAAGCTTAATGTTCTGTTAAAAAAACAAGTTAAAATTACAATTCTTTATTATTTTTGTTTTTTAATTAAAACAAGCAATAATGAGCTGGAATGAAATAGTATACGGATTAGGTGACCTATTAACTGCAACTTTCAAAGTATTACCAACACTTGGGAACTTGCCAAATATTTTGTTTTCAGCAGTCATTTTTGCCGGTTTAGTTTATTGGATTCTTGAATTAAAAAAATACAAGGCTGTGGCTAAAAAGAATGGAACAATAGAGTAAATCTCTAATATTCCATTAAATCCAATCCAATATCTTTTCGGTAATACTTTCCCTCGAACAAGATACGATCTGCATTTCGATATGATTTTGTTAGTGCGTCTTTAAAGTTTTCTCCTAAAGCCGAAATTGCTAATATTCTTCCGCCATTAGTCAAAATTTTTCCGCTTTCCTCTTTTGTCCCTGAATGAAACGCTAAACAATCACCCAAAGAATCAAACCCTGACATTTCTTTACCTTTTTCATAAGCCTCCGGATAGCCTGCTGCCACTAACATAACTGTTGTCGCTGAATTTTCTTCAAACTCTACATTAGATTTATTTAGCGTCCCATCCGCACAAGCGGTTAAATGGTCTACCAGATCTGATTTTATCCTTGGCATTACAACTTCGGTCTCGGGATCACCCATTCTTACGTTATACTCAATTACAAAAGGTTTATTATCAACAATCATTAACCCGATAAAAAGAAATCCTTTATAATCTATTTTCTCTTTATTCAAACCATTAACACTTGGTTCAACAACTCTATTCTTAATTCTTTCTCTTAACTGATCATTCATAAATGGAACGGGTGATACAGCACCCATTCCTCCAGTATTCAATCCTGTGTCTCCTTCTCCAATTCGCTTGTAATCTTTTGCCTCTGGTAATATCTGATAGTTTACACCATCCGTAAGCACAAAGACTGACATTTCTATTCCATCCAAATACTCTTCTATAACAACATTTGAACTTGCTGACCCAAATTTCGCATCAACTAACATTGACTTTAATTCGCTCTTAGCTTCGTTTAACTCATTTAAAATCAAAACCCCTTTACCTCCTGCTAGCCCATCTGCTTTTAAAACGTAAGGGGGTTTTAAGCTATCTAAAAACGAATAACCCTCTTCTAATGTAGATGCTGTAAAAGACTTAAACCGCGCAGTAGGCACCTGATTCCGCATCATAAAATCCTTTGCAAACTCTTTGCTACCCTCTAATTGAGCTCCGTGTTTAGCAGGTCCAATAATTTTTACTTCCGAAAACTCAGTTTTTGATCTAAAATAATCTACGATTCCCTCTACCAACGGTGCTTCAGGTCCTACTACAATCATTCTAATATGGTGCTTTCTGACGCACTCCGCAATAGCATCAAAATCACTAACCCCAATATCCAAATTTGTGCTGACATCAATTGTTCCGGCATTACCTGGAGCAATATAAAGGTTACTAGTTTTTGGACTTTGTTTTAGCTTCCAAGCAATTGCATGCTCTCTGCCACCTGAACCTAGAATTAGGATGTTCATTTGTTTTGTTTACAAAGAAACGAATTCAATTAGCAAAATCATATTTATTATTCGCTCTCGTCTTTGTATTTTTTTGCTACCCACTTAACGTATTTATTGTCATACGTAAATCCCGACGATTGCTCATTTATGTGAAGCTTCGGCACGGGTGGTAATGCAGTTTCATCGACGTCTTGACCCCCCTATTTAAACAGTTCAATATCAAGTTTATAAAAGAATCTCCCTCTTATAAAAATTAACGAATCAGTCTTCGCAATAACTGCTATTGATTTTTCTATGTAACTATTTTTAAAAAAGGACACGTTATAAATCGGCCCAAGCTCCAAGGTCAACTTAAAACTCCCATTACTTAAGTTCTTCACTTCTTGCTGCGACTCGTTGTCTTTATATACCTCTATTTTAACATCATTTAATTTACTTTTTTGCATACAACTATACCGCGAATAGTTAGGGAGCCAGTTTGTTGAGCGCTGATGTTTAAGCACGCTAAAACAAAAAATAAAGAGATAATATATTTCATATAAAAAAAGCCTTTATATTCCTAACGAATATAAAGGCTGCAAGGTTTTAATTTAAGCGGACTATTTACAATCCTAATAAAACTTCATTAGGATCTTTACCACCAAAAATAATTTTCATAGGATTCTCAATCATTTCTTTAACTTTTACCAAAAAGCCTACTGATTCTTTCCCATCGATAATTCTATGGTCGTATGACAAGGCTAAATACATCATTGGCCTAATTTTCACTTCTCCATTAACCGCCATTGGTCGTTCAACGATATTGTGCATTCCTAAGATAGCAGATTGTGGTGGGTTAATAATCGGCGTGCTCATCATACTTCCAAAAACACCTCCATTTGTAATGGTAAATGTTCCTCCCGTCATCTCATCCATAGATAACTTCCCATCTCTTGCCTTAATTGCTAAGCGCTTAATATCAGCTTCAATTTCTGCTAAACTCATTTGTTCTGCATTTCTTACAACGGGCACCATTAGTCCTTTTGGAGAACTAACCGCAATTCCAATGTCTGCATAATTATAGAAAATCATTTCATTCCCATCAATCATTCCATTCACTTTTGGGAAGTGATTTAACGCTTCCGTAACTGCTTTTGTGAAGAAAGACATAAAGCCTAAATTAACATTATGATGCTCTCTGAAACGCTCTTTCATTCTGCTTCTCAAGGCCATTACTTCAGTCATGTCCACTTCATTAAAAGTGGTGAGCATAGCTGTCTCATTTTTTACAGCAACCAATCTCTCAGCTACTTTCCTTCTCAATGAAGACATTTTTTCTCTCGACTGATCTCTTGAACCACCCCAGCCTTGTGCTGATTCTGCTGGAATACCTGCAGCCATACTATCAACAACATCTTGTTTTGTAATTCGTCCCCCTTTTCCCGAGCCGTTTAGTTGGTTCGCAGATATATTATTCTCAGCCATTGCTTTTTTGGCTGAAGGTGAAGGATGACCTGCAGCATGAGAAGTTGCGTCAGAAGCAGCAGTTACCTTTGGAGCTTCTGCTTTTTCCGCAGGAGCAGCTTCTGCTTTTTTCTCTTCTTTTGGAGCTGAATTTCCGGCAGGAGCTTCTGCAGAAGTATCAATTTCTGCTACAATTTGTCCAACTTCAACAGTATCTCCTTCTTCAGCTTTAAGTGAAATAGCTCCACTTGCTGTCGCAGTTAATTCTAGTGTTGCTTTGTCAGAATCAATTTCCGCAATAACATCATCAATTTCAACGTAATCTCCATCACTAACTGTCCAAGAAGCAATATCTACTTCAGAAATTGATTCACCTGGACTTGGAACTTTTACTTCTTCCATTTTTATTTGTTTTTAGTTGAATAATTCAACGTTTCTTCTATTATTTTGGCTTGTCTTCTTTCGAATACTTTTGATGACCCAGAAGCCGGACTTGCACTTGCAAAACGACTAACTAACTTCCAATCTGATACTTGATCTATATTTGTTTTAACAAATCTCCAAGCACCCATATTTTCCGGTTCTTCTTGAGACCAAACAAGATTTTTCATGTTCTTATAGCCTGCCAAAATTTCCGTTAATTGCTTCTGAGGGAAAGGATACAATTGTTCCACTCGCACAATAGTTAAGTCCTCTAATTTTTGTTCGTCTCTCGCTCTTCTTAACTCATAGAAAAGTTTCCCTGAACAGCAAACCACCGTCTTAACTTTGTCGCTACTCATATCCTCTACAATAATTTCCTTAAACCCTCCACTACTAAGTTCTTTCATGCTTGAAACAGCCTCCGGATGTCGTAACAAACTTTTAGGAGTCATGACTACTAGTGGGGTTCTAAATTCTCTTTTTAATTGTCTTCTTAAAATGTGGAAGAAGTTAGCTGGAGTGGTACAGTTTGCGATTTGCATGTTATTATCGCCACAAAGCGTCAAGTATCTTTCTAACCTAGCACTAGAGTGCTCAGAACCTTGGCCTTCATACCCATGAGGCAATAGCATAACCAACCCACTCTTAGATCGCCACTTATCTTCTGCAGCACTTAAAAACTGATCGATAATAATTTGAGCTCCATTGTTAAAGTCTCCAAATTGTGCTTCCCAAATCGTTAATGCATTGGGCATTGCCATGGCGTATCCATATTCAAACCCTAATACTCCATATTCCGAAAGCAGGGAATTGTAAATATCAAATCTACCTTGTTTGTTGCCTACATTTTTTAATGGAACGTACTCTTCTTCAGAATCTTCCACCTTTATTACAGCATGTCTGTGAGAAAAAGTTCCTCTCTCAACATCTTGTCCAGATATACGAACAGAGTGACCCTCTTCTAACAAAGAACCGTAAGCTAAAGTCTCAGCAGTTCCCCAATCTAAATTATCCGTCTCTTCCATCATCTTACGACGATCTTCCATCAGCTTTCTAGACTTTTTAAAGAATGCCTTTCCATCAGGCAAAGCAACTATACTTTCGCCTAACTTTTTTAATTTTTTAGCCTCGTAACCTGTCTCAATTGAATTTTCAAAATCTTCATCTACAGAAGGACGAATGCCTTCCCACGTTTCTTCTAAGAAATTAGTAATCTTCGCTTTCGTAATCTCTTTTGATTCAGTTAATCGTGCCTGCAACAAGTCGTTAAATTCGGTTGCTGTTGCTTTAGCTTCTTCTTTGGTAATTACGCCTTGCTTCGCTAAATGGCCTAAATATATATCTCTCGGATTGCTATGCTTAGAAATTGCCTTGTACAAAATTGGCTGAGTAAAACGAGGCTCATCTCCTTCGTTGTGACCATATTTTCGGTAACATAGCAAATCTACAAATACATCTCTCTTGTATTTATTTCTATACTCTAATGCAAGTTTTATCGTGTGAACCACTGCTTCAACATCATCACCATTTACATGAAAAACAGGACACAGTGTAACTTTTGCAACATCGGTGCAATAAGTGCTTGACCGACCATCCAAGTAATTGGTTGTAAACCCTATTTGGTTATTAATTACAATGTGGATTGTGCCGCCAGTTTTATATCCTTCTAAATTGGCCATTTGAATTACTTCGTAAGCAATTCCTTGACCAGCTAAAGCCGCATCTCCGTGAATTAATATTGGAGCAATTTTATCATCACTACCTAAATAATCATCAACCTTTGCTCTTGAAATTCCCTCTACTATAGGCGCAACAGCCTCTAAGTGGGATGGGTTTGGCGAAAGTGTTAACTTAACATTTTTTCCATTGTCCGTTTCGATATCGCAAGTGTAACCTAAATGATATTTTACGTCACCATCGAATAAATTGTCCTCGTATTCCTTTCCTTCAAATTCACTAAAAATAGCGTCGTATGTTTTATTAAAAATATTTGCTAGCACGTTCAAACGACCACGATGTGCCATTCCAACAACAAACTCTTCAATTCCCATTCCTGCTCCCATCTCAATAAGTGCATCTAATGCAGGGATAAGCGCCTCACCACCTTCTAATGAAAATCGTTTTTGACCAACAAACTTTTTGTGTAAAAACTGTTCAAACATAACCGCTTGACTGAGTTTTTTAAGCATGTGCTCGCGCTCATCATTGCTAAATTCGGGCTGGTTTTTATTTGTTTCTAACTTGTGTTGTAACCACTGAACTTTTTCAGGCTTTCTAATGTATCGATATTCAATTCCTACCGAACTGCAATAAGTCTCCTCCAAGTGATCGATTATTTCTTGAAGAGTAGCATTTTGTAATCCGATCTCCGAACCAGCTTGAAATTTTTCTTTCAAGTCAACCTGACTTAGGCCAAAGTTTTCAATCGCTAGAGTTGGAGTATACTTTCTTCTGTCCCTTACAGGATTTGTTTTTGTAAACAGGTGTCCTCGTGTCCGATAACCGTTTATTAAATTCAGAACCTTAAACTCTTTGTCAGTTGAAATTCCTGCAGTAAAAACTCCATTGGAATTCAACTTCGCAGAAGGCGCTGCGTCCTCTTCATAATTTTTTCTGGCAAACTCGAAACCTTCAAAAAACTTTGCCCACCCTTCATCAACAGACTGTGGGTCATTTAGGTAACTTTGATAGAGTGTTTCAACAACTGATACGTCTACATTGCTCAAATAAGAAAACTTATCCATAAATACTTGTAAGGTGAATAATCACGATGCTAATTTAACTAAATCTATACGACCCCCCTTCAAAACTAGTTAGATATTACTCTATTGAGAAAAAATTTGACGGCTAACGACTTTCAACAATTCTCGCTCTAAAATAAGATGTGATATTTCGTTAGCGACATCTTTTTCCTCGTGACCAAATAGCAATTCCTTAACCTTTCTCTCATCTACATCAATTGCATACAATAAAGAAAAAAATCTTGTAGAATCTAACTCTAACATTCTAAATATAATTGGCTTAATTTGTTCAAACAACTCGTCATACGCGGTTGCTTGTTGACCGCTGAATTCTATTTTCTCATCGTAAAGCTGAAAGTCCTTTTGAATTTGAAGTACAACTTTATCAATAACGAGTTGATTGTTTTTGTGCTGAAATAAATCAGATGAAGAGATTATGGCCATGAATAAAATTATTATACAAAGTTAAATTTAGGGTTTTAGGAACTAATTTTACACTAAATCGTTTGAATATTAAGAACTAGATAACATGAAGAAAAAGGTTTTACTTGGCGGCGGAAGCGGATTAGTTGGGAAAAGGTTAAGCCAACTATTAACTAAAAAGGATTATGATGCTTGGATTCTCAGCCGAACTTCCGAAGGGAAAGAAAACACCATTGAATGGGATGTGAAAAATCAGAAGTTAGATGCAAACGCTATATCAGACTTTGACCACATTATTAACTTAACTGGCGCAGGAATTGTTGATGAACCTTGGACAGATGAGCGCAAAAAGGAAATTATTGACAGCCGAGTAAAAAGCACAGAATTGCTGGCCAAATCAATTTCTCAAAATTCTAGAAAACCTGAATCATTCGTTTCTGCATCAGCAGTTGGTTTTTATGGTTTTGTAACCGGAGAACATACTTTTAAAGAATCGGATGAAGCAGGAACTGACTTTTTAGCAGAAACGTGCGAGTTGTGGGAGCAAAGTACAGATTCCATAAAAAAATTAGGAATCCCGACGGCTTTAATTCGAATTGGGATTGTTTTAGATAAAAATGGAGGAGCATTAAAAGAGATGGCTAAACCTGTGAAGTTATATGCCGCTGCCGCTTTAGGAACTGGTAAGCAATATTTACCTTGGATTCACATTGACGACCTGTGCCATATGTTCATTCATGCGATGGAAAATAAATTAGAAGGCTCTTTCAATGCAGGCGCTCCGAATCAAGTGAACAACAAAACCTTCACGAAAGTATTAGCAGAGGAGTTAAATAGACCTTTTTTCTTGCCCAACGTTCCACCTTTTGTGATGAAACTAATTTTAGGGACTCGTGCCCTTTTGGTTTTGGAAGGTAGCAGGGTTTCTCCAGAAAAAATTCAGCAAACTGGATTTAAGTTTAAGTTTACGGAGTTGGAAGGAGCTTTGAGTGAAATTTATGGATAAGGAACTCTACTTCTTTCGCATCATCAACATCTCAGCCAAATCAACCAAAGGCTTTTTTAAGTCAGCATTTGCTTCAATTTGATTTAAGGCTGCTAAGCTTTCATCAAAATAGTTTTGCATGGCAGATTTGGTCAAGGATGGAATATTAAGTTCATTGTACACCTCCAAAACTCCTGCAACCCTTTCATCATCAGAAGTACTGCTAGACATCAAGTTCTCAATTTTACCTGATTGTTTTTCATCTGCTTTCTCTAAAGCCGTCAGCATGAGAAACGTTTTCTTATTCGAAATGATGTCACCTCCTACTCGCTTTCCAAAATCTTCCTGCTTGGCATAACAGTCTAAAAAGTCATCTTGGATTTGAAAGGCAATTCCAATTTTTTCACCAAACTCATAAATCAGTTTCGCATCTTGTTCAGAAGCTCCAGATTCAAATGCTCCCAACTGCAAACTACAAGCCAATAAAACCCCAGTTTTCAATCGAATCATTTCAATGTAATTATCCGCAGTTACATCATCCCGAGTCTCAAAGTTCATGTCGAATTGCTGCCCTTCACAAACCTCAATAGCAGTTTGATTAAAAACCGATAACATTTGATTTAATTTTTCTGGATTTCCTTTTTCTAGTAACTGATATGCTTGAACAAACATCACATCACCAGAAAGTATGGCTACATCTCTATTCCATTTTGCGTGCACGGCTGGTTTCCCTCGACGAATAGGTGCTTCGTCCATAATATCATCATGCACCAATGTGAAGTTATGAAACACCTCAACAGCCATAGCTAAATTCATGGCTTTTTTCAAATCCCCACGAAAAAGCTGGGCTGCTAAGAGACATAACGTTGGTCTAATTCGCTTCCCTCCCAAAGTCATGGTATAACTTATAGGGTCATACAATTCATTTGGATTCCCTGAAAAATCGAAGCCATTTATTTCAGCCTCAACTTGTTTACTTAATTCTTGCCAAGAATAAATCATGTTTTATAAAAAGCAGGAAACATTATCAATAACTTTCTTTAACCCATCTTCTAGCGACAATGGCTCTTTCCCGAGTAATTGCAGCATTTTGCCAGTATCAGGCTGCCTTCTTGTCATATCTCCTTCCTCTAAGGCTGGTAAGTGAACAATTTTAGACTCTGATCCGGAAACTTTTATAATCATTTCCGCTAATTCCAAAACGGTTAAAATCTTATCTGAACCAATGTTTACAACATCGTTCATTAGCTCATCTTTCATAAAGGCATTAACACAGGCTTGAATATTATCATCAACAAAACAGAAAGTTCTTGTTTGAGAACCATCTCCATAAATAGTGATATCTTCATTTTTAAGTGCTGCTGCGATAAATTTCGACACCACAAAATCTTTACTTTGAAGTGGCCCATATGTATTGAAGAACCTAAAAATAGTGTAGTCTAAATCATACTCTTGTTTATAGGATTTAAGAAATGCTTCTCCTACATTTTTAACAATCGCATACGGTAATCTAGAGTTTAAAGGCGTTGTATATTCATGTTGTGGTAATTCCACTGGCTCTCCATATACCTCTGAAGAGGATGAAAAGAAAATTCTTTTAACAGATGTGTTCTTGCAAAGATCTAATACATTTCTCAATCCCTTCAAATCATCCAATACCATAATTGGATTTTCAATGGTACGCTTAACTCCAACAACTGCAGCATAATGAAATACATAATCAAAACTATTTCCGTAAAAAATACTAGAAATAACCTGATTATAATTTACATCGCCTTTTATAAATTTCACATTTCCCAACTTTGGAATACGATTAACGTCACCTGTCAATAAATTATCAACTATGGTAATTACATTGCCTTTATCTTCAGCTAGTTTGTGAGCCAATGAACTTCCGATAAATCCCGCTCCTCCAGTAATTAATATTTTCCTTTTACCCACCTTATACTAAGTTCATTAAATACGTACCGTAACCACTTTTCAAAAGTGGCTCAGCTAATTTTTTCAATTGTGCTTTATCTATAAACCTTTGTCGATAGGCGATTTCTTCTAAACAACCAATTTTCAGCCCCTGACGCTCTTCTATAACCTCAACAAATTGACCTGCCTGCATTAATGAAGTAAATGTTCCAGTATCTAACCAAGCGGTTCCTCTATCAAGAATTGCAACTTGTAACTTTCCCCTTTCAAGATAAGCCTTGTTTACATCTGTGATTTCATACTCTCCTCTTGAGCTTGGTTCTAGTTCCTTAGCAATTTGAATGACATCATTATCGTAAAAGTATAACCCTGGAACAGCAAAATTTGATTTGGGCTTTTCAGGTTTTTCTTCAATAGAAATAGCAACTTGATTATCATCAAATTCTATCACTCCATATCGCTCAGGATCTGAGACGTGATAAGCGTAAACAATTCCACCATCAGGGTTATTATTCGCTTGCAATAGTTTGCCCATTCCGCTGCCGTAGAATATATTATCGCCTAAAATCAAGGCCACTTTATCATTCCCTATAAATTCTTCTCCAATTACAAAAGCTTGCGCTAAACCGTTTGGAATTTCTTGAATAGCATATTCAAACTTGCAGCCAAGCTGAGAACCGTCTCCTAATAGTTTCTTAAAGCTCGCGTTATCATGTGGAGTTGTAATTATCAAAATTTCACTAATCCCCGCGTTCATTAAAACCGACAATGGATAATATATCATCGGTTTATCGTAAACTGGCATTAGCTGCTTACTTACTGCTAATGTTAATGGGTGTAGCCTTGTACCTGACCCTCCTGCTAATACTATTCCTTTCATATCTTACTTACAAGTTTCTTCTCTCGAACTGCCAAATTAAGAATTCTCTATCTCTTTTACTTCTAGTTCATCTAAGTCAATATCCTCTTCTTCATCAATTAAGACAACTATAGACTCTGATTTAAATGCCTTCGTAGTAACCCAATGATCAAAGAACAACAATAAAGAAGGCAACAAAATCAAGTTAGAAGCCATTGCGATTAATAAAGTAAGAGAAACCAATAGTCCTAGCGCAATCGTACCTCCAAATTGCGAAGCAGTAAATACTCCAAAGCCAAAGAATAATACAATTGAAGTGTAGATCATACTCACTCCTGTTTCTTTTAGTGCACTAATTGCCGCTTCTCTTAAATTTAATGAATGCTTGCTAAGCTCTTGACGGTACTTCGCCAGGAAATGAATCGTATCATCTACTGAAATACCAAATGCGATACTAAATATTAAAATAGTAGAAGGTTTAATGGATATTCCAAAATAGCCCATAATGGAGGCAGTTAATAATAGCGGTAATAAGTTTGGAACCAAACTAACTAAAACCATTCTCGCCGATGAAAATAAGATTGCCATAATAATTGCAATCAGCACAATTGCAATTCCAAGACTTAGAAATAAGTTCTTCACTAAATAATTAGTGCCAGCCAACCAAATTACAGAAGTTCCAGTGAAGTTAACTGTATACTTCTCTGGTGGAAAAATCAAATCCACTTTGGGTTTCAATTCTGATAAAATAGTTTCCATTCGATTGGAACCAACATCGGCCATTTGGGCGGTAATTCGAGTAATTTGCGAGTTACTGTCTAGATAAGACTTCAATAAGCCTTCATTTTCACCGTTTCCAGATTTTAAATATGGACCTAAAAAACTCTTTTCTTGATTGTTAAATAAGGAATACTTTTTAGGATTACCCCCATAATACCCTTGCTTGGCAAACTTCAACCCTTCTACAATAGATAGTGGTTTAGAAAATTCAGGATATTCACCCAATAGACTTTGTAGCTTATCTATTCGTTTTAAAGTTGATAATTGTGTAGCACCGCCTTTTTTGTTTGTTTCAACAGTAACCTCAAATGGTAATACTCCATGAAAATTTTCTTCAAAAAACTTTAAATCTAAATAAACAGGGTCTTGACGAGGTAAATCATCGGCTATATTCCCGGTTGTTTTCATCAAAGTAACTCCATAAGCGGCCACACAAATAATAACCGCTGTCGTAATAAAAACAGCCTTTCTGTGAGAAGTAACAATATTTACAAGATGATTGACCACAACATGCACCCATTGACGTTCAAGATGTTTTACATGTCTTTCTTTTAATGGTTTTTGAAAACTTAAAATAATTGGCAGCAGTGTTATTGAAACTATGAAAACAGACAAAATTCCGAAAGTAGCTACAATTCCAAATTCAATTAATATGGTGCTGTCAGTAAAAATAAAGGTTCCAAAACCTAGCGAAGTAGTGGTATTGGTTAAAAATATTGCATTCCCAATTTTATTAATCGTCGTTTTCAACGCCTTCACTTTATTCCCGTGCCGCTTGTATTCTTGATGGTATTTATTGATAATGAAAATACAATTTGGTATCCCAATGACAATTATTAACGGTGGCATTAAAGCAGTTAAAATTGTAATATCGAAACCTAAAATCGCCTGAATACCAACAGACCAAACTACTCCCACCAAAACAATTACCATAGAGAATGCCATGGCTTTAAATGATCTAAAAAACAATAATAAAATCAACGAAGTGATAAGCACTGCTAGTAAAATAAAGAGCTTTATTTCGGCACTTACTTTTGTTGTATTATTTGCCCTAATAAATGGCAAGCCCGAATAGCGAACTTCAAGATTTGTGTTTGCTTTGAAAATATCAATTTCAGCATGCAAATCATCCATTAATAACTTCCGATCTTTCGAGTCTAATAACTCTCGATCAAGTGTGAGAGCCATTAAAGTGGTCTTTTTATCTTCACTGTAGATAAATCCTTCATAAAAAGGCAAACTGTAAACTTCCTTCAGCACGCTATCCAGCTCAACTTGAGTTTGAGGTTCATTTGCCACTACAGGATATGGCACAAGTTGCTTGTTAACTTTGTCCTTTTCTAAACCAAAGACATTGGCCATTGAAACTACCTTATTAATTCCTTCAACTTCTTTAATGCGTTTTGAAAGTTTGTACCATTCTTTGAAGTTTTTTAGCTCATACAATTGCTCATCCTTCACGCCAATTACCATGATGCTCCCATCTTGACCAAATTGATCTTTAAATTGATTAAAGACCTGCAATGTTGAGTCTGTTTCTGGTAACATCTGAGCCATTTCATAACTCATTTTCACCGACCTACTATGGTAGCCAAAAAAAGCAGTAAGCGTAACAATTACAAAAATAATTAGGACGCGTTGCCTTAGAATAAAACTAGAAAAGGATTCCCACATAAATAAAAAGCAAAAGTATTTGTTGATAAAATTGTTGTTTCAACAAGCTACAAATATCGAGATTTAATAGCAGCCTAGAAAATTAGGCAAGTTGATTAAGAAGATGCAATTTTATTGTTCCAAAAACACCAACACTTATGCCGATAGAATTCCCAAAGGACGCCAATGAAATGTTATATTTTTTAGACTTAATTGGACCCTTAGTGTTTTTAATTAGTGGCTCAGTGGCAGCCTCTTCTAAAAAGCTAAATCTATTCGGTGCTGCATTTATAGCTTTTGTAACCGCTGTGGGCGGCGGTACAGTTAGAGATTTATTATTAGGCACCACTCCGGTTGGTTGGATGCAAAACACCATGTACATCTGCGTTATTCTGAGTGGTGTTGTTATTACTTTTTTATTTAAAGCATGGGTTAGACAGCTAAGAAAGACTCTCTTTCTATTTGATACCATTGGAATTGGAGTCTTTACAATTTTGGGATTGAGTAACGCGTTAATGTTAGAGGTTGCTGCACCAATTGCTGTTATGATGGGAATGTTCTCAGCAGTTTTAAGAGGAGTTATCCGAGATATTTTGATTAATAAAATACCATTGATCTTCACAAAAGAAATTTACGCCATGCCCTGCGTTGCCGGAGGCACTGTATTTGTTTTTTTTGCGAGATGTATTTAGCTTTGAATGGAATGTGGTGTCAACAATTTCCCTCATCATTGCAATAAGAATAGTTGTAATTAAGTTTAAGATAGGTCTTTCAGAAATAGATGATTCAAAACGAAGAATTTTTACAAAAACCGAATACCAAATGCTGGTATCTTATTTGCATAGCAGAATATGACTGAAAAATGACCGTATGAATTGGAAAAATGTAACCCTAGGTTTATTTGTATTTATTGCTGGCTTTTCTGCTTGCAATAAAGCTACTCTGCCCAAACAGAAAGAGGCAGTTATAAAAAACTATGACCCCTACGGAGCCGACTGGAAATCCATTGAAAGAATGGAGCACAAAGCTTTGGGAAATAGTATTATTACCAAGGTAGACTCTATTCTAGTAAAAGCGCTTGAGGAAGAAAACACTGCTCAAATTTTTAAAGCATTAGCATATCGGTCAAAGTATACCAATCAAATTGAAGAAGAGTCCAATTTAAAAATATTCAATCAGTATGAGGATCAAATTAAAAACTCTGCATTTCCGTTAAAGCAACTTTTACATTCTGCTCTTGCAGAACTATATCACCAGTATTACAATCAAAACAGGTGGAAATTCCAAAATAGAACAACCACTCAAAGTTTTGACAGACAAGACATCAGAACTTGGAGTTTAGCTGATATTCTTAAAAAAGTAGACGCGCATTATCGAAGTTCGTTATCCGAAAAGGAAGACTTACTGAGCTACCCCACTGACAACTTGCAGGACATTTTATATGCGACAGATGCTAAGCAATCCAAAAATCAATTTGATGGGAAAAGCTTGCAACCAACACTATTTGACTTTTTGGCAAGCCGTGCTTTGCAGTATTATCAGCAAAACGAAGGCCGAATCAACACCCCTCAAGATAAGTTCAAGATAGATAGATATCCAATTTTCTGTTCAGCTAGCGAGTTTGCAAAAATCGACTTTAACAATCCCGACACTAATTCGAACTATTTTAAAACGGCCCTGCTCATTCAAGAATTAATTACAGCGCACATTAAAGATTCAGATAAATCACCGCTACTTCATATCGAACTCACTAGGTTAAGACATTACTATTCTGTTTCTCAAAAAAGAAAAAAGGACGAATTATACTGGAACTCTTTGATGGTTCTGAAGGAAAACTTTAGCGAGAGTAAGAATTCAAAAGAAGTTGAATATGCAATGGCTAAATACCATTTCGAACGAGGTTCAAACTATGCTAAAAAAGAAAGTGAAGACTACAGGTGGGAACTGAAAAAGGCTTTCCAAATTAGTTCTGCTGGGTCTGAAGGTAAATCTTATGGGGCAATTCAATGTCAGCATCTTACAAAACAAATTGAGCTCAAAACTTTGAAATTGCAAACCGAAAAAGTGTATTTGCCTTCAGAAAAAATTCAGTACATCGTACATGCAAAAAACATAGATAGCTTAGTTTTTAGTGTAATTCGGATAACGAACACCATAGAAAACTTTCAAAACAAAAACGAAACAACTGAAGATTACATTAAAAGACTTTCCAAAATAAAGAGTGTCCTGAAATGGAAGGACCCATTGCCTAATCCTGGAGATTATCGTGAACACAGTTACTGTTTTAATTTTGACGCCATATCAAAAGGCAAGTACCTTCTGGTTGCTTCAACTGCAAATAACTTTTCAAGTCAATCGGCAACAACCAATTTTATAGAATTTCAAGTTAGCGAATTGAGTTTTATTAGTAAAAACGAAAACAAAGGAGTGGTCGATTTTTATCTATTAAATCGCTCAACAGGAAAACCAACACCGAATGTAAAATTGACTCGATATTTTTTTGATTACAGCTACAACAGCAGGAAAAATCAACTTAAAATATCAGGTACCCATCAATCGGATAACAATGGCTTTGTACAAATTAGCACAGCACAGAGTGAGCGAATTTTTAATGTACTAATAACTACTAAAAACGACACCTTAAATAGCCACAGTTCTTCCTATTCTAGAAATTATGCACGAGCAGATCAAAAGAGAATAGAGACTTTTTTATTTAGCGACAGAGCAATTTATCGCCCTGGACAAACGGTCTATTTTAAGGGAATTGTTATCGAGCGAGGAAGAAAATCAAATGCTATTCAAACCAACTTCTCCAGTGAAGTAAAGTTAATGAATGTAAATGGTGAATTAATTTCAAAGTTGAAGGTTAAGACCAATGATTATGGATCATTTCAAGGAAGTTTTGCCCTTCCAAGTTCAGGGTTGAATGGTAATTATAGAATTCAGACTGAAGGCGGAATACACTATTTCTTGGTAGAAGAATATAAACGACCCTCTTTTGAAATTACCTTGAATACCAACAAAGAATCAGCTACCATTAATCAAAATGTTACCGTTACAGGTAATGTCATCGCCTTTTCAGGAGCAAAAATTTCTGATGCAAAAGTGACGTATAGAGTTCAACGCAGAACTAGTTTCCCTTGTTGGGGTTATTGGTGGCGACCAATGCCAAGAACAGCAGATAAAGAGATTGCAAGTGGTAAAGTAGTCGCAGATGCTGATGGTAAGTTTACTCTTGATATTTTTGCAGCTGCGGATGAGCAAGTAGCTAGAAAATGGAGCCCCAACTTCAATTTTGAAATTACCATAGACGCCACAAGTCCAAGTGGAGAAACGCAAAGTTTGAGTGAAACGATTACACTTGGAACAAAAGCAGTTTACCTCAGCAGTAAGTTAAAAGGTAGCTTACAATTGAATGAATTAAAAAAGTTTGTAATTCACGCAAAGAATATCCAGGGAGTTGAAGTGGATCAAAAATTGAACTTCACTTTGTATCAACTTAAATCACCTAAATTTTTTACGCGAAAAAATTATTGGCCAGAGGCTGAATATTTTGAGAATAAAATTCAAACTAAAAAAGAAAGTAAACTGCACGAATTCGAGCGAGGCCAGGAATTACTGCAAGGAATAATTGAGAGCAATTTACAAAATAACGTAATTGGTGATTTACCAATTGGCGCTTACGAACTAGTTGCAACAACGACAAATGGCGATTCATCACAATTCGCACATCGATTTGAATTATTTGATGAAAATTCAAAACTACTTCCCATTCCAAGTACTTTTGAATTTAAGTCGCTAAAGATGCAGGCAGAACTTGGAGAAGATGCGAGCTTTTTAATTGGCACAAGTTTGAAAACCCTTCAATTATTGTATGAAGTGCATGTCGATGGCAAACGAATTTCTCAAAAGTGGATTACATTGAACAATGAGCAGCGAAAAATGACACTTCCAATAAAAGAGAGTTACCGAGGTGGAGTTCAAATAAGCTTCATTGGGGTTTATAACAATAGAGAAATAACAGAAAAGCAGACTATTTTAGTACCCCACACGAATAAAAAGCTACAGCTGACTTTAGGAACGTACCGCAACAAAGTGCAACCAGGCAGCAAAGAGAAATGGACCATGACCATTAGCGGTATGAACGGTGAAAAGCTAACTGCTGAATTATTGGCAGGCATGCATGACCAATCGTTGGATCAGTTTAAAACCCAAAATTGGGCCATGAACTTATACAACAATAATGGAAGCTCAGCTACTTGGCGGACAGATGGAACCTTTGGGTTAGGATACGCCGGACAGCGCGGATACGAGCGAAGTTACATTCAACTACCTCAGCGAATTTTTCCACTTCTAAATTGGTTTGGGTTTAGCTTAGGAAGAAACAACCATCTACAATACGTGGATGGGATGACCATGTCAATGAACAACAGCATTGAATATGAAGGCGAACCAATGATGATAGAGGATGAATTAATGGAAAGTCCTACTCAAACAAAATCCACTGCAAGAAACAATAACATCGCATCTCCGCGACCTCCTGTACCGCCTGATGCAAGGAAAGAAAGAACTCCTAGCCCCACCCGAACGGACTTTAGAGAAACCGCATTCTTCTACCCTCAATTGAAAACAGACGCTACGGGCACAGTTTCTTTTGAATTTGAAATGCCAGATGCATTAACCAAATGGAAATTTAGAGCCTTAGCACACACTAAAGACTTAAAAGTGGGGGAAACAGAGACTTCCATTCAAACTCAAAAAGAGTTAATAATAACTCCAACTATGCCTCGCTTTTTTAGAGAAGGCGATCAGCTTAATATTAGAGTTCTAGTAACCAACTTGAGCGAAAAGCCTCAAAATGGAATTGCTTCCATTCAATTCTTCGATGCATTTACAAACAAACCTGTTATCTTGGCAAGCGGCTCAGCTGCAAAACAAAAATTCAATTTATTCTCAGGTAAGAACTCTGCTTTAACATGGAGTATTCGAATTCCGAATGGCATTCAAGCTATTAAATACTTAGTAAAGGCCAATTCTGAAACTTTTAGCGATGGAGAAGAAAAAGTAATTCCTGTTTTACCCAACAGGAAGCTGGTCACCGAATCTCTGCCATTAGCGATGAGAGGCAATCAGCAGCAGCAGTTTGTTTTTAAAAAATTGAAAGACAATGATTCTAAGACTTTAACTCACGAATCATTTACCTTAGAGTTCACCTCAAATCCTGCCTGGTATGCTGTTCAAGCATTGCCGTATGTGGTTGAATCCTCATCCGAATGCTCAGAACAAATTTTTACCCGTTTATATGCAAATCTTTTGGCTCAAAAAATTGCGAATAGTAATCCAAAAATAAAAACCGTCTTCGATTTATGGAAAGACTTAGATTCAGAAGAATTGACCTCTAAATTATTGCAAAACCAAGAATTGAAGAGCATTTTAATTGAAGAAACACCATGGTTACAGCAGGCTAAATCTGAAACGGAACAAAAAAAGAGGATTGCTCTGTTGTTCGATTTTAATAAAATGGCTTCTGAAAAAGAGGCTGCACTTAATAAACTAAAGGAACTGCAATTGTCCAATGGAGGATGGGCTTGGTACAAAGGCATGCCCGAAAACCGCTACATTACCCAATACATCATAGAAGGTTTTGGACACTTGAAACAACTAGGCATGGACCTTTCTAGGGAACCTGGAATGGAAAGTTTACTTCGAAATGGACTCACCTATTTGGATAGCAGAATTATAGAAGATTATGATTGGTTAAAAAAACACAGTCAAGACCTTTCAAAAAATCATTTAAATTCAACTCAGATTCACTATTTATACACAAGAAGTTTATTTCTGGACATAGATGCTCCTGCGAATTCAACAGCACTGAACTACTATTTAGAGCAAGCAGAACAATATTGGGTAGGCCGAAACCTATATCTAAAAGGAATGCAAGCTATGGCATTAAGTAGAATAAATCCTGCTTCAAAGGTGCCCAAGGAAATTGTTGCATCGCTGCGAGACAATGCTTTGCAAACCGAACAAATGGGAATGTATTGGAAAGAAAACCAAGCTGGGTATTATTGGCATGAATCTCCAATTGAAACGCAAGCTATGATGGTGGAGGTATTTCACGAAATAGCAAAAGACAAGAATGCCGTTGAAGAACTCCGTATTTGGTTATTAAAAGAAAAGCAGACTCAAATGTGGTCAAATTCAAAAGCAACTGCTTTAGCCTGCTATGCCCTTTTAATAAATAATGTGGAAGCATTAGGGAGCAGATCGTCTATTTCGATAAAAGTAGGGTCACAAGATTTGAAACCAACAGATGTGGAAGCTGAAACAGGTTACTTTAAAAAGGTTTGGAGTAAAAGTGACGTAAGAGCCGAGCTAGGTGTTATTGAAATAAACAAACCATCGGATGGTATAGCTTGGGGAGTGGCTTATTGGCAATATTATGAAGACTTAGATCAGATTACCTCTGCCGATTTGGAAGAGTTCTCCGTTTCCAAAACTATATTTAAAGTTGTTGTGACTGAAGATGGAGAAAAAATAACCCCAATTAATGCCTCCGGAATAGAAATTGGAGATAAGGTTCGAGTTCGACTGCGCATCGAAACGAAACGGTATTTAGAATTTGTTCATGTGAAAGATATGAGAGCTTCCGGTTTTGAACCCATTAATGTAATTTCAAGATACAAGTACCAAGACGGGTTAGGCTATTATGAAAGTACGAAGGATGCATCAACTAACTTTTTTATGGACCGAGTGAAGAAGGGTGTTTATGTTTTTGAGTACGATCTAAGGGCTACTGTTGAGGGTGATTTTTCTAATGGAATTTGCTCCTTACAGTGTCAATATGCTCCAGAATTTTCAACCCACAGCAAAGGTAAAAGGCTGAACATTAAAAATTAATGCATCGGCTTTCTTAAATTTGGAAAAACTACAATTAAACTAACATGAAAAGATTACAACTTATCGGCGCTCTTGCCATTTCAATGATTATTATCGCTTGTGGCGGGGGAGAGTCTTCTGCGACTGACAATGTCGAAACTTCAGATTCTGCAAGTGTAGATTATTCTTTCATGGAACAAGTGAACCTATTTGACTTTGGGGTAGATGCCAACATACAACTTCCAAAGGAATACAAAGGTCCTCGCAGGATTGAAAATTCCGCTACTGAAAGTGTAACTATAGAAGTGAGTAATAGGTTTGGAATTGAAATTAACCCTTTTGGATTAACAGTTTCCGAAAAGAAAGAAGAGTTAGATGGTGATTTGGTTTATACAATAGAATATATGGAAGAAATCGCTGATAAAATCATTTACAAGAAAAGCATTGCTAATACAGAAGAAATAGAAGCAGAGTATCACTTCTATTTAACAAAAAGTATTAGAGATGAATTATACTCTATACAAAGTTTACCAAAAGTATTTAGTAAAAAGGCAATTGATAAAATGATTGTTTCAGCTGAAAGTGTAGCAGCTAACAATTCTAGTGAATAGATTAATTTGACATTTATTCATAAAAAAAGCCCCATATTTATTAATGAATATGGGGCTTTTTTTATCATGTGAAATCTTCTTATCCAAAATGCTCAGGAACAAAAAGCTGAGAAGGATTCATTATAATTACTGGAATATGAAATTCATTATTTAATACCTCAATTTCTCCACTTCCTTTAAATAAGTCAGGTAAGAAACCTCCATCTCCTGAAGCATTCACAATTGCGATCATGTCTGCATCAATATCATTTGAATATTGAAGTAGTTGTGGAATAAAATTTCCATGTTCCGGTGCAATCTCAACTTCATACTTCACATTTCGTTCAGTAAAATATTGCTTAGCAAAGGTTAGTTCTCGCTTAACTTTAGTCATTATAAACTCATCTTTTTCATTCGCTATAAAAATGTGTATCGTAGCTTTAAAATGCTTTGCAATACTCGCTGTAACGGAGAGTTTTGATTTCGTTTCTTGAGAGAACTTGATTGGCAGCACTATATCTGTAATACTTCCTTTGGTTTTTTTCCCTTGACTTACTACGAATGGTAATTTAGAATGCCCTATTACTTTTAATGCGTAACTTCCAGTTAAGTGCTGGATTCCTTTGATTCCGTGTGTTCCCATAACAACTAACATAGCTCCTACTTCTTCTCCTACTTCCGGGATTCTATCAAATATACTTCCCTTTCTTATTTCAACAGAAACAGGGATTCCATAAATGTTTGATGCATTATCTGACACTTCTTTCAATTTACCCTCCGCCTCACTTCTGGCTTTTTCACTAGAAATTACATGGAGCAAAACTACTTCGCCATTAAAACTCTGTGCAACAGTTGCAGCATGAGATATTGCGGTGTCCGCAGCTTCTGAAAAGTCATGAGGTACGAGAACTTTGTATATGTTATTCATTGGTAATAAATTTTGTTAAGCCCTTCAAATATAGCTATTCTCTTAGAATATACTAAAATTAAATTTGGGCTTAAGATTTATTTATTGAATTACAATACTTTACTCACAGCGTACTCTCCAATTGAATGTCAAATTGCACCAAATCTACAAACTCTTGAATTCTATCCTCTACCTCTTCGCTTGAGAGTCCAACCATTCTTTCTGTTCCAAACTTTTCAACTGAAAATGAAGCCAAGGCACTTCCATGAATTAAAGCTCTTTTCATGTTATCAAAAGAAATATCATCAGTCGCAGCTAAATAACCTATGAAACCACCTGCAAAAGTATCTCCTGCTCCCGTTGGATCAAATACATCTTCTAGAGGCAGCGCAGGCGCAAAGAAAACTTCGCTCTCATAAAACAATAGCGCTCCGTGTTCTCCCTTCTTAATAATGAGGTATTTTGGCCCCATGGCCATTATCTTTTTTGCTGCCTTCACTAAGGAATACTCTTCTGAAAGCTGACGAGCCTCTTGATCATTAATCGAAAGAACATCCACCAACTTTAGCGTTTCCAGCAGTTGCGGCAGCATCATGTCCATCCAAAAATTCATTGTATCCAGAACTATTAACTTAGGCCGATTCCACATTCGTTCAACAACTCTTTTTTGGAGAGTAGGATTTAGATTACCTAAGATAAGGTAATTACAGTTCTGATAGTCGTCCGGAATAATAGGATCGAAGTTTTCAAACACATTTAGGTTTGTCTCTAATGTATCTCTCACGTTCATATCGTTGTGATACTTCCCAGACCAGAAAAATGTCTTCTCCCCTTTCTTAATTTGTATGCCTCCGGTATCAATTCCATGGTCTTCTAACATACGAATGTATTTAACAGGAAAGTCTTCTCCAACAGCAGATACAATGTTTACATGACGAATAAAGTTACTTGCAGAAAGACCAATAAAAGTGGCTGCCCCTCCTAATATTTTATCAGTTTTACCAAATGGTGTTTCGATTGCATCGAAAGCTACCGTTCCAATCGCTAATAAACTCATTTCTTTTTTACAAAGGTATCAACTTTGAATCCAACTAAACGATTCTCAACTAGCGAATTCTAATACTTGTTTCATAACTTTTAAAACAAAAAAAGGCGATTATTTCTAATCGCCTTTTTCCCAATGCCAAAAGGCATTTTACATCTTTTTCAAAATATCTTTTGCCTGTTGCCAATCTAGTCTTGGACCAAATTGCGTTACAACTTTAGAAGATGCCAATGAAGCTAATTTTCCTGCATCAGCAAAGCTTCTTCCACTTGTTATTCCTGCCATGAAGGCTCCAGCAAATAAATCTCCAGCTCCGTTCGTGTCAATTGAATCTACTTTGCAGGGCTCGATATCCACAAAGGTTTCTCCGTCATAAATCATTGCTCCATTTGCTCCTTGAGTAATTACAAATCTTTTTGCATCCTTTTTGAGCGCTTCTCTTGCTTCTTCAAGATTGTCTTTGCCAGTGTAAAGCATTGCTTCCTCTTCGTTGCAAAATAACAAATCAACACTTGCGCCCAAAACATCTTGCATTGGCTCTTTGAAATATTTTACCATAGATGGGTCTGAAAAAGTAAGTGCGGTTTTCACTCCGTTTTCTTCTGCAATCTTCTTCGCGTGCTTCATTGCTTTTTGGCCATTTTCTGAGGTAACTAAGTAACCTTCAATGTACAAGTATTCACTCTCTTTTAATGCCTGTTCTGTTATTTCTTTAGTAGAATAATCAGCGGTTATCCCTAAAAAAGTGATCATCGTTCTCGATGCATCATCTGTTGTCATCACTAAACATTTCCCGGTAATACCTTCTTCTAAAGCATGCAGATCTAAGTTTGAGTCCACTCCATTCGCTCTTAAATCTTCCCGATAAAAATTTCCTAATTCGTCGTTTGCAACCTTACATGAATAATAACTAGACCCTCCAAATTGAGCAACTGCAATAATTGAGTTTGCAGCAGAACCTCCGCACTGTTTATTACTCTTGGTCATGTTGATTGTATTAGAAATTCTAGATTGACTTTCCTCATCTACTAAAGTCATCAAGCCTTTTTCAATGTTGTGATCTGTTAAAAAGTTATCACTAACCTCGGTTACAATGTCCACTAAAGCGTTGCCTATTCCGAATACATTATACTTTTTACTCATTATCTGTTTGTTTTTTTCATCTCATTGCATTTGCAGAGAAAAACTTCTGCATTGCAAGCGAAATTATTCCAAAAATTCTAATTTTTTCACAAAGATATTGTTTAATTCAAAACTTTGGGGTAATATTGCCCTCCGATTCCTGAAAAAGAATTGGTTAACACAAAATTCCTCTTTAGCTCAGTTGGTTAGAGCATCTGACTGTTAATCAG
>TARA_B110000046_G_scaffold27078_1_pt1 | contig 44932 bp, 41 predicted proteins | sample TARA_B110000046 | Tara Oceans TARA_B110000046 (sample SAMEA4397157) | marine metagenome | biome: Polar Biome; feature: [DCM] deep chlorophyll maximum layer (ENVO:01000326); material: water (ENVO:00002006), including particulate matter (ENVO:01000060) such as... | depth 40 m
GAAATTGGCCTGTCGCCAGAACATGTAGAAGTACTTGCCTGTACTCGCGGTTGGTTAAGGTATCGTTTACCTAAACGGATGATTCGCCAGGGCCAGCAACCTTTATGTATTGGTCAAAAACAAAAATGGTTTTTGTTACGTATGCTGGCGCCAGATTCAGCAGTGCAAACAGCAACCACGAGTAGCCCAGAATTTGATGCCTGGGAATGGGTGAGTTATTGGTACCCAGTAGATCAAGTGGTGTCTTTTAAGCGCGAGGTTTATCGTCGTGCTATGAAAGAACTTTGCCTACGTCATTCACGGCTGGTTTATCATCATGGATTAATTATTCCCAGCCATGCCCAGAGCCAATAATGTATAGTTAGGAACTGAACTAAATGCTGCATAGTTTGCGTAAAATAATCCAAGCAGTGAGTGCTGCTGAGGATTTACAATCGGCCTTAAACCTGGTGGTACACCAAGTTCGCAGGGCTATGCGTACTGATGTGTGCTCTATTTACCTGCATTTCCCCCAAACTGACAATTACGTGCTCATGGCGAGTGAAGGGCTTAACCAAGCATCCATTGGCCACGCGTGTTTACCATCGGGCAAAGGCTTGGTGGGTTTAGTGGGTCTTAAATCAGAAACTATTAATCTTAAGCGGGCTGCCGAGCACCCTAATTTTCATTATGTACAAGAGACCGGTGAAGAAGCCTTTAGCTCTTTTTTAGGTGTGCCTATAATTCATCACCGTAAGGTGCTGGGCATCTTGGTAGTTCAGCAGCGTGACGAACGCCAGTTCGATACCGAAGAAGAGGCGATGCTGATCACTTTATCGGCGCAACTTGCAGGTTTTATTGCCCACGCAGAGGCTACTGGTGGCGGTTTACGGCAGGATACGTTGGCAGATGGCGAAAGCCTAGACTTACACTATGAGGGAGTGAGTGGCTCTGCGGGTGTGGCGATTGGTTACGTCGCAGTTATTGCTCCGCCGGCAGACTTAGACAAAGTTCCTGATCGAAAATGTCGTGATGCAGAAACAGAAGTTGAAGCGTTCCAAACAGCGCTAGAAGCGGTTAGGCGTAAAATAAAGATTATTAGCCGCACTTTGGCCCGCAACTTAAAAAACCAAGAGCAAGAGTTGTTCGAAGTATATATGCGCATGTTAGATGACAACGCCCTTGCTGGGGAAGTCATTCAACATATACGCCAAGGGCAGTGGGCACAAGGCTCTCTAAGACGAGTTGTGCAGCAGCATATCCGGGCATTTGAAGCCATGGAAGATCCATATCTACGCGAAAGGGCGTCTGATATCCGCGACCTCGGGCGACGAATTTTAGCAGAGTTACAACAAACTAATACCGAAGTGCGTAAGTTTGAAGACGCTACTGTATTGGTAGCAGAAGAAGTGACGGCAGCGATGTTGGCTGAAGTGCCTGCTGATAAACTCAAAGCAATTATCTCTACGCTGGGTTCGAATAACTCTCATGCTGCTATTCTGGCTCGATCTATGGGTATTCCTACCATTATGGGTGCAGTAGACTTTCCTTATCGGCGTATGGAAGGCCAAGAGGTGGTTATTGATGGTTACATGGGGCGAATCTTTCTTAACCCAAGCCAAGACTTGCGCCGTCAATACGAACAAGCCATTGCTGAAGAAGACTCGTTTACTAAAGAACTAGAAATTTTAAGAAATGTTCCTGCACAAACACGTGATGGTCATACAGTGCCCTTGTTAGTTAATACTAGCTTACCACTAGATGTAAGTCGTTCCTTAGATCAGGGTGCTGAGGGTGTAGGTCTATACCGTACTGAAGTGCCGTTTATGATTAAGGAGCACTTCCCATCGGAAGACGAACAGACTGAGTGTTATCGTACTCAATTACATGGGTTTGCGCCCCTTCCTGTAACGATGCGCACCTTGGATATTGGCGGTGATAAAAACCTGCCTTATTTCGCTATTAAAGAAGATAATCCGTTTTTGGGTTGGCGCGGTATTCGGGTAACGTTAGATCATCCAGAAATATTTCTGGTGCAAATTCGTGCCATGCTAAAGGCTAGCGAGGGATTGGACAACTTGCGCATCATGTTACCCATGATCACCCACGTTAGTGAGATAGATGAGTCTATTCGTTGGATTGATCAAGCATTTTCAGAACTGTGTGAAGAAGGTTACAAACTGGTGCGTCCACCCATCGGTGTGATGGTGGAAGTGCCTGCTGCCGTTTATCAAGCTAAGCATATCGCGCAGCGTGTAGACTTTATGTCGGTTGGCAGTAATGATTTAACTCAGTATATATTAGCAGTAGACCGAGATAATCCCCAGGTAGCAGATTTGTATCACACAATGCATCCTGCCGTATTGATGGCGCTGCAACATGTGGTAGATGCCGCTAAAGTGGCTGATATCCCAGTAAGCTTATGTGGCGAATTAGCAGGAGACCCTGCTGGTGCACTGCTGCTTATGGGTATGGGTTACGATAGTTTGTCGATGAACGCAGCTAGCCTTCCAAAAGTGAAGTCAGTCATTCGTAACTTTACCTTGAGCCAAGCGGAAAAAATGTTACAACATGCCTTAGAGCAAGCCGGGGCTGATGGTGTGCAGCAAGTCATTCAAGACAACCTCAAGGCTGCTGGTTTAACACGGCTACATAGTCGATATGTGGGTAATTAACCCTGCTGCAATGCTCCACATAATGAGTCCGATGAGACCATCAAGTACTCTCCATGCAGCAGGATTTCTAAATATAGGCATTAGCCATTTAGCCCCCCAAGCCAAGCCAAAAAACCAAATAAAAGAGGCGCTTACTGCGCCAAAGCCAAACCATAGTTTTTCACTGCCTACATACTGACTACTAATGCCACCCAGTAGAACCACCGTATCTAAGTAAGCATGAGGGTTAAGTAAACTGACACTAGCAGCAACAGTAAGGGCTTTTATAAGTGAGTATTCACTACTGCTAGAATCTAGTTTCATTGAGTGGTCACTAGCTGCCGACTTAAATGCTAAAGCACCATAAATCAATAAAAATAAAGCCCCACCCCAAGTGATCCATAACCATAAATCTGGCTGGGCTTGAACTAAAGACCCCATACCAAATATGCCGAGGCAAATTAGGCTGGCGTCAGTAATACTGCAAAAAAGCGCTACTGCGTATTGATGCTGGTTGCGCAAAGCGCGATTCAATAAATAAGCATTCTGGGCTCCAATAGCAACAATTAGCCCAGCACTAAGGGCAAGACCATTAATGAAAATTAAGCTGGCATGCATAATGTTTTATTGGTCCAGTTGAAGTGTTGCTCTAATGGTGTCGCGTGATCAAAACAGGTCTCTAGAATGTCTATTTTGCCATTTTTGTCGCGGTATACACTAATGCATGTACGGGTGCCATAATTGTAGTCAGGGGCGTCGATAAAGCAAGCGGATAGACGTCTTTCCCAGTCTATGGGAATGCCTGTTTTAGGAAGTTTTTGGTCTTCAGCAATCTTGGTATGCTGCATCATTTGTTGTAGCAGCTGGTGTTGGGGAGGCTGGTGCAAAGTTTTCTGCAATCTGTCTTTAACATCGTTCACCTTTGGCCAATCGCTATTCAGGCAGCCATTACTTAGGCCGTATAGCCCTGCTGGCAGTATTTGTGGTTGGCAGTGTTCTTGGTTGGCACAATAAACGAGCTGGTGGTTATCCCAAAGTAATAAATTAAAGCCTGCGAACTGCTCCATTTGAAGCTCTGCTGCAAATTCTATTGCCGTTTTATTTTGACTTAGAAAATCAACTGCTAATCTGCCTCGCGTTTTAAATGTGGCTAAATCATTGGCAGGAGCCTTAGCGTTGGTTGTTGGGCGCATATTTGTCACTGCAGCCCAACGGCCATTCTTATGCACTGCTAGCCAGGTACCGCCTGCTTCCAAGTCTTTTCCAGCTAATATGTCGATATTAGGCCACCAATGCATATTCTCAGTAGGTCTATGGCGAAACTCATCACGATTGGCTGCCATGATTAGTGGGTAGTCGGTATCAAGTAGGTGGGCTAAAACAATCAGGCACATGGGAAATTGGCTATCCTAAACTTTGCGCTTATGCAGCGGAGCGTAGATAATAGCCTCTTTCTTACCTAGAAGTGAACGCATGATTTTTGTTGCTTATATGGTCCTTGGCGCGATCGCTGGCATGTTAGCAGGGCTATTTGGCATTGGCGGTGGTATTATTGTGGTGCCAGTATTGGTATTAGCCTTTAATCTGCAAGGTATAAACCCCGAAATAGTATTTTATATGGCTATTGCAACCTCACTAGCCAATATCATATTTACGTCTTTAAGTGCCATTCGTACCCACCACAAAAAAGCTGCCATTGAATGGTACTTAGTAAAGCCTATTGCTGTTGGAATGCTTGGTGGATCTTTTATTGGCGTTAATACTGCACTCACTATCCCTGCCATATACCTACAAGCCAGTTTTGGTGCTTTTGCCATCTTCTTAAGCTTAAGAATGATGTTTTCGCAACTTGGTGCCGGCACATTGCACTTACCTGGTACCCTAGGCTTAGGAGTGGCTGGCGCACTTATTGGTTGGGTGTCAGTCCTATTTGGTATTGGTGGTGGTAACTTGCTGGTCACATGGTTATCTAATCGTCAGTTGGTCATACAAAAGGCTGTGGCTACTGCAAGTGCTTGTGGTTTTGCTATTGCCATATCCGGTGCAGGGTCTAATGCTATATTGGGGTGGGGTAACCCTATGTTGCCGCCACACAGTTTGGGCTACATCTATTTGCCTGCATTACTTGGCATCGTGTCTACCAGCTTTGTTGCCGCTGCCTATGGGTCTATGTTGGCACATCAACTATCACCGCAGTTACTGAAGCGATTGTTTGCGTGGATGCTACTCTTAATGGGTTTGAGAATGTTAATAAGTGTTTGGTTTTAAGGATAATTATGCTTACTTTCCCCAATATTGATCCAGTTCTGATCCAGTTAGGCCCTTTAGCGATTCACTGGTATGGGCTAATGTACTTATTGGCCTTTGGCTCTGCATTATGGCTGGGTAATCGCCGTGCAGCATTAGCAGGATTTACTAAACAGCAAGTGAGTGATTTGATTTTCTTTGGTGCCATTGGCGTGGTGCTGGGTGGGCGGTTAGGCTATATTTTATTCTATCAATTTGAAGCCTTTTTATTACAGCCCAGTATGTTACTTAAAGTATGGGAAGGCGGGATGTCTTTTCATGGTGGTTTACTAGGGGTCATTTGTGGTGTTATTTGGTTCGCACACAAATATCAGTTTAAATTTTATCAGGTGATGGACTTTGTTGCTCCTATTGTACCCATTGGCTTGGGTGCAGGGCGCTTAGGTAACTTTATTGGTGGTGAGCTTTGGGGGCGTCCTACAGACCTACCTTGGGGTATGGTGTTCCCCCATGTAGACGCATTAGCAAGGCATCCTTCGCAACTCTACCAGTTGGCCCTGGAAGGCGCTTTATTGTTCTTAGTGCTTTGGCTCTACTCAGCCAAGCCTAGAGCCGCCTTACGTGTTTCAGGATTGTTTTTAGTAGGTTATGGCTTACAAAGATTTGTCGTAGAGTTTGCTCGTCAGCCAGATGCCCATTTAAACTATGTAGCCTTTAACTGGATGACTCAAGGGCAATTGTTGTCTCTACCAATGATTGCTTTAGGGGCTTATTTTTTACTACGCAAGACCTTGATTAAAGGTTAAAATAACACGTCTTTTATTTTTGTATGGGCTTTTTATATGCAGCAGTATCTCCAACTAATGCGCCATGTGCGCGATACCGGTGCTTTGAAGGAAGACCGCACTGGTACTGGCACCTTGAGTGTTTTTGGTTATCAAATGCGCTTTGATTTGTCTCAAGGTTTCCCCGCGCTAACCACTAAAAAACTACACCTAAAATCTATTATTCATGAGTTGTTATGGTTCTTACAAGGCTCCACAAATATCCAATATTTAACAGATAATGGTGTTCGTATTTGGGATGAGTGGGCTGATAAAAATGGGGATTTGGGTCCAGTGTATGGATCTCAGTGGCGCTCATGGCCAAAACCCGATGGTGGCCATATAGACCAAATTAGTCAAATAGTTGAGCAGATAAAAAGTAATCCAGACTCGCGCCGCTTAATTGTGAGTGCGTGGAATGTTGGTGATGTAGAGCATATGGCTTTACCTCCATGCCACATGATGTTTCAGTTTTATGTAGCCAATGGCAAGTTATCCTGCCAGTTGTACCAACGTAGTGCCGATATTTTCCTAGGCGTGCCGTTTAATATTGCAAGCTACGCGTTATTGACGATGATGGTTGCCCAAGTTTGTGGCTTAGAGGTTGGGGATTTTGTTCACACACTAGGTGATGCGCATCTGTATTCTAACCACTTGGAACAAGTTGATTTACAATTATCTCGAGACACCATAGCGTTGCCACAAATGCACATTAACCCTAAAGTGAATGATATTTTTGAATTTAAGATTGACGACTTTGAATTATTTAATTATCAGGCGCATCCGCACATCAAAGGAGCGGTTGCTGTATGACTATTGCCTTAATTGTTGCTGCTTCAAAGAACAATGTTATTGGTCGCAATAACCAGCTACCTTGGTATTTACCAGGTGATTTACAGTATTTTAAAGCGATGACTCTAGGTAAACCGGTTATCATGGGCCGCAAGACATTTGAATCTATTGGTAAACCCTTGCCTGGGCGAGACAATATCGTCATTAGTCGCCAAGCAGACTACCCATCTGAAGGGATTAAGCTAGTATCAAGTCTCGATCAAGCAGTTGCCTTGGGTGAGAGTATTAATCTGATTAATGGTGCTGAGGAAGTGATGGTTATTGGTGGGGCACAAATTTATGCAGAATCATTAGATTTAGCAGATCGTGTTTACCTTACCCGAGTGCATCGCCACGTTGAAGGAGATGCTTATTTTCCTGACCTAGACGATGAACTGTGGCATGAGATCGCTCGTGAAGATATTTCGGCAAAAGAGCCCAACCCGTTTGATTTTAGCTATCTAGTGTTAGAGCGGAGTTAACCACGCCATTACCGCTTTAATAATGGCGTGGTTGGGGTTTAATCCAGCAGACTAATGTCTCGGATTGCGCCCTTATCTGCGCTGGTTACTGTTTTAGCATAAAACTTAAGAGCAGAGCTAACCTTACGCGGGCGATCAGCTGCAGGCATCCAGCCTTGCTTACCCTTAGCATTCATTTCTTGGCGACGCTGCTCAAGTTCATCTTCACTAAGCAACACATCAATGCTGCGGTTCGGGATATCGATCCGAATGCGGTCACCTTGTTCAACTAAAGCAATAGTGCCGCCACTAGCTGCTTCTGGTGAAACGTGCCCAATGGACAAGCCAGAGGTGCCCCCTGAGAAACGTCCATCAGTTAATAGAGCGCAGGCTTTGCCCAAACCTTTAGTTTTAAGGTAGCTGGTAGGGTACAACATTTCCTGCATCCCTGGGCCACCTTTAGGTCCCTCATAACGAATGACAATGACGTCACCTTCTTTCACTTTATCGCCTAATATATCTGCTACAGCTTGGTCTTGGCTTTCACAAATGTAAGCTGGGCCTTCAAATAACCAGATGCTCTCATCGACACCAGCAGTCTTAACTACACAACCGTCTTCTGCTAGGTTGCCCGTAAGGACAGCAAGGCCACCTTCAGTGGAGTAGGCATTAGCCAAATTGCGTACACACCCATCCACACGGTCGTCATCAACAGTTGGCCAGCGTGTGGCTTGGCTAAATGCAGTTTGCGTAGGTATGCCCGCAGGGCCTGCTGTGTAGAATTTTTTAACTGCTGCATCCTCAGTGACTGTAATATCCCATTTAGCAAGAGCGTCTGCCATGGTTGGGCTATGCACAGTGGGTAATTCTGCGTGCAGTAAACCTGCACGGTTGAGTTCACCTAATATAGCAAAGACACCACCAGCACGGTGGACGTCCTCCATGTGATACTTTGGTGTGCTAGGGGCCACCTTGCATAACTGTGGAACTTTACGAGAGAGTTCATCAATATTAGACATATCAAAGTCAATCTCACCTTCTTGGGCTGCAGCCAACAAGTGCAATATGGTGTTGGTAGAGCCACCCATAGCAATGTCTAAGGTCATTGCGTTTTGAAATGCCTTAAAACTAGCAATGTTTCGTGGCAGTGCGCTTTCATCATCATTTTCATAATAACGCTTACATAACTCCACTACCGTTCGACCTGCTTCTAAGAACAGTTCTTCGCGATCTGCGTGGGTAGCTAATAAGCTACCATTTCCGGGTAAGGATAAGCCTAGAGCCTCTGTTAAACAGTTCATCGAGTTGGCGGTAAACATACCTGAACAAGATCCACAGGTAGGGCAAGCAGAGCGCTCATATTCGGCGACAGTTTCATCACTGGCCGTATCGTCAACAGCAATAACCATGGCATCAACAAGGTCTAGTTTACGATCACCTAGTTTAGTTTTTCCCGCCTCCATAGGACCACCGGAAACAAAAACGCACGGAATATTGAGGCGCATTGCAGCCATGAACATTCCCGGGGTGATTTTGTCACAGTTAGAAATGCACACCATGGCATCAGCACAGTGGGCATTTACCATATATTCAACGGAGTCAGCTATGATGTCTCTTGATGGCAAGGAATACAGCATTCCGTCATGTCCCATGGCAATGCCATCGTCCACAGCAATGGTATTAAACTCTTTTGCAACACCGCCAGATTTTTCTATTTCGCGCGCCACTAATTGACCCATATCTTTAAGGTGAACGTGCCCTGGAACAAATTGGGTGAAGGAGTTGCACACAGCAACAATAGGCTTTTGAAAATCGGAGTCGGTCATTCCTGTTGCGCGCCATAAAGCACGTGCGCCTGCCATATTGCGGCCAGCTGTTGAAGTTTTAGAGCGATAAATGGGCATGGGATAGGTGCCTTATAATAAATTGTGTTAAGTGGGTTAGAGCAACTCTTTACTAAAGACTTTTGAATTGCGTTGGAAGTTGTATAACGACTGCCTACTAGTGGGCAGCTGGGCTAAGTCGGCGGCAACAAAACCATTTTCTATAAACCAATGTGACGACGCCGTTGTAAGAACAAATAGGGTTTGTAGTCCCATATGGCTAGATTGCTTTTCTATATGGCGCAATAGCACTTGCCCCCGATCTCCGCCGCGATAATTAGAGTCAATGGCCATGCAGGCTAGTTCTCCTTGGCGCGCATCGTCAAAGGGATAAAGTGCTGCACAGCCAATAATAGCACTGTCTCGCTCGATTACACTAAAGTAATGAATTTCAGATTCTAATAATTCGCGCGAACGGCGCACTAGCACCCCATCATCTTCTAATGGGCGGATCAGTTGTAAAATACCACCTACATCATCAATACAGGCATTACGAACTTGTTCGTAGCTTTCTTTAATGATCATTGTGCCTGACCCGTCACGGCTAAAGAGTTCACTAAGTAAGGCACCATCCTCTTGGTAACTTAACAAGTGCCCTCTTGCAACCCCAGCATCACAGGCTTTGGATAGTACATCAATATGCATGGATAAATCAGTCCAACTATCCCCGCTACTTTGATGCTGGTGGACAAGGCGATGCCCGGCACGAGTGAGTAGCTCAACAACCTGTTCACCACGGGAGTTGCTAATGCCTTTATCAGCTCCAAATACGATCAGTTTATCGGCTTGCAGGCTAGCGGCAACGCGGCCTGCAACCTGCGCTGCAGCAAGGTTAAAGGTTTCTCCTGTGGGTGAATATCCTAAACAGGAAATCAGTACAAGATTACCTTCATTGAGCTGTGTGCTAATAGCTTCTGAATCAACGCGCCTTACTTCGCCCGTATAGGCAAAATCTACCCCATTCTTAACACCAATAGGTCGTGCGGTAATAAAGTTACCACGGCTAGTCCTAATTCGAGAACCTTGCATGGGCGAATTTGCTATGCCCATAGAAAAGCGGGCCTCTAGTTGCATCGCTTGACGGCCAACAGTGGCCTGAACTAACGCTAGTTGTTCTAAATCGGTAATGCGTAAGCCGTTATGAAAATGACCCTCTAATGAGACTTTAGCACAGGCTTTTTGGATTTGAGGACGGCTACCATGCACCAGCACAAGCTTAACGCCTAAGCTATTAAGTAGGTTAATGTCGTGAATGGTATGGGCAAAGTTAGCGTGGGCTAGGGCTTCACCGGGTAAATAAATGACAAAAGTGCGACCGCGGTGAGCGTTAATGTAGGGCGCAGAATGACGGAACCAGTTCACATATTGCTGATTGGTTTCGATCACTTTAGTTACCTATGGCTATGCTGTGGGAAAGGTACTATTAAGCCGCGCTGAAGCTCTTCTGTCAATCACACAGGGACGACTTATTTAGAAAAAACCCACATCAGCTTTTTGGAAGCTTTAATTGTATCATCTAGGCGTCTAGTGCAGGGCAAACTATAGGCTACCATTAGGGTTGCCATACATGCCCCCTAAGCCTTGATGCAAGTTAATGTTACAAAAACAATGTATCACTTGATTATATATGAATCTTTCCGTTAGGGTCTAAAGTTAAAGACCAACCCTAATGACAGGTTAACCACGCTAGGCTACCATCAGCCATCTGTTTTTGGCCCGGCAATATAACCTTGGGAGTAATGTTTATGGCGATTGTTGTTGCGCCAGAAAATCTGCACGTAATTGATGCACTTCCAGACGCACTGAGAAATGAATTTCAGCAGCGGTTCGACGCACTTATGCAGCTTCCCCGCGTCGATCAATGGACATCCCCTGCCCAGCAGCTACAGCTTATTGATGTGATTATTGCGAGCCCCTTTTCGGCACACGTTTTTTTGCTTAACCCACATTTGCTCAACCATACTTTTCTTGTGGCAGCTCTTTCAAAAAAACAGTTGCAGGTTTTGTTGTCTGAAACTATGGCTAAAGTCACTAATGAAAAACAGTTGCATCAGTGTTTAAGGCGATTTAGAAAAGCGCATCAAGTGCGCTTAATTTGGCGCAATCGGTGTGGTTTAGGGACTAGTCAGGAGTTGGTTGAAGAGCTGTCGAATCTGGCAGACGCATGCGTAGGCGAGGCTTTAAAGTGGCTACATAACGACAGCGCAAACCAATGGGGACAGCCTGTTGACGGCGACGGCAAACCGCAGGAATTAGTGGTATTAGGCATGGGTAAGCTTGGTGGCAGGGAGCTAAACTTATCCTCCGACATAGACCTGATATTTAGCTTTCCTGCCGGTGGAGAAACTCAAGGTGGTAGGCGGTGTATAGATAACCAACAGTTTTTTATTCGTTTGGGACAGCGGCTCATTCAAGCCATTGATATGGTCACTGCTGACGGGTTTGTGTTTCGCGTAGATATGCGCCTAAGGCCTTATGGTGCAAGTGGTGCCCTGTGTTTAAGTTTTGATGCTATGGAAATATATTATCAACAACAAGGGCGTGAATGGGAAAGATATGCGTTTATTAAGGCTCGTGTGGTTGCTGGGAACCAAACCCACGGTGCACAACTGTTAGAATTATTACGTCCCTTTGTGTATCGAAGGTACTTAGACTATAGCGCCATTGAATCCCTGCGCAGCCTTAAGCAAATGATTGCTAGTGAAGTTCGTCGTCGAGGGTTACAGCAAAACGTAAAGCTTGGCACTGGTGGTATACGCGAAGTAGAGTTTATTGCCCAAGCGTTTCAGTTGATCAGGGGTGGGCGAGACACCCGGTTACAAACGAGTAGCTTAATGGCAGTATTAAATTGTCTACCGCAGACAGCAGGCTTAGCGGTAGCTGATGTGGAAAAACTGCGTAATTTTTATTGGTTCTTACGCGATGTGGAACACGCACTGCAGGCAGTGCATGATAAACAAACCCAGGACCTTCCCACCGAAGAGGCTGAGCAAGCAAGGCTAGCTTTGGCACTAGCGTTTTCCTGTTGGCCCAAATTGCAAACACAAATTAATATCGCTAGGGGCTTTATCCATCAACAGTTTGAGCTAGTGGTAGCTCTAAAGGAAGCTAACGAGCCCCAAGGACTAGCACATCCATTAACTCAGTTGTGGGCTGAAATTTCTCATAGTGCCCGACACACTGATCAACTTACTCTTTTGCCTGAGTGGCAGGGTATATTAACCCAAGCTGGTTTTGCTGATTCTAGCTATATTTTGCAACAGCTATGGGCGCTCCACCAAAGTCGTGCTGCCCAAACAATGCAGCCTGTAGCGCAAGAACGCTTAACTCAATTAATGCCTCAGATTTTACAAACAGCAGCGCAACAGTCGGACCCTGCACTCACCTTGTCCCGAGTGCTTGTGCTTGTTGAAGCTGTTCTAAGGCGTTCTGTGTATTTGGTGTTATTGCTGGAAAATCCAGCCGCCTTAACGTTATTGATTCAACTATGTGCTGCTAGCTCCTGGTTTGCAGACTTCTTGGCTCGCCAGCCGTCCTTACTTGACGAATTGTTAGACGTTAATAGCCTGTTTAACGTACCGGATGCGATGGCGTTAAAGCAAGAGTTGGAGCAAAGTCTTTTGCGCTTGCCAGAAGATGACACTGAACAACTAATGGAGGCGCTTAGGCACTTTAAACATGCTCATTTGCTACGTATTGCAGCTCAAGAAGTGACGGGGCGTTTGCCGCTAATGAAAGTTAGTGATCAGCTCACCTATTTAGCGGAGGCCGTGGTGGGGCAGGTTAAGCATTTGGCATGGCGTGAACTGAGTGAGCGCCATGGAAATCCACAAAATGAACTAGGTATTAGTGATGACTTTATTGTTGTGGGGTATGGAAAAGTAGGTGGTTGGGAGCTGAGCTATGGTTCAGACTTAGATCTGGTATTTATTTATGATATGCCCTCCCAGACTGAAACAGACGGGCTCAAACCGGTGGCTAATAGTGTCTTTTTTACCCGCCTTGGGCAGCGCATGATCAGTTACTTAAACACGGTCACTGCTGCTGGCCGGTTATTCGAAGTAGATATGCGGCTGAGGCCTGATGGTGCTAAAGGGTTATTGGTTTCTACTTTGGCTGCATTTACGCAATACCAGTTGCATGAGGCCTGGACATGGGAACACCAGGCTCTTGTAAGGGCTAGGCCTATTGCAGGTAGCCACAAACTATCCAAAGACTTTATTGCCGTTCGCAAAGAGATATTGTGCCAAGCAAGGCAGCAAGAACCATTAAAACAAGAAGTGATTGCTATGCGAGAAAAAATGCGCCAACAGTTAGCTAGTAAACCAGATGCAGATGGGCTGAGAGCGCAGTTCCACCTTAAGCATGATGAGGGGGGCATTGTTGATATGGAATTTATGGTTCAGTACGGTGTGCTTGCTTACGCCCATAAATTTAGCAGCTTACTCACCTATACTGACAACATTCGTATTTTAGATGCCTTTGAAAAGCAGGAGATTTTGACAGAATATCAGGCCAATGATTTACGTGAGGCTTATCAGGCCATGAGGGCTGTCGAGCACCGACTTACGCTGCAGAACCAAGCGGGCGAGGTTGCTTCTGATGAGTTGGCTGACCAACGCCAAAAAGTAAAGGCCGTGTGGGCAACTATGATGGGTTATTTGTAAATAGTAGGACCATTGTTTGGGCGGGTTTTAAAGCGCCGATGTAGCCACAAGTATTGGCTGGGTTTTAGGCGTATTTTTGCTTCAATAGCTGCGTTTAATTTTGTCGCATCGGCTACAAGATCACCACTTGGGATGCTGGCCAAACTGTCAGATACTGTGAGTAAATAACGTTGATCTTGGTGTGTTCGATGATGGCTAAACTGCAGTACTTTAGCGCCTGTAGCCAAAGCTAAGCGGCTAACAATCGGTGTAGTGGCAGCATCTATGCCAAAAAAAGGTGCAAAAACAGAGCGGTCTAGGCCAACATCTTGATCTGGTGCTAGCCACACAATTTTTCCTTGCTTAAGAAGCCTCATAACCTGGCGTATGTCTTCTCGCTCTACCATACCCGGTAAATGATTTAACCTTCCACGGCGAATAATGCTGTCCATTAAAGCATTACCATGGCGCTGATAAGTGGCATAGTATGGGTAACTAGGGGCTAATAAAATGCCACCTAGATCAAGGCTAGTATAGTGGGCACCCACCAATAGTACGCCGCGGCCTTGTTTTTGTGCGTGTTCAATTAATTTTCCGCCTTCAATGGATACCCGACGACTTAGGGTGTCACGGGAACTCCACCACGCCATCGCGGTCTCAATAATGCCCACACCATTATCTGCAAACGTTTGACGCAGCATATACTGTCGTTCTGATGCTGTTAAATGACTAAAACACAGAGCAATATTGGTCTGGGCAATAGATCTTCTGCGGCTAGATAACTGATATAATATCCATCCAATAGCTCTGCCTATTGCCATGCGCCAGTTCCAAGGCAGGGTAATGATTAGGCGAAGGCAGCCTAAGGCAAACCAAATGGGCCAGTATTTAAATGCGTAGAACTTGGTGAGCGAAGGTTTGTAGGATGGCATAGAGAATTCAAACGAGATTAAGGGATGAATGAGCCAGTTACAGTGCTGATTCAATTGATAACAGGGCCTTAGTTTACACTGAGCTAGCGATACCAGCTAGAGAAACTAACGCTCTATTTGATGTAAGGACAATAAATGAGTAAGCCAGTAAGTCCAGTTACGGCTAACAGCACTCAACCGACTATAGGTGCTTGGAGAGCCTATAGGCGCCTATTGGGCTACGTGCTGCAGCACGGCGTAGTCTTTTCTGTGAGTATTGTTGGTTTTGTTCTTTTTGCCTTAACCCAGCCAGCTTTTGCCAGCCTAATGGAATATATGGTGGACAGCGTTGAAAGCAGTGATAGTGAGGCTCGGATTTTAATACCTGCTGCAGTTTTGGCAATATTTATGGTGCGTGGCATAGGCTTTTTTTTGGGTAACTACGGTATTACCTACGTGGCAAGAAGGGTAATTCATCAGTTACGCTTGGCCATCTTTGATCGACTATTAGTACTTCCTGCCCGATTTTACCACCGTAATGCGTCGGCAACCCTGTTATCAAAGCTCACGTTTAACGTAGAACAAGTCACTGGCGCAGCAACTGATGCACTTAAAATATTTGTCCGTGAAGGACTCACTATTGTTGGTCTGTTGGCTTACATCGTGTATTTAAACTGGCAGCTCTCTTTAGTGTTTTTAACTGTGGGGCCATTTATTGGCTGGGTGGTAAATAAGGCCTCCAAGCGTTTTAGAAATATTAGTACTAATTTGCAGGACAGCATGGGGCAGGTTACTGCCAGCGCCAGTGAAGCGATTAAAGGTTATGAGGTGGTGCGAGTGTTTGGTGCACAAGATCAGGAGCGAAAAGGCTTTTCGGCTGCCAGTAATAATAATAGGCAGCAGGCCATGAAGTTGGCTTTGGCGGAATCTATTTCTACGCCGCTAGTGCAAATGATTGTGGCAGTGGCTATGGCCAGTTTAATTTATCTTGCATTGCACCCCAGTATAATTAACACCATGAGTGCAGGGCAATTTATCGCATTTGTTACGGCCTCAGGTATGCTCACTAAGCCACTGCGTTCGATGACAGAAATTAACAGTATTTTACAGCAAGGCATTGCCGCATCTCAGAGTATTTTTACCTTACTCGATGAAGCCCCAGAAACTGATCAAGGGACTCAATCCATGGGACGAACAAAAGGTCTGATCACCTTTGAAAATGTAGATTTCAGTTATGATGACCAGCCATTATTGACTAACATTAATCTTGTCATTCAACCAGGTCAGGTAGTGGCATTAGTGGGGCGTTCTGGCAGTGGTAAGTCTACCTTAGTGAACTTGCTGTTACGGTTCTACGAACCTAAAACAGGGCGCATTTTACTAGATAAAGATGACATTCAAGACCTGACTCGGGTCGATTTGCGTCGTCAGGTGGCCTTGGTCAATCAGCAAGTGGTGCTGTTTAATGGCACTATTGCCCAAAACATTGCCTATGGCGCCATGCATGATGCCAGTGATGCGCTTATTATAGCGGCTGCTAAGGCTGCCCGAGTCACGGAATTTACGGATCGTATGAGTTTAGGTTTGGACACTATGGTGGGCGAATCTGGTGTGCTTTTGTCTGGAGGACAACGGCAGCGTATTGCTATTGCCAGAGCACTATTAAAGGATGCACCTGTATTGGTGCTGGATGAAGCTACATCGGCTTTAGATACGGAATCAGAACGCCATATACAAGCCGCATTAGATGAAGTTATGGTGGGTCGAACCACTTTGGTGATTGCCCACCGCCTGTCAACTATTGAGCAGGCAGACATTATTTTAGTGATGGACCAAGGCCATCTAGTGGAGCAAGGGAGTCACCAAAAGCTTATCGATCAGCAGGGGCTTTACGCCCATCTGCATCAACTGCAATTCCAATCGGTTAAGGGTGCTTAAGTGTGAATGGTAAAATTTACAGCGTAACACGCTTGGTTAAAGCATTTGTTTATTCTTGGCGTGGTCTTAAATTTACCTGGCAAAACGAAACAGCTTTTCAGCAAGAGATCCTGGCTTTACTTGTTATGTTGCCTTTAGCTTTTTGGTTGCCAGAGACTCGTATAAAAAGTGCCTTATTGGTGATGAGTTTGTTTGTTGTGCTTATTACTGAGTTAATCAACACCGCAATTGAAGCCGCTATAGATCGCCATGGGGACGAGCACCACCACTGGGCTGGTGTAGCCAAGGACGTAGCTTCTTCAGCTGTTCTATTAGCGTTGATACAATGCGCAATAGTGTGGCTATTAGTGCTATTTTAACAATTAAACTACATTAGGGTCTATTTGTTGGCACAACACCGTGGCAATTTTTTGGCGAACACTGGTAGGGCTGTACTGGTCTCTAGAGGTAACATAAGCGGCCTCACACATGGCCTGGTAATCCTCAGCCCTTAACGCTATAGCTTGGGCTAGGGTGTCGGCTAAACTTTCAGCGTTGATATCGCATAATAGCCCATTGTGTAGATGTTCAATAATACCTTGGGGTCCTCCGCAGCGGGTGGCAACCACAAGACGTTTTCTAGCCATAGCTTCAATCACCACCATGCCAAACGTTTCTCCCCGAGATGGCAGGCAAAAAATATCTGCAGCATCAATAAACTCGTCTCGATTTTGGTTGCTTACCCAATCTAAACGCTCAGTAATGGAGCTCAAATCTAATTGCTTAATCCATTTATTTACTTTTTTATGCCAACGGCCCTTGCCAGCAATGACTAATCTAAATTTAATATTACGGCCACTCAAAATAGCTGCGGCTTGTAAAAGTATGTCCTGGCCTTTAGTTCGGCGCAGAATACCCATTGTGGCAATGACTGGGATTAGCTGAGCGGGTCTACTTGTGGGTTCTATGGGGTTCAATTCAACTAAATTGGGGATCACTTCTAACGCGCCAGTGTAGCCTTGCTGTTGAGCAAACTCAGCGAGCACAGGAGAGACACAAATCAATAGGTCCGCAGCATCTATTCCTACAGCAGTGTAGCTATGAAGAACTAGAATTAGTTGACAATTTTTGGGTAGGGCTGCTCGGGCAAGTTCAGCATCAATGGGTTTGTGAACAATGACAAGATCTGCATCTTGCTGAAGAAATAGTTGCTTAAGGCGTTTAACTGCTATGTTTTTTAACAGGGGTAAACGCGTGCGGGGGTAATCAAGCAGCACGTAATCAAGCTTGCGTTGCTTTAATAACGGTTCTAATTGTGCCTTGGGGCGAATGACAGAAGTGACTTGATGGCCTAATTGGCGTAAATTGTCACTGTAATGTAAAAAAGTCTGCTTAGGCCCACCTAAGTCTTTACCGGATATCAGGTTGACGATCTTCATTGTTGTCGGCGTCACTAAAAATAAGAGTTAACATTAGTTTAACAAACAAAAGGTTATTTTGTACCCGTGGCACTCTTCGTTTATACCTGTTTATGTTATTTAGCCTTACCTATAGGCATTATATTTCACCTACTGTTCATTTGGCGCCGTGCTGAGTTCCGTCGTGGTTTTTGGCAGCGTTACGGCTGGCTGCCACAAAAACAACATCAACCGGTCTTAGTTCATGCTGCCAGTGTAGGTGAGCTCAATGCTATTGCTCCGCTAATAAAAGCCATTGTTAGCGATTTAAAACTCCCTGTTCTTGTGACCACCACCAGTGTGACTGGGCAATTACGGTGCCAGCAAATATTTGCTGGAAATAACCGTGTAAGCTGGGCTTACCTGCCAGTAGATCTGGGAGTGTCCAACTGGCTTATGCTGCGACGCATTAAACCCCGGGCCGTGTTGTTAGTTGAAACTGAGCTATGGCCCAATTTGATCGCTACCTGTGCCCGACAAAAAGTACCTACTATTTTAGTCAATGGGCGTTTGTCTGCTCGTTCTGCAAAGGCATATGCGCGTTTTTCCTGGTTAGTAGCCCCCATGCTTAAAAAGCTGACGCGAATATTAGTGCAGGATGAAATAACGGCCCAACGTTTTGTCAGCCTAGGTGAACAGGCTTCCAAGGTGTCAGTGTTGGGTAGCTTAAAGTACGATCTAGTAATCCCTGATAGAGAGTTAGACATAACTAACTCAGTAGTGCCTGAAGGTTTGTGTTGGGTCTGTGGTAGCACTCGCGTAAGCGAGGAAGTTGCTTTATTGCAGGCCTGGGGCCAGCTGCCCCAGCAAGTTAAAGGCACCTTGGTGCTGGTGCCTAGACATCCCCAGCGGTTCGATGAGGTGGCTGACTTGTGCCAGCAATCTGGATTACCTTGGTTAAGGTATAGCCAAACCCATGCTGAAAACCAGCCAAGTGCGATTACTAATGAGTATAAGCATCACCCACGCCGTATACTCTTAGTTGATAGCATGGGGTTGTTGATGCATTTTTACCGCCGTGCAGACGTTGTTTTTGTTGGTGGAAGTCTTGCCAACACAGGTGGGCATAATCCGCTAGAGGCTGCCGCTTTAGGAAAGCCTGTACTTATGGGACCCCATTGCTTCAATTTCACTCAAGTATGTGACCAATTAGAGAAAGTTCAAGGCCTGCGTGTTACCACTAATGCATGTTTGCTAGAAGACATTACCCAGTTATTAACGGACCAGTCGCTAAGGCATACCATGGGAACGGCTGGTGCTGCCCTAGTTGATCAGCAAAAGGGGGCCCTTAAGCGCCATTTGTTAGCTATAGAAAACACTTTAGAACAGGCATTAGGCGAGTGATAAAAGTAGCATCATCTAGGCATTGGTTGTGGTTTAGTAGCCTTAGTTTTTGTTTGGTGTTGTTGCCATTATTGCTTGCCATGGGTGCTTTTTCTTCTTATTTAGGCCAAGCCCAGTGGTTAACCTACATGACAGATGCCTATACCTGGCGTGTTGTTTGGTTTTCTTGGTGGCAGGCGTGTCTATCAACTGTTATTAGTTTATCTGCCGCTGTGCTTGTAGCCCGTGCTTTAGCGCGGAGGCAGTCTTTTGTGGGCCGGTGGCTATTATTACGGTGTTTTAGCGTGGCGCTAGTCGTGCCTAGTATTATTGCTGTGTTTGGTATTATTTTGTTGCATGGTAAGTACGGTTATTTTAATCAATTTTGGCTGTGGCTGGGAGGCCAGCCGCAAAGCTATGTTTACGGTTTAACAGGAATATTATTGGCGCACGTATTTTTTAACCTGCCACTGGCAACCCGTATTCTATTGCAGAGATTAGATGCAATTAACGCCGAAACTTGGCGCTTATCTAGCCAGCTAGGGATGACTTCAGTCGATCTTTGGCGACACATCGAATGGCCACACATCAAGGGGGTGTTACCGCAACTGGCTGCGCTGGTTTTTGCCTTGTGCTTCACTAGTTTTGCTATTGTGATGACTCTGGGAGGTGGACCAAAGGCCACCACTATTGAAGTTGCCATATTTCAAGCCATAAGGTTTGATTTTGATATTGCTAAAGCGGTGTATTTAAGCCTGTTACAGATGGGTTTTTGTGGCTTTATTTTGTGGGCTGGCTTGCGTCTAGGAAAGCCTATCGATATGTTTGTCAGCTTAGAGACGTCAGCTAAAAATATGCGCCCAGACCTCAAACCAATGTTAGGTATTGTGAGTGATTCAGTGGTGCTGCTTTTAGCTACGTTGTTGGTATTACTGCCTCTATTGGCTGTTGTTATTGCAGGGATTAATCCAGCTTGGGCCGACGTATTGCTAGATCTGCGTTTATGGAATGCTTTTGGTAATAGCTTATGGGTGGCCCTGAGTTCTGCGTTATTGAGCCTTTTAATGGCGTCAGGTTTGTTGCTTGCCCAGCGTCATTGGCGCAAGCGTTATGCTTCTGCAGCTTTAGCTGTGGAATGGATGGGTTCTGTTATTTTAGTGGTGCCACCGTTGGTATTAGCAACAGGTTTATTTATTGGCCTAAGCCCCCACGTTAATGTGTTTGCCATTAACCTTTATATTGTCGTACTGGTAAATGCCTTGATGGGCTTGCCTTATATGTTGCGTGTATTGTCTGTAGCCTACTTAAAAATTGGCACAGATTATGATCGCTTATGCAGTAGCTTGGGTGTGCAGGGTTGGCATCGATTGCGGCACGTAGAGTGGCCCATATTACGCAAACCTGTTGGCTTGGCTTTAGCTTTAGTGGCAGCCATGTCCGCCGGTGATTTGGGGGTTGTAGCCTTATTTGGCAGTCCAGATATTCAAACTTTACCTCTGCTAATGTATCAGCGTTTGGGGAGTTACCAAAGTGATGCTGCAGGGGTTACTGCAGTGGTTTTGTTGGGGTTATGTTTAGTAATTTTTGTGATTTTAGAACGTTTATTGGGAGGCTCAGATGATTAACTTTAAGCAAGTGAATTGTCGTTTAGGTGAGCAGAATTTTTGTTATGACCTGCAGATTCAATTGGGTCAGGTGGTGGCTGTTATGGGGGCAAGTGGATCTGGCAAATCAACTTTACTTAACTTGCTGGCTGGTTTCATTCAGCCGCAAAACGACACCGCGCAAATATTGCTCGGTGATGAGCGGGTAGACTTGCTTGCTCCATCCCAAAGGCCGGTGACAAGCTTATTCCAAGAGCATAATTTATTTGCCCACATGTCAGCGTTTAATAACCTAGCTTTAGGAATACGCACGAGTCTTAAACTGACAGTGGATGAAATAGCTCAGGTGGACACTGCTCTGGAGCAAGTGGGGTTAAAAGGGCTGGGTTCTCGTTTACCTAAGCAGCTCTCAGGTGGCCAAAGGCAAAGAGTTGCTCTGGGTCGAGCGCTTGTTCGGCGTAAGCCCTTGTTGCTATTAGATGAGCCTTTTAGTGCTTTAGATCCAGCATTAAGGCAAGAAATGGCCGCGTTGGTTAAAAGCCTTAGTCAGCAACACCAGCTCACCGTATTATTAGTTACCCACGAGCCTAGAGATGCCTTGGACCTAGCCGAAACTGTCGTATTTATTGCCGATGGTAGAGTGCATTGGCAAGGGCCAAGCCAAGATTTTTTACAACAAACAGACACTCATATAAAAGCCTATTTAGGCCAAAGCTGCTAACCTTGTAGTACTGACATAAGATGGTTAAAACGATGCATGATAATGATACAACATGGCCCACTGGCAAAAGTGCGGGGCCGTTGCCACAACCGCCTAAGCAGCTAGAACAGAATGATCATGTACTTGTTATTGGGGCAGGTATTTCTGGTTTGGCCAGTGCTTGGTTTTTGCAACAACAAGGTTTTTCGGTCACGGTGCTGGAGGCTGGCAACCAAGTAGGTGGTAACTTACAAACGGTACAAAAATATGGTTGTCAGTGGGAACGGGGCCCCAATTCCTTTATCAATAATCGCCCAGCCATGGCCCAGCTCATAGAGCAGGCTGGATTAAACCCACACATAGTCTTGGCAGACCAAGCTGCCCATAAACGGTTTATTGGCAAACAAGGCAGGGTTTTAGCCTTACCTATGGGTATTATCGACGCACTGACTAGCCCGGTGCTGAGTATAAGTGGAAAAATTAGGGTGGCTATGGAGCCGTTTATTGGCAAAGCTACTCAGGAAGAAAGTATTGCCGAGCATGTTAGACGTCGGCTTGGTCATGAAATGTTGGACTGGTTGATTGACCCGTTTATTTCTGGCGTGTTTGCAGGTGACCCGGAGACATTATCTGTAAGGGCTGCTGTGCCTAAAGTTTACGCACTAGAGGCTGAATATGGCTCTATGATTTTGGGCGGTGTGGCAAAAATGAAAGCCAGGTCTCGCCAGAAAAAGCTGGAACAACAGCAGGGGGTCGCTCCCTTAGATGGTGCTATGATGAGTTTTTCTGGCGGGTTACACCAGCTTCCAGAGGTATTAGCGCAACAACTTGGGCCAGCAGTAAAGCTAAACACGCAAGTAGATAGCCTAACGTATAGTGCCGAGTTTGGGTATCAGGCAATGTCTGGTGATGAGATTTGGCAGGCTTCTCAGGTCGTCTTGGCGGTACCAGCAACACAAGTGGCAAGATTAATAGACGATCTACAGCCGCTAGATGAAGGCCTATTTGCCCGTGCAAAGGCCTGTTTACGAGACATTGACTATCCTGCTGTGGCAAGTATCAGTATGGCCTTTGAAAAGAGCCAAATTAAACATGCTCTTGATGGTTTTGGTTGTTTGTTACCTACTAAGGAGAATAAGCAAACGCTAGGCGTGCTATTTCCCTCAAGTATTTTTTCTGAACGCTGTCCAGCTAACCAGCACCTCATCACTGTATTTATTGGTGGTGGCCGCGGGCAGCAGGCTATGACTTTAACACCACAGCAAAGAGTAGATCTGGTACTCCAAGAACTGTCGCCTTACCTAGGTATCCAGGGCCAGCCTTTGTGGCATGAAGAAAGCTTATGGCCTAGGGCTATTCCCCAATATCAGTTGGGGCACTTGCCAAGAGTGGCGTTAGTTGATGAAGCCCTGGCTCAGTTTCCTGGACTGTATCTGCGCAGTAATTGGCGTGATGGTGTGGCGTTAGGTGACTGTGTTGAAAATGCTCTGCAATTAGCCAAAACTATGGGTAGCAAAATAACGTCGCCTCAAACATAACGAATAGGACTTTCTGGCAATCATGTATAAGCCCACATTTCAGCGTGCAGACGTACGTATAGCTCATCAAGAAACTGTATACCAAGGTTTCTATCAAGTGCAAAAACTGAAGCTGCAGCATCGTTTATTCAACGGCGGCTGGAGTAAAGAGTTGCAGCGAGAGTTAGTGGTGCGGTTGCCAGCAGTGGCCGTGCTGATGTATGACGCCAGCACAGATGAAGTGGTATTGATTGAGCAGTTCCGTGTTGGCGGTATGGGCCATGAGGAAGGGCCATGGCAGCTTGAAATGGTGGCTGGAATGATTGATACAGCAGAAACTTCTGCACAAGTGGCTGTTCGAGAATGTAAAGAGGAGTCTGGAGCGATTATTGCAGAAAGTGACTTAGAGCTAGTATGCACATACCTTGTCACTCCAGGCGGAAGTAATGAAAGCCTAGATATCTATTGTGCTCCTGTGAATGCCAGCACGTTAAGTGGGGTTCATGGGTTACCGACCGAAGGCGAAGACATTAAAGTCCAGGTGATTAGGCGCCAAACTCTATGGCAAATGCTAGAGCAAGGTAAGTTAACCAATGCAGCCACTATTATTGCTACGCAGTGGTTACAATTACACTCCCCTAGGCTTAAGGTTAAGTGGGGCTGTTGATGAGTTTACGCCTTGCACAGATTACCGACTGCCACTTACAAGCTGATGCATTAACGTTTTACAAGGGTGTGGATGCAGATGCTCATTTAGACCAGTGTTTGTCTTGGCTGCATAATAATGCCGAGGTCGATCTTTTGATGCTTACTGGAGACCTTAGTCATTTTGGCAGTGAAGCGGCTTACCAGAGGCTAAAAAAAAAGCTTAGTAGCCTAACTTACCCGTGCATTTGGTTAGCGGGGAATCATGACAATTGTGGCATTATGCAAGGCGTTTCTGGTCAGGCTGTGCAGCAACTGCGGGTGTTAGACTATGACCATTGGCGCTTGGTGGTTCTCAATACCACGGCAAACGCAGATGGCAATGGGGCAGGTAGTATTGCATCTGCTCAAATGGAAGAGCTTAGACAGGTTTTAGAAGACGGTTCGCAGCTGCCGGTGTGTGTGTTTATGCACCATAACTCGATGCCAGTTGATTCGATGTGGCAGGACCCTATTATGCTGGGTAATGCCCAGCAGTTTAATGCCTTAGTTGCCTCTAAGCCGCAAGTGAAGGCTGTACTATGTGGCCATGTACATCAGAATTTTGACCAGGTCGTGGGTAATATACGTTTTCTTGCTACGCCCTCCAGTGCCGTTCAGTTCACCTGCAAGCAAGATAAATTCAAGGTAGAAGTAGAGCTTGGCCCAGGCTTAAGGTTGCTTACGCTTGAGCAAGGTGGCCACCTAAACACTAAAATACAGCGGTTACCCCGGATCTAAAAAAAATTATGGATACGCGCGTAAAACGTCTCGGTAGTTAAGTAATTACTGCTACTATTGCAAAACAGCGATGAGGTGTTAGATTATCGTTAACCCTACTATGACTCTATTGGCGAATTAACTCCATGGCACAAGATAACTACACAGCAGATTCCATTGAAGTATTAAGTGGCCTAGACCCAGTTAAAAAACGCCCAGGCATGTACACAGACACCAGCCGCCCAAACCACTTAGCCCAAGAGGTCATTGATAACTCGGTGGACGAAGCATTGGCCGGACATGCCGATCAAATTGATGTAATCCTTCATAGTGATCACTCACTTTCCGTGATTGACAATGGTCGTGGCATGCCTGTGGACATACATGCTGAAGAAGGAGTGAGCGGTGTAGAACTTATTCTTACACGCCTACACGCAGGTGGTAAGTTTTCTAACAAAAACTACCAGTTCTCTGGTGGTTTGCATGGTGTGGGGATCTCTGTTGTAAACGCACTCACCTCAGCCTTAGAGGTTAAGATTAGGCGCAATGGCGAAGTGCACCGTATCGCTTTTGCCAATGGTAATAAAGTTAGCGAGCTTGAGGTAGTGGATACCGTGGGCCAGCGTAACACAGGCACTAGTGTTACCTTTTTGCCTGATCCACAGTATTTTGATTCTGCTAAATTTTCTGTGGCCCGGCTTAAACATGTACTGCGAGCTAAGGCAGTGCTTTGCAGCGGCCTAAAGGTGACCTTTTTAGACCTAACCAGTGTTACCAAAGAAAAACATGAATGGTATTACCAAGAGGGTTTAGACGATTATCTGCAAGGTGCTAATGAGGGCTATAGCTGCCTGCCAGAAACGCCGTTTGTCGGTAGCCGAAAAAGTGAGATTGAGGGAGTAGATTGGGCAGTTCAATGGTTGCCTGAAGGTGGAGACTTAACCCAAGAGGGTTATGTTAATCTCATTCCAACCTCTCAAGGGGGGACTCATGTTAATGGTTTGCGCAGTGGTCTGTTAGATGCCTTGAGGGAGTTTTGTGAAATTCGCGCTTTGCTTCCTCGCGGCGTGAAGCTTGGCCCAGAAGATATATGGGACCGCTGCTGTTTTGTATTGTCTGTAAAAATGCAAGATCCGCAGTTTTCCGGCCAAACTAAAGAACGGCTTTCGTCCCGCCAAATTGTGGCTTATGTTTCTGGTGAGGTGAAAGATGCGTTTAGCTTATGGCTCAACAAGCATACAGATGAAGGTGAGCTGTTAGCTGAGCTAGTGATTAATCATGCTCAAAAACGTTTAAGGGCTGGAAAAAAAGTGATTCGTAAAAAAATCACCCAAGGGCCAGCTTTGCCGGGTAAGCTGGCAGACTGCAGTGGCACAGATGTTAGCCGGGGTGAGCTGTTTTTGGTGGAAGGTGATTCTGCTGGAGGCTCGGCCAAGCAAGCACGCGAAAGGGAATTTCAAGCGATCTTGCCCTTGCGCGGCAAGATACTTAATACATGGGAGGTTGATTCAGGGCAAATATTAGCGTCTCAAGAAGTGCATCATATTGCTGTTGCAATGGGTGTAGACCCTGGTGCAGATAATTTAGAAGGGTTACGTTACGGTAAGATTTGTATCTTGGCGGATGCTGATTCAGATGGCTTACACATTGCCACGTTGCTGTGTGCTCTGTTTGTGCGCCACTTTAAACCACTAGTTGCTGCGGGGCATGTATATGTAGCTATGCCGCCTTTGTATCGCATCGATATTGGCAAAGAAGTATTTTATGCCCTTGATGAAAACGAAAAGCAAAGCGTGTTAGACCATATTGCTGTTGAGAAAAAACGTGGCAAAGTTAATGTGCAGCGTTTTAAGGGGTTGGGTGAAATGAATCCTTCCCAGCTAAGAGAAACTACCATGAAGCCAGATAGTCGGAGGCTTGTTCAACTTAGTCTTGAGCCAGGAGACGGCACCATGGAAGTGATGGACATGCTGTTGGCAAAAAAGCGCTCAGGTGATCGTAAATCTTGGTTGCAAGAAAAAGGCAACTTGGCCCAAGTGGACTAAAATAAGACGACATGGGTAATCTTCTCACAAAACAAGCGTTATCTTTGCATTCCTTTGCACTCCCTACACCCACCTTTTCACTTGAATGCCTATAATAGATTTTTAGCTGTGGGAAGGAATCTACCTTAGGAGCAAGATCATTAAAGTATACATCAAGCGCAGCTTAATGATCCTCCCAACTCTAGGGTTAGTTGGTTTAATAGGCATAGGCATGGCTATGGCTGATAGCAAAAAAGAGTTTAGAGGTGACAATAAGATAGACAGCCAAGGTTGTCATCACGATGCGAGTTATAGCACTAAGCAAGAAGGTTATGGCCTTAAAAGCGATAACGAAAGCGCCACAATGATTCGGCACATGACTAAGGTACTCGATCTGACAGAGGCGCAGGAAGGTGCTATTAAAAAAATTATTACTGGCCAAGATGAATCTGCAGTTGAGGGCGATGAGTTGCTTAAACATGCCAATGTTGAAACGCAAATAACGGACCTACTAACTCCGGAACAGGTTGAGCAATACCAAGTAATGCGTAAGAAAATGACCAAAAAACAAACAGAATAAAGGAAAAACCCTCCTAAAAAGAGACATCACTCGCCTTAACCATTAAAAATAGCCTTAAATGGCATTAACAAAACCGCAGCAGGTGGACTTGCTGCGGTTTTTTGGGTTGAACTAGGATATAATTCCGCTCTTTTATGCTCCCTACTCCTGGTTTATTGGTAGGGGTAACTCGGAAGTCATCGCATGGCCATCAACTCCCTGATCCGCAACTTTTCCATTATCGCCCATATCGATCATGGCAAGTCCACTATTGCTGATCGCTTTATCCAAATGTGTGGCGGTTTGTCAGATCGTGAAATGGAGCAGCAGGTGCTGGATTCCATGGACATTGAGCGCGAACGGGGCATCACCATTAAAGCTCAAAGTGTAACTTTGGATTTTCCTAGCAAAGACGGCAAAACCTATCAACTTAACCTTATAGATACCCCGGGGCACGTAGATTTTTCCTACGAAGTTTCTCGCTCTTTAGAGGCCTGTGAAGGTGCCTTGCTGGTTGTGGATGCGGCTCAAGGCGTAGAGGCGCAATCTGTGGCTAATTGCTATACGGCCCTAGAGCTGGGTTTGGAAGTAGTGCCTGTGTTAAACAAAATGGACCTGCCTCAAGCTGATCCAGATAAGGTAAAGCAAGAAATTGAAGAAGTGATTGGTATCGATGCCACTGACGCAGTTGAAGCCTCGGCTAAAAGTGGTTTAGGTATGGAAGCAGTACTGGAGCAATTAATTGAATTAATTCCACCGCCTGTTGGTGACGAAGATAAACCACTGCAAGCGCTAATCATTGACTCTTGGTTCGACAACTACCTTGGCATTGTGTCTTTGGTGCGCATTAAAAATGGTGTGTTGCGTAAAAAAGACAAAATTATAGTCAAGTCTACTGGCATTCAGTACGGTGTAGAAGATATTGGTATTTTTACGCCTAAACGGAAGCAAACTGGCATCTTAAGTGCGGGTGAAGTGGGTTATGTCGTTGCGGGTATTAAAGATATTCATGGCGCACCGGTTGGCGATACGTTAACCCATCTTAAAACGTCTGATGTTGATAGCCTGCCAGGCTTTAAGAAAGTTCAGCCCCAGGTATATGCGGGTTTGTTCCCTACTAGCTCTGATGACTATGAAGATTTCCGTGAAGCCTTAGCTAAGCTAAGCCTTAACGACGCTTCGTTATTTTATGAGCCAGAAAGCTCTGATGCCTTAGGTTTTGGATTCCGATGTGGGTTCTTGGGCATGTTACACATGGAGATTATTCAAGAGCGGTTAGAGCGAGAATATAATCTCGATTTATTAACCACTGCACCTACTGTAATCTATGAACTGGAACTCAATAATGGCAAGGTGATCTACGTAGATAACCCCTCAAAACTGCCTGATATGGGTGGTGTGGCAGAAATGCGTGAACCTATTGTGGAAGCTAATATTTTAGTGCCACAAGAACACTTGGGTAACGTCATTACCTTGTGTGTTCAAAAGCGTGGGGTACAAAAGAATATGCAGTTTACTGCCACTCAGGTTGCGTTGACCTATGACATGCCAATGAGTGAGGTAGTGCTAGATTTCTTCGACCGTCTTAAGTCTGTAAGCCGAGGTTATGCGTCCCTAGAATATAATTTTGTCCGGTTCGAAGAAGCCAAGCTAGTCCGTTTAGATATTCTTATTAATGGGGAGCGAGTGGATGCTTTAGCCGTCATTATGCATCGAGATAACGCCCAGTCACGAGGCAGGGCTTTGTGTGAAAAAATGAAAGAGCTCATTCCTCGGCAAATGTTTGATGTTGCAATTCAGGCCGCTATTGGGGGCAATATCGTGTCTCGCACGACGGTTAAAGCGCTGCGTAAAAACGTAACAGCTAAATGTTATGGTGGTGATATTAGCCGTAAGAAAAAACTCTTGTCTAAACAAAAGGAAGGTAAAAAACGCATGAAACAGGTGGGTAGTGTAGAAATCCCGCAGGATGCCTTCTTAGCAGTACTTAAGCTAGATAGCTAAGCTGACAGTAACTAGACATAAAGGATATATAGACGATGATGGATTTTGATTTTGAATTACTGCTCACCGTGCTGGTGGGGCTTTTTGGCGTTGGTTATGCCTTAGACGTGTGGTTATGGAAACCTGCACGCGTCAAAGCTTTGGCGCTAGCAACGGTTAGTGCAGGTGGTAACCTGCCTCAAGCAGACCAACAAAAAGTAATGCGTGAACCACTGTTTGCAGAATACAGCCGTTCATTTTTTCCTGTGTTGGCCTTTGTGCTGATACTGCGTTCTTTTTTTATGGAGCCATACCAGATTCCTTCAGGTTCTATGCTGCCTACCCTTACTGTAGGCGACTTTATTGTGGTGAATAAGTTTGAATATGGTATACGTTTGCCAGTATTGGGCACTAAAGTGTTTGACTACAATGAGCCAAAAGTAGGCGATGTTATGGTGTTCAAGTATCCAAAAGATACAGCGATTAAGTATATTAAGCGAGTGGTAGCTGTGCCTGGGGATACCTTAGAGTTGCGCGACAAGGTTATATACATTAACGGTAAACAGATGACCCAGACTTTTATTGCTGATGAGTCCCCAACGACAGAAATCTATAAAGAGCAGCTTGGGGATGCTGAGCACCTTATATGGCGAAACAAAAACCCTGGGAAAAATGGTGCGGTCACTGTTCCTCCAGGTAAATACTTCATGATGGGAGACAACAGAGATGGCAGTAATGACAGTCGTTATTGGGGTTTTGTGCCCGAAGAAAATATTACTGGTAAAGCCGTTGCGGTGTGGTTACATTGGGAAAACTTCTTTAGTTTGCCCAATTTCAGTACGGCAGGTAGCATAGACTAATATGAAAGCCCCTGCCGCGACGGCCTATCAGCAAAAACTTAACACCTTGTGTTCTGCAATGGGTTATTCCTTTGTTGACACAACACTGTTGGAGTTGGCGCTAACGCACCGTTCGTGTGGTCACCATAATAATGAGCGCTTAGAGTTTTTAGGAGATTCTATTGTTAACTTTGTTATTGCAGACGCTTTGTTTGATAAATTCCCTAAAGCCCGTGAAGGCCAATTAAGTCGTTTACGCGCAGGCTTAGTAAAAGGTGTGACCCTTGCCCAAGTGGCAAAAGAAATGCACATTGGCCCTTGTCTGAAGTTAGGTGCAGGTGAATTAAAGAGTGGTGGGCAGCGACGCGAATCGATTTTGGCGGACGCCACTGAGGCCCTTATTGGTGCGATTTACAAAGATGCGGGAATGGCTGCTTGCCAAGCCCGTATTTTAGCTTGGTTTACCTCTCGACTAGAAAATCTGAGTTTGTCAGACACCCAAAAAGACCCTAAAACACGCTTGCAGGAATACTTGCAGGCTAAGAAATCTGACTTGCCCATATACCAATTGGTCGATGTTAAAGGGCAGGATCATGAGCAAATGTTTATTATAGAATGCCACAGTAGCCTACTAGATAAGCCCACCACAGCGGAAGCCTCCAGTCGCCGCATCGCAGAACAGAAATCGGCCACGCTAGCATTGCAGCAGCTTGGTCAAGAATCTTTATAGTAGAAAATATATCATGACAGATCTAGACACTTGGCTAGCAGCCCAAAATGACAGCAGCACAAAGTGTGGCTACGTCGCCATTGTAGGCCGCCCTAATGTGGGCAAGTCAACTTTGCTCAACCGTATTTTGGGCCAAAAAATTAGTATCACTTCTCGTAAGCCACAAACTACACGCCATCAAATTCTGGGTATTAAAACCGAAGGTGACGTGCAGGTTGTTTATGTGGATACGCCTGGCTTACATATAGACCAAGCCGACAAGGCGATTAACCGCTACATGAACAAGGCCGCATCTAGTGCTTTAAAGCATGTAGACTTGGTTATTTTTATGGTTGATCGTACGCGGTGGAATGAAGCTGATGAGCACGTGTATGAAAAAGTTAAAGCGGCTAACTGCCCTGTTATTTTAGCAATAAATAAAATTGACATACTGGATGATAAGCAATCTTTGTTGCCGTATTTACAGGAGGTTCAGCAACGTTTGCCTAACGCTGTGTTAGTTCCCATTGCAGCCCATACAGGCGCATCGGTAGAACAGCTGGAGCAATGTGTGCTTGATCAACTTCCAAATGGGCGCCATTTTTTCCCTGAAGATCAAGTGACCGACCGCAGTGCGCGCTTTATCACTGCGGAGTTGATTCGTGAAAAAATCATGCGCCAACTTGGTGACGAGCTGCCTTATCAAATGACAGTAGAAATAGAAGAGTTCGCTCAAGACGGCCCTGTATTGCATATAGGCGCTTTAATTTTAGTAGAGCGAAAAGGCCAAAAACGTATTCTTATTGGCGACAAAGGCGACCGAATTAAACAGATTGGGCGTGATGCGCGGGTTGATATGGAACGTATGTTTGAGTGTAAAGTTATGCTTAAGCTCTGGGTAAAGGTGAAAAGCGGTTGGTCTGATGACGAGCGTGCTTTGCAAAGCCTAGGCTACGACGGCCTCGATTAATCAAGGTGAATGAGCAGCAGCCGGCCTACGTATTGCACAGCCGCCCATGGCGGGAGACCAGTGTGATTGCCGATTTGTTCACGCTAAATCAAGGCCGTGTGTCGGTCATTGTTCACGGGGCACGAAAAGCCCAGGGTAAGCAGCCAGCTAAACGCGCTTTAGTGCAGCCCTTTACGCCGCTTATGGTGAGTTTCACTGGGCGGGGTGAATTACGGACAAGTGTGCAATTTGAGGGTGCAGGTGCACCGTTAGCCATAGTGGGTAATAGCTTGTACAGTGGCCTTTATGTTAATGAACTATTGCTCAACTTGCTAGCTAGCGATGATCCCCACCCAAACTTATTTGCTTACTATCAAGCCTTGCTCAATGAGTTGATGGATAATCCTTTAATTGAGCAATGTTTGCGTCCGTTTGAAGTCCATCTAATGGACGAACTGGGGTATCATATGGTGTTAGATAAAGACTATATATCGGGCCAGCCGGTGGTAGCTGATGCAAGTTATCAGTTACATCCTCTGCAGGGAGTTTGTGTAACCCAAACCCCTCATGATGAGCGAGATGTCCCTCCTTCGATTAGCGGCAAGGTGCTGCTACAATTAGCTGCAGGTTATTACGCAGACAGACAATGCCTCAGAGTGGCTAAGTACATGGCACGAGCTAATTTAGACCAGTTGTTGGATGGCAAGCCAATTCACAGCCGTAACCTATTTCACACTATTGTTAAAAAGTAACTCATTATAGGTAGTGGAAATAAAGACTAGCGACAACTAGGAGAAAGTAAGACATGGTGGATCCAAATAGAATTTTATTAGGTGTTAATGTAGACCACGTTGCCACCTTGCGCCAAGCAAGGGGCACGCGTTATCCCGACCCAGTAAAAGCCGCGTTAGACGCAGAGCAAGCTGGTGCAGACGGTATTACAGTGCACTTGCGTGAAGATGCGCGCCACATTCAGGAACGTGATGTGCGTGTGATGGCACAAGTGTTACAAACGCGGATGAATTTTGAGATTGCAGTCACTGATACAATGGTCGATCTAGCTGTGGAAATTGCCCCAGCTTATGTGTGTTTAGTGCCAGAAAAGCGCCAAGAACTCACCACGGAGGGAGGCCTAGATGTGGTTTCTCAAGAAGCCAAAATTAAATCGGCGTGTCAGCGTATGCAAGCCGTAGGCACCCAAATTTCTTTGTTTGTAGATGCAGACAAACAGCAGATAGATGCAAGCAAGCGCACAGGTGCGCAGCTTATAGAGTTACACACAGGGGCTTATGCAGACGCCACAACTTATGCCCAGCAGCATGCCGAACTTGTGCGTATAGCCGAATGTGCAGCGTATGCTGCCAGTATTGGACTTGTTGTTAACGCAGGCCATGGCCTTAACTTACAAAACGTAGAAGCCATCGCTGCTATCCCTGAAATCAATGAACTTAATATAGGCCATTCTTTGATAGCAGATGCGTTATTTGTGGGCCTGCCTCAGGCGATAAAGAATATGAAAGCATTAATGTTAGCGGCCCGTGAACCCCACCGCCCTAGCCGCGTTTAGCTAGGAAGAGCGAAACTGCACATGGTTAAGGGTATTGGCACCGACATAGTAGCAACTGCTCGTATTGAAGCGGCGTTAAAGCGCACGGGGCGGAAATTTGCACAACGAATACTTACTGAGTTTGAACTGACTCAGTTTGATGTCGCCAGTCAACCTGCTGCTTTTTTAGCCAAACGGTTTGCCGCCAAAGAAGCTGCTGCCAAAGCCTTAGGAACGGGCATTGGGCGCGGTATTTCGTGGCAACACATGCATATAGAACATGATGAAATGGGTGCGCCTCTGCTTATTTTTAGTGGTGCAGCTGCGCAACGACAAGCTGATTTGGGTAGCCAAATAGCTCATATTAGTATTGCTGATGAATTAGACCAAGCCTTAGCCTTTGTAGTGCTAAGCTAGGGATGTTAACTCGAGGTTAGTATGCACACGTTCCCCACAATAGAAGACTATGTAGGCAAGACCCCGTTGGTTCGCCTGCAACGTTTGCCGGGCAATACCAGTAATATTATTCTCGCTAAGCTAGAGGGTAACAATCCTGCTGGCTCAGTAAAAGATCGCCCTGCCTTGAGTATGATCGCTGAAGCAGAAAAGCGTGGTGATATCCAGCCAGGTGATGTGCTTATCGAAGCGACTAGTGGCAACACAGGGATTGCTTTAGCCATGGTAGCCGCCATCAAAGGCTACAAGCTAAAGTTAATCATGCCCGATAACATGAGTTCAGAACGTAAGGCCTCTATGGCTGCTTATGGTGCCGAGCTGATTACAGTGACAGCAGCCCAAGGCATGGAGAGTGCTCGGGATTTAGCGTCAGCTATGCAGGCTAGGGGTGAAGGTAAGGTGCTGGATCAATTTGCCAATAGTGATAACCCGTTGGCCCATTATCGTACAACAGGCCCTGAGATTTGGCAGCAAACCCAAGGAAAAATTACTCATATGGTAAGTTCCATGGGGACTACTGGTACTATTATGGGATTGTCGGCCTATTTAAAGGAACAAAACCCAGAGGTGCAAATCCATGGGTTACAGCCAACGCCAGATTCCTCCATCCCTGGTATCCGCCGCTGGCCAGAAGCTTATTTGCCAAGTATTTTTGATGCAGCAAAAGTAGACGCCATTATTGACATGGACCAGGCCGAAGCAGAAACAACAATGAAAGCCTTAGCTACTGAGGAAGGTATTTTTGCTGGAGTCTCTTCTGGCGGTTCTGTAGCTGGTGCCTTGCGTTTGTCTAAGCAGGTGGAAAACGCCATTATTGTCTGTATTATTTGTGATCGTGGTGATCGCTACTTATCCACTGGAGTATTTGTTTAATTATGGCCCGTTTATCGCCCTTACAGCGCAAACTCAAACTTAAAAACCCTTCGGCTTCAGCTAAACAAAAGCGCTCTCAAGCCCACGTAGATGTCGAAGTTGTTACCTTGCCCGTTGGCAAGCATATCAACCTAGATCTTGATAGCCTAAGTCATGATGGCCGTGGCGTGGGTAGGTGGCAAGGCAAGACAATTTTCGTTGAAGGCGGGTTACCGGGTGAAACTGTTAAAGCAGAAGTGCTTAGTGACCGCAAAACCCACGCTGAAGCCCGGTTGCTGGAGATCCAACAAGTCAGCGAATATCGCGTTGAACCTTTCTGCCCGGTGTATGACACCTGCGGTGGTTGCCAGTTGCAGCACCTAGAATCAGCGGCTCAGGTTAGTTTCAAGCAACTAGCCATTGGTGAGCAACTGCGTCGTTTGGCAGATATTGAACCTCAACAATGGGTGCCCCCTATCATTGGTGAGAACTTGGGCTACCGCCGCCGAGCGCAACTGGCAACCCGTTATTTTGCTGACAGCAAAACCTTATTACTGGGCTTTCGCCAAAGTGGCCATAAACACATTGTACCTATTAGCCAATGCCCGGTGTTGGAACCCGCTTTGTCTAACTTGTTGGGGCCCCTGCATGACATATTAGTAGCAATGGAACACACTCAATGGGTAACCCATGTGGAGTTACTGCAAGTTAATTCGGGGGTCTGCATTAGTTTAAAAATGTCCGCCACCCCAACTCCAGAAGATCATCAGCTGTTAGCCAGTTTTGGTGCCCAATATGCGCTTAGTATTGTGTGTCAACAAACTGATCATGACGATCTGTGGTTAAGCGGCAGTGCCCAAGAGCTTAGTTATAGCGTGTCAGTGACAGGAATAGACAAACCTATAGAGCTAGATTTTTCAGTGCAAGATTTTGTTCAGGTAAACGCTAAGGTTAACCAAGGCATGGTTGCTCAAGCTCTAGAATGGCTCCAACCTCAGGCTGGAGATCAAGTATTAGATTTGTTCAGTGGTGTAGGTAACTTTGCCCTACCGATTGCGAGCATGGCTGATCAACATGTTACAGTATTGGCCCTGGAAGGTGACTACGCCATGGTAAAGCAAGGCCGTAAAAACGCCCGGCGAAATGGTTTGGCTCTAGTCGATTTTGAACATGCAGATTTGTTTGATGCAAGTGCCCGCAAGCTTTGGCAAAGAAAGTCCTTTAATAAGGCACTTTTAGATCCTCCCCGTGCAGGAGCTAAAGGTATTGCCCAATTACTTAAAGGTCAGTCATTGGAGCGAGTGGTTTATGTGTCTTGCAACCCTGCGTCTATGGCGCGAGATTTAAAAGAATTTCAGACCCTGGGTCTCACCGTTGCTAAAGTAGGTTGCATTGATATGTTTCCCCATACACCCCACTTAGAAGTGATGGCTTTGCTTGTTCCCAAATAACCCCCAGGCAACCAAAAATACACTAGGATAACCGGCATGCCATGTTGGCGTGCCATTTAAACGAGATTTAACCATGGTACAGGTACGCGCTTTACACCCCACCCATGCGGATGGCAATGTTGATATCCAGGCCTGGATGGCGGGATTGCAAAATGAAGTAGAGTTGCCAGATACCAGCCGCCTACAAAAGGCCTGTGAACTGGCACAAGAAGTACGAGATCACGCCAGTAAAAGTGAAGATGTTTGGGCCACAGCAGAAGTAGACTGTTTCCGGACGGGCCTCGAAATGGCTGAAATCCTCACTACTTTAAAAGTTAATGAAGAAACCTTGGTGGCAGCCGTATTGTACCGTGCTGTGCGTGAGGACAAACTAACTCTTAAGTATGTGAAGGAAACGTTTGGTCCCATCGTTGCTCAGCTGATTGACGGCGTGCTACAAATGGCCGTGATAAGCAACTTGCAAAGCCCAACTCGAGATAGTATTTTGGGCCAATCAGATGGTCAGTTAACCAATGTTCGAAAGATGCTGGTTTCCCTGGTAGATGATGTGCGAGTTGCGCTCATTAAATTGGCGGAGCGTACCTGCGCTATTCGAGCAGTAAAAAATGTTGACCGTAAAAAGCGTTATTTAGTCTCCCGTGAGGTTTTTGATGTTTATGCACCCTTGGCACACCGCCTAGGTATTGGTGCTGTTAAGTGGGAACTAGAAGACCTCTCCTTTCGTTACCTTCAGCCCAACGCTTACAAAGAAATTGCGTCTTTTTTGGATGAGCGACGGATTGATAGGCAAGACTATATTGAGCGTGTGTTAGCTGACCTAACAGAGCAGCTCATGGGTGCAGGTATCCAGCCTGATGTTATGGGCAGAGCTAAGCATATTTATAGTATTTGGCGCAAAATGCAGCGCAAGAACATTGAGTTCTCTCAAGTATACGATGTGCGTGCCGTGCGTATCCTGGTACCAGAATTGACAGATTGTTATACCGCCCTGGGCATTGTTCATGGCTTGTGGCGCAATATCCCCCAAGAATTCGATGATTATATTGCTACGCCTAAAGAAAATGGCTATCGCTCCTTGCATACGGCCGTCATTGGCCCGGAGGGAAAGGTGGTGGAAATTCAGATTCGCACCTTTGCTATGCACGACGAAGCCGAACTTGGTGTGTGCGCCCATTGGCTTTATAAAGGCACTGATGTTAACAGCGCGGGGAACTCATATGATGACAAACTCGCATGGCTGCGTCAGGTGTTGGAGTGGCATGATGAAGTGGGCGATGGCGCCGAGTTTGTTAACCAAGTTAAAGGTGATGTTGCACAGGATCGCATTTATGTATTCACCCCTGACGGGCACGTAGTAGACCTACCTTACGGCGCCACTCCCATCGATTTTGCTTACCGGGTGCATACAGAAGTAGGTAATACCTGTCGTGGGGCAAAAATACATGGCCGTATAGTCCCTCTTACTTATGGCCTTCAAACTGGAGATCAAGTCTCTATAATGACGTCCAAAGGCGGTGCGCCAAGTCGAGATTGGATGAATCCAAACTTAGGCTATGTTAATGCTGGGCGCACACGGGCGAAAATAGGTCATTATTTTAAGCAGTTAGATAAAGACAAAAACGCAACAGCTGGGCGTCAATTGGTTGAGCGTGAACTGCGGCGTATGGCTATTTCAGGGGTGGATTACAATCACATAGCCACTGCCATAAACTTTAAACATGTGGATGACATGTATGCTGCGTTAGGTGCTGGCGACCTTCGGTTAACACAGGTTATTAACGCTGCACAGCTGCAAGTAGAGCCAAACCCTAAGTCTAAAAAGCAGCTAGACCTAAGCTTGTTAAATGGCAAAACTAAGGCCACCTCTGCAACTGGTAATGATGTTCAAATTGCTGGAGTAGGAAACCTGCTTACCACTATGGCCAACTGTTGTAAGCCTGTGCCTGGTGATCCTATTACCGGCTTCATCACCCTCACGCGCGGTGTTTCGGTGCATCAACAAGACTGCGCTAATATCATGAATATGGCAGAACGTGATCGACAGCGTATTATCGAAGTCAATTGGTCTGGTACTAGTGAGCACACTTACCCCGTAGATATCTTTATTGAAGCGGTGGATCGATCTGGGTTGTTAAGTGAAGTGATTATGGTTTTGGGTAATGAAAGCGTTAACTTGGGAAGTATCAGCACCAATGTCGATAAAAAGACGCATTCTGCTACTATTTCTATGACAATTGATATTCCTCGACTAGATCTACTTGGTCGGATCTTAGATAAAATAAGCCAGCTTCCTAATGTGTTAGATGTAAGGCGACAAAAAAATGGTTAAACATATAGGCAGTACCAGTGATGCCATGCAAAACTTGTTAAATATTATGGCTCAATTGCGCGACCCCGATGGCGGCTGTCCGTGGGACCTAAAGCAAGACTTTCGTAGCATTTTGCCTCATACGTTAGAAGAAGCCTATGAAGTAGCAGACGCAATAGAATCTGATGATCGGATTCAGTTGCGAGATGAGCTGGGAGATTTGTTATTTCAGATCGTATTTTACTGTCAGCTAGCCCGTGAAGAGGGTAGTTTTGAATTTGCAGATGTTGCTCAAACTATGGCGGATAAACTCATTCGCCGCCATCCCCATGTTTTTGGCCCTCAAGCCAATGATGCGCAGCAAGGCTCTTTGGCAATGGATGCAGAGCAAGTACTGGAACGATGGGAGAGCATTAAACAAGACGAACGTGATGCAAAGCAGCAGTACTCTGTACTGGATGATGTGCCTACTGCATTACCAGCTATGCAACGCAGTGCAAAGTTGCAGAAGCGCGCGGCTAATGTAGGGTTTGATTGGCCTGATATAACCCCAGTGCTTGCGAGCATGACAGAAGAGCTAGAAGAAGTTCAGCAGGCTTTTGCCAGTGGTGATAAAGACCATACCCTAGAAGAACTTGGTGATTTAATGTTTGCCTGTGTGAATATGGCAAGGCATCTAAAACAAGACCCAGAACAAGTTATGCGCGCGGCTAACGCTAAGTTTGAGAGACGTTTTCGTTTCTTGGAAGCAAAGTTATTAGATGCTGGAGAGCAATTAGAAAACGTCAGCTTAGAGCGCATGGACGCAGGCTGGGATGAAGCTAAGGCTCACGGTTTATAGTATGTCGATAGGCCTCTTATAACGGCTATAAGCCACTTTCACTTTAGGGCCGTGGCACTGGAGCAGAGTTTTAGTTAAACTACGCGGCCAAGTTAAATGTGTATTCCAGCAAAGGGTTTCTTAGCAAGCAGGCAAGGCTGCAATTGTGTCTGTGTTTGTGTGTTTGCTAAGGCACCTTATTTTAGTCGAACGTGGGTTGACTGAGCTATGAAATAATGGCCACCGTATTTAAATTTTTTGGAGTTAAATCATGAAGTTAATCCTTTTAGGTGCGCCAGGCGCAGGTAAAGGTACGCAAGCACAATACCTCACAGAAAAGTATGGTATCCCACAAATTTCCACAGGTGATATGCTTCGTGCAGCCGTTAAAGCGGGTACAGAATTAGGCAAAAGTGCTAAAAAAATAATGGACGAAGGTGGCTTGGTCTCTGACGAGTTAATTATCAACTTAGTTAAGGAGCGGATTACTGAGGACGATTGTAAAGGGGGGTTTTTGTTTGATGGTTTTCCTCGCACCATTCCTCAAGCTCAAGCTTTAAAAGACGCTAGTGTCTCAATTGATGCAGTGATTGAAATTGACGTTGCTGATGAGGAAATTATTAAACGAATGAGTGGTCGACGTATGCACCCTGGATCTGGCCGCACATACCACCTAATGTTTAATGCGCCCAAGCTATCGGGTAAAGACGACATAACGGGTGAAGACCTAGTGCAGCGTGCTGATGACCAAGAAGATACTGTGCGCCAACGCTTAAATATATACCATAGCCAAACTGCACCATTAATAGATTTCTACAACAGCCTAGTTGAGTCTGAAGGCCCTGCAGCCCCTGCCTATCACTACATTGCTGGAGTTGGTAGTGTGAATGATATTAAAGAGGCTGTTTTTACAGCGCTTGGCAAGTAACCTTACCGATGACTCGAATATTGGCTCTAGACACTTCTGGCACATCTTGTAGCGTCGCACTATGGAGCGATACAGGCCTTTTGATAGGTAAAGAGGAGCTTACAGAGCGGCAGCATACTCAGCGGTTGTTGCCTATGGTGGAAGAATTATTGTTAGAGGCTGATGTGAAAATGTCTAGTCTTGATGCAATTGCCTACGGCCGTGGCCCAGGGTCGTTTACGGGTATCCGCATTGCCGCAGGGGTGGCCCAAGGTTTGGCCTTTGGTATCGACTGCAAAGTGATCCCCATATCTACCTTAGCAGCCCTTGCTTTGCGCTGTCATCAGCGTTCCAATGTGGATAACGTAGCCTATGCTTGTAGTTTAGATGCACGCATGGCAGAGGTATATTGGGGTGAATACATTATTGACGAAACCCACCCCGAAATCGCTCTACCCCAGGTTGCCGAAAGAGTGTGCTTGCCCGGGCAAGTTAAGGTGATGAATTCAGTTTATGCTGCCTGTGGCAGTGGCATGGCAGTGGACAATATGCCTGAAGCAATTCTAACCTCTGCTCAATCGGTCTGCTCAGAGCTAGAGCCAAGAGCATTAGAGATGGCCCGCTTAGCAGCGGTAGATTTTGCTCTAGGGCGCCAGTGTGCGCCTGAGGATGCATTGCCAGTATACTTACGTGATGAAGTGACATGGCAAAAATTGCCGCGCTATCAATAGCCTGCGTTGCTGACTGAGGATTACCTATGGATTGGCTTCAAGCAATTATTATTGCATTAATTCAGGGTGTGACTGAATTTTTACCGATTTCCAGTTCTGCTCATTTATTGTTTCCAAGTTTATTATTAGGTTGGCCTGATCAGGGCTTAACGTTCGATGTGGCCGTTCATCTAGGGAGCTTATTAGCAGTGGTCATTTACCTGCGCAGCGATTTGAACGCTATGGTTTTAGGCTTGTGGCAGTGGCATCAGGAAAAACGGTTGAATCAGCAGGCTACCCTAGCATTAATGCTGATCGTGGCAACCCTACCTGCAGTATTTTTTGGACTGGTGCTTAAGGGCTGGATACAAGTGAATGCCCGAGAAATTTGGGTAGTGGCGGTAACGACTCTAGTGTTTGGTTTGCTACTGGGTTGGGCAGACTGGCGCAGCCGCAGGCAGTATCAAATGGCCACTATGAGTTGGCGCCACACCCTGTGCATTGGCTTAGCCCAAGCTTTAGCATTGTTGCCAGGTACATCTCGCTCAGGCATCACAATGACGGCGGCACTGATGCTCGGTTACACTCGCGAAGCTGCTGCACGGTTTTCATTTCTGATGTCTATTCCGGTCATCATAGCGGCATCTAGCTTAATGGCCCTTGAATTGGCAACCACCAAAGTTGCCATTGTTTGGGCCCCTATGCTGATTGCCTTTGTAGTATCCTTTGCGAGTGCTTGGTTGTGTATTGTATTGTTTATGCAAGTCATCAGTCGTATGGGCATGTGGCCATTTGTTGTCTATCGCATTGTCCTAGGAGCAGGCTTATGTTGGCTAATACTACCGATACTCAATTAGCTGTTGCAGCAGCTGGATTTCAGTTTTTAGAGGCTGCATTGGCCATAGAAGTGGGTGTGCCCGTAATCAAAAAAACCAACAAAACTTACGACTTTTTATTGCGGTTTACGTCTCAAGGCTTAGGTTTAGAGCCCGCAGATGGTCGTAGTGGCGCAGTGTGGGTTAATTTTGCAGCAGGTAAAGCGCGTCACCGAAGAGTATTTGGTGGCGGCAAAGGGCAGCAGCTCGCCAAGGCTGTGGGCATTCAGAGTGGAGTGCGCCCCAGCATACTGGATTTAACAGCAGGTTTAGGTGGCGATGCCTTCGTACTAGCCAGCCTAGGCTGCCCAGTGTCTATGGTTGAGCGCCATCCTGCAGTGCGGGCGTTGCTGGCCGATGGTTTAGCTAGGGGTGCGTTGGATATTGACGTGGGAGACATTGTTGCAAGCATGGGCCTAAAAAAGGGAGATGCCTTGTCTGTGATGGCCACCTGGCAGAGTGAAGCACCCCAGGTCATCTATTTAGACCCTATGTTCCCTCACACGGGCAAGTCGGCTCAAGTAAAAAAAGAAATGGCGCTGTTCCGACACTTAGTAGGCAGTGATGAAGACGCCGATGGCCTATTGGCCCCAGCGCTGGCTTTGGCCACTCATAGAGTCGTGGTTAAAAGGCCTCGAATTGCTCCAGACCTTGCCCAGCACAAACCTATGTACCGGCTTGAGGGTAAGTCTAGCCGTTTCGACGTTTACGTTAATAAAAGCTTTTCTACCTAGTACCTTAATAATGTGGTGGTGGTTCATTTGCATCAGCGCCACCTTGCCCTGCATCTGCTGCTTGCTGCAAATTTGCCATTTGTTGCGCTAATAACTCCAAAGCGCGATCTATCCTGGTAAGGTCTTTTTGCTGCTTGCTGACTACTTCATTGAGAGTGTCTATTGTCTGCTCTTGAAAAGCGATTTGTTGCTGTAATTCGACGATTTCGGAGGCATTATTCATGATATTCTCAAGAAGTTGCAAAAAAATAGGGTTTTATAAATCAAGTGTTTGATTGGGCGCAGGTTTTTCTATAACCTTGGCAGATTGTACCGACTTTATGCTGGCTAGGATACGCACATGGGCAAAGGTAGGGGTGCAATATTTTTTACCTAAAACAATAAAATTTGAGATATCGAGTTATTATGAGACGCACACTATTTACTTACAGCTTCATCATTAGTTTAATTGCCGCTTTGGCATTCCCCTTTATTCTAGACGAAATCCTTCACGGTTCAAGTATCGTTGATACACAGTTTGAGCTGGTGGCTGGTGTGGCTTTTGCCATGTTCTGGGTTGCTACGTTAGCTACAGGTGTTAAGTTCATCGCAACAGTTGTAGAAGACGACGCCCAATGGGACGAAATGGATGACGACCCAAATCGCGAATCTGGCACTGTGAAATGGTTTAACGTTACCAAAGGGTTTGGTTTTGTCACACGTGACCAAGGCGATGACGTATTTGTTCATTTTCGTTCTATCCGTGGCAAAGGCCATCGGTCGTTACTAGAAGGGCAGCGAGTGCGCTTTAGTGTGACTGAAAGTGATAAAGGCATTCAAGCTGAAGATGTCTCCATCGTAGGTTAGTTGTAAATGGCTTGGCGATTTTCGCCAAGCCAAGCCTAATCTAGGCTCTAAGTGCAAAGTGTAGAGTCATAGGAAGAGATCGAAAGAACCACATTGCCTGCCAATAGAACGAGTGTGGGCGAGTTTAATAGGGGCTTTTTCGATGGACAATGCACAGAAACTGCCTTACTCAACAGGCTCAGGATTAGGCCAATCTGCAAAAATTGGCCTAATTGTGTTACAAACAGACCAGACCATAGAAGATGAGTTTCGGCAGATGTTAGCCATCGATGGTGTCGCCTGCTATCACTCCCGTATTGCAAATGCCATGCAGGTCACCCCCCAAACCTTAGCAAAGATGCAAGCAGATCTGCCCATTGCAGCCAGCCTATTACCTAAAGCTTTTATATTTGATGCTATTGGCTATGGCTGTACGTCAGGCGCCACTATTATTGGCGAAGACCGGGTGGCACAAATGATTTTGGCACAGCATCCCAGTGCAAAAGTAAGTAATCCTCTGAGTGCATGCAGGGCTGCGTGCGCGGCTTTAAAACTGAACCGCATCGCCTTGCTAACCCCTTATACGCCTCAAGTCACTCAAGCCTTAAGTGATGTGCTTAGTGATGGTGGTATAGAGATCTCTCATACAGGTTATTTTGATATAGAAGATGACTTTGACGTAGGCAGAGTAGATTCAGCCAGCTTATTTAATGCCATTATCAAGCTTGGGTCTCATGAAAGCTGTGAGGGTGTATTTGTTTCATGTACCAGTTTAAGGGTGGCACACCTCATCCTTAAGGCAGAGCAACGCCTTGGGAAGCCGGTTATTTCTAGTAACCAAGCCCTGGCATGGCATTTGCTTCGGCTATCTGGAGTAACCAAAGAGCTACCTCACTTTGGTTGCCTGTTCACCCAAAACTTTTAATATTCTAAGCATGGCCTTATGCCTGCTGCATAGACATCCTAAGATGCCCATACTATGACGCTAGCTTCGATTATGCAGATAAAGATGGCTTGTACTTTACAACAGCAAGAAACAATCCCACCCCCGGCCTAGTTAATCGCAGCACCACAGCCTTACTTGAGTTCACCTTGAGTCGGGCTACTTTCTTGCTCTTAAATTGAGTTTATTTTAATTTTATATTTGTCCACAAACGCTCATGGTAATAATAGATTGCAAATTTCACAAAAAACTCAATAGAGCCTATTGTAACGGCCGACCCTATATTTCCGGTAATAAAATATGCTATGACTGTGGTAGTGCAAGTAGCCGTAATTCTCCAGCTAGTTGCTTTTAATAAGCTACGTCTTTTACTTTCCAATGTGTAACACCTAATTAGTTGCATCCTTGGTTTATCGCTAACAATATGGATTTAGCATTAGCCTTACTTTGGATCTGAGTTTTCTTTTATTTCAAATTTCGACTATCGAATGTGTCTGAAGCAGCTACAGTTAAAGCTGGCTGTAATCCGGCTCCCATCCTATGTAGATTTATTTAAGATGCAAGAATATTTTTCAAGGAATTGGTGCTTTAGATACAAAAAAACCCATGTACCAACGGTATCATGAGGGCTAGAGCGTGCGATGGTACCAGTGCCCAGACTCGAACTATCTTCTACATGCCTCTTCGTTGCTAGGTTCTTACGTTAGTGCTGGCGTAGTTTTCAATGAAAGGTTCAATGGAACAGGCTATATATGACACCCAAGACATCCAAGCTGCCTAAGTATGTGACAGCGCGTAAAGGGTCGCTTCACTACCAACGACAGTATCCAACCAAGCTCAGACATCTATGTATGACTACAGCATTCACTCGTCCGTTAGGCCTATCCATTAAACAAGCTACTGATGATGAGATACTGAAAGCCGCTTGTAATCTTGGTGGCGTGGTTTATTAGGGTGAGGGCTGGCACTTATATAAGTGATTCTGGAGCTTAAAGAGGCTAGGGGTGTGTATGCAAATAATTGATTTATGTATAGTATTTATTAGAATCAAGTCTGCATAGTTAATCGCTATGTGGTCTTTTTT
>TARA_B110000046_G_scaffold32429_1_pt1 | contig 44762 bp, 41 predicted proteins | sample TARA_B110000046 | Tara Oceans TARA_B110000046 (sample SAMEA4397157) | marine metagenome | biome: Polar Biome; feature: [DCM] deep chlorophyll maximum layer (ENVO:01000326); material: water (ENVO:00002006), including particulate matter (ENVO:01000060) such as... | depth 40 m
TTACAAATCAGCTGCTCTGGCCAACTGAGCTACATCGGCAAAAATTGCGACCTTTTCCATGACTATAAAATAGCCCTGAAAAAGGTCTGCAAATTTATGAAAGATTATAATATCCTAAAATAATTTCTGAACTTTTTTTCAAAGTCTTTTCACCTGCTTGCTAAAGACCTTAAAAACAAGCCATACACTACCTCATCCTTTCTTTTTCCTTGTGCTTTTTGGCCTGCCTGCGCAACGCTTCGGTTACTTCATCGGTAGCTGCTTCAAAATTTTTGGAAGTTTTCTTAGCAAATAGGTCATGTCCTGGAACAAATAAGCGAATTTCTACTTCCTTGTTTTGGGTTTCATGATTATTGTCAACTTTCAAGTATACATCGGCGCTAACAATCTTGTCAAAAAAATGAGTTAGCTTATTGATTTTCTCTTGTATGAAATCAATTAATTTTTGATCGGCATCAAAGTTGACTGATCTTACATTTAATTTTACGTTCATAAATAGTTGGTTTTATGCCCTGGGATGAGCTTGATTGTAAATGTTTTTCAATTTCTCTATAGTATTGTGCGTATAGACTTGTGTAGCTGACAAGTTCGCATGACCCAATATTTCTTTAATTGTATTTAACTCGGCACCATTATTTAACATGTGTGTTGCAAAAGTATGCCTTAAAACATGCGGACTTTTTTTACTTGCGGTAGTTACTTGTCCAAGGTAATAATTAACCTTTCGATAAACAAACTTTGGATACATTTTTTTACCCGAATCTGTCAATAAAAAATTATTCTCTAAAGCCACTTTCTCTCTCTCAAACAAGTAGCTATTTACGCTTTTCAACAATGGTTGATGAAGTGGAATAATTCTCTCTTTATTTCGTTTTCCTAAAACTTTAATTTGACTTTCAATCAAATTTAAATCTGGCAACTGGAGGTTTATTAATTCACTTAAACGAATCCCCGAAGAGTAAAGCAATTCTAAAATCATTTTATCTCGAACACCTTTGAATGATTCTTCGAATTGAAACTCATCCAGCAAGTTATCCATCTCTGTTTCTCGCACAAAATGAGGCAACGGAGATACAACCTTTGGCGAAATAAGCTTATCCGTTGGATTTAATGAAATTTGATCTTCTCTTAGAAGATACTTGTAGAAAGACTTCAAAGTAGAGATTTTTCTACTTACGCTTTTGTTTTGCGTGCCAGCTTCCAACAAATCGACTACCCAAGAACGCAAGTTTGAAGAATTAGCTTGAAACACCTCTACCTCATATTGAGCCTTAAGGTAATTCTGCAATTGAGTTAAATCCGACTCATATGCCTTTATCGTGTGAAGCGAGCAGCGTCTATTCTTTTGGAGATGATTTAGAAACTCATTTATTAACATAAAAAAACCACATTAAGTACTATTGCAAGTTAGGCAATAGTATTTAACGTGGTGCTATATTTAAGTGAAAAAACTATAAATTAAGCTTCTTCTTCTCTTTGCATTTTCTCTACATAGATCGCTTTTTTAATCTGCTCTCTTCTAATTATTGAAGGCTTATCAAACTGCTGTCTCGCTCTTAATTGTCTTACCGTTCCGGTTCTTTCAAACTTCTTCTTGAACTTTTTTAACGCTCTTTCTATATTCTCGCCTTCTTTTACAGGTACTATTAGCATGAGTCTCAATTTTTATTGGTGTACAAAAGTAATACTTTTTATTAAATTATAATTAGCTTTTTAAAATATCTCTTGATATTACTAATTTTTGAATTTCAGAGGTTCCTTCACCAATGGTACAAAGCTTTGAGTCTCTATAAAACTTCTCTACAGGAAACTCTTTTGTATATCCATAACCTCCGAATATTTGGACTGCCTCGTTAGCAACTGCTACGCAAACTTCAGATGCTTTGTACTTAGCAATTGCCGATTCCTTCGTCATCTTTTGTCCTTTATTCTTCATATCAGCTGCCTGGTGCGTCAACAGTTCTGATGCTTCTATATCAGTAGCCATATCTGACAACTTAAATGCAATAGCCTGAAAGTTCGAAATGGACTGACCAAACTGATGTCTTTCCTTTGCATATTTCTTAGCTGCAAGATACGCACCCTTAGCAATCCCTAAAGACAGTGCTGCAATTGAAATCCTACCACCATCCAAAACTTTCATGGATTGCGGAAAACCGTCTCCAACTTTACCTAATAAATTTTCTTTAGGAATTCGACAATCGCTAAAAATCAACTCTGCAGTTTCTGAAGCTCTCATCCCTAGCTTATCTTCTTTTTTCCCGGAGGTAAATCCCGGAGTGCCTTTTTCCACAATAAAAGCAGACATTCCATGAGAATCTCCTTTTTCTCCGGTTCGAGCAATAACTACAACAATATCTCCTGATACGGCATGAGTAATGAAATTTTTCGCTCCATTTAAAATGTAGAAATCTCCGTCTTCAACTGCGGTAGTATTCATACCACTAGCATCTGACCCTGTATTGTGCTCAGTTAAGCCCCAGGCACCAATGTGTTCTGCTGTAGCTAGCTTCGAAAGGTATTTCATTTTTTGCTCTTCATTACCAAAAGCCAAAATATGCCCGGTACACAAAGAGTTATGAGCCGCAACCGACAAACCTATAGATCCACAAACTTTCGCAATCTCAGTTATCACCGTAATGTACTCATGATAGCCAAAACCTGAGCCTCCGTATTCTGTGGGAACTAAAACCCCCATCATACCTAATTCTCCTAGTTGCTTAAAAATATGAACTGGAAACTCTTGTGACTCATCCCATTTCATTAGGTCTGGTCGTATATGTTTTTCGGCAAAATCTATTGCCATCTGAGCGATTAACGTTTGGTTTTCTGTGTAATTAAAATCCATACTTAATAATTGACTAATCCTGTTATGTTATTATTGTATTTAGAAAGCACCTCTTCTCCTTTTAAGAAGTCAAGAATTACCAAAAATGAAAACCCTGCAACATGTGCCTTTTGTTTTAGTACAATTTCGGCAGCAGCGGCAGCAGTGCCTCCAGTTGCTAATAAATCATCGTGAATGAAAACATTAGCACCTTCTTTTACTGCATCAGCATGAACTTCAATTTCGGCAGAACCATATTCTAAATCATATTGGTAAGATACGGTTTTGTATGGGAGTTTCCCTTTCTTACGAACTGGGATAAAAGGAATTCCAAGTTTCTGTGCAATCATTGGACCCCAAAAAAAACCTCGGCTTTCCACTCCCATTATAGCATCTATCTTAATGCCACTCATCTGTCGAACAAACTCATCTGTAATATTAGAAGTTAGTTTAGAATCCTCTAAAATAGGAGTGATGTCTTTGAAAATAATCCCTTCCTTTGGAAAGTCCTTCACATCGCGAATGGTCGCTCTAATTTGTTCTTTAATCATGCTAAATATTCATTTTTAAGCAGCTACAAAAAAACGAAAATTAAGACGATTTAAAGCTCTAAGTAGGGCTTTACTTTTTGAAAAATTGAATTTTTTATTAATACAATCTTTTTTAGCTCATCTAATGCCTTATAATCCCCGTGTTGCTTTCTATAATTGACTATTGCATTCGCATGTTTCCAGTACAAATAAGGATGCGCTTTTAACTCTTCTTTTGTTGCTTTATCTATATTGAGTTTTCTAACCTTTGTAGGAACAAATATTAATTGCGTGTCCAGTCGAATTATGGTTTCTTCTTTTAATCCATAAACTTCTTTTCGTTGATCTTTTGAAACGAACCCTCCTAACTCTTCTCGTCGTTTCACAATCATTTCCGCTAAAAACTCTCCAATCCCATAAAGACGTTTAAAGCTTGCCGTATCTGCTTCGTTGATGTCAACCTTCGGATACTGTAGCACCTTCTTCTGATATTTTTTCATCTTCCGTAATGAGAACTCCTTTGTTTTGTCAGAAACCGATTCAAGAAGAAGGATATTGGGGGGCAAGTTGTTCATGTAATTCATCGCTGATAACATACACTTTTCTAAACTGCTCCTTTGGCTTGAAACCACCAATCAACTCCTTATAATTCAATATTGAATTTGCTTGTTTTTCGCTAAGTTCAAGCTCCTTCCAATCATCAATCTTTAAAGTATTGGGGTTAAAATCTTTAATATTCTCGAAGTTCGTCAGGTTCTTGTCAAGTATTTTTTCTTGACTATCCTTTTTACTTTGCTCTTGTTTTAAGCTATCAATTACTGCCTCAATTTTTGAGAAATCTTTTTGATTTAGATCGATTTGAGGGGAATATTGAGAAAGCAAAACTCTACCTATATCAAGAAAAATGGTTAAAACGACTAGAGCAATTATCCCAGTTCGCTCTGAATTAATAAAATAGAAATATTCCTTTAGCGGATTTGCCATCCATTAGTTAATCAAGATCGGCGCAGTAGTCTTTGATCCGCATCCATTCAAAAGCACTGCCCATTTATTATAAGTGGAGTCTACAATGGAAGCCGAAGCTTTTGCTCTACTAAAACTGTCAGATCCAACACCATAATAAATGATCTCAGAGACATTAACGGAATTGGGAATTAAATTTGGTACTTGAATAGTATCAACAACTCCATTTGAAGGTGATACTTTCTGATAAATTACAGTATCATTCGTTATACCATAAAAAAGAGTATCGCTAGCGCTATAAGCTCTAGTGCCAGATAACTCAACAATCAATTGAGAAATATCATTCCTGTACAATTCAAGATTGACATCTTGATTTAGGTCAACATTATCAATCAACGTTTCAAAACCTGCAGGTTTAACTACGAGTATACTACCCGTTCCTAAATCATCTTCATCCAATTCATATGTAAAATTCAATGTCCCATCAGCTGCCGTAATACCACTTCCTAAAATGATTGGAGCACTAAAACTTCCTCCAATGTTGGACTTTAAAGCAATCTCTGTATTCGGCAATGGTAGAGTACAATCTTGGAATACTTTCCCAGAAACTAAGTTCACTCTTGTGCTTTCTTTACACGAAGAAACAAAAAGAAAAACTGCAATGATAATAGCCGAGAAATTTTTCATTATTTGAATTTTTTAATAGCTCCACTCTTGACTCTAGTCAAATACGAAGCTAAATCCTCTTTTACTTCTTTCGACATGATGAGCAGTCCTATTATATTTGGAAAAGCCATACCTAAGATCATTAAATCTGAGAAATCGAGTACCGCTCCAAGTTCCATTATAGAACCAATGAAAACGAAAACACAAAAGATGATTTTATAAATACCTCCTGAGATTTTACTCCCTCCAAACAAATAAGACCAAGCCTTTAGACCATAGTAGGACCAAGAAATCATGGTCGAAAATGCGAAAAGCAAAATCGCTACAACAAGCACTTTCGAGAACCAAGGAAACACACTTCCAAAAGCCTTAGAGGTGAGTTCAGAACCTTCTAGGCCTGAAGCTCCATCTGCAAAGCCTGTAAATATTAAAACTAAAGCAGTCATTGTACAAACAACAACAGTATCTACAAACGGCTCTAAAAGTGCTACAATACCTTCACTCACCGGTTCATTTGTTTTAGATGCAGAATGCGCGATTGAGGCAGAGCCAACACCTGCTTCATTTGAAAATGCCGCTCTTTGAAACCCAACGATTAAAACACCAATCGCTCCGCCTTTTAATGCAGGAGCGCTAAAAGCACCATTGAAAATTTCTAAAAATACTGAGCCAATATTACCAATGTTCATCCCTATGATAATAAGTGAAAACGATACATACAGAATTGCCATAAATGGAACAATTTTATCTGTCACCTTGGCGATACTTTTAATACCACCTATAATTACAATACCTACCAATAGCGCTAGAATAATTCCAAACATTACACCACTACCTTCCATAACAGGGAAGGTGGATGACATTTGAGCAAAAGCTTGATTTGCTTGAAACATGTTTCCTCCACCAAATGAACCACCAATGCATAACACCGCAAACACGGCTGCTAAGACTTTACCTAAACCACCAAGTTTCTTCTTTTTTAACCCTTCACTCAAATAATACATCGGTCCTCCAGAGATTTCCCCGTTTTCCCCAACTCTTCTATACTTTACACCTAATGTACATTCAACAAATTTTGAAGACATACCTATTAAACCTGCAACAATCATCCAAAAAGTGGCTCCGGAACCTCCTAAAGTAATAGCAACAGCTACCCCTGCTATATTTCCTAATCCTACCGTTGCCGACAACGCCGTGGTTAATGCCTGAAAATGAGAAACCTCACCATCCTCTTTTACGGAAGGATCCGAAAATTTGCCGGCTACCAATTGCAAAGCATGTTTAAATGCTCTTACATTAACAAACTTCATTCGAACCGTAAAAAATATTGCCCCAAGTACCAACCAAACTACAATGAAAGGAATGCCTTTTGTCTTTTTATCTCCGTTAGGGTGTAAAACAGGATCAACTCCATTAGATTCGTAAACAACCGGGTCATATATCCTAATAAAAGAAAAAGGATCCCAAAACAAGAAATCAGACATAGCGGTAACGATTGGAACAAAAGTAGAATTGATACCTTCTTCAAATGAAGTAACCTTTACTTCTCCTTCGAATGTTTGCGTATTTCCTTCTGCATCGGTAACCAAGACAGAAAAACGGCTACCCTCGGTCAAACCTGAGCAACTACTTGAACCTAAATCAGCATCTTTTTCAGACCACTTATAAGTAAAAGGTGCTACTCCTCCTGAGGTTACAACGTATGCTTTACCATCATTAATTTTATCAGAAGGATTTTCAATTTTTAATTCAGCTTTATAGTCTCCTGCGAATATTGAAAATGAAACAATTGTAAGAAGCGCTGTAAGTGCATTTTTCAGCATAAAAGGGTATGTTTATTTAGGTAATAGAACAAATATAAGAAAGCAAAGTAAGACTAAGAAAGTATTACTAGTTCAATTGAGATTCCAAGAATTTTATCCCATCTTCAAAGCTAACCGGACTATATCCTAAGTCTTTTATTGCTTTGTCTATAACAAAACCCGTTGTAGGTGGTCTTTTAGCTGCCTGATTCAATGAAGCTGAAGATATTTCCTCAATATAGCTTTCATCTAATTTATAATACCTGGCAACCCTTCGCACTAAATCAACAATACTCATGGTGTCTTTTCCCGATATGTTGTATACTCCTTCCGCTCCTTGTTCTGCGATCAAAACACAACCCTTTGCCAAGTCTTCAGCCAATGTGGGCGATCGAAATTGATCGTTGACAATAGTTAACCTCTGTCTTTTCTCTAAGGCGCCTTTTGCCCAAAGCACAATATTGGATCGACTCATATCCTCTACAATGCCATAAACAATTATGGTTCTGGCTATTGCCCACTTACAATTGGAATTCTGTAAGGCTTTTTCTGAAGCTAACTTTGACTCGCCGTAATAGCTTAATGGATTCGGTTCATCAGTCTCCTTATACGGACCAGCCATTCCATCAAAGATAAAATCAGTCGATAAGTGTATAAAGTGAGTGATATGTTTTTCGGCAGCCTGAATCAAATGCTCAACAGCTGTTACGTTTAATTCCTGACAGGCTTCCTTGTGGCTTTCACATAAATCAACGTTAGTCATTGCAGCGGTATTTATAATTACATCTGGCTCATACAAATCGAATACTCGCATAACATCTTTCTCCGAAGTAATATCCATTGGTTCATAGGTAAATCCAGTAACTTTCAAAATTCGATTCTCACCTCTGGAAGTCGCTATTAGCTCGAAAATATCACTTTCAGCTAACTGAGCTACTAGTTTCTGACCCAACAAGCCATTGGACCCTGTTATTAATATTTTCTTTTTCAATCCCATTTCAATAATTTCTCTATTTGACTTTTCATCCCTAACACAAAACCTTCGAGCCCTCGTCAATAATTTCATCTGGAGAAGGATTCAAGATATACTCGCCTTCTTTATTTCTTAACCCGACGATATTAGCCCCTGATCTTTTCCTTATATGCAAATCTGCAATGGTCCGCTTTCTAAATTCTGAAAGTAAACTGTCGTAGCTAATTTCTTCTAAAGAAATATTTTTATCCTGACCTGATAGGTGATTTAAGAATTCAACTACACCAGGTTTAATAACTAAGGACGCCATATGTGTGCCTCCAACCTTGTCGGGCATTACAACATTATCAGCTCCCGCCATTTTTAATTTTTTATCTAAATAATATTTAGATACTCTGCTGATTATAAGTAAATCGCGATTCATCTCCCTTGCAGTTAACACCACAAACACGTTATCTGCATCCTCCGGATAGGTAGTGATTAAAGCTGTTGCGCGATCAATACCAGCCTCAAATAAAATTCCGTATTCAGTGGCCTCTCCCTCTATGTAATTATTGCAATTATCTAGAATAGCTTCATTTATAATTTCTGAATCTTTCTCAATTAACACATATTCTTGGCCCGAATCTTCCAATTCTTGAACGATTTGTTTTCGATTTCGACCATAACCACAAATAATTACATGATTTTTTAACTCTTCTATCTTTTTCACTTTTCTTAGTTCTAATAAATGCCTTTTAAATTCTCCATCAATCAAGTACGAGGAAATGGCTGAAAGTGCATAAGCAAATGTACCAAAACTGAATACGATCAATGCCATTGTAAAATACCTACCTCCTTTATTTATTGCTTTAACTTCTTGATAAGCATAATCTTAAATGTTAATAATGGTCATAAATAGAGCACCACCGAAAGAGTCACCCTCAATGATAGAGAAACCCAATACACCAATAATGCAAATAAGAACAACAATATAAAAAGCAATGTATAGCTTCTTAAATCTCTTGTAATACGTCATCCTCTAAATTTAAATATCCCAAATGGTTTTGCGCTTTCTCATCTTAAACATGTATTTATGTTCTAAAACAAAAGCCATTGGCAAATACAAAATAATTGGAGAACCTAACGTTAGAAAAGAAAAGTAAATAAAAAACTTACGAATATTGGTGGAAGGCAAACCTAATTTGTGCCCCCACCATGCGCATACACCAAAGGTGTACCGTTCAAAGAAATATTGAATTCTATTAATCATTCCTAGCTGGTTTTAAAATTGCATTTCCAATGACGCAAGTTAAACATTTTTTATTGCTACAATCTTCATTCTTGAGCTGAATCAAGGCTTTTGAGTCATAAGCCGACAAAATTGGCATCCCTAGTTCTTTCCATTTTTAAGTAATTGAGTTTCTCTCCCAAGCATTTGATTGCAAAATCTCCATTGACCGCTCTTGGAGAACTTCATCAGCTAAGTGCTTACCATAATTGAACAGAACTGGAATTACTACATTAATTAATAAATATCAGCAGAAGAGATCCCTAATTTTTTTGTTGTTTTTTAATAGCCGGAACTTCAAATCTATAATGCGTGTCAAAATAAGGATACGTTTCGACATTAAACAATATTTGCAGCTCAGGTAGTTGTTTCGCTTCTACAATTGCCTGAAAAAGATTTGCTTTTTTTATGAATAAAGCTACAAATTGAGCAATTCTAATGAGTGTAAAATTTGACGGACGCATTCTAATAAACTTCCAGTCACTTTTTTCAAGTGGCTGTTTCAAGTGACTGTAAATTATATTTAATTGCTAAAACGAATACTCCTTTCTAAGAGTTTCAGGAAAATTACCCTAAAAGCTCTTCTTGCAAAAAACCTGCTTGACCAAAAAAAGTGCTAATAATTGAACTTCATTGTTTAGATGCTTTCTTAATAAGTTAAAATCTATTGAGTTCGCCAATAACTCGAAAGGTACCGCATTCACTTTGAATCCAAAATATTTTGCCAAGAGTTGGTTAAATGTCGCTTCCAAATCATTTTTACACAGCGTCAAATTTGGCTTAATCGGTCTGACTTTAACTCCAACCTTTCTATTAATTTTCTCTCAATTGTTTGGATTTTGGCGAAGTCATCCACTTTTCTAAACTCAGATTCACAAGGAATCCCAGTTTTTGAGTTTTGTAAAATTTCGGATTTTTCAAAAATAGATTTTTTAACTAACCCATTTAACTCTATGGTTGGCAATAACTCCCCATTTTTTTGAAGCACCGGATGATCATCTTCCCACACTAAATGTAAAATTATTTTACTGTAAGCAACATCATTCTGATGTTTATGCTTTAACCAATAGCTAGATTTTGTATGAATCTCAATATTTCCAACCCACAATTTAGCTCCGATTCGGACTTGTCCATTAAAGAAGTCAGGTCATGAATCAAAATTTTAAATTTCTGAGCGGAGGATAATCACTTCTTCTCCTTCGGTAGTTTTGAGTGCCTCCGAATTTAATAGTTGAAAGTTCCAAACGTAATGTAGCAGATCTTAGTTCATTAAAAACTAAGATAATTATTTTGATTCAGTTGATGTTCGCTTCAAGATTCCGCTCCGATAAATTTCCTTTCGCTCGAATCTAGTCCCAATGCTAAATTTCCAAGTTCCAACTTTATTACCGTCTAAGTATTTGCCTTTTATTTGAAGCTTACCGTTTTCATCAAATTGCTTCCAAGATCCATCTAATAATCCAGCAGTGTAATTCGAGTACAAGAACAAGCCTCCATTTGGATAATAAATTTTATACATTCCATTTATAAATCCATTGTACACATATTTTGTATGAGCGAGTTGAGTTGGATGTTTTTTAAAATAAGCTTTCCTCATCGCGGGATGAGACAATAACTCTTGAGAAATATATTTCAATTGATACCAGACTGAATCTCCTTGAAAAGGTATTAAAATTGAGTCTTCTTTTGGGTTCTTGGGTTCAGGAATAATGAGCTTTTTGTTACTGTTTCGAAATTTATAATCCATTGAAAAAGCCTGCCTCTTTTCCAACAGGATCCCGTCGTCATAAAACTCTTTGTAATAATTAGGCGAACCTACATTGTACACCCATTTTCCATTTTTCAACCCTTTTGAGTACTTCCCTTGGTAGTTCCTTTTTCGATCAATATAGAATCCTGACAACTTACCCTCTAGATACCGAGTCTTCACTACTAGCTCACCTAAAGAATTGTACCGGGAATAATCTCCATCTCTTTTACCCTTTTGATATACACTTAATTCGTAGACCTGACCACTAGGAAAGTATGTATACTCCTTACCACATTGAAGGCCCAGATAAAAGTATTTTTCAATCGATGGTTGGTTAGTATTCTCTTCAAAATAGCCAACTAACTTGTTCTTAGTTAGTGAATCTAATTCATAAAATACAATGTTATAACTCGTAGTATCTGAATCTTCTATTATATTTAGCGTTTTTTGTTGAGCAAGAAAAGGGAAACAAAATAGAAAAGTAACAATTAATGAAATTACTCTATTCATATGCGGCCTAGCTAGTTTTCAAAATCTCGGCCATCTCTTGCTGAATTTCTTTAGCCGCATTCGCGCTTGCTTGAGCAAAATTTATATCGTTACTAGCATACAAGATTCCACGTGAAGAATTTATTAATAACCCGCAATCTGAATTTAGCGCGTATTTACAAACTTCGGACAAACTCCCACCTTGAGCGCCAACACCGGGCACTAAAAGAAAGTGATTTGGTATTATTTTTCGAATATTACCCAGCGACTCTGCCTTAGTAGCCCCCACAACGAACATCAGATTGTCATCACTTCCCCAGGCCGCTGTTGATTTAAGAACCTTCTCGTAAAGTAAATCGCCAGTTCTAAGTTCTGAAAACTGAAAGTCATACGCTCCTTTGTTCGATGTAAGACCTAAAACAATCCCCCACTTGCCGGGGTGTGACAAAAATGGTGTCACAGAGTCTTCTCCCATGTATGGAGCTATGGTTACAGAATCAAAATTATACGTCTCAAAAAATGTTTTGGCGTAAATGCTTGCAGTGTTGCCAATATCGCCGCGTTTGGCGTCTGCTATAGTAAAAATATCTTTCGGAATATAGTCTAATGTCGCCTTTAATGTTTCCCAACCTGTTGGGCCCGTACTTTCGTAGAATGCTATATTTGGTTTATAAGCAACACAATAATCCTTTGTTGAATCAATGATTCTCTTGTTAAACTCTAAAATAGGGTTGTCATACTCTAATAGATGTGGTGGAATTTTATTGAGATCTGAATCCAAACCCACACAGAGAAATGACTGTTTTCTGTTTATCTGATTAATTAGTTCTTGCCGAGTCATTAGTTCACTGAATTTTCATCTCTCAAACCGTCTTTCATCTTCTCAGCATTTGCTGCCATCCTTAATCCATCAATTACAGCTTCTAAATCACCATTGATAATCGCATCTAAATTATATAGCGTCAAGTTAATTCTGTGATCTGTAACTCTACCTTGAGGATAATTATAAGTTCTAATTTTAGCAGATCTATCTCCTGTCGACACCTGAGATTTTCTCTCAGCTGCAATTTCTTTCTCTCTCTTTTCTACTTCAGCCTCATAGATTCTAGACCTCAAGACTTTCATTGCCTTTTCATAGTTTTTTAACTGAGACCTACCATCTTGACATTCCACAACCGTATTGGTTGGAATGTGTGTTAAACGAACAGCTGATTCTGTTTTGTTTACATGCTGCCCACCGGCACCAGATGCTCTATAAGTGTCCTTTTTAATATCTGAAGGATCGATTTTTACGTCTACTTCTTCTGCTTCAGGTAAAACTGCTACTGAAGCTGCCGAAGTGTGGACTCTTCCTTGTGTCTCCGTTTGCGGAACTCTTTGGACCCGATGCACACCTGATTCATATTTCATAATCGCATACACATTAGCTCCAGACACTTCAAAACTAATTTCTTTGAATCCACCAGATGTACCTTCATTCATTGTCATCGCATCATGCTTCCAACCCTGATTGTCGATGTATTTTATATACATTCGATATAAGTCGCCGGCAAAGATGCTAGCTTCATCTCCACCCGCACCTGCTCGAATTTCAATAATTACATTCTTGTCGTCATCCGGGTCCTTAGGAATCAACATTATTTTTACTTCTTCTTCTAATTCTTCTTTTCGTATTTGTAACTCATCGAACTCCATTTTCGCCATTTCACGAAACTCCTCATCCTTCTCTTTAGCTAAAATTTCTCTTGAAGAATCAATATTAGCTAATATATTTGAGTAGTCATCAAAAGCGTCTACAATAACTTTCAAGTCACTATACTCCTTATTAAGCTTAACGTAACGACTCATATCTGAGATAATTTCGGGATCAACAATTTGTTGCGAAACATCTATCCACCTATCTTTAATCGATTGTAATTTCTCTATTAAACTACTCATTTCTTAATATTCAAATACCCCGAACTCTGACTTAATAGTCAGCTTTTTCGATTCTGATGACTCTACTCTACCTACAATTTTTGCATCAACATTGAACTGCTTAGAAATAGCAATTAAATCTGCCGCGGTCTCTTTTGGAACGTAAAATTCCATTCTATGTCCCATATTGAATACTTTGTACATTTCCTTCCAAGGAGTTTTTGACTCCTCGTGAATTAACTTAAACAGAGGAGGTAAATCAAAAAGATTGTCTTTAATTACGTGCACTTCATCTACAAAATGTAGCACTTTTGTTTGAGCTCCACCACTGCAATGAACCATTCCATGAATTACATCTCTATGCGTCTTTAAAATCTTTGCAATGATTGGAGCATACGTTCTAGTTGGTGATAGAACTAATTTCCCGGCATTTATCGGCGAATTCTCAATAAAATCGGTCAATTTTTTACTACCTGAATACACTAGGTCTTGAGGAACAGCTGCATCAAAAGATTCAGGGAATTTTTCACCCAAATATTTGCTAAAAACATCATGACGGGCTGAGGTAAGTCCATTACTTCCCATCCCTCCATTGTATTCAGTTTCATAGCTAGCTTGACCAAAAGAAGCTAATCCAACGATGACATCTCCATCTTGAATGTTATGATTAGAAATCACATCTTCTTTTTTCATACGAGCGGTTACCGTTGAATCGACAATTATGGTTCGCACCAAATCCCCTACATCAGCAGTTTCTCCTCCAGTGCTGTAAATACCAATTCCGTGCAAGCGCAACTCATCCAAAATCTCCTCTGTTCCATTGATAATCTCTGAAATAACTTCTCCCGGAATAAGGTTCTTGTTTCTTCCAATAGTTGAACTCAAGAGAATATTATCAGTTGCTCCAACACAAAGCAAATCGTCAATATTCATAGTAATAGCATCCATTGCTATTCCCTTCCAAACTGAAAAGTCACCTGTTTCTTTCCAATACATATAAGCTAACGAAGATTTTGTGCCTGCTCCATCGGCATGCATTACAACACAGTGCTCTTCACTTCCGGTTAAATAATCCGGAACAATTTTACAAAATGCCTTAGGAAATAGTCCTTTGTCAACATTTTTGATAGCATTGTGAACATCCTCTTTGTCAGCCGACACGCCTCGCAATGAATACCTTCCTTTCTCCATTTTATCTTATAAAAAAACATCCAATTTCAATGAGAAAATGGATGTTTCAGTTTATTAATATCTGTGCCTATTGTTCCCCTTCAGCTTCTTCTTTTGGAGTTGCTTCTTCTCCATCCCCTACAAGTGATGGTTCATTTTCACCTTCTTCTCCAGGTTGGTTCGCAGGAACAAAATCATCTCTCAAAATACCAAATTCAGTTCTACGGTTAGCTTGATGAGCAGCTTCTCTTTCTTCTTCTGAAGCTAGTTGGGCTACAACATCATCCGATATTAATAAGTTAGTTTCTCCATAACCTTTTGGTATCATTCTCTCTGGGTCAATACCTCTTCTCACTAAATAACCAACAGCAGAATCCGCTCTTTTCTGAGATAACACTAGGTTATAATCATCTCCACCTCGACTATCAGTATTTGCTTTCAGCTCAATTACAAGGTTCGGGTTGTCAACGAGAATTTTATACAAAAATTCCAAGGAATCTGCCGCTTGAGCAGTAATATCAGCCTTGTTAAATGGATACACAATCTCAGGAAGCTTAATTGCTTTCTCAGTTATTGGCTGCAATTCATACAAGTGAGCAAATATTTTTGACTCTTCTACATTTACCGTAGTCTCTTTTCCTTTCGCCTTTAAATAACTTGGCTTTGAAACGGTAAGTTGATAAGAAGTGTTTTTGTTAATGTAATACGCGTCACCATTTTGTCCAAATTCGAACGTCCCGTTTGCAGCTGTTTGGACTTCAGCAGAACTCCCATCCGTTCCAATCAACTTTACATTTGCTGCAACCAATGGTTGCCCTGTCTCTAAATCCTTTACTAAACCTTTTAGTACAAAAAGTATCGGAGGTTCACTAAACTGCCAAATATCGTCTCTACCTCTACCACCTTCACGGCTAGAACTAAAAAAACCTTTATTTGCATTCCCATCGAAAATAATACCAAAGTCATTGGCACTAGAATTTAAAGGTGCTTTTACATTTTCAGTCTTACCCCATTGAGCGTCTCCTAACTTTTCAGCAGAAAAAATATCTAATCCACCCATTCCAACATGTCCGTCAGAAGCAAAATACAAAGTACCGTTTGACTTAATAAATGGAAACATTTCATCCCCTGAAGTATTAATTTCAGGGCCCAAATTAATTGGTACACTCCACTTCCCTCTAGACTCTTCTCTAATGTACCACAAATCCTTACCTCCTTGACCTCCATCCATGTCAGATGCAAATACCAATATTTTATCATCTGTTGTTAATGCAGGGTGACCTACTACTGCGCTATCGGATGCGATTGAAATTGCTATTGGTGTTGCAAATTTAACTCCTTGACGCTTTGCACTTAAAATCTGACAACCCATGTAGCCATTTTTTTCAACTCTACATCGAGTATAGTACATTGTATTTCTTCTCGAATTAACTACTGCGCCGCCTTCGCTGTCTTCTGTGTTTATTCCTTCACCTTCTACTAAAACAGGTTCACTCCATTTTCCTTTCTTGTCCCTCTTAGTAATGTATAAGTCAGAAAAATTACCCCCAGTAACTTCAGAAGTTGAAGATCCTGTAGACCCCTCCCTTGTTGAAGTAAAAATCATTTCATCGTTTTTTCGATCTGAAAATGTAGGGTTGTAATCGTAAAACTCTGTATTTAATAAAACCGCTGGCTCTACAATTAAGGCACCGGGGTTATCTGCCCATCCTTGTGCTTGTTCTGCTGCCTCAATACCTTTCTTACCTCTACCGTCTGAAGGAACTTCCACAGAATACTTTTGATACGCAGCCAAAGCTTCGTCATATTTCCCATTCATCATCTTCATTTCACCTAGTCGCAATTTGGCTATTGGATCAGCATATTGAGCAATAACTGACTTATCATACCAGACCTCAGCTTGCATTGGCTGATCACTTAAGCGATAGGCCTCAGCAATTTTGAAGATAATTTGCGCTTTTACGTCTCGCGCAGGTTCTTTTACATAAGCTTTTTTGTAAAGTTTAATAGCCTCAAAATACTTCTCTTCCTGCATTAATGCTTTGTCTGCATCTTCTAAGTAACTCTTCTGTGCAACGCTTTGCAAACTGAAAAGGCAAAAAAGAAAAAACAAACCAACAACTTTCAATAACTTCATTTATGTCTGGTATTTGATTTCGCCAGTTGCGAAAATAAACAAAATTTTCTTGACTTTATTCGAATTATCAATGGAAAAACAGCAACATTTCAACTAGAACGAAACGTGTTTTCGTTTAGTCTAGTGATTGAACAACAATTCTCTATATTTAGGTAAAGGCCAAATCTCGTCATCAACCATTAATTCAAGTTTGTCAACACTATACCTAATCACATCGAACATAGGTTTTACAATGTCTGCGTATTCATTTGCCTTTTGCTTAGGGTCTTCTAATTTATTGATGCGTTTTCTCTCAATAACCATCTTTTCTGTAGTTTCTTGAACTGTTTTCACATGCTTAGAAATTCCTTGAATCATTTCAAGCTGAACACTTGCACCCTTTTTAAACTCAGAACTACCGAAGATATCTTTAAGGCCTCGAACATTTTTTAATAATTCGTTCTGATATTTAAACGCAGTTGGTAAAATATGATTTTTAGCTAAATCACCAATAACTCTAGCTTCAATTCGAATTAGGTTTGTATATAGTTCATAGGCTATTTCTTGACGCGCAAGTGTTTCTCGCTCTGTCATTACATTTAAACCTTTGTATAATGCCAAGGTTTGCTTTGAGCCCATTTCAGCTATAGCTGCCGGAGTAGTTCGCAGATGAGATAGTCCTCTTTTTTTAGCTTCCGTAACCCACTCATCGCCATACCCATTCCCTTCGAATCGAATGTTCTTTGAACTGATTGTATATTTTTTTAGAATTCTAAAAATCGCCTCGTCTTTTTTAACGCCCGTTTTAATTAAGGCATCCACATCCTTCTTAAACTCTTGTAATTGTTTTGCTACAATTGAATTAATAACAATCATTGCAGAGGAGCAATTTGCCGAAGAACCGATTGCACGGAATTCAAATTTATTCCCCGTAAAGGCAAAAGTTGAAGTTCTGTTTCTATCCGTATTGTCTAATAGAATTTCGGGAATCTTACCAATATTTAATTTCAATTCAGTCTTTTCTTCTGCGGTAAGAGACTTTCCATCTTTCACTTTAGAAACTAATTCATCTAACATTTTCGTCAGCTCTTGCCCTATAAAAACAGAAATAATCGCCGGGGGAGCCTCGTTTGCTCCAAGTCTGTGCTCATTCCCTGCAGTCGCCATTGATGCTCTTAACAATCTCTCATTATCGTGAACTGCTTTAATTGTATTAATTAAGAAAGTAAGGAACTGCAAATTTGATTTAGGATTTTTCCCAGGACTTAATAAATTCACACCTGTATTAGTAGCCAAAGACCAATTATTATGCTTCCCAGATCCATTAACCTTAGCAAATGGCTTTTCATGCAACAACACTCTTAAGTTATGTTTCCTTGCAATTTTCTCCATCATATCCATCAACAGTTGATTGTGGTCAACGGCTAAGTTTGCTTCTTCAAAAACGGGTGCAAACTCATACTGATTAGGAGCTACTTCATTGTGTCGAGTTTTTAATGGAATCCCCAACTTCATGCATTCAATTTCCAACTCTACCATAAAGGCATGTGCCCTCTCTGGAATACTTCCAAAGTAGTGATCATCCAGCTCCTGACCTTTAGCAGGAATATGTCCAAAAACTGTTCTGCCAGTTAAAACTAAGTCAGGTCGAGCAGTGAATAAAGCTTTGTCTACTAAGAAATACTCTTGTTCCCAGCCTAAAGTTGCTGTTACTTTATTAACGTTCTTATCAAATAAACGACAAACTTCAACAGAAGCCTTATCTACAGCACTTAATGCTTTCAACAAAGGTGTTTTATAATCAAGAGCTTCTCCAGTATACGAAATATAAATTGTTGGAATACATAGTGTATTTCCGATTATAAATGCTGGAGAACTTGGATCCCAAGCAGTATAACCTCTTGCTTCAAATGTATTTCTAATCCCACCGTTTGGCAAACTTGAAGCATCAGGTTCTTGTTGTGCTAATTGCCCCCCATCAAAACGTTCAATTACACTATTGTCTCCAACCGGCTCGAAAAAGGCATCGTGCTTTTCTGCAGTTGTTCCTGTTAAAGGTTGAAACCAGTGGGTATAATGAGTAACATTTTTCTCCATCGCCCAAGCCTTCATCGCAGAAGCAACTGAATTTGTAATTTTTCGATCTATCGTTTTCCCTTCTTCAATAGTTTGCATCACTTGGTTATATATATCTTTTGACATATACTCAGCCATCACGTTTTTGTCAAAAACGTTCATTCCATAATATTCTGAAATTTTCTTTGATGGTGCCTCAACAATTCTCGGAGTTCTAGACATTGAAGCTTCTAATGCTTTAAATCTGATGGTAGCCATATCGATACGTTTATTTTGAGCCACAAAAGTATCAAAGATTCTAGCTGGAAAGATTAAAATATATCAATATTTATCAACACCCCCTCAAAAATTACATGAAATGATCAAAAAAAAGAGTTATTCAATAGAATACCCCCTATTTTTCAGCCATAATTGAAAAATAAATGTAAAAAAGATAAAAAAGTATTAAAACCACTCCTTTATACCACCTGATTCTCTTCCCAAAGAGCATAATAGGAAGCAAAAGCAAAGAAATACCGAGTAAAAAGTAAACATCAAATTGATTAATACTATCTGAAATAGATAATGGATGAACAATTGCTGTAACTCCAAGAACAGCAAAAATGTTAAAAATATTAGATCCTATTAAGTTTCCTATGGAAATATCAGTTTCTTTTCTAAGCGCCGCCATAGCAGATGTGACTAACTCAGGTAAACTTGTTCCAAATGCAACGATTGTAACAGAAATTAATTTTTCACTCACTCCATGACTACTTGCAATGCCTACTACAGAATCTATCAACCATTCTGCTCCGAAATACAAAGCAATCATCCCAACGGAGAGAAATAAAACATCCTTGTAAATAGGGTTTCCAGAATTTAACTCTTCAACTTCGCTTTCTGCAGCCTTTTGAATCCCCTCTTTTCTAGAGCGACTAACAAGCCAGAAAGTAAAAAGTGCCAGGATAGAAATAAGAACTACACCCTCCCACCAAGAAAGCTCTCCATTCATTGCAAAGAAATAGAACAGGAATGTAGCTAAGATCATTAGAGGCCAGTCAATTCTTAAAATATCTCGATTAACTACGATTGGAAATATTAGAACTGTTATACCTAGAACTAGGCCAATGTTAGAGATATTCGACCCAACAACCGCCCCAACGCTAACGTCAGGATGACCGCCAAAAACTGCGCTTAAGCTGACTAAAAGCTCAGGCGCTGATGTTCCAAATGAAACAACAGTCATACCAACTACCAACGGAGAGATTTTAGCTTTTAAAGCTATACTTACGGCCCCACGCACTAGGAACTCACCTCCAAGCACTAAGGCAATTAGGCCTAAAAACAGCCAAAAGTATTCCATTTAGTCTTTGTCTTTTTTATTGGAACGAATGTCTTTGGTAAGATCAACCTGATCCGTAACTTCTTTTGAAGTCTTTCGAATTTCTTCTTGAATGTCACTTGTGGCATTTTTAAAATCGCGAATACCCTTACCTAAACCTTTTGCTATTTCAGGAATTTTTTTTGAACCAAAAAGCAAAACTAGAACTAGGCCTGCAAAAATCAATTCTTGAGTGGATAAAAATAAAAGTGTCATTATATATATATATATAAGATACAAAAGTAACAAAAAAGCCTCGTCTGCATGAGGCAAACGAGGCTTTCGAAATTTACTTGTAAAGTTATTTTTTAGTTTTTTCGATCACCTTTTTTGTAAGATCAACAACTATCGGAGTTGCCACACAAAGGGAAGAATATGTTCCCACTGCCACACCTATCATAAGCGCGAAAGCGAAGCCTCTAATTACTTCTCCACCAAAGATGAAAATCATCATCAATACGAAGAATGTCGAAAGTGAAGTATTAATTGTTCTACTTAACGTGCTATTCAATGCGTCGTTAACAACCTCTTCCATTTCTCTCTTTTTATAAGAGTTCAAGAACTCTCTAATTCTATCGAATACAACTACCGTATCATTTATAGAGTAACCAACTACTGTTAATATTGCTGCTATAAACGCTTGATCGATATCAAGTGAGAACGGTAAAATACCCCAGAAAATAGAAAATATCGCTAAAACAATAATAACATCATGGAAGATAGCGATAACCGCACCTAAACCATACTGCCACTTTCTAAATCTTAACAGGATATACAAGAATATTACAACCAATGAAAATAAAATTGCTAATAATGAAGAATTTTTTATATCATCAGCGATAGTTGGACCCACCTTTTGAGAACTTAATATCTTGGGGTTAGAACCTACATTTATCAATCCGTCTTTTAAAAGAGCCTCAATCTGATCATCTGCAGTTGGGTCTTCACTGTTAATCATAAAACTAGTTGTGATTTTAACTTGGTTATTAGAACCAAAAGTTTTAACCTCTGGAGCAGCTTCAAAAGCACCGGACAATGCAGTTCTAACATCTGATGTAGAAACCGCCTCATCAAAACTTACTAAGTAAGACCGACCACCATTAAAATCAACTCCGTATGACAAGCCTTTTGTCATAAATGAAGCTATTCCAGCTAAAATCAAAACTCCTGAAATGATGTAATACGCTTTTCTTTTAGGAATAAAATTTAATTTCAAATTGGTAAATGCATTAGCAGTCCACTTAGTTGAGACTGTAACTGCTTTCTTGTTATCTAATCTCCAAGCAAAAATTAACCTAGTAATAAAAATAGCACTAAACAAAGAAGTCAGAATACCAATTACTAATGTTTTTGCAAAACCTTCAACAGGACCTGTTCCAAAGAACCATAAAATAATACCTGTTAGTATGGTAGTAACGTTGGCATCAATAATAGAAGAATAAGCATTTTTATAACCATCAGAAATTGCTAGCCTTGGGCCTTTTCCTGCTCTCAACTCTTCTCGAATTCTTTCGTAAATCAATACGTTCGCGTCAACGGAAATACCAATTGTTAAGACAATACCTGCAATACCCGGTAAAGTTAAAGCGATGTTAGTCGAAGCAATAACCCCCATAATGAAGAATAAGTTTGCCAATAAAGCAATATCGGATGCTATTCCCGCTTTTCCATAATAGAAAATCATGTATAACAGAACAATCACTAAGGCGACAATAAAGGATAACAATCCTTTGTTAATTGACTCTTGACCTAAAGAAGGTCCTACAACTGCTTCTTCAACAATTCTTGCTGGAGCAGGTAATTTACCAGCTTTTAAGATATTCGCAATTAATTTAGCCTCTTCGATTGTAAAGTCGCCAGAAATATTGGACACCCCACCTGCAATTTCTTGATTAACATTTGGAAATGAATACACATAGTTATCTAAAACAATTGCAATGCTTCTTCCTTTGTTGTCACCCGTTAACAACTTCCAGGTCTTTGCTCCAATCGCATTCATTCTCATAGTTATTTCAGGGCTTCCTCCTAATTGGCTAAAATCTTGAAATGCATCTGTAATTACATCTCCTTCTAGAGGTGCATTCCCATCTCTACTTTTCACCTCAATTGCGATCAATTGCAAAAATTTCTCAGCATCATCAAATGGCTTTGCCGTCCATAAAAGCTTTAAATCATTTGGGAAAATAGCTGCAATCTCAGGCATCTTTAAGTAAGCATTTACTTTAGCAGTATCTTTAATAGCAGAGTAACCAACAACTGGGCCTTCACCTGGAACATAATTACCTTCAGCGTTTTGATAAATTGCTGGAGAGAGAACTGCAAAGAATGGATTATCCTTAGCGAAATCCTCAAAAGATTGGTCTGACGCAACTGTAGTATCAGAATTATCTGCTAGTGCGTCTAATAATTCGTTCCCTTCCCTTTCGACTTTTGCAGTGTCGTAAACTACTAACTCCAAACCTGTTTCAGGATTAATATCAATGGAGGTGTCGATTTTTAAATCCGAATCTTCCGCTATTGCCATCGGCTCTTCCTCTTTGTTCTCAGTTGAATCGTTAGCTACTTCCTCAGGCTCATCATTACCTAAAATCTTGTTTAACTTGTCATTTGCCTGAGCCATATAAGGATAAACCTCATTGTTATTAAATGTCTCCCAAAACTCTAATTTTGCAGTTCCTTGCAACAATTGACGGACTCTTTCTTTATTCTTTACGCCCGGTAATTCAACCAAAATTCTATCTGACGCGTCTAGCTTTTGAATGTTTGGTTGAGCAACCCCAAATAGATTTACCCTAGTTCTCAACACTTCAAACGTTCTGTCAAAAGCTGCATCGGTTTCAGAAGAGATAAACTCTATCACTTCTTCATCAGTTGCTTCTCTGCTAATCTTATCCTTATTTTCTAACGTATAAAAAATTGAAGTTAACTTTTTACCGTTTGAAGTTTGCGCCCACGCTTCTGCGAAAAGTGTTACAAAGTTATCTTGATTTGATTTTTGCATTTCTTTAGCCTTCGCCAACGTTGCTACAAATGTTTCATCTTTACTATCAGAAGCAAGAGCTTTAACCACCTCAGAAACGGAAACTTCTAAAGTTACGTTCATTCCACCTTTCAAATCAAGGCCTAAGTTGATAACATTTTTAGTTACCTCCGAGTAAGTTTCTCCGGTAAAAGGATAAACTTCTTCGCTTGCCATTGAGTCTAAATAAGCATCTTCTAACTCAATTGAGCCATTCGCATATTCTACGGCATCATTTTCGACTCCTTGCGCTACCCACGTATACGACAACTGGTACAAACATGCTAATGAAAGCAATATAATGAATGACCAAATTAAACCTTTGTTTTGCATCTCTTTTGTTATAAAATTTTCGCCTTTTTTGAAGCCTGCAAATATAGAATTTCCATATTGAATAACCAATCAAATTCATTTTAATAATAATCAAGAGTAAAATCGCTGATTTTATATTCTTAAATTTGAAACTAAAGGCAACTAATTGCTGGATTATCGTCTTTTGCCAAATAACAATTTATGAAATATCTCTGCATTATTATTGTCTATTTATTAACCTCCTTGACAACGTATGCACAAATTTACTACTCAGAGGCATATGACATAGAAGCTACAAAAGAGAATGATTCAATTAAGTACCCCTTCACAGGAGGTTTTAATACAGCTCAATTTTCTGAAATTGACTTAAACCAAGACGGAATAATGGACTTGGTGATAACGGATCGATTTAGAAATACTGTAAAGCCATACATGAATACTGGAATTTCTGATTCTATTGAATATACCTATGCGCCTGAATACGCTGTTACATTTCCTGAAATGGATGAAGTTTTAATCACACGAGACTATAACGATGATGGCAAGATGGACTTATTTGTTTCAGGCAACAATATCTTACTGTATGAAAACACAAGCACGCTAAGCGGTGGGTTGTCTTTCCAATTGGTAGATAAGTTGCAAACAAAAAACAATGCAAACGCAACATCATTAAATGTTCTAAACCCAAATGCTATCAACTATCCTGCAGTAGCAGACCTCGAAGGAGACAGAGACATTGATGTAATTTATCGCTCGGGAAACAGAACCTTAGACTATCACAGAAACTTTTCCATTGACAGAAATAATGATTTTATTCCCATTTATGAGCGCAGAAGTCCTTGTTGGGGCTACATATCATTCGTTTTCACTACAAACTTCACCTTAGACAGCATACTGCTAAATGACTGTCGTTTCTCACCTAGAGGAGAAAGAAGCAAAGGATTAAAACATTCTGAAGGAATGAGCACAACAGCTTTCGATATTGATCAGAACGGCAGCATGGATTTAATCACAAGCGACATTGAGGCTTATACGATGAAGGTCATGTTGAATTCAGACTCTCTTGCAGGTGCTCAAAAAGTGAATTCCGAGATTTTTAAAATTATTGACTCTTTTCCGAATTACGACACGCCAGTTAATCTATTGATGGGGACAGCTTATTTTATAGATGTAAATAATGATGGAAAAAAAGATTTAATTGCAAGCTCCAGTCACGCAAACACAGCTAATATTGGCCCTTTTTCTAGAGAAGATATTTGGATGTATGAAAACACTTCTTCCACTGGAGGTTATCATTTTGAATTGAAAACAAAATCCTTCCTTCAAAAGCAAACGCTAGATTTTGGTAGAAACTCAAAACCGGCTTTTATCGACTACAACAATGATGGCTTGAAAGATTTATTAATTGGGAATGGAGGCTATTTAGACGACAATGACTCCAACACTTTTAATGAAAGCCTTGCCCTGCTAAAAAACATTGGAACTAGCAATAATCCAAAATTTGAATTAATATCAGATGATTACCTCGCTCTATCAACATTGAATTTCGGATTAACTAGAAGAGAGTTCGCAAATGCAGCTCCGGCAGTTGGCGATTTAGATGGAGACGGAGATGAAGACTTCTTGTTATGTCAAAAAAATGGAAATCTCTATTTATTCGAAGATACTTCCTCCATAGGGATTAAGGCTGAATTTAAATTTCACCCTACTCCTTTTCAAGGAATAAAAGATATTTCGACCATCGCATCAGCTCAGCTGTTTGACGTAGATAAAGATGGTTTATTGGATTTAATTACAACCTTCCCCTCTCAAATTACTTATTTCCAAAATTTTGGAACAGCTACCAATCCAATATTCAATATTCAACTCGACTCAATTATATGGCAAAACGGAGACACCATAAGATATCATGTAGAGGAGACATTTCAGTATTCAAAAATAAATTGTGGAGATAGCTTGTCAGTCGACAACACAATAAATGCCAATAACAATAGTGCCATAGCTTTAGTTGTTGTGAAAATTGACTCCTTGAATGGTTTTATTGATTGCATAAATACCATTCCATTTGGTGTAGGGAGCAATCAGTATGATGAAATAGCCACTACGGCTACTTTAAACTTTTTTAGAAGGACTTGGAAAATTAGAAGAGACAATGAGCTTGGAAGATTTGAAAACGTCTTTCTTTTTGAAGACCACGGAGTAAATCAATTTTATGCAGGAGGAATCAACAATACGACCTATCGAATTAATTTCTTTATTGACAGCTTACAACCTATATATGACGCTCCAAATACGGAACGAATCAAGATGGCAAACTACGGGTACAATATGTTTATTAACGGAACGGACTTAAATGGAGATAGTACAATGGACTTAGTTGTTGGCTTAAGCACAGGAGGATTAAAAATACTATATGGATCGAGAGTAAACAGTATCTCGGAGTTGGACAATGTCAATGGGGAGGAAAATTCAGCACTTAAAATTTATCCTAACCCAACAGAAGGACAACTAACAATTGAACTACTGAAGGAAACAATTTGTGAAAACAATACAATTGAAATTAGAAGTGTTTCAGGCAAGTTAGTTTTAACAGATCACTTAAACAGTATGAAAAAGCAACTTGATATAAGTCATTTATCCAAGGGAATCTATTTAATTACGATAAGAAACTCAGTTAAAATAGAGACTAAGAAACTTGTCCTTAGACCTTAATCTAGCAAGGTTAAACTAGAATCAGCGTAGTTTATCATGGCTTTTAATCTTTCCAGAATATCGCCCCCTAAAACCCCATGAATGGCTTCTTCTCCTAGATGAAGATAAGATGCCTTTACATGGCTTAAGTCCATCAAGGCTAATTCATATTCTTTCACTTCAAAACTTTCGATATAAAGAGAAGGAATCAAACTTGTAAAACTTGAAAGCCCGGAAGCCCCAACTCCAGCCGAATCGCTCTCTTCTTCATTTAATACTGTATCCGGAAATAATTCTTGGAAGAAATGTAGATCTAACACAGACCTAGAAGCACCTGTATCCACCACCATTCGCACTTGCTTTTCATTTAGTGTAACGTTTAACGCTAAATGAACTCCACCGGGAGGAATATCAACTTTTTGTAACTGAATTTTAATCATACCTAGTAATAAAAAAAGGCAGACACAATTGCATCCACCTTAGTACTTCGATTATTTAATGTCCTGAATTATGCGTCTAATAATGTATTGGTTTTTGACACCGCAGCAGCACTATTTGATAATTTATCTTGTTCTGCATCAGACAATTCAATTTCAACTATTTTTTCAATTCCGTTCTTTCCTATTATACAAGGAACACCAATTGAAATATCATTCAAACCAAACTCCCCTTCTAACATTGCAGAGCAAGGGAACATTTTTTTAGAATCTGTAGCGATTGCATGAACCATTGCCGAAACTGCAGCACCTGGGGCGTACCATGCACTTGTTCCTAGCATTTTGGTTAAAGTAGCTCCACCTACCATTGTAGCTTGAGCAACTTCATCTAATCTTTCAGATGATAAAAACTCAGATATAAGTACGCTATTTCTTGTAGCAATTCTTGTTAATGGCAACATCCCTGTATCAGAGTGACCTCCAATAACCATTGCGCTCACGTCAGATTGAGGACAATCCAAAGCTTCCGCCAAACGGTACTTAAATCTTGCACTGTCAAGTGCTCCACCCATTCCAATAATTCTGTTCTTTGGTAAACCGGTCGATTTGTGGGCCAAATAAGCCATCGTATCCATTGGATTAGACACTACAATAATGATAATATTTGGTGAGTGCTTTACTAAGTTTTCAGAAACAGTTTTTACAATACCCGCGTTAATTCCGATTAACTCTTCTCTTGTCATACCGGGTTTTCTTGGAATTCCGGAAGTAATCACTGCAACTTCACTGCCTGCAGTTTTTGAATAATCGTTCGTACTACCAACAATTTTGGTATCAAATCCTAACAAAGAAGAGGTTTGCATCAAATCCATTGCTTTTCCTTCTGCGTAACCTTCTTTAATATCAACTAACACAACTTCTGAAGCAAAATTCTGAATAGCAATGTATTCTGCACAACTTGCACCTACTGCACCGGCGCCTACTACTGTAACTTTCATAGTGTTTTTTTTTATAAATGATTAAGTCCGTAAAAATAACCAATTGCTTCATCCTTTCCACGGATGTTGGGTTGAAAATTAATTTTCACCTCAGCTAAGCAACCATTGAATAATTTAGCGTCATTAAAACAGAAAATCGGGAATGGATTTATCGAACCAAGCAGATGTAAGAAAAATAGTTGAGGGCTGTGTGGAAAGAAATGCGGACTATCAGCAGTTGTTGTACAAAACGTTATACGGCAAAATGATGGTAGTTTGCCAACGTTACGCAAGCAGGCCGGAAGATGCTAAAGATTTATTCCAAGATGGGTTCATAAAGGTTTTCGATAAAATTGAGAAGTTCAATTTTAATGGTTCTTTAGAAGGCTGGGTAAGAAAAATTATGGTAAACAATGCTATTGACTATTACCGTAAAAACAAAAATAAGTTCGCCATGAGCGAAACATTAGTTGAATCTCAGCAAATTGCTGAAAACGAAGAAAGCGAGGGAATTTTTGATGATGTAAATGCTGATTTACTTTTATCATTCGTTCAACAACTATCTCCTGTATATCGCGCTGTGTTCAACTTATATGTTTTAGACGATTATAGTCATGCTGAAATTGCTGAGGAGCTAGGTGTTTCTGAAGGCACATCTAAATCGAACTTCTCTAAAGCAAAGAAGAATTTAAAACAAATGGTAAAAACGCACTTAAAAAAGAGCGAAAGAATATAAATATGAAGAACAAATTAACAGAAGAAGAACGGTTGCTTCATTCGAAATTGAATGAGGCACAGTTCGATTACCAAGAAGCAGATTGGAAGCAAATCGAATCTGCAGTGGCCAAGAAATATTTTTTAGCTAATTACGGCACTTTTCTAAAGGCTGCTGCTGCATTTGTGATTCTAGCTTCGGCTGTTTATTTCGTCAATACTAGATATGACAAAACAACAGAAGCTGCAACTGAGGTAAAGCTGATTGAGAAAAATAATACTGCTAATACTGCAGGAATAATAAACGAAAAAGCAAAAGTACTAAAGGACGTAACTACAACTTCGGAAAATATTCCTATAAAGGAAATTATTACGTCTCAAGTTCTTGAAGAGGATAAAGTGACGAAGGTTGTTGCTCCGCCAAAAGAACAAACCAAGGAATGTCAGAATCAAAAGGCTAGCAATAATGAACCTGCAGCATCTAAAAAGCCTATTGAATCAGAAGCAATCGCTGAGAAAGAACTAGCTCCTGAACTAGATTTTCTAAATATTAATGTTTTATCGAGAACGTGCATTAATACTTTAGTTGAATTTGAAGGGGAATACGTCACTAATGTTGATGCCGATTTGAAATTTACATGGCTTGTGAATGAAGAGGTAATTAAAGGAACTGACGCAAAAAACGCATTGACCTTTGACCAAGCCGGAGATTATAAATTAACATTCATCATTTCAAATAAACAAAATGTTCTTGGTAAGTTTTCTAAGTCAATAGTCATATCACCTGCAGAAACCGTTGATTTTGAATACGAAAATATTGACAATCCATTCTACGATTACAATGTTAGATTGATTGCTACTAATCCACAACCGGGTCAATATATGTGGTACGTAGACAAATACAACGATAGGGTGCAATTTCAAAAAGTTACTGCTTGGTGGTTTGAAAACCCTGGCACATATAAAATGAACTTGGATTACACTTCTGAAAATGGTTGCACTTCCACAACGACCAGGACTGTCGTTATGGAAAGGCATTTCACCCCAACTAAATTTCCTAACGCTTTCACCCCAATTAAACAAGACGGCACGAACGATGAATTTGTTTTAGAAGCGTTGCAACGTTATACCTTCACTAGTTTTACTTTAGAAATAATAGATATGGCGGGACGAGCTGTGTTTAAAACCAACGATAAAAATGAAGGATGGAATGGACGACTTAATAATAATTCAGGAAATATACTTCAAGGAAATTTTGCTTGGCAAGTTGAAATAGAAAACAGTAACGGCAGAAAGAAAACTTTCCAAGGTAAGGTGAAAATTAGTGATCTCTAATATTTACATGGTGTAAATGTCACAATACAACGCATAAAAAAAGTCCTTACAGCTATCGCTGCAAGGACTTTTCGTTTTAAATTCAAAGACTAACTATCCGTTGATCGTTTCGTGTACCTCTCTCAATATTTTAAATGCACCTTCAGTTGTTTCAGACTCTGCATATGTTCTCAAAACAGGCTCTGTTCCTGATGGTCGAATCATAACCCACTCATCATTAGCGAAGTAAAATTTAACCCCATCTACTTTTTCAATGCGCTCCACTTTGTATGAACCAAATTGGCTGTATTCGTCATTTTTGCAACTTTCCATAATTCTCAATTTATCGGCTTCTTCTAAATGTAAATCAATTCTTTCAAATTTGAATGCTCCAACAACCTTGTACACTTCCGCAATTAGGTCATCTAACGATTTGCCAGATTTCACCATGTACTCCCAAATTACTAAGCCCATCCATATACCGTCTCTTTCCGGAATGTGTCCTTTGATTGCGATTCCTCCAGATTCTTCTCCACCAACTAAAACGTCTTCAGAAACCATGTGACCCGCAATGTATTTGAATCCAATTTTGGTTACTTCGCAGTCGATACAATATGCATCGCACATTTTCTTGATTTTTGGAGAAACTGAAAAGGCGTTTACCACCTTACCGGTCATCTTCTTTTCTTTTGATAAGTAATTAATCAACAAAAGAATAATATGATGTGAGTCGATGAACTCTCCATTTGAATTGTACAGCCCTATTCGATCAGCATCTCCATCCACCGCTAATCCACAATCTAAATCTCCTTCAGATACTTTTAACAATTCCGAAAATTCCAGCAAATTTCTGTGTATAGGCTCCGGCGCTTGACCATCAAACCCAGGATTGTGCTCACAATGTAGAAATGTAATGTCGGGCACCAATCTTCTCATAACATCTTGACCTGCTCCATACATGGCGTCAAAGGCAAAATTCATGTTTGATTCTCGAATCGATTTCATGTCAAAGTTCGCTTCCACATGGTCGATATACATTTGCTCTAAATCAACATATTCTACTTTGCCTTGAGCTACCAAGTCTTCCATTTTAATTCCATACAAATCAAGTGTAGTTGAATCTGGAATTAAATCTTCTACTTCTTGTACTTCCTTTGGCAACAATGGACCTCCAAAATGACCTTTTAGTTTAAATCCATTGTACGCTGGGGGATTGTGAGATGCCGTAATAACGACACCCAAAGAAGCAGATAATTTTACGTTCCCTAGAGACACCATTGGTGTAGAAACTGCTCCCTTTGCAAGGTAAACTTTAACACCTGCTGCTGTTAATACTTTTGCCGTTGTTTCAGCAAACATCTCTCCTGCATATCTGCAATCATGACCAATTACGCACGTTGGTTTATCGAAATTAGCATTTAGCCAATCTGCGGTTCCTTGCGAAACTCTAGCTACATTTTCTACGGTATAATCTTTTGCTATGATGGCTCTCCATCCGTCTGTTCCAAACTTTATCTTTGACATATCTTTCTCGTTTAAAGGATTGCAAAAGTAAAAAATTTAGAAGGAACTTCTTAAATGTCCATGTGAAGTAAATATTAACCTATTTACTTCATAATTTTTCTCCGGTTTAGTTCGTTGCGATATGCCTTCGCATTTACGTTGTGCTGAAAAAATGATCGAGCGAAATTATGGTACCCAGAAAAATCGGACTTCGCACACATGTATATGTAATCGTGTTTCTCGTAGTTTAAAACCGCATCTATGGAAGAAATTTCTGGCAGATTAATTGGGCCGGGAGGTAAACCTGCATACATATAAGTATTGTAAGGTGAATCCATTTTCATGTATTTATTCAATACTCGCTTAATAGAAAAATCTCCAATTGCATAAATAATTGTAGGATCTGACTGCAATTTCATCCTTTTCTTAATTCGATTAATATACAACCCTGCCACTCTCGGGCGCTCATCTCTATGTTCCGACTGCTCTGCTTGAACGATAGATGCTAAAATGGAAACTTCAGATTGACTTAAATTAAGCGCCTTGGCTCGGGTCTTGCGTTTTTCCGTCCAGAAGATTTTGTACTCTCTTGCCATCCTCTGCAAAAACTCCTTGGCAGAAGTGTTCCAATAAACTTCATACGTATTTGGAATAAATAAAGTCATGAAGGTTTTTTCGTTGAAGCCATACTTGGAAGCTAATGCTTTATCGGTTAGCATTCGCAATATTTCAACCGAGTCCGCTTCTAACTGCTTCCCCACTTTACCTGCTAAATCTTTGGGAGTTCGAATGGTGTTAAATGTCAATTCTACTGGTTCTTGTCTGCCCGAACGCAGAAGATTCACCAATTCGTTGTTGTTCATTCCTTTCTTTAGCCTGTACTTGCCAGGCTTAGGAGTATTAAAAGATTTTTGATCGGCAACCCATAAAAAAGATCGCTTATCTATTAATATTTTTCGCATTTCCAGTTCACTCACTAAGTCATCCAAACCCGCTTCTGCAGGAACATATATATAAGGATCACCCTCATTAATCGAGGTATTCACAGAAAAAATTTTGCCATAATAATTAACGAACAAGTATCCTGCAGCTGCAAATAAAAAGAGGAAAACTATTCCCCCTATCTTAAACCTTTTATTTTTCCTCTTCATCTAAATCAAAATTAAGAAAGCTAAACAAGCTTTTGACCGTTAACTTTAAGTTGATTTAAAACGAGTAGTTTTGTAAAAAATTATTTCGTGAGAGTTGACATCATAACGGTTCTGCCTGAATTACTAGATGGGCCTTTTTCCGCATCTATCCTAAAGCGTGCACAAGAAAAAGGGTTGGCCAAAATTCATGTGCACAATTTAAGAGACTATTCTACTCAGAAACAGAAGTCGGTTGATGATTACGCTTTTGGCGGTGGTGCAGGAATGGTTATGACCATGGAACCAATTGACAACTGTATTTCTGCATTGAAGGCAGAAAGAAATTACGACGAAATCATTTATATGACACCTGATGGAGAAGAGCTCAACCAGGCGATGAGCAACAACTTGTCTTTAAAAGGAAACTTGATGATTCTTTGTGGACATTATAAAGGAATTGACGAAAGAGCGCGGGAGGCCCTTATTACAAAAGAGATTTCTATTGGAAGTTATGTTCTTTCAGGGGGTGAACTTGCTGCTGCAGTGCTTACAGATAGTATTATTCGTTTATTACCTGGTGTTTTAAACGACGAAACTTCTGCTTTGTCTGATTCTTACCAAGATAATTTATTGGCCCCGCCTGTTTACACGCGACCAGCAGAATACAAAGGCATGAAGGTTCCTGATATTTTAATATCCGGTGATTTGAAAAAAATAGAAATTTGGAGGCATGAAAAGAGCTTAGAACGCACGAAAACAAGGCGTCCAGAATTGTATAAAAAATATTCAGAATAAGGAGTTGCTATTTATATAGAAAGTACTACTTTTGCTTACCTCTTTTAAAGAGTATAATTTTTAAAGAAATGGACGTAATAAAATTCGTAGAACAAGACTTAAACCCAGCTCACGAACTTCCACAGTTTGGAGCAGGAGATACTATAGCAGTAGCCTATAAAATTAAAGAAGGTGACAAGGAAAGAACTCAGGTTTTTCAAGGTACCGTAATCCAAAGACGAAACACAGGTGTTAACGAAACATTTACTGTAAGAAAAGTTACAGGAGGAATGGCTGTTGAAAGAGTTTTCCCAATTGCATCTCCTTTCTTGGAAAGCATTAGAGTTATAAAAAGTGGTTCTGTAAGAAGAGCTAGAATTTATTACTTGAGAGAGTTGAAAGGTAAATCAGCTAGAATTAAAGAAAAAATATACGTTAAGAAATAATCTTAACTCCTTTTAAAAAACCACGCTAAATACGTGGTTTTTTTATGCCCAAACTTTTCCTGGGTTTAATATCCCATTTGGGTCAAATGCGTTCTTTATCGATTTCTGAAGTTCTATCTCTCTTTCGGAAAAAATTATATCCATGTATTCTTTTTGAACCAGCCCTATTCCGTGCTCTCCTGAAATTGTACCTCCCAGTGCTTTACATAATTTAAATATTTCTCGGATGCCTTTTTTCAATTGATCCCCTTCCCATTCAGCATCAGTCATTTCACCTTTCAAAATATTAACATGTAAATTACCATCTCCGGCATGCCCATAACAAACTGATTTAAAACCATAACGATCTCCAATTTCTTTGACCCCCACTAGTAAATTTGGTAATTCTGCTCGTTTTACAACTGTATCCTCTTCTTTGTAGATTGAATTAACCTTTACTGCTTCTCCTAAACTTCTTCTCAATTTCCACAACTTATCTTTCTGAACTTGAGAATCAGCGAATAATATATCCCCACAATGAAACTGACCAAGCAATTCATGAATCATTTCCGCATCCTTTATTAAAAAACTTTCATCATTACCATCCAATTCAATTAGCAAGTGAGCCTCGTCAGTTTCATCAACTTCTAATTCAATTCCATCAATGTATTTCTTTGCAAATACAAGGGCATCCTTTTCCATAAACTCCAATCCACTTGGAATTACTCCGGCTTGAAAAATAGTGGATACTGCTTGGCAGGCTTGTTCTGCTTTTTTGAAAGGCACCAACATCAAAATATCAATCTTTGGTAAAGGCAAGAGTCGAAAGACCGCTTTGGTAATAACCCCTAATGTGCCTTCGCTACCAACCATCAATTGAGTAACATTTAAACCTGTAGCATTTTTAATCACATTAGCTCCCGTCCAAATTACTGAGCCATCTGCAAGAACTACTTCTAAATTTAAAACAAAATCTTTGGTCACTCCATATTTGACGGCTTTCGGGCCACCGCTGTTTTCAGCTAAATTTCCTCCAATAAAACAACTTCCTTTACTTGCAGGATCGGGTGGATAAAAAAGACCTTCTGCTGCCACAGACTCTTGAAAAACTTGAGTGATTACTCCCGGTTCAACAGTGGCCTGCGCATTTTCAACATCAATGCCAATAATCGAATTAAACTTTTCCATACTCATAAGTACACCACCATAAATTGGCAATGCACCCCCACTTAGGCCAGTACCTGCACCGCGAACTGTGACCGGAAAGTTCTTTGCATTGCAATATTTTATAATTTCCGATATGTGTTTTACAGTTTCAGGAATAATTACAACATGAGGTAAAAAATGTAAATCTTCGGTATAGTCATGGTCATATTCAGCCAATTTTTCCGCAGCGATAAGACAATTTTTTTCCGTTACTACTAACTTAAAATATTCTAAATCTTGTTCTTCAATCTCAGAGAATTCGTTTTTCATGCAATTAGATTTACTAGTAATATTTGGCTAAATTGGACTTCCTAAAATTATCTAAAGAAAGTATACATGAAGAGAATTGCGACAGTATTTATTAGCATTTTATTAGCAATCACCGTAAATGCACAGATAACAGAATCTAGAGAAGAGACCTTACCTATCAGCAGAGAAAGCGATTTCGCACCACCCTTGAAGAGAATGATCGACTTAAAAGACATCTGGAAGGACTATACATTCTCAAGTGAAACAGTTCGAGGAGTGCGTTCTATGAATGATGGCAAAAATTATACAGTACTAGAAAGAGGGAAATCAGGAGTAAACTTGGTTCAGTACAATTATAAAACTGGGAAAAAAGTGGCTATCCTAATAAGTGCAGAAGACTTGACATTTGATAGCAAACCTCTAAGAATGCGCACCTATGAATTCTCTTCTGACGAGAAAAAAGTATTAATTGGAACCGAGGTAGAGGCCATTTATCGAAGATCTTCAAAAGCGAACTTCTTTGTTTACGATTTAAATAGTACAAAGATTGAGCAATTGGCCGGCGCTGGCAAACAAATGTATGCCGACTTCTCACCTTCTGGAAATAAGGTGGCATACGTCATGAACAACAATCTCTATTTTAAAGATTTCACAACGAACAAGGTTGTTCAAATAACAACAGATGGTGAATTCAACAAAATAATAAATGGTGCATCTGATTGGGTTTACGAAGAGGAGTTAGAACTCTCAAAAGCTTTCCAATGGTCAGTAAATGGTGAGAAATTAGCATTTTTTCGTTTTAATGAATCTGCTGTTAAACAGTGGAACATGAAAATGTATGACGGACTTTACCCAAGTGATGACAAATTTAAATATCCTAAAGCCGGCGAAGAAAATGCAAAAGTAGCGATCAAAATATTTGATTTAACTTCTGCTAAAACAATCAATGTTGACCTAGGTACAGCTTACGAATATATTCCTTCAATTGAGTGGACAAAAGATGCGAATACGCTAGCCGTAATTTCATCTAACAGACACCAAAACGAAGTTAAAATCAACTTAGTAAATGCCTTGACTGGAGAAGCAAATACCGTTCACACAGAAACAAGTGATACTTACATTGAAATACCATTTGATGTGCATTTTATGGCAGAGCAACAACACTTTATTATTTTGAGTGAAAAATCAGGATACAAACACCTTTACCTGCACAATATCGATGGTAGCCTTAAAAATCAGATTACCAAAGGCAATTGGCCGGTAACTGAGTATTATGGCATCAATGAAACAAAAGGAATCGTCTATTACCAATCTGCAGAAACTTCTCCTATGAATCGAAATATTTATGCTATTAACTTAGATGGTTCAGGGCAAAAAAGGTTAACTACAAAGGACGGAACCAACAGTGCAGATTTTAGCAATGGTTTCACTTATTTCATCAACTATCATACGACAGCGAATACTCCAAATTATGTTTCTTTAAATAATGCTTCGGGAAATACGATAAGAGTATTAAAAGACAATCAGAACTTAAATCAGACGCTCGCAGAATATGAGATTGGAGAAAAGACATTTTTTAGCTTCAAGACTTCGCAAAATGTGGAATTAAATGCTTGGATCATTAAGCCACCGAACTTTGATGAGACTAAGAAATACCCGGTATTTTTAACGATATACGGTGGACCAGGATCTCAAACTGTTACCAATTCGTGGGGTGGATCCAATTTCTTTTGGCATCAACTATTGGCGCAAAAAGGATACATCGTTGTTTCGGTTGACAACAGAGGAACCGGAGCACGAGGGGTTGATTTCAAAAAAGTTACCTATAAGCAGCTTGGTAAATACGAAACTGAAGATCAAATTGAAGCAGCTAAATATTTTGCCTCACTTCCTTATGTTGACGGCTCAAGAATAGGAGTTCAAGGTTGGAGTTATGGTGGATACATGTCTTCACTTTGTTTACTAAAAGGTGCCGACTATTTTAAAGCTGCCATTGCGGTTGCACCTGTTACCAATTGGAGATTTTACGATTCCATTTACACTGAACGTTACATGCAAACGCCTCAAGAAAATGAGGAAGGCTACGACAACAATTCTCCAATTAACCACGTTGATAAACTCAGAGGTAAGTACCTTTTGGTGCATGGCATGGCTGATGATAATGTTCATTTGCAAAACACCTCTGAAATGATTTCTGCCTTAGTAGATGCTGATAAACAATTTGACTTATTCGTGTATCCCAATAAAAATCATGGGATTTACGGTGGAAATACGAGATATCACTTATACAACAAGATGACCAACTTTGTATTGAAAAACCTATGAATAAGCACTCGTTTTTGGGGGGTCAGAAAGCTTAGCAAATTTTACTATTTTAGACAATCTTAAAAACCAAACAATAAAAATAATTATTATGGCAAACGCAGCGACTGATAATAACGAAGTATTGGGTCATCCAAAAGGACTCTTCTATCTATTCTTTGCGGAATTATGGGAAAGGTTTAGTTTTTATGGAATGAGAGCTTTATTAACGCTCTACTTAATAAACGAACTCTTTGCTGATTTAGCCGAAGGAAAAGAGTTTGCATATGGAATTTATGCTGCTTACGGTTCATTAGTATACTTTACGCCTGCAATTGGAGGAATGATTGCTGATAGATTAATTGGGCATAAAAACTCAATCATGCTGGGTGGCATACTAATGACCTTAGGTCATTTTACAATGGCTTTTGAAGATAAAACTATTTTCTTTTTATCGTTAGGATTATTAATTATTGGAAATGGCTTTTTTAAGCCGAATATTTCAACAATGGTGGGTGGCCTATATAAACAAGATGATCCAAAAAGAGACGGCGGATTTACAATCTTTTACATGGGGATAAACATTGGAGCATTTATAGCACCTCTTATCTGTGGATGGCTTGGCGCTGAATATGGATGGCATTACGGTTTTGGCACCGCAGGAATTGGAATGTTAGCAGGAGTTTTAGTGTTTTGGAATGGAAGTAAAAACAATATTTATGGAGAGCAAGGAGAGCAACCTGAAGAATTCAAAGACAAAAGGTTCTTTGGTTTATTAAATATAAAACATATTGTGTACATTTTAGCTTTACTTTCAGCGCCATTATTTGCATTCTTGGTAAAACAAAATAGTTTTATTGTATTTCCAGAAAGTCCTTTAGAATCTGGATTAATGACTTTCTTACTATTCTCTTTGCTAATAGTTGTAGTTCTGTTTTTAATCTACACTTGCGTCAATTCAGACAAAGTAACTAGAGAACGACTAATTGTAGTTACCATACTAACTTTTTTCATCACTATATTTTGGTCGTTTTTTGAACAAGCAGGTAGTTCTTTAACAGTTTTCGCTCAGGACCACGTGAATTTAATAGGATTAAATGCTGCTCAAACTAATTCAATTAATCCTGGATACATTATGATTTTTGCCATTCCTTTCTCAATGATGTGGGTGTGGTTAGATAAAAAGCGATTAAATCCTAATACTCCAATGAAATTTGCATTAGGTATTGGCCAGCTTGGTTTAGGATTTTTAATATTTGCCCTTAGTAGCAACTATATGGACTCTAATGGCATGGTAGCAATGATATTCCTAATGTTAGGCTATTTATTCATTACTACAGGTGAACTTTTCTTATCTCCTGTTGGATTATCGAAAGTAACTGAATTATCTCCTGCTAAACTTGTTGCTTTTATGATGGGGGTTTGGTTCTTATCTTCTGCTTTTGCTCATCATATTTCTGGAATCATTTCTAAATTAACTATTGGCGGCGGAAGTCATGGAGATACCGAGAATGCTGTTGCAGACAATTGGCTCACAAGTGCTGCAAAATCTATTGCAGGTACTCCGGCCACTGACGCTAGTGAAGGTGCTGCTGCTTTATTTAACTATACAACAGTATTTGCTCAAATTGCAATCATCTCATTTATCTTTGCAGCAATCGCTGCTATTCTCTCTCCTGTTATCAAAAAAATGATGCACGGAATAAAATAAACTGATTTTATGCTAAAAAACCCGCTTCAATATTTGGAGTGGGGTTTTTTATGTTTTTTTCTATCTTAGCTAAAACAAAACCTTCAACTTTCGTGTCAATCACTACAGATCGAATTATTCACATTCGCCCAAGGTTCCATCTCCAAGTAGCGAATAGTATTAAAGAAGTTCAACAGCTTGTTTCCACTACCATTAAATCAGAAGAATTTCCATGTACTGGCAGTAATAAACACGGTTTTGGAGTGATTAACATCCTAAAGCAGGACTAACATTTTTGGTCTCTACAGCTCACTGTTACATCAGAAGTAAGTGAAAGGAGTAACAGAGATTAGAGGGCTTTATGGTCCAAAGACGTCGGTCTGGACTATGTTTATATTCTTCTATTGCGTTGTAGGCTTCTCAGCCATTATTTCAACCATGGTGGGGGTTGTCAAATCTAAGTTTTAAAAAACCTGCAGGAATTTTATGATTAACACCAGTATTGATTGTTCTATTTCTAAGTATTTATTTAGTTTCCAACTTTGGTAAAAAGTTGTGAAAAGACCAGCTTGTTATACTCCATAATTTCTTCGAAAAATCGCTTAAAATAAAAGTAGATGACCATCTCGTAGAACCTGACTAGTGAGGCAATTTATCTTTAATAGCTCCATAAAATAAGTTCCAAGTATTGAAGCCAAGATAATAATCAGTATTGGTAAATAACCAGCGCCTGCTAAAAAAAACATCGGCCCGGGACATGCAACCGCTAACGCCCAACCTAGCCCTAAAATAGAACCCCCTCCCAAATAACGAGTTATACCTTTATCTTTCGGGGCAATCACAATTTCTAAACCAAAAAACGACTTTATCTTAAATCGTTGAATCAGCTGCAGCACTATAATTCCCATCCCAACTGCGGATCCAATAATTCCGTAAATGTGGAAGGACTTGAAATTTTGTTCCCATGAAAGAAGAACCAATCCTTACTTCGTAAATATTTTTGGTTGGATTCATTCTACATGTTCTTCAACTTCTTCCTTTTTTCAGTTTTCATTAGCGAGTTCTAAAATGCGGCTGAATTTTCATTTTCAAAGGTTGGGTTGTCAATGGACAGTGTAGCGATATTCTCTGTTAGTAGTTAGTCAATCCCTGCGCAACTTTTTATCTTTTTCATCTTACAAGACTTCTTTCTATGGTTTACACACACCATTCTGCAAAGCATTCCTTTCTTATGGAACTTTCATAAAGTACACCACTCCGTTAAAGAAATGGGCTTTGCGGCGCACTTGCGCTATCATTGGATGGAAAAAATCTTGTACAAACCCCTAAAAAAACTGGCAATTATGTTAATTGGAGGTTTTGAGCCGGAGCAGACGTATGTAGTTCACTTTATTACAATAGCAATTGGCCATTTGAATCATGCCAACATAAAGCTAACTTAAGGACCATTGAAATACATTTTGAATAATCCTTTTATGCATTTATACCACCACGCATATGCTTTGCCAAAAGAGAAAACAGGTGTTAATTATGGAATCAGCTTGAGTATCTAGGATTACATTTTTAAAATGAATTACATCCCCAACCAAGATGGTGAAATTAAATTAGGATTTGAAGGAGATGAAATTTTTCCTAAAGATTTTGCAGGTCAGAGCTTATATGGTTTCACGAAGGAACATTAACCCTGCTTCAAATCTAGATTCTCGGAATCTATCATGGTTACCCAACGCTTCATTTTTTTCTGAATAACACGAAAATGATGTTTATCCTCTTCTGTAACTAGTGTTATAGCTTTACCGGTATTCTCAGCTCTTCCAGTTCTTCCTATTCTGTGGATGAAATCTTTTGGTGATCGCGGCAGTTCGTAATTTATCACATAAGGTAAGAATTCTATGTCAATCCCTCTAGAAAGCAAATCAGTTGCAACGAGTACTCGCAATTTTCCTGATTTAAAGTCGGCTAATGCTTCTCTTCTCTTACCTTGGCTTTTTTTAGAATGAATTGCGACGGCATCTATATCATTCTTTCTTAATTTATCTGCCACCAAATCCGCTTGATATGTTGAAGAGGTAAAGATTAACACTCGACTTAACTTCTCCTCTTGTATAATGTGCCTTAACAATGGCCCTTTTTTCTCAGCTGTTACAAAATAGCCGACCTGCTGGATTAAACTTAGGTCATCAGTTTCTGACTTTATTTCGATCACCTCTGGATGATGAAGCACCAACTGCTCTATCTTTCTAACTTCTTGACTTAATGTTGCTGAGAATAGAAGGTTTTGTCGTTTCTTAGGTAAGAGGTTTAAGATATGATCCACCTCCTTCTTAAAACCAAGGTTGAGCATTTTGTCCGCCTCGTCTAAAACCAAACAACTCAATTCAGAAAAATGCAGTGCATTGGATTCTGCTAATTCTATTAATCTGCCTGGTGTTGCAACCAAAACGTTCACATTTTGCAACGACTTCATTTGAGGGTTAATGGAAGCTCCTCCGTACACAGCAAATGATTTAAATGGGAATGGAAGGCTCTTACCGAACAAGCGAAAGACCTGTTCCACTTGTATGGATAATTCTCGAGTAGGAGCCAACACTAAAACATTAATATGCCTATTGGTCATTATTGTTTTCCCCTTCAGGTTCGTTAAAATTGGAAGCACGTACGCTGCTGTTTTCCCTGAGCCAGTGGGAGCCAATGCTAAAACATCATTCCCTTTCAAGATAAATGGTATGGCTTTTTCTTGAATTGGGTATAACTTATTAAAACCTTCTTTCGCAAGCGTGTCTCCCAAGTATTTTATGATTCCTAATTTTATAAAAGGCATAATAAAAGATTAATTGAATTGTATCTAGTTACGAAATTAACTTAAATAAGAAAGGCGAACCGAATGGTTCGCCTTTCTTATCATTAAATTCTATACCTATGCCTTGGAACAAGCACTTGTCTTAATAGCTACTCTCGTTTTCTCAATAGCGCTCATGCCACCTTCCACGTTAATCATGTTGTGAATACCCCTTGACTTTAAAATAGAGGAGGCAATTACACTTCTATAGCCCCCGGCACAATGAATGAAAAATTTATCGTCTTTAGGAAATTCAGCTAAGTGATCGTTCAAATTGTCCAATGGTGTCAACTCTGCAAACTCAACATGAGATGAATTATATTCTCCTTCTTTTCTTACATCAAACGTTTTATGCAGATCGATATCTTTTTTGAATTGCTCAGTAGAAATAGATTCTATTGTGTCTATTCCCTTACCGGCCGCTTTCCACGTGTCTATTCCTCCCTCTAAAAATCCGATGGTATTATCAAAGCCTACTCGAGACAATCTAATTAATACTTCCTCTAACCTTCCTTCAGGAGCAACAAGTAAGATAGGCTGTTTAACGTCTGCGATTAATGCACCTACCCACGGAGCAAAACCTCCGTCAATACCTATAAATATAGATCGAGGGACGTGGCCCATCGCAAATTCATTTTGGTTTCGAACATCAAGTATAATCGCGTTTGTTTCGTTAGCTGCAGCTTCAAAAGCATCTGGGTTCATTCCCTTAGAAGCCACTCTTTCCATCACTTTATCAACATCTTCATAACCCTCCTTATTCATCTTTACATTTAGTGGAAAATATTGAGGAGGTGGAGCCAAGCCATCCGTCACTTCTTTAATAAACTCATCTTTTGTCATGTCTGCCCGCAATGCGTAGTTCATCTTCTTCTGATTCCCCAGAGTATCGATAGTTTCCTTCATCATATTTTTACCACAAGCTGATCCTGCTCCGTGAGCTGGATAAACTGTAATATTATCGGCTAAAGGCATAATCTTTGTTCTCAGGCTATCGAACAAAATTCCTGCTAAATCCTCTTGGGTCATATCTGCCGCTTTCTGGGCTAAATCTGGTCTACCTACATCTCCCAAGAACAAGGTATCGCCTGTAAATATTGCGTAATCTGCTCCTCCCTCATCCTTTAACAAATAGGTTGTACTTTCCATAGTGTGGCCTGGCGTATGCAAAGCAGTTAATGTTATATTTCCAAGAGTAAATACTTCATTATCGATAGCAATTTTCGCTTCAAAGCTTGGATTAGCATTCAGCCCATAAATTATTTGAGCTCCGGTCTTTTGCGCAAGGGAAACGTGGCCACTTACAAAATCTGCATGAAAGTGAGTTTCCAAAATGTATTTTATTTTAGCCCCATCTTCTTCTGCTTTAGCTATGTAGTCCCCAACCTCTCTCAGGGGGTCAATGATAGCGACCTCTCCATTACTTTCAATGTAGTAAGCTCCTTGAGCTAAACAACCTGTATATATCTGTTCAATCTTCATCTTCTATAAATTTAATCCCGATGTTACTTTAGACAATTCATTCTGCAATGACCCTACCAACAACTAATATCCGCAAAAATGACATGCTAGTTACAAAACTGTCTCTTTTAATAAAATGAAGATAGCCATTATCAGTACGAACCATCCAAAAGCTTTCTTTAATTTATTCTCGTCAATAAATTGATTCAGATAAATTCCAACAAATATACCAACAACTGACAAGCCACTAAATGTTAACAGAAAAGTCCAATCAATTACTAAATTTTCAACGTCACCAATAAACCCAATTAAAGATTTAATAGCTATGATCAATAAAGAAGTTGCAACTGCATTCTTCATGGGCAGTTTAGCTAAGATTACCAATGCCGGGATGATTAGAAAACCTCCCCCTGCGCCAACAATTCCTGTTATAACACCAACTCCAAAACCTTCTCCCATTATCAATGGATAATTAAACTTTTGCTTTTCTTCTTCCTCCTCAATAACAGTTTTCTTTTTCTTAATCATGGAATATGAAGCCAACAACATAATAATGGCAAAAAACACCATAATTCCAAAATTCTTGGAAACCATAAACGACCCTACTGTAAATAGCTCTTCAGGTATTGCAGGAACTATAAATTTCCGAGTTGTGTAAACAGCAATTAATGCAGGTGCTGCAAATACTAGGGCTGTCTTTAAGTCAACCAATTTCTTCTGAATATTCCGCACCGCTCCCACTGCTGCAGTTATTCCAACCACAAATAATGAATAAGCTGTTGCTAATAAAGGGTTTATTGCCAACAAATAAACTAAGATAGGAACCGTCAAAATAGACCCTCCTCCACCAATAAGTCCTAATACAATTCCTATAATTAGCGCTCCTATTAACCCTGCAATCATTCTTATCTCCATAAGACAAAATTAGTGTAGTTATTTATTAAATTGAGCGACCTGTGTTACACAATAACGCAAATCAATCTATTAAAATAAATTTAAATGTCCCATAAATAGAATAGTATACCTCTATCCTACTAATTTCATAATTATAAAATCTGAATTCGATCTCTATGTAATTCTATCAAACCATCGAGTTTAAGTTTTTTCAATAACATTGACACAACAACCCTTGAGGTATTTAAATTATTCCGTATTTCTTGATGTGTTTGACTTATTTCCAATATAGTAAGAACATCAGACTTCATTTTTAATAGATTCCAGATTCTTTCCTCCATATTCAAAAACGCAATATGATCGATTGTTTCAAGTAACTCTGAAAACCATTGATGATAACTGTCAAAAACAAAATCTCTCCAACTTTTATACATATCTGACCATTCTTCCATCTTTATAAGAGGTAAAAATAGAATCTCCACTTTCGTTACCGCAATCGCTCGAATCTCGCTCTTTGTTTTCCTCATGCACAAATTAAGCGTCATTTCGCAAGACTCACCTTGCTCTAGATAATACAGTAAAAGCTCATCAACATTTTCATCTTTACGTATAATTTTAACAACCCCTGAAAGCAATAGCGGAATGGACCAAATTAAGCTCCCTATCTCCATTATTAGATCATTCGGTTTAAAGGCTTTTAAACACCTTGCTCCTTAATATCGTCCAATAGCTCCTCTGCAAAAATGCCTTTAAATCTATCTAAATCTTGCACACGCTTGACGTACAAATGTAAAACATAAAGGTAATAACTTCCACTGATAGATTCGATTCCCTCGAAATAAATTGAATGTACATTATTACCAGAATTTGGGGCACAAAAAAGCCCCTATTAATTAAATAATAGAGGCTTTTAAAAA
>TARA_B110000046_G_scaffold186044_1_pt1 | contig 44657 bp, 45 predicted proteins | sample TARA_B110000046 | Tara Oceans TARA_B110000046 (sample SAMEA4397157) | marine metagenome | biome: Polar Biome; feature: [DCM] deep chlorophyll maximum layer (ENVO:01000326); material: water (ENVO:00002006), including particulate matter (ENVO:01000060) such as... | depth 40 m
TCACAGGTGACTATTTATATTGACGGCGCAGATGAAGCTAATGAGCGCCTTGAACTAATAAAAGGGGGCGGCGCAGCACTCACTCGTGAGAAAATTGTTACTGCCGTGGCCGATGAATTTGTCTGTATTGCGGACGAAAGTAAATGGGTGGATTACCTAGGTACCTTTGCACTGCCCGTTGAAGTCATTCCGATGGCACGCAGCTATGTGGCTCGCGAGCTGTTAAAGCTTGGTGGCGACCCTGTGTGGCGTCAAAGCGTGATCACGGACAATGGCAATCTTATTTTGGATGTTCATGGTCTTTACCCTATGGGGTCTGCCTGCGCCCTAGAAGAACAGATAAATCAAATTACTGGCGTGGTTACCAATGGTCTGTTCGCTATTAAACCTGCTGATATATTATTTTTGGCAACCCAGCAGGGTATTGTTACCCATACTGCCAAGGCATAGAAATGAAAAAATACCATGTTTTTGGATTAGGCAATGCACTGGTGGATACTGAGATTCAGGTCACTGATGAGGATCTTAAGCGTCTTGAAATTGACAAAGGCCTAATGTCATTGGTTGACCAAGACCGCCAGCAGTTTCTCATTGAAAAACTGCAGGACCGTCTCACGTTATCTAGTCGCGCCTGCGGCGGCTCTGCAGCTAACACGGTTATCTCTGTCGCCCAATTTGGAGGCAGTGGCTATTTGGCATGCAAGGTGGCAGATGATGAAAATGGTCAGTTTTATCTTCAGGACCTAATTAACAATGGTGTCGATCACAGCGGCAATGATCAGCTTGATGCCGGTATTACCGGTAAGTGTCTAGTAATGGTCACACCCGATGCCGAGCGCACCATGAATAGTTTTTTAGGTATTGGTGAAACGTTGGCCCCCGACAACATTGATACTGTCGCGATCGGTGATTCTGAATATATTTATATAGAAGGCTATCTGGTAACGAGTGATACTGGAAGAGCTGCTGCAATCAAAGCGTGCAAAGCAGCCAGAGCCGCAGGTACTAAGATAGCCCTGAGTCTTTCTGATCCGGGTATCGTTGAGCATTTTAGAGTCGGCCTGACGCAAATTATTGGCGATGGCATTGATCTGCTGTTCTGCAATCGACTCGAGGCCCTTAGTTGGTGTGGTACAAATACTCTAGATGACGCCATTATACAATTACAGGATACCGGTGCGCAGTTTGCCATTACCCTCGGCGCTGAAGGCGCAATTATCTTTGATGGATCTAGTGTACATCACGTAGAGGCGCAACCCATTACAGCCGTGGATACCAATGGCGCTGGCGATATGTTTGCAGGCGCTTATTTATATGGTATTACCCAAGGCCAGCCCGCTATGGAGGCAGCCACTTTTGCCAGCCGAGCGGCTAGTGCAGTGGTAGGAAAATATGGCCCTCGTTTACACAGCACTGAATACAACAGCCTTAAGTTACTTTAAGCCTAAGATTATAGCGGTAATAATTTATATAACGGGTTGCGGCAGTCTATTAAGTGGGCCGAAATATAGTCCACACCAGTTTTCTCACAAGGGCTTCCTTGTGTTTGATCTTCTGCGGCTTCAGCCACCGATTACTGTATCGCTGTGGTATCCATCGGCTAATTAGAGTGCAATTAAACCTGTTGGCAATCGATAGGCGCTGCACTTAAAAAGGCACATAACACCCCCACTGAATTCGGCGTTTCGATTAGAGGCTTGGCTTTGTAACCATGTCTGACCCCGATAGTTTCGGTAATCTCAAACTGAATATGCTTGGATGGTATGTCTGTGTCGCTAACGCCTGCCAAAATAAAATTGGTGATGCGCTCATTCTCGGCCGGCCGGCTCTAAAGATAGACCGCAAAAGCTAACCGCCTTAGTAGCAATCATCACAATTTCAAGGTTGTGACCCCACGCCGTTAGAGAAACTTTTAGGTGCATCTAACCTTGGGACAGCAACTCCCGTAAATCAATAATCGCCGCATTGGCACGGCTTATATAAGAGGCCATCACCAAAGAATGGTTGGCCAGCATGCCAAAACCTTCGCCGTTGACAATCATAGGCGTGCTTACCGATTGTTGCGTCATCTCCAATTCACGGATAATTTGCTGCACACTAATGATGGCATTTTTCTTCGCCAATACATCAGCGAAATCGACCTCTATGGCTTTTAGGAAATGCAGTAGCGCCCAAGATGTGCCTCGCGCTTCATAAAAAACATTATCGACTTGCAGCCAGTTAGTTTTTATTTCTAGCTCGCGAGGTGACCGGGTTGACTGCCTCGCCCCGCTGGCACCCGCTAAGTCTGTGTTGATTCGACGCTGACCCACACTGGCTGAAAGTCGCTGAGACAGACTGCCCAGTCTTGTCTCAACAGTGCTTAACCAGTATCTAAGATTGTCAGCACGGGTATAAAACTGAGCATCAAACGCTTCCTCGTCACCGAGACGTACAAGATAGTTGCTTAAGAAATCGCGTCCTTCCGCATATTCTCTTTCAGGCCAAGGCACCGCCCAGCTGGTGTGGTCGACATTAAACCGTGGCTCGGCCAATGCAAGATCACGATCTTCTGTGGACTGCGACTGGGAACGACTAAAAGACTCGCGCATGGCTTTGCTCAAGTCGCGAACCTGAACAATTACGCCAAATTCCCAACTAGGGACATTATCCAGCCAAATACCAGGAGGCATCACGTCATTGCTCAGATAACCACCGGGTTTATTCAGCATCAGATCAATCACATCAATAAGTGTAGCGGTGGTGGCAGTGCCAATAATATGCCCCGTCTCACCGCTTGCCACAAGTCGTACCTCAAACGGGTCAGGCTCACTACTCCAGTACCAACCCAGCGCTACTGATAATAACAAGACAATCCCAGCACCCAGCAAACCGTAACGTAAACCTTTTGGCGCGCGCTCACCAAAATAGTCGTCAGACAGGGTTTCGCTCACCTCCCTAAAAGAATTACTCCAGCGAGACTTAAGGCGCGTAATCCAGCTCATTAGTGGTGCATCCCATCCATTGACATCGATTTTTTAACCAGACTACGAACTTTAGCATCGAAGCTTACCGAACCACATTGATCCGTAAATAACTGTATTTGCGTAATATCACCAGCCTGCGGGGCCTCAGTAAGGTTAAATAGCATTAAGTGCAGCCCACCTGGCGCGAAAACAACAGTCTCACCTGGAGGAACAACCACTCTGGCAACGGGTCTCATTTTCATCATGCCCTGATCATGTTGGTGCTCATGAAATTCAAGCCGATCGCTAAAAGTAGATTTGGCGCTCGTTAACTGGCAGATCTTGGTACCGTTGTTTGTCACCGCAAGAAAGCCTGCGGTTTTGGATTGCCCTGGGGGCATGGCCCTGATATGAGCATTGGTCACGCTTAAGTTTGTGGCGTTTTCAACCGCGGAAATGGCGGCAACCGCAAACACAGCGGTGGCGGATAGAGTCGCCGTTAGAAGAGCGAGAATTAAATTGTTTTTCATAGTGTACCTCATGGAAACTATAGCACGGGCCTCAGTATAGAGGCTGACTCAGGGTAGAATTTTTCGCGTCAGGTGTTAACCTGAAGTGTTACAGTGCGATTAATGGACGATATCAAACTTAAATACGATTACCGCAGGACACTTAGCCCTATGAGAAAAAGCATTCACATCAGCCTGCTGGCCATATTATGCATCATTGGGTCCCATGCTTGGGCACAAAGCTTTGCGTCAAACACTGCGCTAGTGGTCAGCAAAGTCTCCGCTCTAAACTCTTCTGCTAGCTTTGTACCAGTAGCGCAGGCCTATCAGCTTGCGGTTGAGGTAACCGATAATCAGATTATCTTTAACTGGTCTATTCGCGACGGTTACTACCTTTACCGCGACCGCTTTAAGTTTAACGCCGTCGATGCCAGCAGTCAGCTAAGCAGCCCTATGTTTGAGACCGGTAGAGTTAAATGGGACGACTACTTTGAAGCTGATGTAGAGGTTTTTTACCACCAGACCTCGATAGCTGTACCTTTTCAGTCAACCTCTCAACAGATCGAATTACAGATCGAATCTCAAGGCTGTGCCGATGCCGGTCTATGTTACCCACCTTACAAGCAGTGGTTAACCATTGATCTTGTCAGCGGCATTGTTGAAATTAGCACAACGCCTAGTGCGTCTGCACAAATCGCGGGGGCCGCCGATGCAGGTGCGGATAGAGCCGAAAATTTTTCACTGGGTATTATTTTACTTTTTGCCCTAGTAGGCGGCATGATTCTTAATCTTATGCCCTGTGTTTTCCCGGTGCTGTCGATTAAGGCACTGAGCTTTACCATGACGCATCAGACTGACAAAAGTAAACAGGCCCATGGCCTTGCATACACTGCAGGTGTGGTCTCAAGTTTTGTTGCTATTGCTGTTGTTATGCTCTCACTGCGCGCCGCGGGCGAAGCTATTGGCTGGGGCTTTCAGCTTCAGTCTCCGCTATTTGTAATATTTTTGATCTATCTATTTTTTATTATGGGTTTGGCGTTTTCAGGCTATCTCGAGATCGGGAGTGGCCTGATGTCAATGGGCCAGTCATCTAATGGCGAAGAGGGGTTGGGGTCTTCTTTTATGACCGGCGTACTAGCCACTACCGTCGCTAGCCCCTGCACCGCGCCCTTTATGGGGCCAGCCCTAGGGTTCGCTATCTCACAGCCTTCCTATGTTGCCCTGCTAGTATTTGCCTTTTTAGGCTTGGGTATGGCACTGCCCTTTATACTGCTCACCTGGATTCCCGGTCTCAGTCAGAAACTGCCGCGCCCTGGGCAGTGGATGGATACCTTTAAGCAGTTTCTTTCCTTTCCACTTTATATTACTGCCGTTTGGCTACTTTGGGTCGCGGGCCGACAAACCAACATAGATGTCGCTATGACGGTGGTCATTGGTCTAGTGTTAATTGCTATGGGCATCTGGCTGTTGAAGCTTAATACATCCTCAGGCATAAGCCCGAGTAAAGTGTTTGCCAGTGCCTGTGTAGCCGGCGCCCTAGCACTTCCCGTAATGTCAGTTTCTAGTTCTAACGAAGAGCCTCTGTGGCAGACCTATTCGCCGCAGCGACTCGCCGAGCTGCGTAGAGACGGTCGACCGGTGTTTATTAACCTGACCGCCGACTGGTGCATTACCTGTTTAGTAAATGAAAAGGTTGCACTTGGGTCAGATACTTTTTACACGGCAATGGCAGAGAATAATATTACCTACCTCAAAGGCGATTGGACCAACAATGACCCTGAGATCACCAAACTGCTTAATCAGTATCAGCGCAGCGGTGTTCCCCTTTACCTAATGTACCCCAATGGGCAAGGCGAACCTGAGATATTGCCCCAGATTTTGCTCGCGCCTATGATTCTTGGTGCGATAAATCGCACAAAATAACCACTTAGGCGATTTTAGGTGATTTTAGGTGCTCAAATAGCATATTTTTAGGAACTTGTGTTATCTTCGCTTTTCTTGCGCTAAATTGGTGCGAAAACACCCCTAAATGAGCACATCTTGGCTTTTACTGCCTGTGTTTTTTACACAACGCCCCGCAACATGCGTAAAAATAGACTTAAATTCGGGAAAATTCGCCGAAAATGCCATTTTATGGGCAGCTGGTAGACAGCTCATATAATTTAGTGCAGACTGGGTTCTTCAGTGTTTACTCTTCGAGAGTTATCATGGCAACGATTCTGTTACTACATGGCCCCAACCTAAATCTTCTCGGCACTCGAGAGCCAGAGATTTACGGCGCCCAGTCTTTGGAGCATATAAATCAGCAACTCACTGATTTAACGATTGCTGCAGGGCATCACTTGCTTGCTTTGCAAAGCAATGCAGAGTACGAACTGATTCAACGCATTCATGACGCTAAGCAAGAAGGCGTAAACTTTATTATTTTCAATCCGGGCGCATTTACCCATACCAGCGTGGCTCTGCGCGATGCACTGCTGGGAGTAGAGATTCCCTTTATTGAAGTGCATTTATCTAATGTTCATGCCCGCGAGGCGTTTCGCCACCATTCTTACTTTTCAGATATTGCTGAAGGTGTTATTTGCGGCTTTGGCCCCAAAAGCTATGAGCTTGCCCTGCACGCTGTGCTTGACAAATTTGACCACTAATTGACCTATTGAGAGACTAAAATGGATATTCGTAAAGTTAAGAAGCTCATTGAGCTACTTGAAGAATCCAATATTAATGAATTGGAGATAACCGAAGGCGAAGAATCAGTGCGCATTAGCCGCGGTATGCCGTTAGCCACCTACGCTGCGCCCGTGCCCGCTGCGCCCGCACCTGCAGCTGCTTTGGCCCCTCCAACTGCAACGCCCGCTGCCTTGCCAGTAGCTGCGCCTGAGGCGCTGGCAGGTCATGTGGTTCGTTCACCCATGGTCGGCAGTTTCTATAGTTCTCCAGCACCTGGCTCACCCACCTTTGTCACCGTTGGTCAGACAGTGGCTCAGGGAGATGTTCTGTGCATTATCGAAGCTATGAAAATGATGAATCAGATTGAAGCAGACAAGGCCGGTACGATTGGTGCTATTTTGGTCGAAGACGGCGAACCCGTTGAGTTTGATCAGCCTATGTTTACCATTCTTTAGGAGCTAAATCATGCTCGATAAAGTGCTTATCGCCAATCGCGGCGAAATTGCTCTGCGAATACTTCGCGCCTGCAAAGAGCTAGATATTAAAACCGTTGCCGTCCACTCTAAAATTGACGCTGACCTCAAACATGTCAAGCTTGCCGATGAAGCGGTATGCATTGGGCCCAACCCGTCTCCTCAGAGCTATTTGAATGTTCCGGCCCTTATTAGCGCCATGGAAATTACCGGCTCGCAAGCTGTGCACCCTGGTTATGGCTTTTTGGCTGAGAATGCCGACTTTGCCGAACAAGTAGAGAATAGTGGCTTTGTGTTTATTGGCCCCACAGCTGGGGTTATTCGCGTAATGGGAGACAAAGTTGCCGCCATTAAAGCGATGAAAGCAGCTGGAGTACCTACAGTTCCTGGCTCTGACGGCCCCTTGCCAAACGATCCGGCACAACTCAAGGCCACCGCGTTAAGGATTGGCTACCCGGTTATTATCAAGGCCGCAGCCGGTGGCGGTGGTCGCGGTATGCGCGTTGTTGAAAATGAGCATGGCTTAGTCAACTCAGTCGCCATCACCAAAGCCGAGGCCGCTGCTGCCTTTGGCGACGGCACCGTGTATATGGAGAAGTTTTTGCAAAACCCACGTCACGTGGAAGTGCAGATACTCGCAGATGGTCAGGGTCATGCCATTCATTTGGGCGATCGCGACTGTTCACTGCAGCGTCGCCACCAAAAGGTTATTGAAGAAGCGCCCGCACCCGGTATTCCCGAGGACGCTCGCCAGGCTGTGTTTGAAAGCTGTGTAAATGCCTGTATTCAAATTAATTATCGTGGAGCTGGTACCTTTGAATTCCTCTATGAGGATGGTCGCTTTTACTTTATTGAAATGAATACCCGCATTCAGGTAGAGCATCCTGTCTCAGAAATGATTACTGGGGTTGATATAGTTAAGGAACAGCTGCTAATCGCCAGTGGCCGCGAATTAAGCTTCACCCAAGAGCAAATTATTTTCCGTGGTCACTCTTTTGAGTGTCGTATCAATGCAGAAGACCCCGTTACATTTATGCCCCAGCCCGGCACAATCAACGCCTATCACGCACCCGGTGGTAATGGTGTCCGCGTGGACTCGCATATCTACAACGGCTACCGCGTGCCACCTAACTACGACTCACTTATCGGCAAAATTATTACCTATGGTCGCGATAGAGATTCGGCATTATCTAGAATGCGTAATGCCCTCGACGAGATGGTGATTGACGGCATTAAGACCAATATTGATCTGCACGCTGATCTGGTTACAGATGAAGCCTTTAAAAAAGGCGGTGTAAATATTCATTATCTTGAGAAAAAGCTCGGGTTATAGGGCTCTAGCCTAAATACCTGACCCGGCTGAGTACTGCTATGCAATGGCTTCAATTATTAATCGACGCACCTCGTCAGTGTAGCGAACACATCGAAGATGCAGTTGTTGAGTGCGGCGCAGTGTCAGTTACATTACAAGATGGCGCCGACCAGCCTATCTTTGCACCGGGCGTGGGCGAGCGCCCACTGTGGGACAACTGTATTGTTAAGGCACTTTTCCCGGCCACCACCGACACCAACCAGATTCATCTGCAGTTGGCGGCGGCTATTGAGCCCAGCCGAGCTATGCGCTGGGAGCTCCTTGAAGACAAAGATTGGTCTCAAGAATGGAAAAAATATTTCCAACCGCTCAAATGTGGTACCCGCCTGTGGATTTGCCCAAGCTGGATTGACCCACCAGAACCCAATGCTATCAACCTTATTCTCGACCCTGGTCTTGCCTTCGGTACGGGTAGCCACCCTACGACCCACCTTTGCTTGCGCTGGCTCGACCAACAGGACCTAGCAGGTAAAACGGTGATTGATTATGGCTGTGGCTCAGGAATTCTGGGTATTGCCGCACTTTTGCTCGGGGCAGAAAAAGTTATCGCGATAGATAATGATCCTCAGGCTTTGTTAGCTAGCCGCGACAACGCCCAACGCAATAATATTGCTGACAACACATTAATCACCTGCCTGCCGGATGAAATTCCCAAAAATTTATTGGCTGACGTTATGGTAGCCAATATTTTGGCGGCACCATTGATTCAGCTAGCACCAGGCATTAGTAATCTCACTGCCGCAGGTGGTCTACTTTGCATATCTGGGTTACTAGAAAGCCAAATTAATGCAGTCTGTGAACCGTATCTCGACCAATTCAGTTTTCAAGCACCAACACTCGAATCCGATTGGACGCAGCTTAGCGGACTCAAAGTTCGCTGACATGAGTTAACGCCTATGTCTGCTGCACTAAATCAATAAAAGCATTTAGATACAGCCCTAGGCCCCTAGGTTGCTGATGAGATCTACCGACCTCAATGACATGCCCAAAGCCCAACTACTGAGCACTGTCATAAAATACCGTTTAGTCCACCTACTCAGCCAACTATATGCCATGCATGCGGGTCATTCATGTTGCGATAGCGCTTATTAACGTCTACGGCAATGCTCCCAACTAGGTAATAGAGCTTATTAACTAGCTTAGGGATAATAATTTGATTTTTTTTGATTGATCACTTTTTAATCAGTTGGGCAGAGGTTATTATGCCCTATCGTTTTTCGCAGCCCTATATTCGAGCGTTTTTTTGTTTACTATTGGCCCCTACCAGATCGAACACAAAACCATTCTGGCCCCTATGGCTGGCGTGACTGATCTGCCATTTCGGCAGCTTTGTCGCGAAATGGGCGCCGGACTTGTGGTCTCTGAGATGGTAGCAGCGGATCCCAGTACATGGTCCACCAGAAAATCGCGCTTACGCATTCAGTTTGGCGACGAACCCGCACCAAGGTCCGTTCAGATTGCTGGCTACGACCCTCAAATGATGGCAGAGGCTGCGCAGTTCAACGTCACCCAAGGCGCTCAAATTATTGACATCAATATGGGATGCCCAGCCAAAAAAGTGTGCAAACGCGCTGCGGGCTCAGCATTGTTACAAGACCCAGCGCTAGTCGGGGATATACTCAGGGCAGTGGTTAAGGCCGTTGACGTTCCTGTTACCTTGAAGATTCGCACTGGCTGGGATCGGCAAAATCGTAACGCCGTGACCATTGCCAAAATTGCTGAAGAGTCAGGCGTCGCTGCATTGGCTGTTCATGGACGTACTCGGGCCTGCCGCTTCGTTGGTGAAGTGGAGTACGACACCATTGCTAGGGTGGTTGAAGCTGTTGGCATACCTGTGCTGGCCAATGGGGATATCAGCGGCCCAGAAAAAGCAGTGTCAGTGCTCGAGCATACGGGTGCGGCCGCTGTAATGATTGGTCGTGCCGCTCAGGGTAACCCATGGATTTTCCAACAGATAAATCACTATCTTGAGCAGGGCCAGCTCCTGGCGCCGCCCAGTATAGAACAGGCAGGCCACGTAATGACCCGCCACCTTCAAGCACTGCATAAATTTTATGGCGACGTGGGTGGCGTACGCATATCAAGAAAACATATTGGCTGGTATATCAATCCTCTTCCCGGAGGCAAAGACTTTACTCAAGAATTTAACAAACTCCAGAGCACTGAAGAACAGCAAATGTTACTTAGTCGGTTTTTTCAAAGCACCGAACACCGGAACCAGGCCGCATGATCGTTACTCAAAACATAACCTCAAACGCTACTGACGATGGGTTCGACCAGGCGCCTGTGACGAACAGCGCAATGAATAGTACCTCGCAGTCTCAGCAGTCTCTTCGTTACAGTGTGGCCGAAGCCATGCAGCGTTATTTTGAGGATCTCGATGGGCAAGACACCGCCGACCTGTATGAGCTCGTGATGAATGAAGTAGAACCGCCACTGCTTGCAGCAGTAATGAATTACACGCGCCAAAATCAAAGTAAAACGGCCGAAATGCTTGGGCTAAACCGCGGCACATTGCGAAAAAAATTAAAGCAATACAACCTTCTGTAATAATATTTTTAACTCGAGGACTCCATGAGCGACCTAACAAAAGTCTCACGCGCACTAATCAGTGTTTCTGATAAAACTGGCATTGTAGAATTTGCCAAAGCCCTGACTGAACAGGGAGTTGAGTTACTCTCAACCGGCGGTACCTTTCGTCTACTCAGGGAAAGTAATATTTCCGTTACAGAAGTATCGGACTACACAGGTTTTCCAGAAATGATGGACGGTCGAGTTAAAACACTGCACCCAAAAGTTCACGGTGGAATTTTGGGGCGTCGCGGCAAAGATGATAGCGTTATGGCAGAACACGGCATAAAACCAATCGATATGGTGGTGGTCAATTTATACCCCTTTGCGGCCACCGTAGCAGACCCGAATTGCGAACTGCCAACAGCGATTGAGAACATTGATATTGGTGGGCCAACTATGGTTCGCTCTGCGGCAAAAAATCACAAAGATGTCGCCATCGTGGTTAACGCTAGTGACTATAAAACTGTTATTGAGCAGATGCAGGCCAACCAAGGTATGCTCGATTACAAGGCCAGATATAAGCTGATGGTTAAGGCGTTCGAGCATACAGCCGGCTATGACGGCATGATTGCCAATCACTTTGGTGCCAGAAATACTGCCAATGAAAAGCGTGATTTTTCTGATACCTTTAATGTACAGTATTTCAAAACTCAAGAAATGCGCTACGGAGAAAATCCCCATCAAAAAGCCGCTTTTTATACCGAATTAAACCCAACAGAAGCTAGTGTGGCAACGGCCAAGCAGCTGCAAGGTAAAGCGTTATCGTTTAATAATATTGCCGACACCGACGCGGCGCTTGAATGCGTTAAACAATTTGAAGAGCCCGCCTGCGTTATTGTTAAGCATGCTAATCCCTGTGGTGTTTCTGTCGCAGTCGATATCAGCACAGCTTACCAATTAGCTTTTGCAACAGATCCCGAGTCTGCCTTTGGTGGGATAATCGCATTTAACCGCGAGCTCGATGCAGGGACTGCAGCTGCAATTTGTGATAAGCAATTTGTTGAAGTCATAATTGCCCCCACGGTTTCTGCAGATGCCGTGGCAGTCGTTGCTGCTAAAAAGAATGTGCGACTTTTGGAATGTGGCTGCTGGGGTGGCGCACGCCCTGAAGACTTCGATTATAAACGGGTCAATGGCGGACTTTTAATTCAAGACCGTGACAACGGTATGGTTGCGGAACAGGACCTAACCGTAGTTACCAAACGTGTGCCTACTGCATTGGAAATGGGCGATATGATGTTCGCCTGGAAGGTCGCTAAGATGGTTAAGTCTAACGCGATTGTCTATGCCAAAAATAATCAGACCGTTGGTGTGGGTGCAGGTCAGATGAGTCGAATAAATTCTGCGCGTATTGCGGGTATAAAGGCCGAACATGCGGGGCTGGACGTGGTCGGCGCAGTGATGGCGTCCGATGCTTTCTTCCCATTCAGAGATGGTATCGACAATGCTGGCGCCGCGGGTATTAGCTGTATTATTCAGCCCGGTGGATCGATGCGCGATGATGAGGTGATTGCCGCTGCTAACGAGCACGGTATGGCAATGGTATTTACGGGAATGCGTCATTTCAGACACTAGATAATTAAAGGGTTTTTGCCAGTGTAAGCCCGCACCCTGCGGGCTTTTTTTAATCACTTATTTTTGTTAACTTAAATGCCTCTAGAGCTCTCTCACGGGACTCTTTTATATCCATTACTGGCGCTGGATAATTAACACCGATTTCTACACCAGCAGCCTTAAGGGTTTGCGCCGTGGCCAGCCAGGGCGCATGAATATATTTAGCAGGCATGTTTGCTAACTCGGGTACATATCGGCGAATGTATTCACCCTGCTTATCAAACTTTTCACTTTGGGTGATGGGATTAAAGATACGAAAGAAAGGCGCAGCATCGGCACCGCAACCTGCGATCCATTGCCAGCTGGCACTGTTGCTTGCTAGGTCAGCGTCAACCAAACAGTCCCAAAACCACTCTTCACCTCTGTGCCAGTGGATAAGCAGATTCTTTACTAAGAATGACCCCACCACCATACGTACACGGTTATGCATGTACCCTGTGGAGTACAGTTCGCGCATGCCGGCATCGACCAGAGGGTAACCCGTCTTTCCGCGCTGCCAAGCCTTGAGATCCTGTTCCGTATTACTAGCCCATGGGAATACATCAAAGCGAACCTGTAAATTTTTAGTCGGTAGCTGTGGGAAATGATAGAGCAGGTAGTAAGAAAACTCGCGCCAACCTAGCTCACTTAAAAATGTATCTAGGCTATCTTCATTGTTGATAATAGCAGCCGCATCAGCGGCTCGATGCCACGCTGTGTTCGGTGATATTTGGCCAAAATGGAGATAGGGCGAAAGTCTAGATACATTGGGCTTATCAGGGAAATTACGGCCCTCTCTGTAGCCCTCAAGCTCGGTCATCACAAAGTCATCAAGTCGGTCCTGCGCGGCTGCTTCGCTGATATTCCAGCGGGCTTCCATATGGGTATCCCACTTTACATCAGGTAATAAATTCAGGTCTTTTAGAGACAGTGAGTCTTTACTTAAAATTTTGGATTCTATTTTTTTCGGTACAGGCAGAGGCGTTCTTGGTGCTATTTTAGACAGACAGCCTCGTCGATAATAGGGTGTGAAAACCTTATAGGGAGTTTGGTCTTTTTTGAGCACTTGCCAAGGCTCCCATAGAAGTGACCCATTAAAACTCTCCACCTCAAACTCAGCAGTCTTGAGTGCAGATTTAATTTGCCCGTCTCGCGTAATTCTCCAAGGCTCATAACAGCGGTTCCAATAAATGGCCTGCACTGAAGAAGCGCTGGCAAGTTTGGTTAAGATCACTTCAGGCTCACCCCTGTATATATGTAGCCTGCCATTGAGAGATTGATTAAGTGATTCTAGAGCGTGGTGTAACCACCAGCGACTGGCGCCACCCATAGCCCAGTCACCTGCCCCCATGTCATCGAGTATGTAAACTGGAATAATCTCACCTTTTTCGCAGGCGGCGCACAGCGCCGGATTATCGGCGAGCCGCAGATCCTGACGGAACCATACAATGGAGGGGCGGTTAGACTCTGAAATGAGATATTCCTTAAACTGGTTTTGCTGAGGTACGGCTTACTAGGTTGTTTAGATTGCCTGTTAAGCAGATTAGCACTTTTCTTGCGGTATCGCCTAGCGCCGCGTTGATGGCTTTTTTTACTGCGCAATGTCTTCACTCTGCTACAATTCCACGCTAAATTTTTAAAGTGGAACACAATCGATGAATGTACTGGTTATTGGCGCAGGTGGCCGCGAACATGCACTGGCTTGGAAGGCAGCGCAAAGTGCGGATGTAAGTACTGTTTTTGTAGCACCTGGTAATGCGGGTACTGAGATTGAACCCAATCTTGAGAATGTTTTGATCGCGGTAAATGATTTTTCTGCACTGGCAGATTTTGCCGAGGCCAATAAGGTAGGTCTTACTATTGTCGGTCCAGAGCAACCGTTAGTTGATGGTGTGGTTGATTATTTTTATCAGCGTGGGCTACCCATTTTTGGCCCGTCCAAGGGGGCAGCCCAACTAGAAGGTTCTAAAGCATTCACCAAAGACTTCCTAGAACGTCAGCAAATTCCGACTGCTGCCTATGGTAATTTTACTGATCTTGACGAGGCCCTAAGGTATCTTGACAAAGTGGGAGCACCTATTGTCATCAAGGCTGATGGCCTAGCTGCAGGTAAAGGCGTTATCGTTGCTATGACTATGACCGACGCTAAAGATGCTGTGCGCGATATGTTAGCGGGCAATGCGTTTGGCGCAGCGGGCCACCGCGTGGTGATTGAAGAATTTCTCGATGGAGAAGAAGCCAGCTTTATTGTTATGGTTGATGGCAAGAACGTACTGCCTATGGCTACTAGCCAGGATCACAAGCGGGCGGGCAATGGCGACACTGGGCCCAATACCGGCGGTATGGGCGCATGCTCTCCTGCACCCGTGGTGGACGACAAGATTTATCATCGTATTATGAATGAGGTTATATATCCCACCGTGAATGGTATGGCAGCAGAGGGAAATGATTACACTGGGTTTCTCTATGCCGGCCTCATGATCATGGCAGATGGTACGCCCAAGGTTATTGAGTTTAACTGTCGCTTTGGCGACCCTGAGACGCAGCCAATTTTACTGCGCTTACAGTCCGACTTAGTCAGCCATTGTCTGGCCGCTTTGACAGCGGATCTGGACAAACAAGTCGCTCAGTGGGATTCACGACCCGCGGTTGGTGTGGTGCTAGCCGCTGGCGGTTATCCTGGAAGCTACGAGGGCGGCGATGCTATTAATGGCTTGCGGCCGGCTTCCTCGGCTGAGCCAAGCAAAAAGGTTTTTCACGCCGGGACAGCACAGAAAGATGGCGTCGTTGTGACTAGCGGGGGCCGTGTACTTTGCGCGACGGCGATGGGTAGCTCAGTGGCCAATGCTCAAAAAAAGGCTTATGAGCTGGCGTCTGAGATTAGTTGGGATAATATGTATTTTCGCGATGATATTGCCTGGCGAGCCATCGAGCGCGAACAGGCCGACTAAAAAACCTTACGGTTGACACTCACTTCGATAAAGGCCTAATAAATAGCGGGAGTCGTATTAATGAATAACCTAGCGTTCTTTAGTGTTGATATCCCCTTTGAGTCATTTAGCCAATCTCATTGGGTAACGCTGGCTGTCTTTGTATTTATGCTAGTTGCGGTGATAGTGGCAGGAAAAAGGCTTACCACTGAGCAGAACCTGCGACTTGGCCGATCGCTATCTGTGTTTATGTCGGTTTCGGTGGTTATTTGGGCCGGGCTGCATCTACTGTATGACCGATTTAATATTGCCGTCGACTTACCCCTGTCGCTATGTAATCTATTCGCTTTTTTAGCGCCACTGTTATTTTGGAATCCAGATCAACGGCGATTCGAGGTTGTTTATTTTATGGTTATGTGTGGGACCTTTCAGGCCATCCTTACACCTGACCTCTATGTTGGCTTTCCCGGCTATGGTTTCTTCAAATACTGGATTGTACACATGGGCTTGGTTTTGGTGGTTGTCCATTACCTACTGGCCTTTCGACTGTACCCTCGCCCAAGAGCCATGATTACTACCTTCATCTGGTTGAATGTCTACTTATTAAGCTTGATTCCACTGAATCTTTGGTTGGATGCAAACTACTTTTATATCATGGAAAAACCTATCAACCCGTCGATTTTGGATTATTTCGGGCCCTGGCCCGTTTATATTTTGGCCGCAGAGGCCTTGGCGTTCGTCTTTTTTGCCATTGCCTACGTACCTATAGCAGTGGCCAAGAAATACTTTATAAATCCAGCTACAATTCAATCACAACCAGTTAAATAAGCGCACGTAAAGCCTATGCCCAACAGACAGCTATCCACTATAGACCAACTATTGATTCAACTCGATCAGGGACTGCGTACGGCATTTGCCAGTGCCCCGGCACCACAACGATCGTCCCCCGCCGCCGAGATTGAAGATAAACCATTGTCTGCGCAAGAACGCAACCATGCGATTGGCTTAATGCGCGTCAATCATGCTGGCGAGGTCTGCGCCCAGGCGTTATATCAGGGGCAGGCCTTAACGGCCAAATTACCCGAAGTGGGTAACCAGATGGAGCATGCTGCAGCAGAAGAAATTGATCATTTAGCCTGGTGTGAAGAGCGTATTACGGAACTGGGCGGCAGTACGAGCCTGCTCAATCCAATTTGGTATGCCATGTCTTTTGGCATAGGCGCTGGTGCTGGCTTGATCAGCGATAGGTTAAGCCTAGGATTCGTAGCCGCCACAGAAGATCAGGTGTGCGCGCATCTAAAAACCCATCTCGATGAACTCCCGGCCAATGACCTCAAAAGCCGGTCTATCGTTGAGCAGATGCTTGCCGATGAAGAGCGTCATGCCCAAGCTGCTCTGGAAGCAGGAGGCCATCACTTTCCAAGGCCTGTTAAAGCGTTCATGACGAGAGTCTCTGCCGCAATGACTGGCAGCAGCTACCGACTTTAGAGTGCCGCGCTATCAGCGGCTAAGTCTTTGTCCCACTCGCGCATTAGACCAACAATTTTGTCTGCAAGCCATTGGTGTATGGGTGATCCTGCGGTGCGTTTGTGCTGCAACAATACCAACGAAATAGTCCCTTCATGCGGTAATTCTTGCGGGTAGCGTTTGCGCACTATCCGATACATCTCACGTTCCATCGTGAGGCCATACTTAGCCGCCACCATTAGACAATCAGTATCGCAAACCGTCTCCATGGCAGTCATAAGCTGGTTAGTTACCATGGCTTTTTTACGCTTGCGACCAAGATCGCGCAGTACTCGGTCAAATCGAGCGTCGGTTCTAGCACTGACTCGCTTGGAGATTAACAGGTAATACTGCACAAAAGGGTATTCTAGTATCTCATCCAAGGTCACCCGCGCTTTCTTGGCCAGTGGGTGCCCTTCTCTCATCCAAATCGAGGGGGTAAATATGGCGAGATTTCTGGCGCTGATATCGTCAGTAATGCCCTTCTCAATATCAATGGCAAAGTCTAAAACACCGTCTGCAAGCTCACCCTCAACCGTATCAGTTTCACTGGAGATGGACAGAATCACGCCTGGGGCGTATTGAGTAACCACTTTAGTGAGTTCAGAGACGAGTGAAATTGCTACAAATTCTGGCACCGCAATCGTGATTTCGCCCACATAGGCGGCGGGATCAAACTCCCCTTCGCTGACCATCTCTAATATATTTTCAAGTAGTCTCGGTAGGCGCATCTGTAATTCGCGCGCCTTGGGAGTGGGTACCAGCTCATTGCCTGTTCGAGTAAACAGCGGGTCATCCAATTGGTGCCTCAGGCGTTGTAATACTCTACTCATGGCAGGCTGAGTGATAAAAAGTCGCTGGGCCGCACGAGTAACGCTTTTCTCCTCAAGCAATGCTTGTAATGAGACGAGTAAATTGAGATCGAGGCGGGAGAGCTTTTGTAGATTCATGGTTAATACCTTGGTCATTACCTAAGCGCATATACTTGATGCAAACAATGCATTTGGATTATGACATGGAAGCGCCTATATTGTCATCCATAGAGCAACGGCTCTTAAATTTAACTTAGGAGATACACCATGACACTCGTTTATATATTGATCGGTTTTACCGGACTAGCGGGTGCTGCAATTGCGAAAGATGATTTCGTTAAGCTTGAAGCACCTTCAATGGAAGCTTCTGAAAAGTAAGGCCACAGGTCGCCGATTTAGCGATCTAACTTAATTTACAGATGTACCAGATTCGTAGTACCCCGTATTACCCCTCTTAATCCTTACTATAGGATTCTTTCATAGGGACCCATTAGGGTCCCTATTTTTTTATGCATGCAACCACAAGACATTACTAAAATGCATATCATAAATGCAAATAATGCATTGGAATTATGGGCCTAAACTTTTTATTATGCGTTATTGAAGTTTGACCGGTTAACGAAGCGTGCCTAAGGGCGTTCTTTGTAAAGTTTTACCCCTTACCCCTTCTTTGCGTTTCATCCAAAGATACCTTTAGGAGCCTTTTTTAGGCTCCTTTTTTTTGCTTATTCCTTTCTCATCTGAGACGTTAAGCCTCCTCAATTGCGTAACTATGGCTGATGTTAACGCCTCCAGCTTCGAGCATAATCGATGCAGAGCAGTATTTTTCGGCCGAAAGCTCGACCGCACGTTTAACTTGGCTATCTTTTAGCTTGTTTCCAGTCACTATAAAATGAAGGTGAATTTTACTAAATATCGCAGGGACAGTATCCACTCGTTCAGCCTGAAGCTCAGTTTTACAGTCAGTTACCTGCTGCCGTCCTTTTTGCAACATGGTCATAACATCAAATGAAGCACAGCCGCCCAAGCCTATTAGAACCATTTCCATAGGTCTAGCTCCCATGTTTCTGCCGCCCTGTTCTGGCGCACCGTCCATAATCACCGAATGTCCGCTTCCAGACTCGCCCAGAAACATTACTCCATCTACCCATTTAATCGTCGCGTTCATAATTTACCTCGTTTTTAAGGCCGCAAAGGTTAGCATAGAGTCCAATAGAATATTTACACGTCTGCAGAAATTTTTTACTACACTCAACCATAAGAGTCGCGAAAGTACTGGTATAGAAAGTAATCACCGGTGGCGGCTTAGGAAACCATGCAAGGAGAAACCCGTTGGCGCCTGCACCTCTTACCCCACATATTGACAATGTCGAAGAGTTTTTGTCACATTGTCATCGACGACGATATCCCGCAAAAAGCACCATTATTTATGCAGGCGATCTCGGTGATACGCTCTACTACATCATTAAAGGATCAGTCGCTGTGGTCATAGAAGACGATAGCGCTAATAAAGAGATCATTGTCGCCTACCTCAACCCAGGCGATTTCGTTGGCGAAATGGGCCTTTTTGAACAGGAACATCGCAGCGCATGGATTCGGACCAAAACAGAATGTGAAGTTGGCGAGATCAGCTATGCAAAATTTATTACGTTAGGACGCCAGCATCCCGATTTTTTATTCGCCATCAGCAAACAAATTGCTCAACGCCTACGCAACACGACACGTAAAGTTAGCGATCTAGCGTTTCTGGACGTTACTGGTCGTGTTGCACATACGCTGCTGGATCTATGCAATGAACCCGATGCTATGACCCATCCAGATGGCATGCAGATTAAAATCACTCGGCAAGAAATAGGCCGACTGGTTGGTTGCTCTCGGGAAATGGTTGGTCGAGTACTTAAAGACTTAGATGAACGCGATCTGGTTTCAGTATCAGGGAAAACAATGGTAGTGTTTGGCACCCGCTGACATTAACATTAATACAGCCAACTTTAGGTTGCTTAAACTATGCCGCGATACCTTATTGGTCTCAAACCCCAATTCGTCCGCGCTTTTGTACTTAAATGTCGGTTCTATTTTTACGCACTGAGTAGCATCAAAATAATATCTACTTATACTGCGCCGGCCAGTAACAAAAAATTGATATGAAACCATACTAGGTCAATTTGAGGTTGAATTTTATTTCTAAATCACTGCGCTGAGCCGACTAAATGTTCACACTATAACGCTGGATCAATTTTAGCCTACAACTGATGCTCGTTACGCATTGGAAAAATTAGCCTACTTTATTAAATAATTAGTCCAGTTTATTGGCTAAACATTTCAGTTAGCCGGGCACCTGGTTCATCGCTGCGCATAAATGCCTCACCCACTAAAAAGGCATGGACATTATGTTTATGCATTGCAACAACGTCTTCTGAACTGTGAATACCACTTTCAGTAATAACAATTTTTCCGTTGGGAATTTTTTTTAATAGCTTATAGGTGTTGTCTAGCGATACCTCAAAGGTATGCAAATTTCTATTATTGATGCCAATCATTGGGTTTTCTAATGTGAGTGCGACATCTAACTCCTGTTCATCGTGGACTTCGATAAGAACATCCATCCCCAACGATAAGGCAACGGCATGCAACTGACTAAGCTGCTCAGGTGTCAGCGCAGACACGATCAACAGAATACAGTCTGCACCCATAGCCCGGGCTTCATAGATTTGATATTCATCGATAATAAAATCTTTCCGAATTACCGGTAAACCACAAGCATCACGAGCCATTTTTAAATGTTTATCTGCCCCTTGAAAAAAATCCACATCGGTTAGAACCGACAGGCAGGCTGCACCACCGCGTTCATAACTTTGAGCTATGGCCGCAGGGTCAAAGTCTTCTCGAATAACACCTTTGCTAGGTGAGGCTTTTTTTATTTCTGCAATCACCGCTGATTGGCCTGCTGCTGTTTTCGCGGCAATGGCCTTAGAAAACCCACGGGGCGCCGAAGCTAATACAGCCTGCTCTATTAACTGGGGGATGGTCACCCGCGCACTTCGCTCGGCAATCTCCTCATACTTTCGAGCAAGAATCTTTTTTAATATTGTTGGAGTATCTGAACCCATGTTAAATCTCTTAAAGTTTATGCGTCTTGCTGCATCTGAGTAAATATAGCCAGGTCACTCAATTTAGCTCGTGCCAAACCTGAGCCTATCGCGTCTTGTGCCATAGCAACACCTTCTTTTATATCACTGGCACAACCCGCCACGTAAAGTGCGGCACCTGCATTGAGCGCAATTAAATCTGCTGCTTTGCCGGCATTGAGGCCGGTTTTTTTACCCAGTGCATCCATGACTAGAGCCAGCGATTGCTGAGCATTACCAACAGCCAAACCGTCGAGGCTTTGTCGCTCAACCAGAAAGTCTTCAGGGGCAATACTGTACTGGGTCACTTCATTATTTTTATATTCGGCCACATGCGTTTCTGCGGCGATACTAATTTCATCAAGGCCGTCTGCTGAGTGTACGACCATAATATGCTCTGCGCCTAAGCGGCCCAGGACTTCGGCCATGGGTTTGCACAGCGTCTGATCGTATACCCCGATAAGTTGACGTTTCACGCCAGCTGGATTGGTCATGGGGCCAAGGATATTAAATATAGTACGCAGACCCAGTTCCCGTCTGGGACCTATCGCATACTTCATGGCGCTGTGGTGCGCTGGTGCAAACATAAATCCTACTCCTAATTCTTGCACACACAGCGCTACCTGCTCTGGCGTTAAATCTAGATTAACGCCGGCCGCTTCTAGTAGGTCAGCGGCCCCGCTATTGCTACTGACAGACCGGTTTCCGTGCTTAGCTACACGCCCACCAGCAGCTGCCACTACAAGGGTCGACGCTGTAGATACATTGAATAAATTAGATTCGTCACCACCGGTGCCAACAATATCGACAAGACCTTGGCCGGTTACTTTGACGCCACTTACTAGGTCGCGCATAACCTCGACGGCACCAGCGATCTCGTCAATGCTTTCGCCCTTCATTCTAAGAGCAACTAAAAAACCACCTATTTGTGCTTCGCTGACTTTACCCGTCATTATCTGGCGCATAACTTCACGCATCTGCGCGGCGTTGAGGTTTTCCCCGTTGACAACTATTTCCAGTGCTCGCTTGATATCCATACCTTGCTCCTTTATTAACCGAGTAGGAAATTTTCTAAAAGGTCGTGTCCATGCTGAGTCAGTATTGACTCAGGATGAAATTGGACGCCCTCGATCGCTAGCGCTTTATGTCGTACGCCCATAATTTCATCGAGACTGCCGTCTTCATTTTCAGTCCAGGCTGTAATCTGCAAACAGTCCGGTAAGGTGGCCTGGTCGATGACCAATGAATGGTAGCGAGTAGCCTCAAAGGGATTTGTGAGCCCCTTAAAAACACCGCAATTGTTATGATGCATTAATGATGTTTTGCCATGCATAACTTGTTTGGCACGCACAATATTGCCACCAAAGGCCTGGCCTATACTCTGATGCCCAAGGCATATTCCCAAAATAGGAACTCGGCCCGCGAAGGTCTTTATGGTATCTATAGACACCCCTGCCTCGTTGGGCGTGCATGGGCCGGGGGAGATAACAATTTTCTCTGGGGCCATTTGCACTATATCGGCAATAGTGATTTCGTCATTACGATACACGCGGACCTCAGCTTTTAACTCTGCTAGGTATTGCACTATGTTATAAGTAAATGAATCGTAGTTGTCGATCATTAATATCATTTGGACGCTCCACACACCATTGCCGCAGCTCGCATCAACGCGCGGGCTTTATTATTGGTTTCTTTCCACTCTAGATCAGGAACCGAGTCGGCTACAACACCAGCGCCAGCTTGCACATGTAACATCCCGTCTTTGATCACTGCGGTGCGGATTGCAATGGCCGTATCCATGTTACCGTTCCAACCAATATAGCCAACCGCGCCACCATAGATATTGCGCTTTATTGGCTCTACTTCGTCAATAATTTCCATTGCTCGAATTTTGGGCGCGCCACTTAACGTACCGGCCGGTAAGGTCGCTTTTAGCACTTCTAGAGCCCCTATCCCGTCGGTGACTTCACCCACGACATTTGAGGTGATATGCATAACATGCGAGTAACGCTCAACGACCATTTTCTCGGTCACTTCGACAGTGCCAGTTTTACTGATACGGCCAACATCATTACGTCCTAAGTCGATCAACATAAGATGCTCGGCTAGCTCTTTAGGGTCGGCGAGCATTTCGTCTTCCATAGCCCGATCTTCCTCTGCAGTTTCGCCACGCTTGCGGGTGCCTGCGATAGGGCGCACTGTGACCTGACCATCCTCTAGGCGAGCTAATACCTCCGGCGAAGAGCCTACAATATGGAATCCATCAAGGTCGAGAAAATACATATAGGGCGATGGGTTAAGACGACGCAGTGCGCGATACAGATTAATGGGTGACGCATCAAAGGGCGCTGACAGTCTCTGTGATGGTACGACCTGCATAACATCACCGGCCATCACATAGTCTTTGATCTTATTTACCGCCGCCTTAAAGTCTTGCTCGCCAAAACTGGAGACAAAATCTTGCTCTGATAGGCCATCGGCCTGCATATTTATGGGCGGCAGATCCGGCCGTGGCTGTGCGAGCCTGCGCTCTAATTCATCGAGTCTGGCCTTTGCTTTTGCTAATGCGCCAATTTCTTTGGCGTCTACATGCACAACTAGCATGATAGTGCCGGACAAATTATCAAAGATCGCCACTTCATCTGAGGCCATCAAGAGAATATCTGGAGTACCCAGTTCGTCCGGGGGTGCGCTTGCAGCTAAGCGGGGCTCTACAAAACGAACTGTGTCATAACCAAAATACCCCACAAGCCCACCAGTAAACCTCGGTAAGTCAGGCGTGTCGGGCATACTAAATAGCTGTCGAAAGCGCTCAACTTCAGCCAGTGGATCGCTGGTTGTACGATTGACCATGGGCTTACCATCACGAACTATTTCTAAGCGGTTGCCATACACTTTTAAAACGGTGGAGGTCTGCAAGCCAATCAGTGAATAGCGACCCCATTTTTCACCGCCTTGGACGGATTCGAATAGATATGAATTAGGGCCATAGGCAAGCTTTAGATAGACACTCAGCGGGGTTTCTAGATCGGCCAACACTTCCCGAGTCACGGGTATTCGGTTGAAATTTTGGCTTGCCAGTGCAGCAAAGTTTTCCGGGGTCATAACAATTTCCTTGTTCGATAACATTTTGATTTATGCAAGCGCTCTCAACGCCCAAATAGAACTAGCGGCGCCATCGCCAACACTGGCAACCAAAATCAAACGGTATAAAACTAATGTTTTTCAAGACCCATCTCCTGCGGGGACGCTTATTGTAATCAATAATAGTCATTTAAGGCTAGCTGTCATCGACAAAGGGCTAGCTGGCCGCTGCTAATTGGGAACGTAATTGGGCAATAACGTCGGCATAGTCAGGCTGACTAAAGATTGCCGACCCTGCAACAAAGGTATCTGCTCCAGCTGCAGCTATCTCACCAATATTATTGACGCCAACACCACCGTCAACTTCCAGACGAATATCGTAACCACTGGCGTCAATTAGTTGGCGTGCCTCGCGCAGTTTATCCAATGTAGCCGGGATAAACTTTTGCCCACCAAAGCCTGGATTTACCGACATAAGCAGAAGCATGTCCATTTTGTCCATAACCCAGCGCGTTACCTCTAAATTACTACCCGGATTCAACACTAGTCCAGCTTTGCAGCCTAGATCGCGCACCAGCTGTAATGAGCGGTCTAAATGATTAGAGGCTTCAGGATGAAAAGTGATATAACTCGCGCCCGCATCGGCAAACATGCGGATTAGGTCGTCGACAGGCTGCACCATGAGGTGGACATCAATAGGTGCTGTGACGCCATGGTCGCGCAGTGCTTTGCAGACCATAGGCCCAATGGTCAGGTTGGGAACATAATGATTATCCATCACATCGAAATGCACTATGTCAGCACCAGCCTCAAGTACATTATCAACTTCTTCTCCCAGTCGGGCGAAATTGGCAGCAAGGATGGAGGGGGCAATCAAAAAGTCAGTCATAAAACACCATGGGTAAGTTCAGGCGCAATGATGCGCGACTTCGATTGTGGGTGCAAATTATTTACCTTTTTCTACGGTCATAAAAAAACGGCCACTGAAAACAATGGCCGCTTAGCTTTGCCGTTTCTTCTAGCGCTAATGCTCAGCAGTTTTGTCCTTGCGCTTGCCATGCTTTTTATTGTGCATTTTGCTAGCCTCATCTTTAGTTACTGAGCCGTCCCCATCCACATCCAATGCGATGAACCTCTGATGACGTTTATCTGCCATTTTCTGGGTCGCCGCCTGATGCTCCTCCATAGAAATACTGCCATTTTTATCGGTATCTGCCCATTTAAATAGGCCGCCTTTTTTATGGCCACCGTGATTAGGTTCCGCCATACTCCAAACTGAAAGTGATGCCAACAATACGCAAATCATCCAACTCTTCATAATGTAGTGCTCCTACGTTAATGTTCGGCTAAAAACGTCTTGGATTAAATTCGGTTGACTCTACTTAATAGGAGTACTCTTTGAATTGTTCACGTAGATCTTTCTTACTGATTTTACCTGTGGCCGTATGAGGAATTTGCTCCACAAATACACAGTCTTTGGGAATCCACCATTTGGCGATCTTACCTTCCAATGAGGCCAAAATACTGCCTTTATCTGGCGTTACACCTTTTACAGGAATAACAATGAGCAGCGGGCGCTCGGTCCACTTTGGATCGGCAACGCCAATGACCGCGGCTTCCTGAACATCTGAGTGACCCATAGCTGCATTTTCCACATCAATAGAGCTAATCCACTCACCGCCAGACTTGATGACGTCTTTAACTCGGTCGGTGATGGTGACATAACCATATTCATCAATAGAGGCCATATCGCCAGTGTCGAACCAGCCATCCGCGTCCAACGCCGGCTTATCATCAAGGCGATAATAACCACTGATAACCCAAGGGCCTTTAACCAGTAATAACCCCGAGGCTATGCCGTTCCATGGAAGCTCATTGTAATCTTCGTCGACTATTTTCATCTCTACGCCGAAAACCGTTCGGCCTGCCCGAATGCGCAAAGCGTCCTGTTCTTCCTCGGTAGCGTCTGCCATCCACTCCATAGGGCGGTTATAGGATCCCAAGGGACTCAGTTCAGTCATACCCCAGCCCATGTGCACTATCACACCATGTCGCTCCATTTCTTTAATCAGCGACAGCGGGCAAGCAGAACCGCCGCAGACAACGGAGTCAAGTGTTTCTATGGTTTTACCTGAGGCGTTGAGGTAGTCAACCAGTGCCAGCCAGACGGTAGGTACGCCCAGAGAATAGTTCACTTTTTCAGCATTAATAAGTTTGGTCAGCGTCTCGCCGTCGGCCATTTTGGGTCCAGGAAATACCAGTTTGGCACCTGTCATAGGCGCATTATAAGCAGTACCCCAAGCATTGACATGAAACATTGGCACTATAGGCATAACCACATCACTAGCCGACAGGTTCATCACGTCGGGCATGGAGCCTACAATTGAATGCAATACGGTACTGCGATGGCTATAGAGAACGCCTTTGGGATTACCTGTGGTTCCAGAGGTGTAGCACATGGAACTGGCGGTATTTTCATCCAATTCTGGCCAATTAAAAGTATCGTCCTGACCGCTAATAAAGGTCTCGTAACAATGGGTATTGACTAGGCTTGTCTCTGGCATATGCGCCTGATCAGTCATAATGACATACCCGCGGACTGTCGGCAGTCGATCTTTGAGCGCCTCTAGTAGCGGCACAAACATTGGATCAGCGAAAATCCATTGGTCTTCGGCGTGATTAATAATAAAGTCTATCTGTTCGGGGAATAGACGCGGATTAATAGTATGGCAAACCTGGCCGGAACAAGATATCGCATAGTACAGCTCAAAATGGCGGTAGTCATTCCACGCCAATGTGGCAATGCGATCACCCTGATTGAAACCTATTCCTTGCAGAGCATTTGCGAGTTTACGAACACGCTGAAATGCCTCCTTATAGGTATACTTATGGTGAGGGTTATCCCCTGTGACTGAAACAATCTCGCTCTTACCGTTAATTAAATCTGCATGCTTCATTATTGATGTAATAGTGAGCTGCGAGTCCATCATTAAACCGTTCATACTTACCCCCAAATATTCTTAGTCGTCGTCGTCAAAGGGTACCATCTGTCACAGAGCGTTCAACAACTATATCTGTGGACAAGCAGTCATCGCCACTATTGATTCAAGAGGCGCACTTCAAGTAAATCATTCTCTGACTGCAATCTGAAACTGGCAACTTAAAAATTTTTGCAGCCTGTTGCAGTGTCATAATTACTGATACATATACCAGCAGCGCCGGCGAGCTTGCCAGGCAAAATGTCAGCGCCCAACAGTAATATTTACAAGGGATAGTCGTTACAAATAAATACTGAGTAACCAGAGGTCATGAGCATCCGTTTTTTCAGAGCTAAAGTTACTTAACACCTCAAGTACCACCAACTTAACTTATCGAACTTTAAACATGGTTGTAATATATAATCTAAAACAGTCACTGTTTATCACTATTTTTGTTTTCTGGCTCACAGGTTTTCGCTCAGTGTCGCGCCCTATTAGTTATAGTCCAAAAAATCATCACAAGGTTATCTTTTATGAATAAAACTCTCGGGGTCGTAATGGACCCAATTCAATTGATCAAATATAACAAAGATACCACTCTGGCCCTGTTACTTGCAGCCCAGCGTCAAGGCTATAAGCTCTACTACATGGAGCAGCAGCATCTATTTATGGAAAATGGCAATCCGCGTGCAGAAGTGCGCCCCCTCAAGGTGTTCGAAAATCCATTCAAATGGTATGAATTAGAGGCAAGTAGCTCCATTCCACTAGAAGAGCTAGACGTGGTGCTTATGCGCAAAGATCCACCATTTGACAGTGAATTTATCTACTCTACTTATATACTTGAAGCCGCTGAAAAGCGTGGCACATTAATAGTCAATAAGCCCCAAAGCCTGCGTGACTGTAATGAGAAGGTGTTTGCCACCGAATTTCCACACTGCACGCCGCCGCTAATGATTAGTCGCGATCAAAACCGTCTCAAAAGCTTTTTAACCGAACATGGGGATGCTGTTTTTAAGCCTCTCGACGGCATGGGTGGAACCTCAATATTCAGAGTTAAGGAAGGTGACCAGAATCTTAATGTGATTCTCGAGACACTCACTAACAATGGCCAGCAGACAATTATGGCCCAAAAGTATCTACCTGAAATCCGTGACGGCGACAAACGTATTCTGGTGATTGATGGGGAGGTAGTGCCTTTCTGTCTCGCACGCATTCCGACGAGTGGTGAGTTTCGCGGCAATCTCGCGGCTGGTGGCCAGGGCCGAGTGCAGCCGCTCAGTGATCGCGACCGTTGGATCGCAGAGCAGATCGCACCGACACTAGTGGAGCGCGGTCTTATCTTTGTTGGCTTGGATGTTATCGGTGACTATCTCACCGAGATCAATGTCACAAGTCCAACCTGCGCTCGTGAAATAGATGATGCAGAAGGGACGGCAATTGGTGACCGCTTAATTGACGCTATTGAAGACCGCTTAAACCGTTAGCCAAAAGATTGGCTAGCAACACCTTTATTGGCCGCTCATAGAAGTACATCAGGGAAGATGCAACAGTAGCTTTTCTACGGCCCTTACACTTTATATGGTGGCGCTGTAAGGGCTGAGCTTGTCCTGTTGCTACCTTTAAACCAGAGACTTGTGGGTAAGTCGCCTTGGTCCGGCGCTGTCGTGCTGAGATGCCAATTAGTCGATACTATTTTGCCGACAATTTGCTCACTAGGAAGTATCTAACCTCATCACTTGAGTTTACAAGCCCAAACCCTCATATTGGTTAGTATGATAAAAGCGACAAAAAAAACCATTTCCAGCCTCAAAGATTACTTCTTGCTGGCCATGCCAGGCCTCAATGACCCCAACTTTTCTCAGTCTGTGGTCTATATCTGTGAACACAATGCTGACGGTGCTATGGGCCTGATTATTAATCAGCCGCTGGATATTCCGGTAAAAGCAATTTTTGACCAACTTGATCTCAACTACTTAGACGAATGTGGTAGCTCGCTAATTTTTGATGGTGGCCCCGTGCAACGCGACCGCGGTTTTATACTGCACCAGACTGTCGAACAACAGTGGGAGTCTACCGTAAGCATTGGCGAGAACGTCAGTCTGACTGCATCTAAAGATATTCTCGCAGATATTGCGCTGGGAAAGGGACCTGACAAGGCTTTAATCACCCTAGGTTATTCAAGCTGGGAGGCGGGACAACTCGAGCAAGAGATAGCCCAGAACAGCTGGCTAACCATCCCCGCCGATTCAGCAATTATCTTTCATACTGATTGCGCCAAGCGCGCAATCGCCGCAGCCTCAACTATTGGCCTTGATTTGGCGATGCTCTCACCAGATGCTGGCCATGCCTGATACAGCGCCTAAAACCTTGCTAGCATTTGATTTTGGTCTTAAACAAATTGGGGTTGCCTATGGTCAAACACTCACCAATTCTGCCTCAGGCCTAACTATTATTAAGGCGTCTGATGGGATTCCTAATTGGCCGGATATCGAAGCCGTATTACAAGAATGGAAGCCGGACCTGGTGTTGGTTGGCTTACCTCTAAATATGGATGATAGTGAAGGGGAGCTGAGCGTGCGCGCGCGCAAATTTGCTCGCAGGCTGCAGGGCCGTTTTGCGGTTGACGTACTGATGATAGATGAAAGACTCACCAGCCACGAGGCTAAGTCTATGATTCGCGAGCAACAACAGAGCCTGGCACGAGGTAGGAAAGCTAAAAGCCATGATCTCACTAAAATTGACCATATTGCCGCATCACTAATTTTACAAGGCTGGCTTGAAAGTCCAGAGCTTGCCCAGCAGCCTTAAGTAAACCCCACCAGCTTCATGGGCGTGTAGGAATATCCAACGGTGTATTGATCACTGGCTGCAGATCAGTTTAGTGTCGTCGTGGGCAATTGCATCCTTCTCATTAATCTCACGCATGAAAATACCTTACATTACTTGGCGCAGGATGTTTCTCAGCGCGACATCAACTCACTCAATGACAGTGCCTGTGTGCAGTGCTGGGTTAGCTTATCGTTACTAACAGGCACTAAGCTGGCATTAAACTTGATAAAAAGTCATTTGAAGCTATCCGGAAATTTGGCTTTTTCCTTGGCCACATCGTTGCCAATAAGCTCGTGCTCAACTAGGTTGTGCAGACATTGATCCAAAGTTTGCATGCCTAGACTACCCCCAGTTTGAATTGCAAAATACATCTGTGCTACTTTGTCTTCACGGATTAAATTGCGAATAGCTGGGGTAGCAAGCATTATTTCATAGGCTGCAACACGGCCACCTCCAATCTTCTTTAATAGCGTCTGAGAAATAACTGCCTGTAATGACTCTGAGAGCATTGAGCGAATCATTGGTTTCTCGCTGCCAGAAAAAACACCGACTACTCGATCAATGGTCTTGGCTGCCGATACAGTATGCAAAGTACCGAACACCAAATGACCGGTTTCTGCGGCAGTTAGTGCTAAACGAATAGTTTCTAGGTCCCTCAACTCGCCGAGCAAAATGACATCCGGATCCTCCCGCAGAGCTGAACGCAGAGCCTCATCAAAACTTATGGTGTGGCGGTGTATCTCACGCTGGTTAATCAGGCATTTCTTACTTTGGTGGACAAATTCGATAGGGTCCTCGATAGTTAAGATATGGTCGTAACGGCTTGTATTAACATGATCGATCATGGCGGCAAGTGTTGTCGACTTGCCAGAGCCCGTGGGCCCAGTCACCAACACCAGCCCACGAGGCAGAAGTGAAATCTGTCTAAAAATATGCCCCATCCCTAACTGTTCAAGGGTTAGGGCTTTTGAGGGAATCGTTCTAAAAACTGCGGCCGCACCACGGTTTTGATTAAAGACATTCACCCGAAAACGAGCTAAGCCAGGTATTTCAAAGGAAAAGTCTGTTTCCAGATATTCCTCATAGTCTCTTCTTTGCTTGTCATTCATTATTTCGTAGATCAAACTATGGGCCTGCCGGTGTTCTATAGCAGGCAAGTTGATGCGGCGCACATCGCCATCAATTCTCATGATGGGGGGTAGTCCAGCGGAAATATGTAAATCCGAAGCACCCTGTTTTGTACTAAATGCTAATAATTCGGTGATATCCATTTTATCTCTCGCTCACTCCTTGAAACCACTGTTGACGATTTAGAACTATGCCTACCATTAAAAATAACATTAGCTCGATTCAGATACGCCTGCAACAAGCTGCGAGTGAGGCAGGTCGCACTCCTAATGCAGTACTGTTATTGGCTGTTAGCAAGACGAGAAACAGTGCGCAGATAAGCGAGGCCCTTGAGTCCGGCCTCACAAGTTTCGGCGAAAACTATCTTCAAGAGGCTATTGAGAAAATCGACCAGTTATCAGCCACTAATCTTGACTGGCATTTTATTGGCCCTTTGCAATCCAATAAGACGCGCTTGGCTGCAGAGTATTTTTCATGGGTGCACAGTGTCGATCGTTTAAAAATTGCCCAACGTTTAAGCGCTCAAAGGCCAACAACAATGGCGCCACTGAACCTTTGCCTGCAAGTCAATATTGATAATGAACCTACTAAATCTGGGTTCAGCCCAGAACAGGCATTGGTCGCAGCATCAGAGATTGCTAATCTGCCTAATATTAACCTACGCGGCCTCATGGCTATTCCTAGGTCGCGCCGCAGCGTGATAGAGCAGCGCATACCCTTTGCACGTCTGCGGGCGCTAAAAGATCAGATAAATTCTCGGCTGGACAATTCTTTGAAACTGGATACTCTTTCCATGGGGATGTCTGGCGATATGGATGCTGCTATTTTAGAGGGTGCGACCATTGTTCGGGTTGGAACCGATATATTTGGCCCACGAGGGCAATAATCAACACAGAGCGAATAAGGAATAGGAATGAGTTCAATTGTATTTATCGGCGGCGGCAACATGGCCTCCTGTATTATTGGTGGCATGATCGCTAACGGGTTCAGTGCAGACAAGATTATGGTCAGCGAACCAGGCGCTGAGTCACGACAGCGCCTTGAGGACAACTATGGCATTAGAACTACGGCTGACAATAATATCGCCGCGAAACAGGCCGACCTTATTGTGCTGGCAGTCAAGCCACAGATCATGAGTGGAGTTGCCCAAGATTTGGCCGGCGCCCTTGATCATAAACCGGCTGTGGTGTCTATTGCTGCAGGTATTCCTCTTATCGCACTAGAAAATTGGCTGGGCGATAATACAGCCATTATTAGAGCCATGCCCAACACACCGGCAATGGTGCTTTGCGGTGCCACAGGACTATTTGCCAATGCGCAGGTGAGCACTGCACAACAAACCCTAGTAGAAAAAATCTTCATGGCTGTTGGTTACGCCTGCTGGGTTGACAATGAAGCGCAAATTGATGCCGTCATTGCGGTCTCTGGCAGCGGCCCTGCCTATTTTTTTCGTATTATGGAAATTATGCAGCAGGTTGGCCAAGAGCTTGGTTTGTCAGAACAAATTGCCGGCGATCTAACCCTCAAAACAGCACTTGGCGCGGCCCGTATGGCAGCACAATCAAACACCAACCCGTCGCAGCTGCGCGAACAGGTAACGTCTCCAGGGGGCACCACTCAGGCTGCGTTGCAGACCTTTGCGGATCAAGGACTGGAAGACACTTTTCGTAAGGCGATGAACAGCGCACTTACAAGGGCAGAGCAGATGTCCACAGACTTTGGCTCCGCGACCAAATAACAGTATTAAGGAATAGACAGTATGGATAACACAATTATTTTTATTCTTCGCACCGCGCTGGATATCTACGCGACAACGCTACTGGTACGCCTTTTATTACAACTGGTGCAGGCAGACTTTCTTAATCCGCTCTCACAAACAATTTTCAAGCTAACCTCACCGGTAATAGAGCCACTGGCCAAAGTATTTCCCACTGTAGGTAAATTTAACATCGCCGCTCTTGTGGCAGCCATTTTGGTTAAGTGGTCATTTTATCTCATAGTGTTAGGTGTTAGCGGCATGTTGAGCACACAGATGTTTGTCTATATCGCGGTTGCGCTGCTGGAGCTGCTGGGCACATTAATTGAAATTTATTTCTGGGGAATTTTTATTCTGGTTATATCAAGCTGGATTGGCACAGGTTCACATCCGACAGTGCGTCTGGTCAGCCAGATTGTCGACCCCTACATGGCAATTTTTCGGCGGTTTATTCCACCCATTGGTATGATCGACCTATCACCGATGGTTGCCATATTTGGTCTGATGATTATTCGCGCTAATGTGATGCCAAAACTCGGCAGCTTAGTTCAGCCTCTGCTAGGCTAAGCATTGCTTTAAAAGCCAATTTGCAGGGGTTTCGGCCCTACAAATTGGCCTAGAAACAGATTATCTAAGGTGCAGGGTCTGGATACTCGTTATGTATGGCATTAATTTCTGCTACCACCTCATCAGAAAGCGTCAACTCAAACGCCGCTATATTCTCTTTTAACTGAGCCATAGTCGTTGCGCCAATCAAGCAGCTAGTCACAAACGGCTGCTGACAGACAAATGCCAATGACATCTGTGTCAGACTGTAACCGTGCTTATCGGCAACTGTCTTGTAAGCCTCAGTAGCCGCTATGGACTGGGCACTATCGTAGCGGGAAAAACGCGTAAACAGCTCCATTCTTGAGCCTACAGGCTTTTTTCCACCGATGTACTTGCCGCTTAAAATGCCAAATGCCAGAGGTGAATAGGCTAGCAGACCAGCGTTTTCGCGAATTGCCATCTCTGCAAGACCTGTTTCAAACTGCCGACTCAGCAGATTGTAGACATTTTGAATACTAACGACCTGGGCCATGTCACGCTCTTTGGCAAGACGTAAATACTCCATCACGCCCCAGGGGGTTTCATTGGACACACCCACATGTTTAACCAGGCCCTCAGCTACCAACTCTGACAATGCACCCAAGGTCTCTTCGATAGCAATTCCATCGGCCTCGGGTTTGTGGCTGTACCCACGCTGACCAAAATAGTTGGTGCCGCGTTCGGGCCAGTGCACCTGATAGAGATCGACATAATCGGTCTGCAACCTTTCTAACGAGCCTTCGATAGCCCGGCGAATGTGATCGCGGTTCAGTCTTGGGCCGCCACGCAGATGTTTCCAATCAGGTACCTGATCGGCACGCCCACTAACCTTGGTTGCCAATACAATATCGGAGCGTTTACCGGTACGATTAAACCACTCACCAATACAGGACTCTGTGGCTCCCTGAGTCTTGGCGCTAGGCGGCACTGGATACATTTCTGCAACATCAAAAAAGTTAATGCCTGTGGAGACGGCGTAATCCATCTGCTCACAGGCTTCTTCTACATTATTTTGCTGGCCCCAAGTCATCGTCCCCAGGCCAATTAACGATACGTTTAAATTTGTCTGTCCCAATTTTCTATACTGCATAGGTTACCCTCTAAAAATGACTTCTGGCAGTCTACATCAGAAAATGCATCTCTCAGCAAAAAAACTCTCAGCCATAAATAATACAAGGCGCTATACTAGCGGCTATGTTAAATCATTCTTTAGAAGTCTCCTCAAAAAACCTTGGGCTAGTCAGTCCACAAAAGGTCTTGATTGAAAAACCGCTTACCCTGGCCTGCGGTGTAGTGCTGCTAACTCATGAATTGGTTTTTGAAACCTACGGCACTCTTAATAGCGACAAGAGTAATGCCATTTTAATTTGCCATGCCCTAAGCGGTGATCATCATGCTGCCGGTTTTTATAAGGGCGATAGCAAGCCAGGATGGTGGGATCATTACATAGGCCCAGGCAAGGCAATGGACAGCGACCGGTTTTTTATTGTGAGTGTCAATAATATTGGCAGCTGTTTTGGCAGTTCAGGCCCGACTTCTATTAACCCTGTAACCGGCAGTGTCTGGGGAGCAGACTTTCCTTCACTGCGTGCACGAGACTGGGTAGAGTCGCAAAAGCTATTAATGGAACATCTAGATATTGACTGCTGGGCTGCCGTGATTGGGGGCAGTTTAGGAGGCATGCAAGCTATGCGCTGGTCGCTGGAGTATCCGGACAAGCTATTAAATGCCGTAGTCATCGCCTCATCTATGAAGCTAAGCGCACAAAATATTGCCTTTAATGAAATTGCTCGCAGGGCAATTACGTCAGACCCAGCGTTCTGTGATGGCAACTACATACAACAGGGCAAGGCGCCTCTGCATGGCTTAGCTTTGGCTCGTATGATTGGCCATGTAACCTATTTATCTGATGAGGCTCTGGGCAAAAAATTCGGCCGCGAACTGGCCAGCGGTGATTTTGTGGATAGCACAGAGGAGCCGATTGAGTTTCAAATTGAGAGTTACCTGAACTATCAGGGCGATAAGTTTTCCAGCAACTTTGATGCTAACTCCTATATTCTCATTACAAAAATGCTCGACTACTTCGATCTGTCGCGAGAATACAACAACAACCCAGTTGCTGCCTTTGGCCATGCCCAATGCAAATTTTTGCTGATTTCATTCAGTAGCGACTGGCGATTTTCCCCTAAGCGCTCACAGGAAATCACCGATGCCCTGGTCACGGCGGGTAAAGATGTTAGCTATGCCGCCATTGACTCCAATCAGGGGCACGATGCATTTCTATTGCCAAACGATCGCTATCAAGCGACCCTGAGAAAGTATCTTAGCCGAGTTGCCGATCAATTGGAGTTTGCTCAATGAGTCATAATTTTAGTTTTATCAACAGCTGGATCAGTTCCGGTTCAAGGCTGCTTGATTTGGGTTGTGGTGATGGCGCTTTACTGGCGGACCTTACCAGCGTCCACCACATTCGTGGCTATGGTTTGGAGATTGATCCTGATTCAATTGCGAACTGCATTGCCAGGGGCGTCAATGTTATCGAACAAGACCTCAACAAGGGTCTAGATAACTTTGCCGACAATAGCTTTGATACCGTGGTTATGACTCAGGCTCTGCAAGCTATGCGGTATCCGCATTTGGTATTGGATGAAATGCTTAGAATCGGGAGTGAATGCATTATTACCTTTCCCAATTTCGGCAGTTGGCGTACAAGAGCCTACCTTGCATTTCGCGGCCGTATGCCTGTGACCAAACAACTGGCCTATCAATGGTACGACACACCTAATATTCACTTTTTTACGTATCGAGACTTTGAAGCCCTCTGTCAGGAACGTAATATTAATGTGATGCATCGCAAATTTATTGCCCCACAGTTTCCTGATAACCTACTAAAAAACCTATGGCCGAATTTATTCACTGAAACAGCGGTTTATCATTTAAGCCGATAAGTTTAATAACTAAAGACCATGCCATATTGGCCCAGCCATAGACTAGTTAAGAGGATATAACTGATGAAACATCTATTACTAGCAATCTGCCTGCTAACAGCAACAGTTTTAGCACAGGCATTTGAAGAAACTCTGTACAAGCAACATGGCGAGCACAAAATATTTTACAGCGCCTTTGGCAGCTCGTTTATAGACCCGCAGATTGCCGTTGCCAATAATATCGTGCGCGGCAAAGGTAAGGGGCTGGTCAATATCGCCATGGTTAAACAGCTAGGTGTCGGCGTGCCTGGAACTGTCACCGGCACAGTGTCAAACATCCTGCAGCAGACTCAAGCCCTAGAGTTCGTTGCCGTGCGCGAACAGAATACGGTGTACTATCTGGCGCCCTTTGAATTTGACAACGAAGACTTTCTGACCTTTAAAATTAGTGTAAAGCCTCAAACTGATATGCCCAGCTACGGCTACAACTTTAAATTTCAGAAAAAGATGTATCACAACTAACACTGACCAAGATAGGAACCTTACATTGAGCAGCCCACAAGATTTGGTATTGGCCAGCGCCAATGTCGGTAAAATAAAAGAACTGCAGGAAATGCTTAGTGGATTGGGAATTAGAATAATTCCTCAAACTGAACTCAATATTCCCGATATCGAAGAGACCGGTCTTACCTTTGTAGAGAATGCTATTCTTAAAGCACGCAATGCTGCAACGCTGTCTCACCTGCCCGCCATTGCTGACGATTCAGGTCTAGAAGTGGATTATTTGCAGGGTGCGCCCGGCATTTATTCAGCGCGGTTTGCTGGTGAAGGTGCCGGAGATAGCGCGAACAAAGACAAACTTATGGCACTGATGGCTGACGTGCCAGCAGACCAACGCAGTGCTCGCTATCAAACGGTGATTGTCTATATGCGTCATGGCAATGACCCTACACCCATTATCTGTCAGGGTACCTGGGAAGGCAGCATTGCTAACGAGTCTCGCGGTGAGCAAGGTTTCGGTTATGACCCAATTTTTGCTGTCACTGAAACCAACTGCCACGCGGCAGAGCTTGATAAGATCAGCAAAAATCGCCTAAGTCATCGTGGTAAGGCAATTGCTAGCTTGCTGCTGCAATTGCAAACTCGCTAAGGTCATGCTGCAACTGCCGCCTCTCTCTTTGTATGTGCATATTCCTTGGTGTGTACGTAAGTGCCCCTACTGTGACTTTAATTCTCATCAAGCAGCCGAAGAAATCCCGGAGGCAGACTATGTGCGGGCATTGATTGCCGATTTGCGTGCAGACCAGCATTGGGCTCAAGGACGCAAACTGCATTCAATATTTTTTGGCGGCGGCACTCCCAGTCTTTTTTCCGGCGCGGCTATTGGTGCCATTTTAAGCGCCGCAGATCACATAATTGGCTTTGACAGGGACATCGAGATCACCTTTGAAGCCAACCCAGGTACTTTTGAACAACAAAAATTTGCCGACTTTTACAGCGCCGGCATCAACCGCCTGTCCATAGGTGTACAGAGCTTTAATGCCGGTCATTTAGAACGCCTAGGGAGAATTCATGATGGTGAACAGGCATTGCGAGCCATAGGAACTGCCCAAGCGGCAGGATTTAGTAATTTCAATATTGATCTTATGCATGGGCTGCCCAAGCAGACAATCAGTGAGGCCCAAACTGATCTAACACTGGCAATCGACAATGGTGCTCAACACATTTCTTGGTATCAGTTAACCATTGAGCCGAACACCGAATTCTACTCTCGCCCACCTATTTTACCGACGGACGATCGCCTGGCTGACATACAGCAAGCAGGTATGCATCTGCTACAGAGCAGTAGCTTTTATCAGTACGAGGTATCTGCTTTTGCGTTAGATGGCCAAACGTCTCGGCACAATATCAATTACTGGCATTTTGGCGACTACCTGGGTGTGGGTGCCGGCGCTCATGGGAAAATTACATTGCCTGCGCAAGGTTGCGTAATTCGTACTAGCAAGACTCGTCAGCCCGACAAATATTTAGCGCGTAAAGACTCGCTAATCGCCCAAAATAAGGTGATAGCGGCAGATGAAATGGCATTGGAGTTTATGATGAATGGCCTGCGCCTGAAAGATGGGGTTCCCGCCGCATATTTTTCCCCCCGCACAGGCATAAGTACTTCGGCCATAGACAAGCAGATTAAAGACTTGCAGCGCAAAGGCCTGATAGAAATAGGTACCGACAGATATACCACCACAAAGCTCGGTTACCAGTTCCTAAACTCGGTATTGCAGGGATTTTAACCCTGTACTTCTGAACTAGATGATCGCTTAACACTTCAGGCTCTGTTATTAATTTGCTAAACTGCTAGCCACGTTAATTCTATTTCAATGACCAAATAACATGACCACATCTAACCACCCTTCAACAGACCCAGAGGAAACTGCGAAATTACTGCGGCTGGCAACCTATGCCTCTATTTCTGTAGCCTCCATACTGATTGTGGCTAAATTGGTGGCCTGGGGGCTGTCAGACTCTGTTAGTTTGCTCGCCACACTGATTGATTCTGTTTTGGATGCACTGGCGTCGTTAATTAATCTAATCGCTGTACGCCACGCACTGACACCTGCTGACAAAGAGCATCGCTTCGGACATGGTAAAGCCGAGGCCCTGGCCGGGCTCAGTCAAGCCATGTTTATCGCCGGTTCTGCTGGTTTTTTACTGCTCGAGGCCGGCCGTAGAATGATTAGCCCTATTGCCATTGAAGCCATTGGCGTAGGCATGGTGGTGATGGTGTTTTCTATTGGGGCGACACTGCTATTGCTGGCCTTTCAAAATCATGTGATCCGTAAGACTAATTCAACCGCCATTCGCGCAGATGCGCTGCATTATCGCACCGACCTACTCGTTAATGGCAGTGTGATAGTGGCTCTGTGGTTATCGGTAAAGGGGTGGGCTGGTTTTGATGCCCTATTTGCCTGCGCTATTGCCATCTATATTCTCTATAGCGCTTGGGAGATTATTAAGGTCTCCTACGACCATTTAATGGATCGGGAATTACCAGATGACCAACGCGCTGAGATTAAAGCCCTGGTGCTAGAGCATAAAAGCGTCCGAGGGATGCACGACTTACGCTCTCGATATTCGGGGACAGTGACGTTTATACAGTTTCATTTAGAACTGGATGACGACCTCTCGCTGCTTGCGGCCCATAAGATTTCTGACGAAGTAGAGGTGCGTCTACTCCAAGCATTTCCTGGTTCGGAGATAATTGTCCATATTGACCCTCAGTCAGTCGTGGGCCATGAACCCATGGCTAATTTTAGCTAGGTGGGCTGAGCCTGTTTAGCGGCCTAATGTCCAGCGATAGTACTTTTCCATCCAGCGCATTAGTCGCTCAGGGACATGCTTGCGCTTCCACTCCCCCGCTACATATTTGTTAGCCTCGCTTAGGGTCGGGTAGCTATGAATAGTGGCAAGAATCTTATTTAGCCCGAGATTATGTTTCATCGCGGTAACAAATTCAGTGATTAACTCGCCAGCCTGTGGCCCTAAAATGGTGGCGCCAATAATACGGTCGCTGCCAGCAGCCGTAAGCACCTTAACCATTCCATTGGCATCGCCATCAGCAATAGCTCGGTCTAAGTCCGATAGATCATAGGTCGTTACCTCTATCTTTATGCCTTGCTCCTTGGCTTCGCGCTCATTAAGGCCCACTCGCGCTAGTTGCGGGTCAGTAAAAATAACCTGGGGCATAACCCGATAGTCCACAGCAAATTTTTTAAACTGACCCAATAAAGCATTGACGCTAGCAAACCATGCCTGATGCCCCGCAGCATGAGTCAGCTGGTAGGGCCCAGCCACATCACCACAGGCAAAAATGGTTGGGCAGCTAGTTCGCAGATACTGATCAACATTGACCGTACCGTTGGTATTAATGACAATCCCCAGGGACTCTAAACCAAAGCCTGAGGTATTAGCGCAGCGCCCAACAGCCACCAAAACACGGTCAAAAACGACAGTAGTAGAGACGCTATCTAAGCCGTTTACGAGTGCGCTGTGCCCTGCGCCATGTTCGGCAAATGAAATAACCTCGCCATCTGTGATCACCACCACGCCTTCCTCCTGCAAGGATTGGGTTACTCTGGCCACCACATCAGCGTCCTCTTTGGGGAGTAGCTGAGGCATAACATCGACTAAAGTGACCTCAGCACCTAGGCGTTGAAATGCTTGGGCCATCTCACAACCAATAGCACCCCCACCCATAATTAATAGCCTTTTAGGCAAAGATTGTAACTGCCACAAATTTTCTGATGTGAGAACATCAATAGCCTCTAAACCGGGAATAGCCGGTACAACCGGACTGGCGCCGGTGGCTAAAATAATCTTCCGCGCGCTCACTACGCGTCCGTCAATCTCTACCTGCCAAGGGCTTACCAATCGCGCCTCTCCCAAGACGCAGTTCACGCCCAAGTCAGTAAAACGCTCAACCGAATCATGGGGTTCAATTTTTTTAATAACATCGTGCACCCGACTCATCACCTTAGCGAAATTCACAACGGGCTTCTCAGCCTCCACGCCAAACGTACCGGCCCTTTGTATATCCTTCACTGAGTTGGCGGCGCGAATCAATGCTTTGCTGGGCACGCAGCCTGTATTTAAGCAGTCGCCACCCATATTAGATTTTTCAACTAAAATGACCTTAGCTTTAACAGTTGCAGCTATGTAAGCACTCACTAATCCTGCACTTCCGGCGCCGATAACCAGCAAATTAGCATCAAATTTTGATGGCCGCTTAAATCCAGCTAGCGCTTTACGTCGTTGTAGGTAGGCCAAAAAGAACCGTGCAACAAAAGGAAATGTCGCCAATAGTACAAATGAGAAGAGTAAATTGGGCGTGAGAATTCCCTCTGTAGATAGTTGCTCTATCTCACCCAATGTGGCCCCAGCATTCACAAACACAACGGTGCCAGCCAGCATGCCTAACTGACTCACCCAATAGTAAGTCGTCACTTTTATCGGCATTAGACCCATCACTAAATTGACAATCCAAAATGGAAATAATGGAATAAGCCGCAGGCTAAAAAGATACTGAGCACCGTCCTTTTGTACCCCTTCATTAACAGCTTTTAAATAGCGGGCGAACTTCATCTGGACCCAATCTCGTAATACAAATCGCGACAACAAAAACGCCAGTGTAGCCCCCAAGGTACTGGCGAATGAGACCAGAAGCACGCCTGTCCAAAGTCCAAAGATCATGCCACCTATAATAGTCAAAAGTGCGGCTCCTGGCAGGGACAGGCTGGTCGCAAGCACATAGACAACAAAGTAGATCAGCCCAGCTAACAGCGGCTGCTGTTGATAATATGCCTGAAAGAAACCGAGAGACGCATATTGCTGCCCTTCAAAAACGAAATAGGCGCTCACTAGAATAGCCAACAGAACCAGCAGTACCCCCTTAATCATCGACATACTCTCTCCAACCTAATAATGTTAATTCTCAGACCTATAATTGGCCCATTGTTCCTCTAGCAAGAAAGTGCTTAGGCCTATAGTCTAAATCTTTTACGCCGATTGAGCATATCCATTGTTGCGACGTCAATGTGGGTGTTATTATGCCTCAAAAGAAGTCACACTAACCCAAACCCCTTGGAGATACCCTTAAAATGAGCGAACACATTGTCCACGTCACTGACGCAAGTTTTGAAACTGATGTATTGCAATCTGACACCCCTGCACTTGTAGACTTTTGGGCAGAATGGTGTGGACCTTGTAAAATGATTGCACCGCTTCTCACTGAAGTGGCTGATGAGTACGCTGGCAAGATTAAAATCTGCAAAGTTGATGTCGACAGCAATCCAGAGTCTGCCGCTAAATTTAATGTTCGTGGCATTCCAACGCTTTTAGTATTTAAGAATGGTACCGTTGAAGCAACCAAAGTTGGCGCGCTTTCCAAGGCCCAATTAGTAGAATTTGTAGAAGGGTTGGTCTAGATACCTTTGCGGCTCTGTCGCCAGAGCCGCAAAACTTTTCTTGCGCTTTACAAATCCACCGCTATACTCAGGGGTATAAGTCTTTAATTAACGCCTCTGCCGACGCTCCACACCTATTAATGCGCCACACGCGGCATTTTAACTCACCTGATCTTTAAGTATTGGCTTTACGCCAACCCTCCATAAACCTATAGAAAACCGAAAAACCCTTCCTATGAATCTATCAGAATTGAAACAAAAACCGATCGCCGAACTAATTGAAATGACCGCGTCCATGGGACTCGACAATTTAGCTCGCTCACGAAAACAAGATATTATCTTTGCCCTACTGAAGAAACACGCTAAAAGTGGCGAAGATATCTATGGGGATGGTGTTTTAGAAATACTTCCTGATGGGTTCGGATTTTTGCGCTCAGCGGGTGCCTCCTACCTAGCGGGCCCGGATGACATATATGTATCGCCAAGCCAGATAAGGCGCTTCAATTTGCGGACCGGTGACGGAATTGCAGGCAAAATTAGGCCACCCAAAGATGGTGAACGCTATTTTGCTATGCTCAAAGTTGATGAAATCAACCTTGACGCGCCAGAAAATGCCCGCAACAAAATCCTCTTTGAAAACCTGACGCCGCTTTTCCCCGATCAGCGCTTATCGCTAGAATCAGGCAATGGTTCCACTGAGGATATTACGGGCCGTATCATTGATCTTGTTTCGCCAATAGGTAAGGGGCAGCGGGGTTTAATTGTTGCGCCCCCCAAGGCCGGTAAAACGATAATGATGCAGAATATCGCTCAGTCGATTATTCGCAATAATCCCGAATGTATTATTATTGTGCTGCTGATTGATGAGCGCCCTGAGGAAGTGACAGAAATGCAGCGTACGGTGCGCGGTGAAGTTATAGCCTCCACGTTTGATGAGCCTCCAACACGTCATGTGCAGGTTGCTGAAATGGTAATCGAAAGAGCGAAACGTCTGGTAGAGCATAAAAAAGATGTGGTGATTTTGCTCGACTCAATCACCCGTTTAGCTCGCGCCTACAACACCGTGATTCCATCATCTGGCAAGGTACTCACCGGTGGCGTTGATGCTCACGCCCTGGAAAAACCCAAACGCTTCTTTGGTGCTGCCAGAAATATTGAGCATGGCGGCAGCCTTAGTATTATCGCAACGGCTCTGGTTGAGACAGGCTCTAAAATGGATGAGGTCATCTATGAAGAGTTTAAAGGCACGGGCAACATGGAATTAATTTTGGATCGCAAACTGGCTGAAAAGCGCGTGTATCCGGCTATTAATATCCGACGTTCTGGCACTCGCCGTGAGGATTTATTAATGGACGAGTCAGAACTACAACGAGTTTGGATACTGCGTAAGTTACTCCATGATATGGAAGATTTGGCCGCAGCAGAATTTATGGTTGAGAAACTCAAAGGATTTAAGAGCAATACTGATTTCTTTGGCGCAATGAAGCGTAAATAGCGCGCAACTTAAGCGCGCAAGTCCAACCTTCATCGGCAGCACCCCCAAATTGAGGGCCTGCTGCCACCGTCTAAACATATCCATTCGTTTAGTCTTTGGCTCTACCTTTACTAATATCTTTTGTATTATCTGATAACGCTTCTTACCGGCAGATGGGTTTACGTCTGACATTGTCAGTATTGACTCAAGGCCCTCCTCTCGTTAGGAATATGGGCCGATTGTTGTGGGAGTGGGTAAAGAATAGACAATGACTGATCAAGAATTCAATGCCTTATGCGGCTCACTTCCCGGCACATCTCACGTTGTGCAATGGGGGGGTTCTGATGTGTGGAAAGTCGGCGGCAAGGTCTTTGCTATTGGAGGATGGAGCAACACTAATCATCCTGCGTTTACATTTAAAACATCTAAGCAGAATTTTGATTTCTTAAATGCACACGCTGGTTATCGACCCGCTCCCTATCTGGCGGCGCGTGGCTTGAAGTGGATTCAACAGTATGATGCACCGGCGTCAGAAGATAGGGAATTAGACTATTACGTAAAAGAGTCCTACCGCATAGTGTCGCTCAGCCTCAGCAAAAACAAACAAAAATCACTTGGCCTAGACCAAAATTTACAGACTTAATAACGGTGCTTATATCGGCATTTGGCATTTAAGAGCAACTCCATGCTACTATTTTGGCTTGCCCACTGATAAATCTGAGACTGAATATAGCTTCAATGACTACTTATGTATTAGCCCCACACGCAGATCTAGCCACACTTAAAGCTTTTCTTTTTGAGCACGGTTCTAACCCATGGAACCACCTACCGATAGACGGAGTTGACCAGGAATTTGCTTATATTGCACAGAGCAAGGCCTCTGTAATTACTGCCGTTGACAAAACCAAAGTACTGGGCTTTGTTATTTTCTACCATCCTAATGCCCTTCCGAGTAAATATCTCCAATACAGTGGATTGCATCAGACCATCTATATTGCAGAGGCTGTGGTACATCAGGACCATGCCGGGCAGGGTATTGGCTTCCAATTATTAGCAGCGGTTATTAACCACGCGGTGGAGTTTAGTGCCACTATGCTTATCGTTGATCGCCACGAACAGAATTTGGCCTCGGCCGGTATGATGCGCAAGGCCGGCTTTGTCGAACTGGCTACATTTACCGATCTGCAACGGCGTGATGTAGGTAGTCGCAAGACGACAGTTATGGGCTACACCCTGGGGACGCGCGAAGCTTCGTCTGTCCTGCTATGATTGAGCCGCACAATGATTCTAAAACGCTAGGCGGGCCCAGATAACGACTATGTCAAAAGCATTGATTGACCATAACAGTTGTCCTTGTCGCGAAGTGACTTTGATATTCAGTGGTCCTGTAATCGGCATGGTTGTCCCAACAGCCATTTTTG